>Ga0075421_100012344_pt1 | contig 10612 bp, 17 predicted proteins | sample SoiMetdeltSBSDD5_FD_75292 | JGI IMG/M metagenome (GOLD analysis project Ga0075421, IMG submission 75292) | Bulk soil microbial communities from a Populus tree surrounding site in Tennessee, USA - Soil MetaG P. deltoides SBSDD5 | ecosystem: Environmental > Terrestrial > Soil > Tree plantation... | reverse complement strand
ATGGCGAGCGACCCACAGCCGGCGCCATAAAACAGTCGCACCGCAGTCAAGTCGGACCGGTTGGGATCGTTGCAGCGCTGAGTCCGACAACCGTTGCTGCGCTGATCGATCGCGACAGCCGCATAGGCCCCACCCATCGATAGATGTGTACGTGGGATGGCGTCACGATCAACGATTCCCGTTTGCCGAAGACCGCCCACACCACGGCGATGGCGGCGGGCGCGCCGGCAAGGAGGGCCAGGACGAACGCCGGGACGTTGGCGGTGCCGAACCGCTGGTAGTGGAGCGCAAGCTGCAGAAACAGGAATAGCCAGCCGGCGAACCAGAGCAGCGCGAACGCCACCGTCAGGATGCGGGGTCGACCGGCGGGAAAATCAACGCGCTGACCGTGGCTGAACGGGTCGTGGGAGAAGCGCACGTCTGGTGCTTGCATCGAGAGATACCCGAGATAATCGGTGGAAGCTCGTTGGCGATTTGGTGGGATGGTCTCGGTGGCGGTATCATTGAGTGTTTCGCGTAATCGCGACGCCTCCTCCGTTGTCCCCATCGTCCAGAGGCCTAGGACGTGGCCCTTTCAAGGCCAAAACACGGGTTCGAATCCCGTTGGGGACGCCAACCCTACCCGCTCGAATCTCGCTTCCAACCCCGGCACTAGTGAGACCAACAACCGATCAAAAGCGATCGGGATCTTCAGTTCGTACATCGGCGCGTCGGCTTTGCCGGCGATCGGCGTGAACGTGATCCGCTCGCGCAGCACGACGCTCAGCAACCCGCGTGCCTCCGTCACATTGCCCTGAATCAGGCCGTTCCAATCATCCAGCTGTTTGCGCAGCACCTGGCGAAGCGTCCGCGCGTCGGGACAGACGTCCTCCCGTCGAGACACCTTCCGATCGGCGAGCTCGCGCTCGAGTGCTTGGCGTTCGGCCTCCGATCGGTTGAGCGCCTCGAGGACGGCCGGCACGGCGCCGCCCTTCGCGGCCATCTCGGTGAGGTTCGAAAGTCGCGCCTCGACCGCGCGCAGGCGCTTCGTCAACTGGTTCCGATCCGGAACCGGTAGATTCGGCTTCCGAAGCATGGCGATCGCCTTATCCAGCGCCGACTCGATGACGGTCGGCCGCAGGACCTCGGTCGCGAGCAGCTCGCGGATCTCCGCGTCGACCTCGTCGAGTCGTGCCAGGCGGGCGTTGCTGCAGATGGTGGCTCCACGGCCGGCGTACTGGCCGCAGCCGTACCGAAACAGTCGGCCAGTCGTGGAGGCGCGCGAAACAACCTGCACGGAGCCGCCACAGCAGCCGCAGCGCGCGAACCCGCTCAGGAGATAGCTCTGCCTGCTCCCCCGAGCCATCAAGCCCCTAAGCGCGTCAGGACGGCCGATACCGTAGTTCTCGCGCCGCTCGGTCAACTGCCCGTGCGCAGCCTGCCACAGCGCGTCTGAGACGATCCGTAGGTTCTCGTCGGGCACTCGGATCCAGTCGGCCGCCGGACGGCCCTTTTCCCGCCGCTGCCCCCAGCGATCCCGCTTCTGCGTGCGGTTGTAGACGAGCACGCCGCGGTAAGCCTCTCGATACAAGACCTCCCGGACAGTCGACGGCGCCCAGGCGCGCGGTCGTCCCTGCTGGCTCCGGGGCGCCGTCGCGCCCTCGGCATTGAGCCGCTTCGTGATGCCTTTCAATCCGTCGCCGGCGGCGCACAGTTCGAAGATCCTCCGGATCACCGCCGCTTGATCCGGATGGACTTCACGCTTCACGAATTGGCGATGCGCGCGACCGTCCGGGCCCGGCGCGGTGATCTCCACGTTGCGGTACCCGAAGCAGCTCCCACCGCAAACGTGGCCAGCGCGCGCCTTCCGCAGCATGGCGTCAGTGACTCGCTGCCGCGCCTTCTCGCGCTCGAGCTCGTCGGCAAACGCGGTGAGCGACAGCATGATCTTGTCGGTAGGGGAGTCGAGCGTGCGTTCTCGGTCCTCAAGGTAGAAGAACACGCGCACGCCAGCGGTGACGATCTGCTTCAACGCGTAGGCGGTCTCGATCGCCTCGCGTCCGAGTCGGGATTCCTCCGACATGATCAGCACCTGGAACGGCGGCCGCGGTTTCAGCGCGTTCATCAGGCGCACGAATCCCGGGCGCGTCGCGAACTCGGCCCCAGAGATCCCATCATCGATGAACACGGCGCATTCGTCGACCGTCCATCCCTTGCGCTGCGCGTATTGCCGCGCGTGTTCGATCTGGCGCGCTACGGACTTCTGGTCGTCGACAATCTCCTGCACCGTCGATTTTCTTGCGTAGATCGCGGAGAGCATTTCGCCTCACATCATTTGACCGTGTTCGGCCTGCTGGAGATGTTCGCGCACTGAGGTGACGAGTTCCTGGACCTCCGTGTCCCAGTGTCGAGGGCTGAGCGTCAACGCCTGCAGCTCCTCTAACCCTTGCATGTCGTCCGGCAGCGATTGCCGCTCCGGAACAGTAGCTCCTGGCAGCAGGACGGGAATGATCGCGATGCCGCGATCCATCGCGGCCACTACCTCTCGCCGAACGAAATCAAGTGAATTGTCGATGCGTCGCGTCGAACCGGGGCCCGTTAATGTCAGCCACTTCGGTCCGACGAGAACAACCATCACGACGGTATGTGCGACGGCTTGTTGAATGGTCCACGGGAAGATCTCGCCACCTCTGATCCCGAAGAGATCCATGAAGATTTCTTCGCCCAGCGAGCGGGTGAGGGTCTCGTGCACGCGTCCGGCGTACGCATCCGCGTCGTCTCGCCGGTAGCTGAGAAAAACTCGTGGATACGCTTCCCGTCGGACTAATTTTCGTCGCGCAGTCACGTGCAGTTTGTTCGGGCGGTCTGGAAGCCCCCAGCCGGCCGGAATAACGCCGTGCTCCATCAGCATCCCCCACGGACCAACTTCGTTCCCTTCCGCGACGTACTTCCAGTAAACACGACCGACGTCCGGTGTTTGGAACTCACTGGCCCGCACGATGCGCGGGTCCCCTCCGTCTACGCGGATCTCGCATACTTCGGCACCGCCCTCGAAGCTGTCCTGGACGAGCCACCGCGTAACGATGGCACTCTTGGCAGCCCATCGTTCACGTAGGTCCATTGTCACAGCACGCGACATGACGTGCTCTCCTCCTGTCCGCTAAGAATCGCAGCCGCGCCATCCGCGAGGCGGTTCGGTGATGAGGCGCTCATGCGGCACCGCCGTCAGTGGGTTGGGGCGTGGACGCGGTTGCGAGATGCACGACCTTCTCACGCCGCTCGAGTTTGTAGTACAGCTCGTTGTACTCCTCCGTCATCACGGCGGATCCCTCGCATAGGTCGGCCACGATGTCGTCCAACATTTCCGTAAGGGTGAGTAGCTCCCAGTGTGCGAGCTTGTTAACATCCTCCCCAAGGAATCCCGAGAGCAGTTTGTTGATCACTTCCAGTCGGAAGAGTCCGCGTTCGAGTTGGTGGACTCCGCTAATCTTGCTACCGCGGCGCGCGCGGCGTGGCTGATTACGTGGCATTCAGGCCTCCGAATTGAGCGAAGGCCGGCGGGTCTGCTGCTGCGCTACACTGCAGCAGGCACGTCGGCAGGGTCTGCTGTCCGACCTGTCAGGGTCACTTGCGCCGGGTCAGGCGCTTGTGGCCCGCTTTCTTTTTGGGCACTCCTTTCGATTCAAGCCAGAGGCGAAGGCCTCGGCGAATCATTTGCGAGTCAGCCTTCGTCGTACTCATCGCGCACCTCCCCCAACGGCTGGCCGAAGATTTGTCAGTTCGTGGCCCAGAACGCGCCAGCGCCGAACGGGCGTGATGTCGGTGTTTGGGTCGATCTCGTCGACGAGCGGGATACCGGCCTCCTGAAGGACCTCGAGGTCCCGGCGAATCGTCCGCGTCGACACGCCCGTTTCACGCGCGAGCTGCGCGATCGTGACAACCTTTCGAGAGCCCTCCTGTAGACGTTGCAGCTCGACGAGGAGACGGACAAACGCGCGGCCACGGCCACCGGCTGGCGTGGGAACCTTGGAACGACCCGCGGGGAAAATAGGTAGATCGGGCTGGACGGCTGCTGATTGCTTCACGGCGGACCTCCTTCGTTCGGTGCAGGTCCGCGCGGCGCTTAGAATCTATAGAGCCGCTCGACCCTGCCCAGATCAGGGTTTGCGTGGTTAGGGACGTTTTCGCGTTACAGCGCGGGGGCGTCCCGTTCTTTTCTTGTCACCGAGTCCGATGCCTTTGGACTGAAGCCACGCCGAGATTGCTCTGCGAACTTGTTCACTGACGCCGACTCCGTCTCGCCGACGAATCTCCTCAAGCCCCTCGAGTAGATGTGCGTCGATGCGAAATGTCGCAGGCTTCAGATTTGGTGACATCGCGTGCTGCACGAGTATCCTCCGCGTGTATTGCGGTGTCAAGCGGTGCTATCATCTCTCCCGGATCGCGGGCTTTTTGCCTGTAAACGACTGCGCCATACCTGAGCGGAACGGAACCTGGCGGGGCCTGGAAGCTCGAAGCAAAAACGCTTCGTTAACACTCATTTCCCCGCGATCCGATTCACGTAAAAAAAACCCGGCCGGCCGCCATGATTCGCGCGTGCGCGGGGCTGTCACGGCCAGCCGGGAAAAATCGCAGTTGACAGCCCTATTTCTCGAGCCGCGTTCCCCGCACGAACGCGCTGAACCGTTTCGCCCACCGATCGACGGCCGTCGCTGAGTACAACGTGGTGACCGTCGCGCCCTGCCGTGAGACTCGTCGTCCAATCGACCGCGGGAATCCGAATTCGTATGCCTGCTCGAGCAGTTCCGACGTCCACCCGAAACGTCCGCAGACGTCCTCACGCGTCAACTGCGACGGTGGTAGTGGGCCAGACTCTTCGAGAGCGCGGGCGCGCGCGATGTCGCGCGCAAATTGCTGCGCATCGATCTTGATTCTCGCGTCGTACGGAGGACCGTCGTATGGCTCGCAGTACGGGACCAATTCCGGCGGAACGCTGCCATTGATCACTTCCGCGATCACATTCGCCTGAATGTTGAAGGGGTTCTGGCGAACGATGCGGATCAGCGTGGATTTCACAGTCTTACTCATGAGGCTCATCGAATCCCTTCACGTTTGAAAGTAATTAGCGTCGCCGCATCGTGGCCGCGCGGGCCCGTTGGGCGGCAATCTCCCGATCGACCAGATCTGCAGGCGCGTGCCGTGCGTGCGCTCGACAGAGCGGCACCGCGCGCCCGACGCGCGACCGGAGCAGGATCGCCGGCGCCGAGCAGTGGAAGCAGCTCACGCTCCTGTCCCGAATCGCCTGCAGCAGCGTGTGCATCGTCGGCGTGACGGTCGTCCGTGGTTCTGGCCCGCGGGTTGATGTCGTTGCGTATTCCATCTCTAAATGCCTCCTGCGGCGAGCCGCGTGCGATGCACTTTGCGAAGCCAGGCGATCGACGTGCTGCGCTGCTGCTTCGCCTGAAACGCGCGCAGCGCGCGCTGCGCCACGCTCACGTCGGTGTCCGGATAGGCCGGGAACGACACGATCGAGACTTCGCTGATGCGCATGTCGAGGACCTCTCGCATCGGCGTGTCGCCTTCCAGGCGCCAGTCGTCCTCGAGCGTCCGGAAGGCGAACGACATGCCGGTCACGTCGCCGCGGGCAACCGCGCGCATGATGTCACGCGCGTACGTGATGTCCGGGTCCGGGTCGATCTCAATGCGCAGGCCTCTGGCATCCTTGCTCAGGCGCAACGTTCCGGATTTCGTTCGACCGAGAATCTTGTCGCTGTCGTGGCCGACCAGGGCTCGCACATCGAGCGCTTCACTGAGCGTCCGATCCACCGCTTCGGGGCGGATCCGCTCGATGAACCCGCCAAGGTCGAGCGAGTTTCGATTGAACACGATCGCGTAGCCGCGGAGCCGGCGATCGCCTTCCGCGCGCAGCTCGACGACTGCCCGACGCTCAAGATCAACACTCGTGGCGTATGTCATGTGGTTCCCTCGTCGGCCATCAGCGCGCGCATGACGCGCTGCTCGTCCGGCGTCGCGTGCTCGAGGTACGTTCCAAGGCAATACCGCAGCTCCGCCTGCAGGCCCGGTGTCCAATCGTGCCGGCCCGCGAGTTCACGTGCCGCGCGCCACGCAGCGCATTCGCCGAGCGGACAAACGTCGAGCGAGCCGTGCTGGACTCGTCGATAGCGCTTTGCCTCGTCGCGCGTCACGACGTGGCCGATTTCGTGAAGGCAGCGAGCGTAGAGTTCTTCCGTCAGCGGCCGCGGGACCTCGATGGCGCCGAAGCGACTCCACGCCGATGCACCGATCACCGTGGGCGCCCACCGAAGGCGGACGCCGTGTTTCCGTGCGAGCTCGCAGACGCGACGCTGGAAGTAGCCCGCCAGCGCGTGCGGAACTTCAGCGCCCCAGCGAAGCACCCGACGACGACGAACGCCGAACGGCAAACTGGAGTTCACCGGCGGCGCTACAGCAAAGTGCTTGTGGCGGTCCCTGTGCTGACGCCACCATTGGGCCATCGCCAAGTCGTGGTCATCGAACGCGATTCGGTCGTGTTGCTCCTTCGCGTTCCGCTCGAGCGCCGTCGCGAACCACTCCGGATCCGCCGGCGGTGCCAGCATGTTGATCCCCGTCGAGCGCTTCAGCCGTTGTAATGCCTCGTCAATCGTCATTCCAGGTCCCATCCATCCGGCACTCCCTGCGGCGCAACCGTCAGATCCCACGAGAACCGCCGCGGCGCGAAGTCTTCCTTGGTCACACGCGCTTGTTCCCCGGGCAGCCATAGGTTCAGCCGATCAAGGTACGCGGGTTGACTCTCGACCATTGGCGGGTCGTTCCAATCCGGGGCGCCGTACGGCACGCCGGTCGGCTGGCACCGATGCGCGCCAACGACTTCGGTAAACGTGCCTCCGGTCATACGGCGGAGTTCCGGTGCGGAAAACTGCCACCACATCGGCGGGCGCGTACCTGGGTAAAAGCGGATCCATTCCGGTACCGCGAGCTCCGCGATCGCCAGCCAAGCGATCCGGTGTTCCTCTCCGAGATCGAACAATTCCCAGGTCGATGTCGTGTCAGCCTGTGCGCGGTCCCTGGCGGCATCCCAGTCGTGCCACAAAAGCCAGATGTACAACGCCGGTGAGACGTCGATCGTCTGCATGCGTCGAGCCTTCGCCAATCGCATCTTTCGCGGCATGCGCTATCTCGCAATCGACCGCAATGTCGGCGGCCGTTTCGATTCGGCCGGTGGAGCGACGTCGAGATCGAGTTCACGAAGCAGCCGGGCGAACGCGAGACGCGCATCTGTCTCCACGCGAACCGCTGGATGCAGCCGTGGCCCTCCAGCTTTCGTTGGTACCGTCAGTCCCTCTTTCGCTATCAGCGTGCGTGCCTGTGTGCAGCGGTCCCACGCTTCGCCGGCCAACGTCAGCAACCGAAGGTGGTGTTCTTCCAGGAGCCAATCGGAGGCAACCGACTCCCACCACCGCCGTGTCGCCGCCTTCAGGTGCCGCGGAGCCTTCAGATTGGTTCGAGTCATACCGTCCAAGTCACTTCAGATCCCGAATCCGAACCGGGAACAGGCGCGAATACGCGGCGCCGCCTCGCGGTCCGGCGAACCCCCCCGGTCAGAGAAGAGGACCGCCCCTCCCCTTCGGCTTCTCAACTTCTATAATCCCGCCCGCGATTTCCGCCCGCCACACGAGGCGCAGAGTGATTGCCACTGCGATTCATCCCAGAACAGCTGCCGGTCTCCACGGTGCGGCACGACGTGGTCGACCTGTATCGCCTGTCTCACGATGCCGAGTTCGTAACAGCGACTCATCACCGGCACAAGCCCGTTCGGCCGGTCACCGCAGAACGGATGGCGGGCCAGGAAGAGTGCCCGCCGTCTTTCCCAGCGCCCGTTGTAGCCCCGTTCTCGGGCCGTTCCTCGACGCTTTTCAAGGCGCCGCGCGCATTCCTCACACGCACCGTGCCGAACGAGCGCTCCACAACCACGCGAGCATGGGCGAAGTGGCGCCGACGGCACGGAGTTAGCTCGCTTTGTGGTCGCAAAACATCAATTTGTCACTTCGTAATGACAAAGTTTCGTGGACAGTTCACAAAGAGCTGCGCGCCACTGGGCTATCGGTTCGACGCTTCGCGATCGTCGCGGACTCGAAGGACGTCAACCAGGGCGAACACGCGCAGGCCTCCGGCGAGTCGAGTGCACGGAAGGACGCCGCGGTTGGCCAACTGCCGCGTCGACCCTTCACTGATTCCGAGAATCCTGGCAGCGCGGCTGACTGTGACTTGCTCGTTGTCGACTGACGTTGCATGTTGCATAGATCCATCGTCGCCGGTTTCATCGTCGACGGAAGTTTCGTAGTACGAAACTCGTTTCAGAGAACACCATCTGATGCTTCCTCAACGCTCAAGGCAAACGAGAGAAGCGCTCGGTGCGTCTGACTCGGGTTCTCGCCGCGGCGCCTGGCTGCTGCGCACAACCGGTCGACGAGCACGCTCGGGACGCGAACGCTGAGCGCCGTCGGGTCTTCGCCAACCGCAGGCCTTCCGCCCCGGCGCCGTTCTCTATGCCGGCGCTCGCCTCCGCGTCGACGCTCCTCGAGCGGCGGATGGTCGGTCGTCATCGCACATCAGCTCACCCGGCGGCGGTGAAGACTGGCTTCAGTCTGCTTGCGCGTGCGGGCCTCCGCCGGATCGAAGCCCCGCCCCAACGTCTGCACGCGGACCGTGAAGTCCGGAAGCGCGATGTAGCAGGAGTCGTCTGGCGCCCGATACTCCGGCGAGTGAACCGAGCCCGAGGCGCCGACAGACGCTCCGAGGACCTCGAGCGTGTCCGAATCGATCAGGACGTGAACCACTTCGGTTTTCATTACGAGCCTCCTTCGCGGCTTCATCGGGAACCCGCCTTTCTGCGCGCACGGATCTCGGCCGCAACCGCATCGGCTTCAGCCTTGAGCTGCCTCATGTCGATCTGCAATCGTTCGCGCGCCGCAATCGCACGTGCTTCTGAGATGTCGCATCCATGGGCAGCAGCAATCCGATGCGCTTCGAGGACTTCTGCCGAACTTGGATAGTTCCGCGGTTGAGGAAGGTCCTCCGACGCGTCAGCGTCGGTAGGTTTGTTTTGTGGTTTTGTGTTGTTGCGCGCGTCGTCCGGCGCAACGCGCTGGTGTTCTTGCGACGCGTAAGCGGCGCCCCTTAAACCAAGATCTTCTTTCAGATCACCCTTCAGTACTAGTTCAGGGGATCCGACGTTGCCCTTTTGGGGGTCTGACGTTGCCCCTTCTTGATCCGACGTTGCCCCTTCGAGGGTCTGACGTTGCCCTTTAAAGGGGTTTGACGTTACCCCTTCTTCTGGTAAAAAAAGGGTTCCTTGCGACCCCTTTTTTCTTCGGAAGACAGCGCCGCGTTTGTACGGCTCACGCCAGGGTAACTTCGTCGGATCGAAGGTGAACACGAGCCTGTTGCCGGCGCCGAACCCACTCCCGGCATCATCAAATGGAAGCAAGGCCTGCTGATCTTTTAACTGTCGAAGAGCACGCTTGACGCAGGGCAGGCTGTAGTTCGTCAGCCAGCAAATGCGTTCCAGACCTGGCCACATCCGCCCGCCGTGTTTGTCGTTCGCGTGCGAGACAAACGCGATGGTGACCAGTTTCAGCGTTGAACTAAGGTTGGAGTTCAGCGCGTCGCGGATCCACTGCAGACTCAACGACGGCCCAGATTTGGAGCCCTCGGCCACGCGCGTTAGTGCTCCATGCGCGACCGCGCGCGTTTAGTTGACCGACTAGGCGTGCGCCCGTAAACTGGAAGGAACCTCTGCATGGTTCGTTCGTTCCGAAGTCGAAATGCCGGCAGCCCCATGCCGGCATTTTTTCTAGGCCGCGTCGTCCCGCGCGGATTTCTGAGTCTTTAACGCTTCTCGCTTCCGTTCCCAGGCGCGAGCCAACAACACGGCCAACTTCTCGGCCAGGTCGCGATCGTACGCGGCGCGCGCGTCGTCAACGCTCGACGGTGTGGGCCTGGATTCCATAGGGAATCTTGGAGGAAGTACGAGTCTCCTAAGCCGCGTCGCCTGTGCGTTCCGCACGCGCCTCACGTCTGCGTGCGAGCCAACGCCGCACATCGATCTCATCGAACAGCCGTGCACCGCGTGGCGTTCGCAAGGCCACGAGCTCGCCTCGGCGCTCGGCACGGCGCACCGTGTCGACTGACAGGACTTCCCCTTCAGCGTTGGCGATGCGGACGACATCCGATACCTCGACAAAACTTCGCTTCTGCTTCTGCATCACACGGCAACTCCCGCCAGCTACATGGATGCTGGCGAGAGCAAGATACCCAAGACGTGCGGCAGAAAACTACGGCGTGAGTGCTACGAGAGATGCGGAGTTAGGTGTTGCGTCTGCGGAATCGGCGAGAGCGCTCCGTTCGGCTAAGCGCCTGACGAGATGAGCGGCACACTGGCTGGCAAAAACGTTGGCGATCGTCCCATGCAACGAAATACCGGCCGCAAGAGTCATTCTCGCAGCGCTCAAGCACTCGGAACCCCCCGAGTTGGATGAAGAATCGCCGAAGAAGAAACTCGACTTCCACCGAGAGCATCACGGCTGCAGCGTCGGCTTCGATGTATCGAAGA
>Ga0075421_100012343_pt1 | contig 10613 bp, 8 predicted proteins | sample SoiMetdeltSBSDD5_FD_75292 | JGI IMG/M metagenome (GOLD analysis project Ga0075421, IMG submission 75292) | Bulk soil microbial communities from a Populus tree surrounding site in Tennessee, USA - Soil MetaG P. deltoides SBSDD5 | ecosystem: Environmental > Terrestrial > Soil > Tree plantation... | reverse complement strand
CGATGCCGATCGATCTCGACACTATGGAAATCGGTGTCCATGATGCGAGCCTGACCGAGGATTGCTCTCTCGCCGACTCGGATCTCGCGATGACAGCCGAAACTTGTCCCGTTGATGAAAGAGTCGTTACCCACCGAGATCAGCGAATCGCTCGTGTATGTCCACGGAGTGACCGTCATTCCGACCCTGACGTTATCGCCGAAAACCACCTGCCCTGGCCCGCGGATGACGAGGCGCCCGTCAATGCGGAGGTTGCGACCAGCTTGGAACCGCACACCACGAACCGCGAACCAGACTCGACACCAAAAACCCTTTAGTATGGCGCGCCCCTCTCGAATCGCGACCTGAGGCTCACGCAAAGCGCGAACAACTAGACACGCAACGCGCCGAGCTGGCGTAGGTGCGGCTGGTCGCGCTGATCGCGCATCGACGTGCTCAGGCGACTGGTGAGACGTTTCAGGCATCAATCAGCTGGCGGATCGGTTGCGCAGGATTTCCGGCGGCGAGCGTGTTCGAAGGTACGGATTTCGTCACGATCGAACCCGCCGCTATCACCGAGTTGTCGCCGATCATGACGCCGCGCATGATAATGCAATGTATACCGATCCAAACATTACGCCCAATCTCCACGGGTGCCATTTCGGCCTCACTTACCGCCGCTCCGGCGAGGCGCTGCTTCGGCGACACCGGATGATTCGTGTTGTCAAAGATGGCGACGTCACCAGCAATAAACGTATCGTCACCGATTCGTACGCTCTTGGCCACGCTGATGATGCCGCGATAATTGAGGCTAACGCGGTCACCGATAGTCAATTGGCCGGCAGGCCCGACGTCCCATGTGCAGGGACTGCCGATGTGCACATCGTCCCCGATCTCGATGCGTCCATTGCCGATGATGAGGGGCTGAGCACCCTCAAGGTGTAATCGGCGCCCAACTCGGGCGCAGCGATAGCGAAACAGAGGTTCACGGTAGAAGACGTTTGCTGCAAAATGCCACATGATACGACAGATTTGCGTGAGGGCGTAGAGCCCGGCGAACACCGGCCGGATTACCGGCAACCGGATTTCTCGAAGAGCGCGCCTGGCCGGTCGAGCATACCTGAGTACCCCGCGACCCTGACGGGCCGCCTCTACCATGTCTTCCCAGCTCACGCTTTCACACCATGCACGACATCAAGCAGTAGCTTCATTTGTACTTCGGTCGTCCACTCCGTCAGAACGGTCTCGCCCGTTACGGTCGAATCTCCGCGCTCGCTCGCGAGGAAAGCTTTCTGCAGCGCGCTCTCTACCGAAGACTCGTCATCGTCTGTAATCACGTAGTGCCCTCCGACGTGACGAAGCATTCGAGCGGTCTCTCCGTCTCGATCCACGAATGCCATGATCGGGCGGCGGCTGCCTAGATACTCGTACAACTTGTTTGGAACCTGGTCTGGTTGGTGCTGGGCTAGCAGCAGCAGCAAGTCCGCTTTTGCAATGAAGGCTTTTGCGTCTTCGTGGGGGAGCCAGTCGTGGAACCGAATGATGTCGGTGAGCCCAAGGGTCGAGGTTTCTTTCTCCACCGAGACCGCTCCAATGGAGCGACATGCGCCGACGAAATCGACGCGCAACTGCTCGGGTCCTATCTGCCGGTGTCGGCAGAAAGCGGCGAGACTCCTCAGGAATAGCCGTGGGTCGCGTCCGTAGTAGAACGTGCCGGCGTAAGCGATGCGCATTGGTCCCGGACTGCGCTTTTGTGTGATGGAAGTCGCGAGGCTTTCAATACCGTTGCGGACGACAATAAGTCGAGACGCGTCCCGAGCTGGCAACCGCGCAGCGAGTCTGTTCCGGATTCCCTCAGACGCGGCGACGATCAGGTCAGCGCGCTTCAGACAGAGAAGCTCCAGGCGGGCATCGAATCTATCAGTGGCCAGGGTGCGTACCCACCATGGTTTTTGCCGGTTGTCCGCCCATGGATCACGTAGCTCCATGATCCATTTGACGTCCTGGAGCGAACTGAGCCCCAGCCCGACAAGATGTGGCGAGTACGGTGGGGCCGTCGTGTAGATGAGGCGTGCCCCGCCGCGTACGATCTTGCGCGCCATGCGCCAAGCTGGGAAAATGAAACCCTGCCGATCGTCCGGTAGCCACAACAACGCGAAAAAGAGTCGCCTCCAAATGGTCAATTGAATTGGAGGCGTCCACTCATGTATATCAGCCCCCGCCCCGTGCACTTCCTTTTCGACGGCGCGCGCCGCGTGCACCCACGCCTTGAGGCGCGCCACGAGCTCTCGGGGGCTGGGCAATGGAGTTACAGGATGAACGGTCAGCCGAGGATCCCCCGTACGCCGTAGGCCTGTCTCGGCTGGCAAGCGTGCGGTCACGACATCCACTCGGTGACCGGCGTCTCGGAAGCCACGCGCAACCTTAGCTGCCCGTAACGACCCCACGGCAGGGTCAGGCGGAAAGTGATACGAGACAAGAACGACGTCTTCCAGCACCGATCGCTGGTTCAAGCCGGGAGCTCTTCAGCTACGCAATCGCCATTTGCGGGTTGACGGTGCGGAAGCTTTCAGTTCGCGCTCGCGGACCAGGCCCAGCCGCACCAACTCAGTGGCAACAATACGTGCCGCTAGACGGTGCCCCTCCTCGTTCCAATGTCCGTCGCTCTCCAGGTACAAACTCTCGCCGCCGCCGGTAGTCCACTCCCTGAAACCAGGCAGCAGGTCGATGACCTCGATTCCAAGCCGGCGTCCCACGTCCGTCATCATTCGTTGTGGCCTTGTCATATCTAGCTTGTCTGTGGCGCTTGCGGCAAACGTAGCAAACCGCGCATCGGAGAGCTGAACGGCCAGCGGAAGTAACACCAGGGTGAGTACGCTGGTGTTCGCCGAGGCGAGGCGATGGATCCGCTTTAGCAGGAGCGAGGTCAGCTCGACGCCTCTCGCAATCTGTGGGTCCGTCGGGTTTCTGAACAGATCGACGACGTGCCCACTGAGCTTCCTAGCTTCGCTGTGTGTCTCCTGGAAGCGTCGGGCTCGAACCAGAAGCTGATACGTGTGGAATCTTGCCGCAAGAAACGTCTTCGCCTGGATGTTTCTCTGCTCGAGGAACGAGACCTGTGCCGGTTGCTCGACGAGCGCGCCATTCCGCGTAGTATGGAAGCGCTCACGGAGATTGTCGGCGATGTCGTTGTGCAAGGTCATCGCCACGACGATGAGGTCCGGTTTCCACTTCAGCCCGCGCGTCGCCAGGTATTGCAACTCATCATCCGTACCCCAGCCGCTTACGCTAGCATTGACCACTTCGATGCGCCGTCCGGTTCTGCCGGCGAGGAGGCGCTCCACGAGGCTCGGGAAGGATGATTCGAATGGAAGTTGCAGCGCTTCCATGAATGAGTCGCCGAGTAGAAGTACTCTGAAGGTGCCTTCCGCCTTTGTCACGGAATGCTCTAGGTCCCGCATTCCCTCCGAGTTGAAGGATACTGAGATGCCGCGCTGTGGCAGATACGCGACCACTCCAGGCGGATGGGAGGTCAGACCGTCGCGTTCCAGACGCCATACACTCAGCTGCTGCGGATAGAACAAGCGCAATCCCACTTCGCCGAGAGCCAGGCCGACGCCGATAGCTGCGACGAGCACGAGGCCGGCGATTGTCCAGGCTCTAGTGGGTCGCACGACCGTCTCTGGGCTCCGAGGAGCGAATGGGCTGGCCCATGGACATGGAAGCCACGTTCTAAGTGATCCGTTGCGTTACAACATTGTCGCGGTACACGGCTGTAATCGCGCTGCCCACTGCCATGAGAATCCAGATGTAGGAGTAGTAGAGAAGCGATAGGAATACTCCATTGACCAGACAGGCGAGGATGCTGGCGACGACAGCGTCGGCGTACGCTCGAAGTTCCGTGGCCTTTCCCCTGTCCATCACCGTACTCACTCCGACGCCACTTCGGGTGATCCGGACGAGATCGCGTAACGTGCGCCAGAGAACTACGCCCAAGACCGTTGCGCCTGCTATCCCGAGCTCGGCGAGCAACTCGATGAATAGCGAATGAGCGATGATGCTTCCTCCGAGATCTCGTCCATATTTCGCGAATTGTTCGGCCGACTCGTAGTCGCTGATCACCCAGCGAAAGTTTCCGGGACCCACTCCAAGCACTGGATGCGCTGCGAACATCCGCAAGCCACAGGCCCAAACCTCGAGACGCATGTCCGCCGTGCCTTCTGAAGTGTCCGTGATCGTCGAGATGTCCGCCCAGTACGCGGAACCGGCGAACGCCAGTACAACGAATGCCATCAAAGCGCCGAGGCCTAGCCCGAGCCACTTTCTCGGGGATCTGAGCACACAGTACACAAACACCGAACAGAGTCCGACAAAGCCCCCTCGCGAAACATTCTGACCGGCGATGATCGCGGCGAGGAAGACTACGATGAAGAGGGCCAAGAGCACCTTGATGACTCGGCGTTTCGCGATAAAAATTGCGAAGTAAGCGAACGGAATTGCCATTCCCATCATCGCCGCGATGTAGTTCTCGTCCTGTCCCCCGCTGGCCGCGGAAGGACCGTACCCTCCGTTGAAGGCGGCCCACCCACCCACATACAGGACGACCGCCAAGAACGCGTAACTCCACAGTTTGATCCGGCGAACCGATGTCACGAGTGATGGCAAGGGAGCGCAGATGGTCAAGAGCGTCACGGCCATACCGTACGTTTCCCAGAATGCCGCGTAGCCATTCGCGGCCAATGGGATCCCAACGGCCATCACGACCACGAAGGCGAGAAAGCCGGTGATCTGGGGGGTCCACCGCTTTTCGGTCCGGAGAAACCATCCCCCTAGTGACACGCTGGAGATCAACATCGGGATCCCCATAGGCCGGGAGGGTCTGCCGTATTCGAAGAAGAGATAGATTAGAAGTAGGTAGAAGAAGAAACCAAATTTCTCTCGCGGCGCGCCGACGAGGCGCTGGGCCGTCTCGACGAACCTGGCCCGCTGAGTCACGCCGTCGTGACTCGCCACTGGCGATGCCAACAGACGAGATTCATCAACGCCCAAAGCTTGTTTTCGTGATTCGCGCGCCCGGTCAGGTGCTCTGACTTGATGCGATCGACCTCGTAGTATCGAAGAAAGCCGATGTCGCGAAGTTCCGCGTCGGAGAGGAGTTCCTCCATGGTAGAGCGTAGGTCTGTCCGCAACCAGAGCGCGAGCGGTACCGAAAATCCGACCTTGCGCCGCCCGAGAATACTCGCCGGAAGGAGGCCTTGGAATGCCTGCAGCATGAGTACTTTCTTGCTCAATCCCGCGACCTTGAAGTGGCTCGGGGCGGAAGCCATGAGCTCAACTAATGGATGATCGAGAAACGGCACTCGAACCTCGAGGGAGTGGCGCATGCTGACCCTGTCGGCCAAGGTCAACAAATCGCCAGGCAAGTAGGTGAGCAGGTCCGCCAGCATGGTCGTGTGAAGTAGGCTGTCGGAATCGGGCGACTCGAAGGCCCGCCGTATGATGCTTTCGGCGTCGTCCAGGCCGCTCTTAGCACAGAAATCCGGATCTAGCAGTCGTTTTCGATCCATTGCGGAGAACGCCGTCACTATCGCCGCGTACCGTTCGGGAGCTTCGAGCCTCGTCGTGGCGAAGAATCGCTTCGCCCGGTCGATCCACCGCCGCCCCGAACGAACATCGGGAAGTTGCGCCGCTGCTGACTCCAGCCATGAAATTCCGAATGCTCCGGGAATTTTTCGATAACGCTCGGCCCAGACCATCCCAAGATACCGTTGATATCCACCTCCGAGTTCGTCGCCGCCCAATCCTGAGAGCGCAACAGTCACATGTTGCCGCGTCAACTTGCTGATGTAGTAGTTGGGGATGACTGATGAGTCGGCGAATGGCTGCTCCATTGTCGCGACGAGATCGGGCAAGAGTTCACCGACGTCCGGAGAGACCACGAACTCGTGATGCTCTGTGCCGAATCGTTCTGCCACGATCCGGGCATAACGACGCTCGTCCTGGAACGAGCCCTGCCCCTCGTACCCGATCGAGAAGGTCTTGACGCGAGCGGACTGCTCGGCCATTACGGCTACCATGGCGCTGGAGTCGAGGCCGCCCGACAGGAAGGCTCCGAGCGGAACCTCAGTCATCAGGTGGCTTCTAACGCTGTCGCGAAACTGCGCCAGGAACCGTTCTCGCCATTCGGATGCCGACACGCTGTGGTCACCCTGGTATCGAACACTCCAGTAACGGTGTGTTGTCACGGTTCCGTCGTCGCAAACCAGGTAGTGCGCCGGCGGTAATTCAACCACATCGCGAAAAATGGTTGCGGGGCCCGGGACGTAAAGATACGCAAGGTACCGTTGGATGCTTACCTCGTCGAGCTCGCGCGGAAATCGCGGCACTCGTGCAAATGCCTTGAGCTCCGAGGCGAAGTAGAACCGCCCATCGAATCGGGCGTAGTACAGCGGCTTGATACCGAGCCGGTCGCGGGCGATGAGTAGTCGGTTCCGTCGCTCGTCCCACAGTGCGTACGCGAACATTCCGCGTAGCCGCGAGACGCCGGCGTCGCCGTACTCTTCGTACAGGTGCACCAGCGTTTCGGTGTCACTGTGCGTATAGAACTGATGCCCGAGGCGTTGAAGCTCGCCTCGCAGCTCAGCATGGTTGTAGATCTCGCCGTTAAATACCGCCCAGACGGACTTGTCTTCGTTGTGGATTGGCTGCCGACCGCCGGCGACGTCGATGATCGAGAGCCGACGCATCCCGAGCCCAACACGGTCTCGGAGCAGGTAGCCTTCGTCGTCCGGGCCACGGTGCGACAGCGCCCCGTTCATCAACTTCACGACGCCATCATCCACTGGGTGAGCAGAAAACCCAACAATACCGACAATACCGCACATCAGCGCTGTCTCTTTATGAGCTTCGTGCGAGTTGCCGATTCACATTCCGAGAATTCTCTCTCGGCGATGACATTCTGTATCGCGCCGAGCAGGCGCCGTTCATCGGTTTCCCAGTTATACTGGCGTCGGACGGCCTCTTGTCCGCGATTTCCATACATGTTCCGGACCGAAGGATCAGAGAGCCTGACTATCGCATCCGCCAGTTCTCTCGGGTTGCGGTCGGAAAACACTAGGCCACATTGCTCCTCAGCGACGATTCGCGCAGTCGGTCGAGCGCTGGAAACGATTACAGGCTTACCGAGGGACATGTAATCAAACAGCTTGTTGGGGCTTGTTGTCTGCCAGTTAACTGTCGCGTGATGGGGAACGAGCCCGATGTCACAGTTGGAAATATGGTCGAGGGCTTGCCTGTACTCAACCCAGCCGCGGAATTCGACGCGGTCGTTCACCCCAACAACTCTCGCCTGCTTCCGGAAGAGTTCCTCGTCGCGACCGGATCCGATGACGACGAGCCGCGCGTTTGGCAACTGACGTCGAACTTCGCGCATCGCGAGGATCGCCGTTCCCAAACCTCTCGGCACTTCGAGGAGCCCTAGATAAACCACAATCAGTTCGCGTGGGTTCCGCGCCAGGCCGCGACTGCTGTCGTGCGCGGGTTGTTGCCCACGGCTGAGGTCGGGCGTGTTCATCACGACCGTCATCTTCCGACTAGGTACCCCCATCTCCAGGAGTCTCGTTCTCGACTCGTCCACGACCACTAGGATATGGTCGGCGAGACGGACCGCTACGCGCTCTACGACGCGAGCCAGCCTAGGATTGCGCATCAGCCGGTCACCGATCCGAGCGCCAGCCGAATCCCAGACATCCTGAAGCATTGCTGGATAGTTCTCCGCCATATCGAAGATGACCGGGATGCGATGAATGCGCCCGACCAGCAGTGTGGCCAGGGCTAGAGGTAGATCACGTGCGATCAGGACTCGTGCACTAGATAGCCGCGCTGTGCGTTCGATCGCCCGGATCCAGAGGGGATTGAAGAACGCCGGAAAGCCTAATGCGCCGGCGATCTGCGGAGGCAAACTCGGGACGACGGGCAAGCGGTGGATGTGGAGGTTTCCATGTCGCTCGTATGTGCTTCGGCGCTTGGAATTCCGGCTGACGAGATGCACATCGTATGCTCGACACAGCGAGCGACATATCTTCTCGACGCGAACATCCCAGGGATAGTCGGCGTCCCACACTTTGCATACGGACGCTGGTTCCGACTTGTGCAGACCGTTTCTCGGGATCTCAGCAGTTAGCATCGGCATCCGAGTCGCCGCGCATGAGGTGCCAGAATTCGAGACCGACGCTGCCATCGATGGTGCCTGTGCGGTCGTAGAACGCGGCGTTTAGGGTGCCCTGCGTCGGAATGAACGCGTGCCGCCGAAGGCCTCGGCCGATCTCGTGCAGGGACGCGCTGCAGAATACGACGTCGAGGGCCTCACGCCGGCACAGCGCGACCGCCGATGACAAGAGTAAATCCAGAACCTCGGGCCGACCCGGATCGAAAACGCAGTCGACCAGGGTTCCCATGCGGATGTCCCCCATACGCGGATCGTTCGCGAACTGCCGGAGTTTCACAATGCAATAGCCGAGCAGTCCGGCGCCTTGCCGGCACGCCAGCAGCCGGTAGTTGCCCTTGCGCGGTCCGTATCGCTTAATTAGGTACGGTGCGTCGCGGAACACCCAGACTCCGAGCTTGTCCTTTACGCGCTCAGCCAGCCGCGTGTAGCTCGCATCGAACCGGTACTCCTCTCCGACGCTGGCTCCGGCGAGCGACCGTCGCCTCACCGTCCCCACCACCGAAAGGCCCGCGAACGTGAGGCTTATGAGGCCGGCTGCGAGGGCTGAGACCCGCGCAAGAGTTCGCCACCACCGCGCGGAGCGACTCGACAAGAGTTGCTCACCGCGCCTGGCGAACGTCGCCACGAACGCACGCGCGTTCAGGACTCGGATGTACTGCGGGATGACGCCGAGGTGACGCCAGCCCACGCCCTTGAAGACGCGGAGGGCGGCCTCTTCCACGTGTAGTGTCAGTCCGATCTCGACCGTCTGGTTGAGCTTTCTCATCATGAGCGGTGCTACCGGACCGTTTCGGTGCTCCCGTAGGACCATGAGCCCGACCGCCCAGGAGGCGTTCAAGATTTGCCCTCCGACGGCGAGTCGGACCGGAACCGTCGCGACGTGCCCGATCACCTCGGGGCCTTTCAGGAATAGAACGCGAGGCGATGCTTCGGTGCCGCTCTCGCTGACCGCTTCGTCATCACACTGCGGCCACACCCGTTGAGCAAAACGATCGCAGGCTTCGGCCAGCGCAGGCTCGTAGAGCCGGACGGTGTAGGTTTCCGCGGCCGTCGCCGCCTTTCCGGAGCCGTTGTTCAACCTCGCACTCCGTACGCGGCCAGGATCTGCCGGATCTCACCCACGTTGGCCATTTGCATCACGTCGTCGATATCGATGCTCACGTTGAATCGCTGCTCGAGCGCGGCGACGAGATTCATATGGCCCATGGAATCCCAGCCTTCGACGCTTTCGGGCGACGAGCCCTCGTTGAGGCTCTCGCGGTTGACTCCGAACACGCTCGACACGACGTCTTCGACGGTCGGCATCGCTTCATTCCCCACTGGTTTTCACCGAGATCCACGTCGGATCCTCGATCCGGTCGCGGCGTGGGTCGAAGATCCAGGACTGCACCCCGTCGGCGTCGCTGGCGAGCTGGAATCCATGGCGGCGATAGAAGTCCGCGGTCGGTTCGTTCTTGGCGGACGGAATGAACTCCCCGACCAGCCGCGCAACGTCGTGCAGGCGCGCCGCCTCGGAGATATGCTTCAAGAACACCGTCTCCACCGACAGCCCCATGACGCGGCAGCTCAGCAGGACGTTGTCGATGCGCCAGGTGCCACCCTCCCGGCACACGATGGCGGAGCCGACAAGGCCATGTTCACCGAAGCGATCTGCCACTTCAAGGACGTACACGCGATGGTCTGGGGACGCTAGCAGGCGTTCGATCTCTGGCGTCTGATACCTTCGAGTGGTGGTGTTGAACTGATTGGTCTTGTTGAGCATTTGCACGACACGAGGCACGTGATGCGCCGCCGCTCGCGCAATCTCGGCCCGGATTTCGAGCGAACGCAGATAAGCGTCCAGGGATCCGCTCGCACGTTCCAGCGCCTGGCGCTGACGATTCGCCTGATACTGGCTTGCCCGCTGCTCGTCCTCCTTCGTCAGCGCTAGGAGCTCGAAGTCGGTCAGGCTCTCGAGCATCGCGCGGTACTGTGAGGCATCGCGTGGCAGCTCCACGGTAAGGACCTGCGGCAGCATCTGCCGGATCAGCTCCCGCTCCACCGGGTTGTCGTCGAGGAAGACGAGCGAGTCCAGGGCGATGTTGAGTTCCTCGGCGATTTCCCTGACGTTCTCGGCCTTGTTGTGCCAGTTGATGCGGACCGCGGCGAAGTGCTCCTCGCGCAGCACCATGTGCTTGTGCTCGCGCAGGACGGGCCATACGTCGTTCGGATTGTTCTTCGAGCAGATGGCGAGCAGAATGCCGCGCTTGGTCAGATTCAGGAGAGCTTCCTGGAAGTCGACATACTCTATGCCGGGTGCAGTCGGCCCGAGCTGAATGCCTTCTGGGCCAACCTCGCCGACGACCCCTCCCCACAGCGTGCCATCGAGATCGACAACGACGCATTTGCGGGTGAGGCCCTTGAGGGG
>Ga0075421_100012342_pt1 | contig 10613 bp, 7 predicted proteins | sample SoiMetdeltSBSDD5_FD_75292 | JGI IMG/M metagenome (GOLD analysis project Ga0075421, IMG submission 75292) | Bulk soil microbial communities from a Populus tree surrounding site in Tennessee, USA - Soil MetaG P. deltoides SBSDD5 | ecosystem: Environmental > Terrestrial > Soil > Tree plantation... | reverse complement strand
GCATGGATACAGAGCGAATCGCGGGTCCGGCTAAAGCCGGACACTACGGTGCTGGTCCGGCTAAAGCCGGACGCTACATCTTCATATTTCTTGCGATGCTCATCGCCAGCGATTCCGCGTTCGCGCAGGCGATTCTCGCCGGCAACTGGAATCCGTACCGGACTCACGAAGAGGAACAGGACCGCGGACCTGGTCCCGACCTCGGCGACTATCTCGGCCTGCCGATCAACAGCGCCGCGCGCCTCTTCGCCGACAGCTGGGACGCCTCGCGCCTGACGCTCCAGGAGCATCAGTGCCGCGTGCACGTCGCGCCCTACATCTACCATGGCCCGCTGCAGCTGCGAATCTGGGAGGAGAAGGATCCCGAGACACAGCGCGTCATCGCCATCAAGAACTACATCAGCACCTACGAGCAGACGCGCACGATCTGGATGGACGGACGTGCGCATCCATCGCCGTTCGCGCCGCACACGTTCATGGGCTTTTCGACCGGCGCATGGGAAGGCAATGTCCTCACCGTCAGGACGACGCATCTCAAGCAGGGGTGGTTGCGCCGCAACGGCGTTCCTGAAAGCGATCAGACGACGCTCTACGAGCGGTTCATCCGCAACGGCAAGTACCTCACGCACGTCGTCATCATCACCGACCCGGTGTATCTCGCCGAGCCGCTGATTCGCACCACCGACTTTCAACTCGCCACGCAGGACAACGGCAACTGGCTCTGGCCGTGCGAATACGTGGAAGAGATCAGCGGACGCGTCAAGGGTGAGGTCCCTCACTATCTTCCGGGCGAGAACCCCTTTCTCCTCGAGATGGTCGAGCGAACCGGCGTGCCTGCCGCGCCGGCGCGGGGCGGCCCGGAAACGATCTACCCCGAGTATCAGAAGAAGCTGAAGGCCGATCCGGCGCGCGCGCTCAATACCGCGGACGCACCGCGAGTGGCGCAAGCGAAGAACCCGGACACCGGCCAGCTCGACGTGTTGAAAGTGCAGGGCAACGTTCACCTGCTCGCTGGTAACGGCGGCAACGTCGTCGTGCAGACCGGACCGTCCGGCACGATCATGGTCGATGCGAAGAGTGGTGCGGCGACCGATCAGATGCTCGCCGAAATCCGCAAACTCTCACCGACAACCAAGCCTGTACGCTACATCCTGAATACGAGCGCCGACACCGATCATGCTGGCGGCAACGAGAGCCTGACGAAGGTGCTCGGCTCCGCGTATACGTGGACGATCATCAACACACCGGGCGCATCGCAGAGCGCGGTGAAGATCGTCGCGCACGACAACGTCCTCAGCCGCATGAACAACCGGCCGACAACGTCGTGGCCGACCGAGACATTCGTCGGCCGTGAAAAAGAAATCTTCTTCAACGGCGAACCGGTCTTCATGTATCACGTGCCCGCCGCGCACACCGACGGCGACAGCATCGTGTTCTTCCGCCGCTCCGACGTGATCGCCACGGGCGACATCTACCGTACTGACAGTTATCCGGTGATCGATCTGCAGAAGGGCGGCAGCGTGCAGGGCATCATCGACGGCCTGAACCTGGTGCTCGATCTCGCGGTGCCCGAGCATCATGAAGAGGCCGGCACGTTCATCGTGCCCGGCCACGGGCGGATCAGCGACGAGTTCGACGTGCTCGAGTATCGCGACATGGTGACGATCGTGCGCGATCGCATTGCGGCGATGGCGAAGAAGGGCATGACGCTCGAGCAGGTGAAAGCGGCGCGGCCGACGCACGATTACGACTCCCGCTACGGCGCGACGAGCGGCGCCTGGACGACGGACATGTTCGTCGAGGCGGTGTTCAGAAGCCTCAAGTCGGCCAGCTAGGACCCCGGAACAAACCAAGGCTTGACACCGTCCTAGGACGTGTGCCAAGTTCTTAGCACAGTGCTAATTTCTCAGCACAGCACCGTAGTGTGCGGCTTTAGCCGGACCAGCACGTAGTGTCCGGCTTCAGCCGGACTGGTATGTAGTGTCCGGCTTCAGCCGGACGAGAAGCATATGACCAAGGTTGTCCATCACGATCTCAGCCGACGCGAGCGACAGATCATCGACGCGCTCTACAAGCTCGGGCGCGCCTCGGCCGCCGACATCCGCGCCGAGATCCCGGCCGCGCCGAGCTACTCAGCCGTGCGGTCGCTGCTGCGCATCCTCGAAGAGAAAGGCCACGTGCGCCACGAGCAGGACGGCCCGCGTTACGTCTACGTCCCCGTCATCGCGCGCGACAACGCCAAGCGATCGGCGATGCGCCACCTGCTGCAAACCTTCTTCGACGGCTCAACGTCTCAGGCCATGTCGGCGCTGCTCGACGTTTCCTCGTCGCGCCTCGACGATGCCGAGCTCGATCGACTGAAGAAATTGATCGACCAGGCCCGTAAACAGGGAGTCTAGGAATCTTCCTTCAGCTCATACGGACACGACACATGAACCCGTTGATTGTCGACATCGTTCTGAAAGTCACCGTGGTACTGGGTGTCGCGCCGCTCGCGGCACGACTTCTCTCGCGCCGATCGGCGGCCGCGCGTCATCAAATCTGGGCGGTCGCGATGGCGGCGGCGCTGATCATGCCGCTGCTCACCACGGTGGCGCCGCAGTGGACGGTCGCCGTGCTACCCGCGCCCGCCGCCGTGCTCGACGTCGCGAACTTCGCCGGCGGCGCAGCAGCGCCGGAGACGCCGGCCCCGGTGAAGAAGCTTGTGAACAACCCCGTAAAGACGGGTGCCGCCGATCCTGTGTTCGAGCCGATTCCCGCGCTCACACCGACAAGCGGCGCTGAACTGCCATCGGCACAGAGTTCCGCGGCGACAGGGCTGTCCACCATCACGACGATCTGGCTCGCTGGTGCGCTTCTCGTCCTCGCGCGTCTCGCGTTCGGCACGGCGCGCGTCTGGTGGATCGCGCGGCGCGCGACGCCGGCCGCCGTCTGGGCGCCGCTCGGTCAGCGGCTGGCGCGCGCGATTGGCATCGATCGCCACGTCACGTTCCTCAGCGGCGACGAAGACGCGATGCCGATGGCGTGGGGACTCATGCGCGCGCACGTGCTGCTCCCGGCCGAAGCCGACGAGTGGCCGATCGAGCGCCAGCGCGTCGTCCTGCTCCACGAGCTCGCGCATGTGAAGCGCCGCGATTGCCTGACACAGATGCTCGCGCATCTGGCCTGCGCCACGTACTGGTTCAATCCGCTGGTATGGCTCGCCGCGAAGCGTCTGCGCGCCGAGCGCGAGCGGGCGTGCGACGATCTCGTGCTCGCCGCCGGCACCCGCGGCTCCGACTACGCCGACCACCTGCTCGACATCGCGCGCTCGCTCAAGAGCGCGGCATGGCCCACCTGGTCCGCCGTCACGATGGCGCACCGCTCACAACTCGAGGGAAGACTTATGGCGATTCTCGATCCTGCTCTGCCCCGCCGCTCGCCCACCCGCCGTTCGGTTGCCGTGTTTGCGGCCGTGGCGATCATCTCGATTGTCTCGCTCGCCGGTGTGCGCGCGGTTGCGAAGGCGGCCGACGGTGATGCCGACGCGCAGGGGCGTCCCAGCGCGCCGATGGTGCAGACGCCCATGCCGGCGCCGACACCGATGCCCATTCCCACACCGGCTCCCATCGCCGCGCCCGCACCCGCGCCGCCGCGTGCTCCGCGGGTGGCCGCGTTGGCCCCGCCAATGCCGCTGCCAGTCCAGGCGCCGATGCCAACGCCAACACCAATGCCCGCGCCGATGGTGATGCCAGCGCCGATGCCCATCACGCCACAGCATTTCGAGTTCGACGATCGGGCGTTCAACGTGAACGTCGAGAAGGCAGTCACGACCGCCGTCGATCGCGTCACCACGTCATGGGGCCTTGCGGCGCAGCAGAACCGCGCGCCGGCGGATCCCAAGATCACCGCGGCCTTGACCGCGGCGCTCAGAGACGAAAACGAGGAAGTCCGGCAGCAGGCGTTGAACACGCTCGTGCGGATGCGCGCGCCGATTCCGGCCGACATCTTCGCCAGCATGCTGAAGGACAAGTCATCGGACGTGCGCAAGCAGGCGGTGTACGCGCTTGGCCAGCAGCGCGACCCGAAGAACGCGAACCTCGTCGCCGAGGCGCTCAAGGATAGCGACGCCGACGTCCGCAAGCAGGCGGCGTATGCGCTCGGTCAGCTTCGCGACAATCGCGCTGTCGATCCGCTCATCGCGGCGCTCAAGGATGCCGATCCGGAAGTGCGGCAGCAGGCGGCACATGGACTCGGGCAACTCCGCGATCCACGCGCTGTTGACGCGCTGATCGCCGCGCTCAAGGACGCCAACGCCGAAGTCCGCCAGCAGGCCGTCTTCGCACTCGGTCAAATCCGCTGACAACTGTTGCTCGTAGGGGCCGGCTTCAGCCGGCCCTGGGCCGCCTGAAGGCGGCCCTCCGAAGGCGCTCCCTACGTTCGCAGTGCTAATTTCTTAGCATGGAGCCGTTATGCCGTTCTACGTGGAGTTCCTCACCACCATCGTTGACGCGCTGGTCACGCTCGTCGGCGCAGCGATGACGCTCGTCGCGTCGCTGATGCACCCCGCTGCGCAACCGCACGCGACGTCCTCGCCGGCAATCGCCCTGATCTCCTACGGCGCCGAGCAGGATGTCTCCGATCTCGTCACGCGCCTTCGTGACGCCAGTCCGCAGACACGCGCCGTCGCGGCGTGCGATCTGCAGCGCATGGGAACGGCATCGAAAGCGGCAATCGCCGCCCTCGTCGAACGGCTGTCCGACGCGTCGCCCGTCGATCCCAAGGTGTGCGGCGAGGACCGTCACTACTGGTCCAGGGACATCGAGCAGCAGACGACACCTGGAGAAGAGGCCGCGGCCGCCCTCGTCGCGATCGGCACCGAGTCGCTGCCATCGCTCATCGCGGCAGCCCGCGCGCCTCAATGGGTGGCGCGCCGCAACTCGGTGTGGGCGCTCGGTGCGCTCGACGACGCCCGCGGCGTGTCGCCGGTCCTCGCCGCGCTCACCGATCGCGAGCCGCCGGTGCGGCGAGTCGCGGCCTGGGCACTCGGGGCGCTCGATGCCGACACCGCCGTCACCGCGCTGATTGACGCGCTCGGCGACTCCGACGCCGGCGTCAGATCACAGGTGGCATGGGCGCTCGGCGCCATCCGCGATCCTCGCGCCGTGGACGGTCTGATCAAGGCACTGAAGGATCAGGACGACACCGTGCGCATGCAGGCGGCGTGGGCGCTTGGCGCGATCCGCGATCGCCGCGCCAGCGATGCACTGGCCGCGGCGCTCAAAGATTCCAGCCCCCGCGTTCGTCGTCAGGCGGCCTGGGCGTTGGGCGCGATCGGACGGTAAGTACTATCGCGCCCGCGGCGTTCGAATCGTGAACGCGACGCTCGCGCTCGAGACACGGTTGCCGTCGAAGAACCAGATCAGATGATCCTGGCCATTCGCGCGGCGCGTCCGATGGTGGTTGGACGACAACACCTGAATGCCCGACGGCACGACGACGTCCCAGTCGAGCGACCACCCGGGTGTGTCGCCGGGATTCATCGCCAGCGCAAAGCGGCAGTCCATGTACCCGGCGACAGGCGCCGGCTCGCAGCCGTAGGTGTCGTACATCCGCTCCATCGCAGCGGTCGAGGTCACGTCCTGGAGATACACGCGATCGCCATCGAACCGCGTCGTCGGCCGTGAGAATCGACGCAGCTTGGCGAGCATGTCGCTGTACGTGTTGTCACCGTTCAGAGCACCGTAGGTGAAGGCGTTCATCGCAATCCGGTAGCCGCCGGTGTCGGTTTCGCCATACGGATGAAGCACGTGAACACCTTCGATCTGGAGGCATGCGGTCGTCAGGCTGGCGGTGACGACCAGAACGCAAAGCCGCATCTTGTTCTGCACGATTAGAGACTCCTGCTTCAAGTTGATCTGAAAGAGCGACGGAACCGAAGTTCCGTCGCTCACTGGCTTGTCGTACTACTTCCTTCCGGTCTGCCGCTGAATCCGTTCGTATTCAGCCTGCGCAGCCTTCCGCGTGGCGTCGTCGGGATAGCGGCGCGGATTGAATTGCTGATTCTGGCGAGCCTGCTGTTCAGCGTCCCTTCTCGCCTGGTCGATGTTGTTTGCCATGTGGCTTCTCCGTGGTCGTGACCGCCCATTCGGTCGTTCTATTCACCATGGTGAAGTCCACGTGCTGCGAAGTAACGCGGAACATCGGGCCCGCGTTGAGGTATGGTTTTGCCGCTTCGATGCGGCAATTTCTCGGCGCCGAACGCACTGAGAATTCCGCTTGACTTTCACTTCACACGTGGGTTCGAACGCGCGATGTCAGAGCTCGATGAATTGAAACGAATGATTCGGATCGGCTGGAGCCTGAACGACAGTCCGGCCTTCGTCGCCAACGGCATGAGTCACGAACTGCAGGACGAGATCCAGCGCACGATTGACAGCATCAGGGACGACCTGGTCCCGACCTTCGACGTCAATCAACGCGTCACGTTCCTGACGCTCTCGTCGGAGTTCGAGTACGCGTTTGGGATTCAGGATCGTCAAGCCATCTCGCAACTCGGCGACACGCTGGCGACGTATGGCGTCACCAGACAGCTAGCCGAGTGGAAGACCGCACGGTCTACGCCGTGGTTGAAGCTCGAACGCTGGCCGGAACCAGGCCAGACGTGGATCGCGAGTGCCACCAACGATCAGGAACGCGCCGAATTGATGCGGCGCCAGATCTGGGCGCTCATGGCGGTGGCCTTCTATGGGCAGTTCGTCGATGGCCACATCGACTCCGCTATCGACGATCTTAGAAAGATCGAGACGATCATTCGATCGGAACTACGGCCGCTCTGGCACGGAAAGTCCTACGGAAGTCAGGAGCGCTGCAACGAGTTTCTCGCGCAGGCGCACCGCACCCGCGGGGAAAGCGGCGACTACGAAGAATCCGAGAAACGCTTCTCGATGGCCCAGGAGTTTGCCGACCTGCGGCTGTCTCAAGAGCTGAAAGAAGCGGAGGAAAAGAAAAAGACGAGCGACCGAGTCGCCATGGCGCAGGAGGCGCTGCAGTATGGGGCCATCTGCACGGCACGCGTCCTCGGTGGCTTGGGACGCCTGTCCACGCTTCAGGGCCGGCTTACACGCGCTCGACAGCTCTTTCTGAGCGCAAAGACTCTGCTCATTCCGGTGTCACACGCCAGACTGAGAGACGTCATCGACTCCCACCTCGAGATCGTCGAGCGACGATTGCTCCTCCCACGAAGCAAGGACTGGCAAAAAGCACTCGCCGCACTCGAGAAACGCTACCAGCAGTTTGCGCGGCTTCCCAACCAGAACGACACGGGGCCGGATGAGGCCGGCAATGGATTGGCGGACATTGATGGTGCCAGACGATGCAGTGCCGAGCTCGCTCGCGCGTATCTGGACGAGGCCGAAGACACGCTCGACAGCCTTGATCGCCGCTCAGTGTTGGCGACGGCCACTACCTGGATCGAGCGCCTCAAGCAGACTGACGGTGACAACCCCGGGAGGGCCACGTTTAGAGCCCACCTGTTCGCGGCCAATGCGGCGTTGCTCGAGTTGCCTCCCGACATCGTCAAGGCCGAGCAAGAGCTGACCGCCGCCCAGCAAATGAATCAACGTCACTTCAGACTCGATTATGCCGGCATCGATCGCGTCGAACCGATGCTGACTGAAGGTGCTCTTCTTGGCGCCAAACTTGGCCCTCTCGATCAGGTGACTTCGTCGAAACTTGAAATCACGAAGCATCCCATCGCGACGTTCGAGGCCATCCGCGAATCAGCCAGTCTCGCGCGCGACACCCGTCTCGAAGCCGAGGCTCTTCTTCGGTTGGCCGCAATTGAGTATCGGCTCGGTCTGATCTCCGAAGCGACGGCTCATCTCAACGCTCGCGATGCCTACGTCCCGTTCATTCAGGACGGAGCGCACGATGCGCTGATGATGCGTATTCTGCGTGAGCCATCCTTCAAACCGAGCTTCCTGTATCCAGGTTGGAAATGGGACAAGACGATGGCAGACAAAGCCGAACTTCATCTATCCATACTGGCGTTCCGCCAGACTCATAACGTGCGCAGGGCGGCAGCGACGCTCGGCATCAATGAAACGACGCTCAGGAGCAGACTGCGCGATGCCGGCATCTTGCCGCCATGACTATGCTCGCGCTGCCCCACTAGTGATATCGTGACGGGCATCGCTGCTGACAGTCGTGCACTGAAGAGGAGGCCAGTCATGGGCGATCTCTACACACCGGACAACCCCGAAGGCGCTGAACGACTCTCGACGCTGGCCGAACGGCTGGCCTTCAAGTCGCGTTTCGTGCTGCTCTTCGGCGAGATCGACCATGCCATGGCGCGCGTCACGTGCGAGCGCCTGATCGCGCTGGCCCAGGACTCCGATGCGCCGATCACGGTGCTCATCTCGTCGCCGGGCGGCCATGTCGAGTCCGGTGACGCGATCCACGATCTCATCAGATTCGTGCAGGCTCCGGTGACCACCGTCGGCACCGGATGGGTGGCGAGTGCGGGCACGCACGTGTTCCTGGCCGCGCCGAAAGAACGGCGCGTGTGTCTGCCGAACACACGGTTCATGATTCACCAGCCCACGGGAGGAGCCGGCGGCCAGTCCACGGACATCGCGATTCAGGCCAAGGAGATTCTGCGAACGCGCGAGCGTATTGCGCGGGTCATTGCCGCCCAGACCGGCGCGCCGATCGAAAAGGTCCGCACCGACATGGAGCGCGACCATTGGATGAGCGCCGACGAAGCCATCGCGTACGGCATCGTGTCGAGGATCGTCGAGAAGCACACGGACATCACCGGCCGCTGATCGCGACCGAGCACTGCCCGGCGCTCACACGTCCCTACGAGTCCGCCAATGATTGCATCGGGCTGATGCGCACGGCCCGCATCGCCGGTATCGCGCAGGCGAGGAGCGCAACGCCGAACAGCGCGACCGCTCCAGTCACGTACGTCGGTGGATCCGTGGCAGTCACTTCGAACAGCAGCGTCGTGAGCGTTCGTGTGGCAGCCAGGGCCCCGGCGATGCCGATGGCGATACCGGCGATCGCGAGGACCGCGCCGTGCCGGAGCACCATCAGCAGTACGGATCGCGGTGTGGCGCCGAGCGCGAGGCGCAAGCCGATCTCCGGTATACGCTGCGTGACGAAGTAGGCGAGCACGCCGTAGATGCCGATGGCGGCGAGCACGAGGCCCGCCGCGGCCAGCAGCGACAACAGCCACGTGTTGAATCGCGGCCCGGCGCCGTCCGCGCCGAGCGCTTCCTCCATCGTCATCACGTCGTACAGCGGCAGCGACGCGTCTACCGTCCTCACAGCGCTGCGCAGCGTAGATGCGTGTGCAGCCGGGTCGGCGGCGGTCCGCAGGACGAGCGCCATGCTGCGCTGCAACATCGACCAGGCCAATGGGGGCGGCTGCGTGTAGGCCATGAACAGTTCCGGCCGAACCGGCGTGTCGGGGCCAGAGCTGCGAACGTCGCCGACGACGCCGATCACTTCACGCCACTCCGGCGCTGTCCCGCGCGTCCACGCCGAAAGACGCTTGCCGATCGGGTCTTCGCCAGGCCAGCCTTGCCTGGCCAGCTGCTCGTTGATCATCACGACCGGCGGCGCACCGGGAGCCATGTCCGACGCGCGAAAAGTCCGGCCACGTTTGAGCGGCATCCCGAGCGCTTCGACATAGTCGTCGGTGACCAGCCGGACAAGTGGGCTCAATGCCTGGCCAGGGATGAAGGGCTTGCCTTCGATCTGCGTGCCCGAATCGGGGCCGCCGCCGAGGAGTGGAATGTTGGTGGCCGCGCCGACACGCTGCGCACCGGGCAGGGCGCGAGCCGCTTCGATCATTCGCCGATAGGCGTCCGCGACGGCCTCGTCGCTCCCGTATCGGGGTGTCAAGGCGACACGCGCGGTCAAGACCCGGCTGGTGTCGAAGCCAAGCGGCACCTGCTGCAGACGCCAGGCGCTGCGAAGAAACAGTCCGGCCCCGACGAGCAGCACGACGGCAATGGCAATCTCGCCGACGACGAGGATGCCACGCACACGATCGCGGGCAGGCGGCAGTGACGTCTTTCCGCCCTCGCGGAGCGGCGACAACAGATTCTCGCGCGCGGCGCGCAGCGCGGGCGCGAGTCCGAACACGACGCCGGTCAGCAACGTGATGCCGACGGCAAAGAGCAAGACTTCCACGTGCAGGCCGGCATCCTGCAGCCGTGGGACGTTCGGGGGACTGAACGTCACGAACAGCCGAATACCGAGATACGCCAGGCCGACGCCGGCCAGCCCTCCGACCAGCGCCAGCACCATGCTCTCGGTGAGCAACTGGCGAACGATCCGCCATCGGCCGCCACCGATGGCGGCACGAATCGCGATTTCGCGCCGGCGCGTGGCCGCCCGCGCCAGCAGCAGGTTTGCCACGTTGACGCAGCCGATGAGCAGCACGAACGTGACGGATGCGAGCATCACGTAGAGCCGTGTTCGAACGTTGCCAAGCGTCACATCGCTGAGCGGCACCACGTTCACCGATCGGGCTTCCATCTCTCGCGGCTCACGCGCGGCGATGCCGCGTGTCACGCGCTCCATGTCGGCCTGCGCGGCATCGCGCGTCACGCCGATTTTCA
>Ga0075421_100012341_pt1 | contig 10613 bp, 11 predicted proteins | sample SoiMetdeltSBSDD5_FD_75292 | JGI IMG/M metagenome (GOLD analysis project Ga0075421, IMG submission 75292) | Bulk soil microbial communities from a Populus tree surrounding site in Tennessee, USA - Soil MetaG P. deltoides SBSDD5 | ecosystem: Environmental > Terrestrial > Soil > Tree plantation... | reverse complement strand
CCTCACGGTTGTGAGGTCTTTGTTGTTTAAGGTTTACCCCGCTACGGCATGTTTATGTTTTTGATAAACGCCCATCAATTCAGCGCTTGCTAATACATGACCTTTCATGGCATCGAGCAGTTCTTCTTTCTTAGAACCTGTCAATAGATTGAGCTCATCATCCAATGCAAATACCCTGAAGAAATAACGATGTTCACCTGAAGGTGGGCAAGGTCCCCCATAGCCCGCTTTTCCGAAACCATTTGTTCCGCTGATGCCGGCATTTGTTCCTTCGCCAATGGCTTCGTTGGGTGAAATATTCCACACGATCCAATGATCAAAAGTTCCTCTTGGCGCATCGGGATCTTCGACGATTAATGCCAGAGTTTTTGTGCCATCAGGAATATTTTCAACTTTTAATGGAGGATTGATATTTTTTCCTTCACAAGTGTATTGCGGAGGTATGTGACCATTATGACTAAAAACTGTTGATATAAGTCTTAGCTGATTATTATTTGCCATAAGAATGTTTTGGAAAGAGGCTCAGAAAATGTGCCAGTTGGAAATTAATTGTTACGTGAGTTTAACCATTTACATGTCCAGAGACTCTCGTTGTATGATTTAGACTGCGATACGCTTGTATCGGTCACCGAAAAGGAACTTTGGGCAACCTATAAAACATATTTTTTCCTGGCGCCGTAAGCGGGACAACTTATTACCTTATTCAATTTCATTTATGGTAAAATAAACTGATAAGGTTTTTTACTTTCCGTTCGTTTTGCTACTAAGGTAATAATGTGGTCAATAGGTTGACGGGTCTTTTCCTTTATCATAATTTTTTAATTCAATACCCAAATTTTTTCTGTGACCCGAAAAATTTGTATTGCATGTAACTATGTACTATAAATAAAAATGATTCCAACTTGGAATCATTTTTATTTATAGTGCAGAAAAAACTATCAGGCATATTCTTCCTTCGCATGCTTCGCATGTTCATCGATCAGCTTGCGTTGGATCTCGAATGGTACAGGAGCATACTCCAAAAATCCACTTTTAAATTTCGCTCTTCCCTGCGTAATCGAACGAAGGGATGAGGAATAACCATCCATTTCCGCCAAAGGAACTCTGGCAATTACTTTCTGGAAATGTCCTTCACTATCTATCCCTTCCACAATGGCACGACGGCTTTGCAGGTCACCCATTACAGAACCGGTGAGATCATCAGGACAAAGTACTTCCACTTTATAAATTGGTTCCAGTATCTGTGGGTCAGCTTGCTGGAATGCCTGTCTGAACGCCTGCAAACCTGCGATCTTAAATGAAATATCATTGCTGTCAACAGGGTGCATCTTTCCATCGTATACGCATACACGGATGTCACGGGCATAAGAACCGGTAAGCGGACCATTATGCATTTTCTCCATCACACCCTTTAAAATCGATGGTAAAAATCTTGTATCGATGGCACCACCAACTATACAGTTATAGAAAATGAGTTTGCCACCCCAATCAAGATCATAGGTATCGCGACCACGAACGGTAAGATCTTTTGGATCAGGCAAACCTTCATGCCATGGTTCTATTCTCATATACACTTCACCAAACTGCCCGGCACCACCACTTTGTTTTTTATGACGATAGCTGGAATCAGCCGGTTTCCGGATTGTTTCCCTGTAAGGAATTCTCGGTTTCACAAATTTCACTTCCACTTTGTGAGAATGATCGATCTTCCACTTGGCAACTGCTAAGTGCATATCACCCTGGCAATGGATGAGGGTTTGTTTTAATTCAGGAGAAACTTCTACGATCAAAGTAGGATCTTCTTCTCTTAGTTGATGCAGGGCCTGGGATAGTTTTTCTTCCTCCCCCTTTTTCAATGGTTCTATTGCCACGGTCATGTTTGGCGATGGAAACTCTATCGGGTGTAGTTCATAGTTCTTTCCTCTTGCATGCAAAGTATTATTGGTATGAGTGTTCTTTAATTTGAGCGTTGCTCCAATATCACCTGCCGTCAATTCATTTGTCGGGATCCTTTTATTTCCTTCGACTAAAAATAGCTGGTTGATCTTTTCAGTTACGTTGGTTGTTTCATTTTCTAATTCCATCCCACTCCTCACGGTACCTGAATAAACCTTAAAGTAGGATAACTCACCAACATGCGGTTCACTCGTTGTTTTGTAAATAAAAATACAAGCAGGACCGTTGGCATCGCATGTAACCTTCTCTCCTCCTTTTGTTGTTTGTGGAGGCATTTCATTGGCGCTTGGACAAACATTATCAATAAAGCCCATCAGGCGGCCGCTACCCATATTTCTTTCTGCAGACAAACAGAACAAAGGAAACAGGTCATGATTGATCATTGCTTTCTTTAAACCTGATTTCATTTCATCTTCATCGAGCTCACCTTTATCAAAATATTTTTCCATCAGGCTTTCATCGTTGCTGGCAACTGCTTCTACCAATTCTTTATGTAATTCCTCGGCCCTTGCTTTTTCCGAATCGGGAATAGGGAGCTTTTCAGGTTTACCGCCAGAGTCTTTGAATTTGTACATTGTCATGCGCAACACATCAATGATCTCATGAAATCCTGCACCGGTTTGCAAGGGATATTGCACTACCACTACTTTGCTTCCAAAATGCGATTTTGCTTCACGAACTGTTTTGTCAAAGTCTGCATTATCATCATCAAGTTTCGTTACGGCGAAGATCATCGGGGTTTTAAATTTCTCGGTGTATTCCCAGATAATATCGGTTCCTACTTCTACACCCATTACAGAGTTCAGCAACATCACTCCGGTATCGGCAACTTTTAATGCAGAAATTACTTCACCAACAAAATCATCATAGCCCGGCGTATCGATAATATTGATCTTATAACCGCGCCATTTTGCGTGCATGAGCTTCCCAAAAATAGAATTACCACGGTCTTGTTCAAGCTCGTGGTAATCCCCGGTAGTGTTTCGTTCGGCTATGCTGCCGCGGCGTGATATTATTCCAGCTTCATACAGCATGCATTCCGCTAATGTCGTCTTACCGGACCCGGCGTGGCCCAGCAAGACAATATTTTTTACGTGTGAGGTATCAAATTCAGGCATGGCAAGTGTTTTTAGTTGTTTTTAAAACGGTCCTTCAGAGGTGGAGTATCAAAGAGTCGGGGCGATAATTCTATTATCCCGTTTAGAACAGGATCTGAAAAAAAAGTGGTTAGGTTATTTAACTATTCAGAGCCTTATAATATTTTTTTTATGACGTTCGATGTACAAAGTCACCAAATTCGTCACGAAGGTTTTTAAGTGTGTTGTCGAGCGATTGGAATTCTTCAAAAAGCTTTTCGTGTTCTGCAATCGTATCTTCTGTTAACTGGCCGCTATTTGCAGCGGTTTCAAATTGTACACGACGATCATGAGCCTTGATCGATTGTTTCAGATCATGCACATTGATGAGTTGAATGTGAAACTGGTTGTGATAATGTTCTACGTCGTGAAGCTGGTCTTTCGAGAGATGTTGACCCGCTGTGTGTTGAAGCTGTTTTTTGAGACTGTTTAATTCGTCGCGGGAGGAACGCAGTGATTCTCTCCAGGTACTGCATTCCCCAGAGAGCTGTGAGATGTCAACTGTAACCATGGGATTTTAAATTTAAAGGTGAAAAAAAGCAACCGTCCGGATTCCCAGGGCGGAATATGTACTTCTATAAATTTAAGCCAGATTAATTACAATGTCAAGAATTATTTTTCAACCATGGAATCACATTGTTGAAAAGGAAATCATAAAGATATTATCATACACAATAAAAGCAACGGCTACTTATTAGCCATTGCTTTCATATTCAATTCTTTTCAAAATTCCTTTTACCATCTTCCTCTTCGAACCGATGTTCCCCGCACCGCTCCATTCGGACCAACTGCTGCGCCAGATACACGTGTGGCTGATTTCCCATTGGGACCTGTTACTGTTGTTTTAACACCAGCACCGGCGCCATTTGGCCCCACAACAACTCCTGCCTGTCGTGTTACAGTTGCTGAACCGGTTCTATACGGTGTATATAAATAATGTGCACTGCTGACTCTGTACGTATTCACTGCGATATAGCTATGATTATATACAGCACAGACCGGATACCATGAATACCACGAAACGGGTCGCCATGCAACCCACCATGAAGGGTAATAAGCCCAAGCCCACGGAGATATCCACGGGGTATAAACCGGACTATATACAAAGGTTACGCAGGGCCAGTACCAAAGATTTATAATAACTGTTGTGGTAGTATAAAATTCAAATGCATGGGTAGGACCTGTTTGCTTTTTTGCGTGTTCATCAATATTTGCCGGTTCATTTTTGTTGCCTTGCGGCTCAATAATAACGTCCTTGCCATAGAGATCTTTATCGCCAACGATCTGGATGATCGCTGTAGTATCGCCTGTTTTTTCTAATTCAATAACAGCAATATCCTGGTTTTCATTTTGAGAGACCGGCACCTGTAAAATAAATGCATGGACTTTCTTTTCAGTTTTATCGATCACTTTTATGTAATCGGTTTTTCCATCCTTGTTAAGATCAAGGTTGTTTACATTTTTTTCTTTTGTATTGATTAGTTTTTCAAATTCTTCGGGCGATTTTGATCTTTGAAACATTTCAAGCGCTCCCTGCAGGCTGAAATGATCACCCGGAAGACCGGTTGAATCTTTTGTTGATTTTTGAGCAAAGGATTGAGATTGGATCAATACAATGAACAATAAAAACATTGTCGTTTGCACACAATTTTTCATAAAAGAGTTTTTATTGTAAAAATAAAATCGCTTTTTTAGTGCTAAAGGGCCAATGAGCCGGAAGCAGTGTTTTGGGTGTGAAGTCCCGGATTTCTTATTTCGCTGACTTCGACAATTTCGATAATTTGCCAGCCCTTTATGATATCTCAAAATTCCATACAGCAAATTCTTAGTCGGATTGATATTATAGATGTGATCGGAGGCTTTGTAAAACTGAAGAAACGAGGAACCAATTATCTCGGCCTTTGCCCTTTTCACAACGAGAGAACACCTTCGTTTACCGTTTCGCCGTCCAAGGAAATCTATAAATGTTTTGGGTGTGGCAAAAGCGGCAACACCATCAGCTTTTTAATGGAGCATGAAAAGTATAGTTATGTCGATTCACTTCGCTGGCTGGCAAATCGATATGGAATTGAAATAGAGGAAACATTTGCGAGCGACGAACAACGCCAGCAAATGCAGGTGGCAGATAGCCTTTACATCATCAACAATTTTGCACAGCAATTTTTTACAAAGACACTTTTTGAAACGGACGAAGGGCGCGACATTGGATTAAGTTATTTAAAAGAACGAGGATTCCGGGAAGATATCATCAAGAAATTCCAGCTTGGATATAACCCGGAAGCAAGAGATGGGTTTGCCAAAGCAGCTATTGCCGGGCAATACAATACCGAGTTATTGTTGAAAACCGGTCTTGTGGTAAATCGTAACGATCAATTGATGGATAACTATCGGGGTCGTGTGATCTTCCCGGTGCATAATCATAGTGGTAAGGTATTAGGTTTTGGTGCAAGAATTTTGAAGACAAATGACCGGGCACCTAAATACATTAATACGCCGGAAAATGAGATCTATGTAAAAAGTAAAATATTATACGGTTCTTATTTTGCAAGACAGGCAATTGATAAAGCCGATGAGTGCTTATTGGTAGAAGGGTACACAGACGTTATTTCGTTACATCAATCGGGAATTGAAAATGTGGTTGCATCTGGGGGTACTTCATTAACTCAAGATCAATTAAGATTAATAAGGAAATACACAAACAACCTTACCATTGTTTATGATGGTGATGCCGCGGGTGTGAAAGCGGCACTTCGCGGACTTGACCTTGCCCTGGAAGAAGGATTAAATGTAAAGCTGGTTTTAATACCTGACAAAGAAGATCCGGATAGCTATGTGAACAAAGTTGGCGCCACGGCATTTACTGACTTTGTAAGAGACAATAAGAAGGATTTTATTTTGTTCCAACTTGATGTAGCCTTAAAGGATGCAGGCAACGACTCGACAAAGAAATCTGAGGTCGTCAACGATATCGCTGAAACAATTTCCAAGATCAATAAAGCAGAAGATTTTACAAAACAACAGGATTACATTAAACAATGTTCTGAGATTTTAAAGATCGATGAATCCGGCCTGCATGCTCTTGTAAACAAGTTTATCCGTAACCGAATAAGCACACAGGAAAAGGCTTTACCTTTTGAAGAAGCGAGGTTGCATGAAGAAAATGCGAGGAAGGCAGCAGCGACCGATTATGATGATACTACATTCAGTCTTTTGTTCAAAGACGAATTACAGGAGAAAGAGTTTGCCAGAGTATTGTTAGAACACGGCAATAAGAAATGGGACGGTGGTACGATTGCCGATCATATGCTGGAAGAAATTCTGGACGAGGGCCTTTTTGACAGTGTTGACGTGCTGAGAATAATCACCGAGTATAAAAAAGCGTTGGAGAAAGAAGGATCCCAGGTTGATAAGAACTTATTTGTATATAGCAGCGATCCTGCGATCAGTTCGTTTGCAGTTTCTTTGCTGAATTTCCCGTACGAGGAAAGCATTCATTGGAAAAAAGAGTTTAGCAGCTCAACGGGTTACCAGTCAAAACTCTTCGAGCAGAGTTATGAAGATTTTTTACGTTCTGTTAGTGTGGGAAATGAAAATGAATTAATGGGCTTTCTGAAAATGGATGAGGACAGAACTCATATCGAGGTCGAATCAACGCTTAGCTATTTAAAACTTAGAAAGATCAAGAGAATGTTGTTGGAGAATCAAGTCGATCTTGAGAAGAAACATACACCTGAAGAATATCGTAACCTCACACAAACCCATGACCATTTGAAACAAATGGAAAGGGAAATCTCTAATAAACTGGGAACAGTGATTATTAAATAATTTCGTTTGCGTGAATCATCAGGTCACTATAGGATACAGCGACCAGGTCCTCTTGCTTAATACCAAATTCCTGTAAATAAAAGTTACATTGCTCCAGCAATTCCGCTTCAGTTTTATTTGCTAAAATGTTTCCTGCTTCAATTTCGATGAATGACCCTAAGCGAGGCACCTCGTCGATATGAAATTTTACATTAGCAACGTAATAGATCTCTCGTTTTTTCTTAACGATCATTTTTATTCCAAGGGATTTTTCCAATACTTCTTTTATTCCTTTCGCGTCTTCAATTTTTACCAGGTCAAAACTTGAGCTTTTAGGCCCAGCCTGATTGCTTCTGTCATAATAGATCAGGTTATTCTCGATGTTGCCTTCACGCAGTTTTAAACGTCCGTGTAACACATTAAAATAGGTATCAGTCTGTACATCCAGTCCTTTAAAATCAGCTTTGTGATCAAGCAAGTATTTTCTTACAGATTCCGGGGAATTGCTTCGGGCTTTTATCTCAACGTTTAGATGGGGCATAAAAAAAATAACCATGAAAATATCATGGTTATTTCTTCTAGCCAATAAAATTTTTTAAGCTTCGGCCAGCTCTCTGCGGCTCATCCTTAATTCTTCCACCAACTCGCCTTTACAATAACGAGTGGCGCTCCAAACATGATCCAATGCTACCTGATCAAGGCACTCGTACCCTGCAGCTGTCAATCGGTTCCAGCTGCATTCACGGTTTAGATCGGTGACAATTTTGGAGGTAGACTTAGGGAAAGCAACCCAGAATTTAGAATCGCCTTTTAACGCCGGCATTACCTCTTGCAAAATGCTGTTTAGCTGATTTTCGTTCACGGCAAATACCAGCGCAAAATCGATCTTACGGCTCTTTAAGAGCGGCGTAACATTCTTTGCAAATGATAATTTGGAGAACTGCTTTTCAATTGAAGAAGGTAAGCCCTGGATCAAAAGATTCTTTTCATCTGCGAGCTGAAGCTTTTCGAGAAGCGTTTGAGACATACCTGAAAATTGGTGTTTTTTGGGTTTTCCGAAACCGCCCGGTTCGTGACCGGCTTCAGTGTACACAAATTAGCGGGGCACAAATGTACGATATATACCCGTTCCCTTAGCCTCATTTGAAAAGAAAATTCCGGCTAATCCTATAAATCAGCCGGAATCTGAATTTTAATCAAGTTTTTTAAATGCCTGAACATTAATTTTTAGCCATCGGCTTATAATACTTCATGGCTTCAGGCATATACTTATTCAATTGGTCAATTCTCCTTCCTTCACTTGGGTGCGTGCTTAGAAATTCCGGAGGACTTTGGCCCTGGGAAGCCCTCTCCATTCTCTCCCATAGTGTTATGGCTTCCTGTGGGTTATAGCCAGCCATTGCCGTCCATATTAAGCCAAATCTATCTGCTTCTAACTCCTGATTTCTTGAAAATGGCAGCAACAAACCAACAGTGGTTCCCGCTCCATAAGCTGCTAAAAACAGGTTTTGAGTTTCCGCAGGCTTATTTGCCACAGCAACCGACAGCGCAACTCCTCCTAATTGTTGAAGCAATCCCTGGCTCATTCTCTGGTTTCCATGCTGAAGTAAAGCATGCGATACCTCATGTCCTATTACAACGGCTAAGGCCGCTTCATTTTGAGTAATTGGTAACAAGCCGGTATATACTACGATCTTTCCACCCGGCATACACCATGCATTTGCTGCTTTATCGTCAACCAGATTATACTCCCATTTAAAACCGTTCAGCTTATCAGCGATGCCGTTCTGTTGATAATAAGTTTCTACAGATCTTGTAATACGTTGCCCTACCCTTCTTACCATTTCTGCATCACGATTGTTCGAGGGACTCACCACTCTATTTGTAGATAAGAATTGCTGATACTGCTGGGTACCCATTGCCTGTAATTCGGATTCAGGCAAAAGAGTTAATTGTTTCTTTTGGGTTAAAGGATTTGTGCTGCATGCCACTATGAATGAAGCGGCAACAAACAGCGATGTTAAAAGCCTGGTCATGGGTTATTAATTTATTAATGATAATTCAAGCATTATACCAAACTAGGTATTAGGCTGATTCCAAAAAGTAAAATTAATGTTTAAAGCTTATTTCGGTCTGCTCGACGACGCTGGCGACGACGGTCACGATGTTTAAGAATAGGAACTTTGCTCTCATTTCCCTGGAGAAGCCGGCCGATATTTTTTTGATGGGTTACGAGCACCATTAACGCAACTGCTATTGCAAAGATTCTATAAAGCACTTCTTCCTCATTGAAGATGACAAGTATAAACACGGGGAAAGCAACACTTGCAAGAATTGAGCTAAGCGAAACAAATCTTGTAAGGTATAACACCAGTAAAAAGACGCCCACACAGCAAACTGCCACATTGGGTTGAATGCCCAAGACCATTCCAAAAACAGTTGCAACGCCTTTGCCTCCTCTGAACTCAGCCCAAATGGGAAAAATATGACCCACTACGGCAGCTAATCCCAGGCCGATCTGCAGATTGATCATTTGAGTTTCATGATCGAGATAATAAGGAAGCAGGTAAACCAATTTGACTGCGATGATACCCTTTACCATATCAACGATCATAACAATGGAACCCCAGTTCGGCCCCAACGTTCTGAATGTATTTGTAGCACCGGCATTACCACTGCCATAGTCACGAATGTCAATACCAAAAAAGTATTTGCTAACCCAAACTGCGGTGGGGATGCTTCCAATCAGATATGCGAGAACGATCAGGAGAAACTCGTTCATTTAGTCTTTGTTAAAGTTGGAATACAAATATAGGGCAAACGGGCAAGAACTTAACCGTAAATTAATACACAGCTGTTAAGTTCATTTACTTAGTTGAATTGCTATCCAGGTATTCCGAACAAGGCTTTTTTGTATGCTTAGCTTCAGCTCATTAGCCCTTGCCAATATCTCATCTTTATCGCTCTCCAATAATCCACTCAATAACAATGTTCCGTTATTCTTCAATTCACTCTTAAGTAAATCAAAATTTTCAAGAATTACATTTTTATTGATGTTAGCAAGAATGATATCAAACTTTGCTTCCGATGAAGCATCGGATGCTTTTTTCAATGTTATTCTTTTACAATTATTTTTTTTGAAATTTTCTTCCGCATTGGTGATGCTCCAGTCATCATTGTCTATTGCATAGATTTCCCCGGCACCATTTTTCTCGGCTAATATGGCAAGTATCCCCGTACCTGTTCCAAAATCTAAAACCGTCTTGTTCTTAAACTCAGTTCCTTTCATCAATTCGATCATCATATAAGTAGTTGCATGATGACCAGTGCCAAAGCTCATTTTTGGAGTAATGACAATCTCAATTTTTGTTTTTGTAATCGGCCTGTGAAAATCGGCACGAACTGCAACATAGTCTCCTACAACAACAGGTTCAAAACTTGACTCCCAGATCTTATTCCAATTTGTTTGAGGAATTTTTTCCGAAGTATAGGGTGTTTGGTATTTGTATGATATCTCGTTTAATAAAATCTTGTCAAAGTCCTGCTTATTAATAAAGGCATCAAGACTTGTATCAGCTTCTTCAAATCCTTCGTAACCTGCATCGGCAAGTTGAGCAATAAGGATTTCTTTTTGCTCTGGCTGCAGATCGGCAAATGTGATCTTGACATAATCCATTTCAACACAAAATTAAAAATCCCGGTGTTTGCCGGGATTTT
>Ga0075421_100012340_pt1 | contig 10613 bp, 9 predicted proteins | sample SoiMetdeltSBSDD5_FD_75292 | JGI IMG/M metagenome (GOLD analysis project Ga0075421, IMG submission 75292) | Bulk soil microbial communities from a Populus tree surrounding site in Tennessee, USA - Soil MetaG P. deltoides SBSDD5 | ecosystem: Environmental > Terrestrial > Soil > Tree plantation... | reverse complement strand
TTGAAACGGGCACCCGCAAGTGTATGATTCTAAAGACGGAGAGATGTCCGAGTGGTTGAAGGAGCACGCTTGGAAATTGATTCCGCTCGCGCGTGCTGACGCACATCAAAACCCACCAACGCACTCCCGATTAACGACTTCCCGCAACAACGATCTGCTTCAGAGTGCCCCCGTAAACGACGGTGTTTGCCCAGGGTTTCGGGGGGTATGTGACACAGTTCTGACACAGAACGCGTTTCCGGTTATCGAAATAGCAGCCGATGTGCATCGGTACGCACTGCTACGCGGCGCAATTTAGCTGGACATACATCTAGCCGCATCCATCGACACCGAGTGCTCACAGGGGATTACTCGGTCTCCTCGGTCCCAGAGAACGCCGACCGAAGCTTCCCGACAAAGCGGATCGACGACGTCCTGCGGAAGATGGCGCGACCCGGCACAGTCACGACGACGGCGGTCCCGCCCCAGGAGTGCTGGTCATGGATAACGTGGCGCCGATTCTGGATGCACGTTCGCGCATTCCGGGCAGGCCGAAGTTCATGTACGCCTGGTTTCCACAGCCACCAACTGACGTACCTCATCTACGATGGAAGACCCTCGGATGAGGGTGTTTCGGCGTTCGGGCATTGCCGTGCCACAGGTTTTTCACGCCTCGGCAGTACCTGCCGTGCGACCATGGATCGAAGTGGCTACGCGCCGGGCGGCGCACGCCGAGCGTGAGGCTGCGACGGACTATCTAGTGTCGTTCGGAGTGCGCTGTCGGCGGGCCGAGCCGACCCTCGGAAACGGGTCAACGGATCGCCCGGCGCCCACCGAACCGGCGAACACGCCGCCCTACCGATTAAGGTTCCCGGGCCGCTGCGAGGGTTCAGTGCAACGAGGCTAAATCGCTCGCCGGGATGCTATAGAACTCCCGTCGTGAGTCATCGAGGGTTCAATGTCTAAACTATCGCGCCGGAGTTTTGTGGCCACGGCGACCACCGCGCTCCTGGCGCCCGCCTGGAGCGACCGCGCTTTCGGACAGACTGTGGATTCGCGCGTGGCGGCGGTCGTAGCCTCGACCCTGGCCATCGACATGCACAATCACGTCTATCCCGCTGGAACGCAGCAGGGTGGGCGCGGGGGCGACCCAGGTCCCGCGCTTTCGTTCGCGGATGAGTTGAAGCTCTCAGGGCTGACCGCCATCGGCGCCGGGTTCGCCTTGGACCGCGCCGGCAGCGTCAAGCCGGGCGACGCGCGCGTGAACTTCCTGAAGTGGCTCGACGCCATCGATGCGGAATTGGGAAAGGCTCAAGTCGCCCGGGCGCTCACCCTGAGAGACTTGCGCACGGCCCACGATCGGGGACAGAAGACGATCGTGCAAACGGTGGAAGGCGCGCACTTCATCGAGGGCCAGGTCGCGCGAATCGAGGAAGTGTACAAGCGTGGCCTCCGCTACCTGCAGTTACTCCATGACGCCAATGACATGGTGGCACCGTTAGGCGACTTCAACGGGGGCACGAGCCTTGGCGGCCTGACCGCCGTGGGTGCGGACACGATCAAGGAGTGCAACCGGCTCAAGATTCTGGTGGACATGGCCCACGCCAGCACCGCCACGTTGCAAGCGGCGTTGAAGATCGCCAGGCAACCATTCGTGGTCTCTCACTCGAGCCTCGACGGATGGAAGAATCCGGCCTCCGGCATGGCGTCCCGCACAATCGCCAAACCGGATGCCAAAGCTGTCGCAGACGCGGGCGGAGTCCTTGGTGTATGGACGAAAGGCACGAACTCGCCGAACGAGTACGTCGAGAATATCAAGATGGTGGTGGACGCGATCGGCGTGAACCATGTCGGCATCGGCACCGACACCGATCTGCTCTCGCCACGACCGGGCACCGGCACGAATCGAGCGTGGCCGGGAATGACCGGCGGGTTTTTTCCCGTCGTGGTGGAGGAGTTCCTCCGCCAAGGATTCACCGCGGAGGAAATCGGCTTAATCGGCGGCGGAAACTTCGGGCGCGTGTTCGGCGCAGTCACCGGTGCCTAGTTTCCTGGGCATTACGGGCTCGATAGGTCGGCTGCCGGGAACTTCTCCTTCGCGCGTTCCCGGCCGGTGCACGCAATACCCCACCTACATGTGCCTACCTTGAGCGCGTGTCGGTCCGAACCCTCCAGGCTGTCGCCGTGCGCGATTCGGCATCCCCAGAGCGGTGCCGGACGAGCTACTCGTCTGTCGTGCGTCCGACAGAGTTGAAGCGTCGCGCCTCGGTCGAGCGGGCCGTTGCGGACGCGCTGCTCCGAACGTAGGCGTCTCGAGCCGCCTGGACCTCCTCGATGTGACGCTCCGCCCAGTCTCGAATGCTAGCCAAAGGGTCGACCAACGTTCGGCCGAGCGGAGTGAGCGAGTACTCAACGGTCGGTGGGACTGTGGCGATCGGTCTGCGAAGCACAAGACCGTCGCGCTCCAGGCTCTGCAGGGTCTGGCTGAGGACCTTGTGCGAAATTCCTTCGATCTCGCGACGGAGTTCACCGAAGCGGTGCGTGCGTTCGCCCAGCCGGCCAACAATCAGGGCGGTCCACTTGTCAGCGATTCTGTCCAATGCCTGTCGCGTTGGGCATTGCTCAGCGTAAACGTTGTACTTGCCGCTGCTCATGCGGATATGACTGCTGCCGCAGGAAGACCGTTTCAGGGTACACCAAACCTGGCGACGCGGAGGTGGTTACCTGCGGGTAATCGCCTGGCCGCCAGTTCACCGCTCGCGTGTTTCAGCAAGCCGCTGGGGAAGCGCTGACCGCTTCCTCGCTCGAGCCCGGCTTCAACCAGCAGCCCACCCTGTTGCTCGGCCATGAGGGTGCAATCCTCCGGCGTTCGGAGGCAGACGCGCAGATCTCTCTGTTCCTCGTGACAGCCCGCCTCTAGTTACCTGCGGGTAACGTGGCACTCCGCGATCGTCATCTCCTCGCACAAAAAAAGGACCTAGTTACCGCAAGGTGCGTTCTTGTGGCGACCTCGGAACCACCGTATCGTGACTTCAGACCTCGCGGCGCTACGACACACACGTTGTTCGGGCGCGTCACATGGTCAGGAGCACCAGGAACATGAAGGCTCATCGGCATTTGCTCGTCTGCGCATTCGCCATCATCTGCGCAACTCCGCGGTGGACGGACGCCGGTCCTCTCGACGCGGAGAACATCAGGCCGACGGATGCGATCGCAGCCTCTCTCGTGCGCTTCGGGCAGGAGCGGTCGGGGACCTTCCGCGACCTCGTCGACGTCCTTCAGCAGTCGAATGTCGTTGTCTACGTCGATGTGCGTCGGGATCCGCGGTACGCGCAAAGCGGGTCACTGCAGTTCATGGGGGAGGCCAGTGGCGTCCGGTGGGTGCGGGCCACGATCGACGTTGGCACGTCGAGGCTCGAGGTTGCACAGACAAAGATTGTCGAGCTGACGGCGATTCTCGGTCACGAGCTGCAGCACGCCCGCGAGGTCGCCGAAGCCCGATTCATCCGAAATATGGACGACTTCGATCGCCACTTTCGGACCATCGGGTTCCCAACCGGGAAGGATGTCGTCGACACGCTGGCAGCCCGCGAGGCTGGCGAAAGCGTCGAGGCGGAAGTTCGCGGTCTCGCAACTGAGTCACCACAAGCACGTCGCACTGGCAGCAGCTCCACGCCTTTGTCGGGCGACATCGCTCAGGCGGGTGAGGGGTCAAGGTAGTTACCTCCAGGTAACTGCTTGCACGGTTGGGATCGGCTTCGTATCGTGATGCCGCCACGCGGCGGCCACCAGACTCGAGACAGGAGTTGAAATGAAGGCTCAACAGGTGGGGCTCGTGGGTGCGCTGTTCATTGGCGCGTCGCTCGTTGCAGACGCGGCGGACTGGCCGCAGTTTCGAGGCCCTCAACGGCACGGCGTGTCAACGGAGACAGGTCTGCTGAAGCAGTGGCCGACCGGCGGACCCACGCTCAACTGGCAAGTGAACGACATCGGTGACGGCTACTCCACTGTCGCGGTCGTGGCCGATCGCCTCTTCACGCTCGCCAACCGCGGCCTCGACAACGAGTTCGTCCAGGCGATGTCTGTGCAGGACGGCAAGGTCCTTTGGACCACTCGTCTCGGCAACGTCGGGAATCCCGACCAGATGCCCAGCTACCCCAAGGCCAGATCGACGCCCACGGTTGATGGTGCACTGCTCTATGCCTTGAGTTCAGACGGGGATCTCGCCTGTCTCGAAACCGCGACCGGAAAGGTTCGCTGGCAGAAGAGCCTCCGGAAGGATTTCGGTGGCGTCCCAGGAACCTGGGCGTACGCTGAGTCGCCACTGGTGGACGGCGACCTGGTTGTGGTCACGCCTGGCGGCGTGGACGCAACGCTTCTTGCTCTGAACAAGACCACCGGTGCCGTGGTGTGGAAGACCAGCGTACCTGGCGGCGATCCCGCTGGATACGCATCCGCCGTTGTGCTCAACGAGGGTGGCCGAAAGCAGTACATGCAGTTCACTGGCAAGGGCATCGTCGGCGTCGATGCGAAGACCGGCCAGTTCTTGTGGCGCCATGATGAGCCGAGCAAGGGACCGGCCAACATTCCCACACCGGTGCCGGCCGGATCGCACGTCTACAGCGCCGCTGGAAACGTCGGTGGGACGTTGTTTCGACTGGCCGACTCTGGTGGCTCGATCAAGCCGGAACAGGTGTACCTGACACGGGGCTTGCCGAACACCAACGGCGGCGCCGTCTTGATCGGGGAAGTCCTCTACGGGACGACCAAAGACGGCGTGCTCGTGGCTGCCGACTTCAAGACGGGAACCATTCGGTGGCAGTCGGAAGGCATCGGAGCGGGCTCGATCGTCGCAGCCGACGGGCATCTGTACATCCACGGCGAGAACGGCGATGTGGCATTGGTCGAGGCGACGCCCGAGGCCTACCGTGAGAAGGGCCGCTTCAGTCCACCGAACCAGCCAAAGCACGCCACTCAACAGGAGAAGGCCTGGCCGTACCCGGTCGTGGCGAACGGTCGTCTCTACGTGCGGGATCGCGGAACGCTCTGGTCGTACGACGTCGCAGCACCGAAGACTGATCGTTAGCATTCCCGGCGGGCCGATGCCCTATCCAACTGTGAGCCATGACTCTCGGATCGCAAGAGGGTCGGCATAACCATCGATTCGGAGAATCTACGTGAACGACTCTGTCCTCGTCACCGGCGCAACAGGAACACTCGGCAAAGCCATCGTTGAGGCAGCGGTCAACGCTGGAATCTCCGTTCGGCAAGGCGTTCGCAGTCAGGCGAAGGCCAATCCGCGTGCTGACGCCGCCCATCTGGATTACGCCGACCCGGCGACCGTGCCGCCGGCGCTCGCGGGTGCCTCCGCCGTTGTACTCATGGCGCCTCCGCTTGATCCGAACGCCCCCGCGCAACTGAGGCCCGTCATTTCGGCGGCCAAGGCGGCGAACGTTCGACATCTCATTCTGATCTCGGCTTTCGGCGTCAATCACAACGAGCAGGCGCCCTTGCGCGTCGTCGAGCACCTCGTCATGGATTCCGGCGTGCCGTTCACCATCCTGCGACCGAACTTCTTCATGGAGAACTTCTCCGAAGGTGCTCAGGTGCACGGGATACGTCAGGGCAACGCCATCCATCTCGCGGCCGGCGATGGCAAGACGAGCTTCATCTCAGTACGAGACGTTGCGAGTGCCGTGGTCGCGGCCCTCCAGCAATCACCCTCCGGACGGGAGTTCGACCTCACCGGTCCAGCGGCTCTGGACCATGCCGACGTTGCCAGAATCATCGGCGAGGCGTCCGGGCGCAGCGTCGTCTATCAGCCGTTGACCGATGAGCAGATGCTCGAAGGAGCACGAGCCCACGGCATGCCCGAGCCAAGCGTCGCCTACCTGGGCATCCTCTACTCGGTGGTGCGTGCCGGGTTTGCGGCGTCCGTCGCTGGAGACTACGAGGCGCTTACTGGACGAAAGCCGACGACGTTCGAGGCGTTCGCGAAATCGTCTGCCGCCGCATGGAGTTAACGAACGAACGTTGCGCTAATGGCGGATGGCATGGAAGGAACGTGGATGACAAGGAATACCGGGCTCGCACTCTCCAGGATGACCGTCGTGACGCTTGCGTTGTGTGCCTTCGGCGGCGTGGCATCCGCCGCACCCTGCGACCGAGCATGCCTCCTCGAGCAAGCGAAGCGATTCAACGCCAACATGCTGGCGCGCACCTCGAACAAGGTCCCGCTCGCCCCGGACGCCCAGATTCGCGAGAACACCAAGACGATCGCGCTGGCCGACAGCAAATGGTCAGCGGTGACGAAGATCCATTCGGAAGGCGTCTACGCCGATACCGTCAAAGGCAACGTGATCGAGCACGTCGCGGCGGAGACGACCGTGGGCAAGACCGTGTACATCGGCACGCGCCTGAAGGTAGTCGACGGCAAGGTTACGGAGATCGAGATCAATTTCGACGATCGTCCCAATGTGAACGCCAAAAACCTGATTCCCTACGATCCCGTCTTCAACACACTCGTGCCGCCCGAACAGCGTGCGACCCGCGAGCAGTTGGAGCGGATCATTACATCCTATTTTCAGGGCCTCACGGATCACCAGCCGATTGAGGCCGACTATGACGTGCGCTGCGATCGCTACCACAGCGGCAATCGTGTCACGCACAATGCGCGTAATGGCGTCGAGAACAGTGGCGACGTGGGGTGCTACGAGAGCAACCTTGGGCCGAAGCCGTGGGGACCGGCCACCGAAATGCGCATCGCGTTGATCGACCCTGAGCGGGGAATCGTCGTCGCCTACGCCATCCTCCACTACGCCAACGGTCGGAGGATGCAGATCAACGAGATCTTCAAGATCCTGGACGGCCGCATTCGTTTGGTCGACAACATCGGATTGATGGGCGAAGGCTTCGAGACGTCGGGTTTCACGAAGTAGCGGCAGACCCAGAGTTCTTGAAACGCGAGGCTTTGCGAGTAAAAACGAAGATGGCCGAATTGCTGATCGGCGTTTAGCAAACCGCTGCGTTCCAGGCGTCTCGGGCACGAGCGAGTTGCGGAGGTTTCTTGATGGTGCTGAACCATCGGCTGACTGACCGAATCGCCGTAAGTGAGCGAACGACATTCCAATGTCTGACACAATTTGGACGACTACGCCGATCGGCAACGCCCGTAAACCGATGATTCCAAATCGCATAGCGGGCGGCGAGGATTTGAAGGACCGTTTTGCGCTAGACTGTGCCAGACCGTCCGCAATTGATTGATTCTAAACGGAGAGATGCTGGAGCGGTCGATCAGGCACGCTTGGAAATTGATTCCGCTCGCGCGTGCTGACGCACATCAAAAACCACCAAGGCAGTTCCTATCAATCAGTTCCTCTACAACGATGTTCTTCGATGTGAGTCGCTAGCCTGACGATCTTCGACGAGGGTTCACCGGGGCATCTGACACAGTTCTGACACAGAGTCGATTTCCAGTTAGCAGGATGTCGCGGTCTTGCTGCCGCCAGGCCGGGCGGCCGCCGCACACACTGGGTGAACAGAAGCCGGACCCATCCGGCCTGGTCACATGGCCGATCGCAATTTCATCCGTGCGAGGCACTCGTTGAACCGCGGATCCGCGCGCAAGCTGTCCCACTGAGGCGCCACGGCGAGATGAATCACTGCAGGGTCGCGTGCGTCGATCAAGCGTTGGAGTTGCTCGAAGGCCGCGTCGAGGTCTCCAGCCTGCGCGAAGCGCCACACGAGGAAGACTCCCTCATCGCCAAGATCGGGTTGTATGCAATCTGACAGCAGCTGACGCGCCCGCTCGAGATCGCCGATCTTCCAATACGCGGCCGCGAGCAGTTGACGAGCGATCAGATGGTGTGGATTGCGATCGAGCGCCTTGTTCGCCCACACGATCACGTCGTCGTACCGGCGCTGATGCCAGAACGAGCCGGCGATCTGGACGTGGGCGAGGGCCGACGTCGAGTCGCATTCCAGACCCTGCAGTTTCAGGTGAAACCCGCGCTCCAGGTCGCCGAGCGCTTCCATCAAGATGCCGTAGTGGAGGTACGCTTCCGCGTGATTCGGGTTGATGGCCAGGGCGCGCTGGAAGCTGCGCTCGGCGGCGATCCAATCCCACTCCGCCACGAGCATCACCAGTCCCAGCGCCGCCTGTGCGTCGGCGCTTTCATGGTCCAACGCAACCGCGCGAAGCGCTGCGGCTTTAGCCTCGCCGAACGCTTCGACCAGCACGTGGCGATTGGTCGCCTGATCAACCTTCGCGTGCGCCAGGCCAGCGTATGCGGCGGCGAGAGTTGGATCGATCGCCGTCGCGGCCTGAAACGCCGAGACGGCGTCGGCCAGCTCGAAGAAAGACGCCGAGCGCAGATGCGCCCAGCCGCGCGCCACGAGCTCCGATGCTTCCGACGCACGGGACGCATCGGTGATCGAGGCACCGTCGGCACCTGAAGGTTTGGCGGCGTCGGCGCCCGGACGCGAGCCAGACCGCCTCAGGAGCTCGAGCCGCATGGCGTCTGTCGTCGCTCGAGCTGCGTTCGCGTCGAGCTGACGCTTCAACGGCCACAGGTCGGTCAGAAGCTCGCGCGCCGACTGATAGCGCCCGTCGATCCGTTTGTCGAGACACTTGAGCGTGATCCGTTCCAGCTCCGGCGGGGTATCCGGGTTGAGCCGCATCATCGTTTCCGGAGCCGCATGAAGGATGCGGTCTTTCATTTCCGCCCGCGTCGATCCGGAGAACGGCAGCTGGCCCGTTGTCATCTGGTAGATGACGACTCCCAGGCTGAACACGTCACTGCGCGAATCAACGTCGCCGCCCGCGATCTGTTCGGGGCTCATGTACGGCGCCGACCCGACGACGCTCCCTACGGCAGTCACAGGCTCAACGGTCCAATCGCCATTCGCACGGCCCTCGTCGTTGCGGGCCATCTTCGCCACGCCGAAATCGAGCACCTTCACGTTACCGCGGTCGGTCAGCATCAGGTTGGCTGGCTTGATGTCACGGTGCGTGATGCCCTTCGCGTGCGCGAGATCCAAGGCGTCCGCGGCCTGCACGGCGATATCGACAACCTCGGGCGGTGTTATTCGACGGCCGATCCTCGTCAGAAGGGTCTCTCCTTCGACGTGCTCCATGGCGATGAAGGAGATGCCATCGCTCTCGCCGACGTCGTAGATGGTGGCCACATTCGGATGATTCAGCGCGGATGCGGCCTTCGCTTCTCGCGTGAAGCGTTGCATGCGGTCCACGTCCGCCGCGAGCTCTCCGGGCAGGATTTTCAGCGCGACGGTCCGGTCCAGTCGCGGATCGCGCGCGAGGTAGACCTCTCCCATTCCGCCGGCACCGAGCAGCGACAGGACTTGGTAGTGACTGACGGTTCTGCCGACCAGCGTCGCCTCATGCGGCTCACTCGACGGTGCGGTCGCGATGTCCACTGCCGGCCGCTCCAGGAACGACTCGGCATCGGTCGCGTACGTGAGAAGCGAATGCACCTCGCGCCGCAGCGCTTCGTCACCGCCGCATGATTCGTCGACGAATCTGACACGCTCCGACGGGTCGACATCGAGAGCAGACTGATGGATGCGTTTGACCGTCGTCCAATGGTCCATCACAGGCTGGTTCATGTCGGACTCCTGGCTGCGGGGTCTGGAACCGCGTCGCCGCGGTGTACCATACCGTCCTCTGTTTCTAGAAGGCGCCATCCGACCGGAAAAACTGTCATGTCGCCGAATGCCGACAGCGGACCCACCGAACTCCTCCGAGCATGGAGCCACGGCGACGGATCGGCCCTCGACCGACTGATGCCGCTGGTCTACGACGAGCTGCACCGGCTCGCCCGGCGCTATATGCGCCAGGAGCGGCCCAATCATACGCTGCAGGCGACGTCGCTGGTGAACGAGGCGTACCTGCGGCTGATCGACGTCAATCGCGTCGAATGGCGGGATCGCGCGCACTTCTTGGCTGTCGCGGCGCAGGTGATGCGACGGATCCTGGTAGAGTCCGCCCGCAACCGGCGACGCCAGAAACGTGGTGGCGGTGCGGTTCACGTGAATCTCGATGACGTGCAAGCGTTGTTGCCGGACTCGAAGGAGCGCGACCTCGTCGCCCTCAGCGACGCGCTCAGCGCACTGGCAATGTGCGATGCGCGTATGGGCCAGGTTGTCGAGCTGCGATTCTTCGGCGGCCTGGCCGTCGAGGAGACGGCGGAGGTCTTAAACGTCTCTCCCGAGACCGTCATGCGGGACTGGAAGACCGCCAAGGCCTGGCTCCTCCGCGAGATCAGGCGAGGCCACCACACCGCTTCGAGCTCAGGTCGTACGTGAGCTCATCCGCTTACATTCAGCAATTGGATCGTGACGCTTGCGATCAGGCTGGTGATGCTGCCGCTAACTGCCGTGACGATTTCGGCCGTTCGAGATCGCAGCCGTAAGTGATCATGCAAGATCAAGAGGTCTGACACAGTTTCCGAGACCGTCAGTCGGCATCGCCGCCGCAAATCACTGCATCGCAAAGTCATCGTGCGAAGCTAGGAACTCACAGCCGACGTGTGATAATGTCGCCCGAGACCGCTCGCAAGTCGTTGATTCTAAACGGAGAGATGTCCGAGTGGTTGAAGGAGCACGCTTGGAAAGCG
>Ga0075421_100012337_pt1 | contig 10613 bp, 7 predicted proteins | sample SoiMetdeltSBSDD5_FD_75292 | JGI IMG/M metagenome (GOLD analysis project Ga0075421, IMG submission 75292) | Bulk soil microbial communities from a Populus tree surrounding site in Tennessee, USA - Soil MetaG P. deltoides SBSDD5 | ecosystem: Environmental > Terrestrial > Soil > Tree plantation... | reverse complement strand
GCTCATCGCCTGTCGACCGTGATGAGGGCCGACCGAGTTGCGGTCCTGCATGAAGGAACGGTGGCGGAGTACGGTTCCCCAGCCGAGCTGCTGGAGAGCAACGGAATCTTTCAACGGTTGCACGACCTTCAGTTTCTGGGCGCCGCTCCCCGTGAGGCTGCCTCATGAGGCCGTGGTGGTTGCGCCTGACGCGGTATGCCGTTCCCCAGCTTCCGCCGCTGGCGCTGCTGACGTTCCTGATACTGGCGGAAGTCGGCCTCAACCTTCTGAGGCCGTGGCCCTTGAAGCTGATCGTCGATTCGGTGCTGGCTCGCCAGCCGCTCCCAGGTTCCTGGGCGTGGGTTCAATCCCTTCCAGGCGGCGGGTCCACCACGGGACTGCTCGGACTCCTCGCCTTCGCCACCCTGCTGACGTTTTTAGCTGTCTGGCTGAGCCGCGCTTTGCAGTCGTACATCCAGGTCGGCATTGGAAGCCGGATGATGTACGAGTTCGGAATGGACGTGTTCGACCACGTCCAGCGACTCTCGCTGCGGTTTCATGGAAAACGGGCGGTCGGCGACCTCGCCTTGCGGATAACCAAGAACACCACATGCGTGCGCGACCTGATATTGAATGTGTACCTTGGAGCGCTGACGTCTCTTGCGAGCCTTATCGCGATGTTCGCAGTCATGTGGCAATTGGACTGGATGTTGTCGCTCGTCGCGCTTTCAATAGCGCCGCTGCTTGGGTTGATCATCCGCATCTCGACGGGTCCGCTCGAGGCCCGATCTGCTGACGAGATCCGGTTGCAGGGAGAGGCCGCTGCGCTCGCCGAGCAAACGCTTGCCGCGTTGCCCATGGTCCAGGCGCATACCCAGGAGGAGGTGGAGGATCGCCGATTCTCCAGCCTGTGTCGCCGCGCAGGACACGCGTACCAGCGCAATGTGATGTTGCAGGAATGGTACAAGGTGGGCACGAACTCGATGATCGCGCTTGGCACGGCGGCCGTCATGTTGATCGGCGGCCTTCATGTCGTGCAGGGTACGCTCACGCTCGGAGGCCTGCTGGTCTTCGTGAGCTACCTCGCCACGTTGTATTCGCCACTCGAAACTCTCACCTACCTGTCTGCTGGATACGCCGCCGCGGCGGCGTCGGCCAAGCGTGTCTTCGAGGTCTTCGACGAGGTGGACGACCGGCTGCACGATGCGCCGGGCGCGCGCCCGGTTCGTGGCCGCGCACGTGGTCACATCAGCCTCGAAGGGGTATCATTCGGCTACGAGCCGGGGCGACCGGTGCTGCACGGAATCGATCTGGAGGCGCGGCCAGGTGACACCGTGGCGCTCGTCGGCCGGACGGGTGCCGGCAAAACCACGCTGGCTTCCCTGATTGTGCGCTTTGCCGATCCCTGGCAGGGGCGGGTTCTTCTCGATGGCAAAGACCTGCGCGAGATCCAGCTGACGAGCCTGCGATCACAGGTCGCACTCGTGCTCCAGGACCCGTTCTTACTGCCGCTCACGGTTGCCGACAACATCGCTTACGGCCGGCCGGGTGCAAGCCGCCGGGAAATCGTTGAAGCAGCAGTAGCGGCAAATGCGGACGACTTCATCGGACGCCTGCCCCGTGGGTACGACACCATCCTCGCCGAACGGGGCGTGACACTGTCAGGAGGCGAGCGGCAGCGCCTGTCAATTGCACGAGCGTTGCTGAAGGACGCCCCGATATTGCTCCTCGACGAGCCCACGAGCGCGCTCGATACGGAGACGGAATCCTCGGTGCTGGCGGCGCTTCAGCGGCTCATGCAGGGACGGACCACGATCGTGATCGCGCACCGGTTGTCAACTGTGCGACTGGCGAATCAGATTGTGGTCCTGGAGGGCGGAAGAATCGTGGAACGAGGGAGCCCGAAAGATCTTCTGCGGGTAGGGGGAGCCTTCGCGCACCTCTACGAGCTGCAGGTTGGTGTGGATAGAGTGTTGGCCGGGAAAATCGCGGCAAGGGTGAGCTAGGCATGCAGGTCGGCGATGTGACTCTCACGATGGAGGATGACGAATCCCTGCTCCAGGCGCTCGTGAGCAGCGATGCATATAGGGACCCCTTCGTCCTTTGGTACCGTTTTCCCGGCACCGCTCACGAGTTCATCAGCTCCGACAGCGGCAATGCATGGGTTGCTGCCCTTCTCCTGCCTGCCATGAAGGTCGGAGAGGTCTTGGAGATTCCGGTCCCGATCTCTCGGCTGCTCTTCCAAACGATCGAACAGATACAAGCAGTCTACCTCGCCTGGGATCCCACACTCTCGAGAATCGAGGTCAAGGCGCCCCTGCGCAATGATTCGCCTTCCCCTGGCAGTGAGGTCGGGCTCTTTTTTTCCTCTGGCGTCGATTCATGGTATTCGCTGCTGAAGAACGACATCGATCGTTCGCTGGGCGAGGATCCGATCACCCAACTGATCGTTGTTCATGGAGCGGACATCGATGTTGGCAACCGAAAGAAGGACGTGTTTGCCAAGATGCTCGCGAACACGCAGATGATCGGCGAGCAAACCGGCAGATCAGTTCTTTGGAACGGCACCAATATTAGAAACCTCTACACCAAACTCGGAATCTCCTGGCACTGGGGCCAGGGAGGCGCCCTGGCCAGTGTGGGCCTGGCTGTTGAAAGCATGACTCGGAAGTTCCACATCGCGTCGTGGTTCAGTTATGCCGATGAGCTGCCGGGCGGCTGTCATCCCGTGCTCGACCCATTGTGGTCGACCGAATCCAGCCAGTTCGTCCACGACGGATGTGAGTTTACGAGGCAGGAGAAGCTCAGGTTAGTCACTCAGTCTGAGCTTGCGATGCAAACGTTACGCGTCTGTTGGGCAAACGAGAGCGCACGATTCAATTGCGGAAACTGCGCCAAATGTTTGCGCACGATGTTGGCGTTGCATGCCCTCGGCGCTCTCGGGAGCTGCCGAACACTTCCGTCCACGATTCATGCAGATGCGTTCCGTGAGGCATCATTCATATTCGCGCACGAATTCGGATACTTCCAGGAAGTGTTGAGTGAACTCGACGAGTCTCCGCAGAATACGGAACTACGCAATGCCGTAGCAGAAGGTGTTGCACGGGGTCAGGCATCTTTCGACCGAATCCACAGTGCTCTGAAGAGTATTGACGTGCTCATCCCACTCGCCGACTCGTTCATCCTGGTCGACGACGAAGTGATCCGATTCGGGCTCAGCCTCGGACGACACGCAATCCCATTCCTCGAACGGGATGGAATGTATGATGGCCCGCCTGCCGACGACGCGACAGCGATACGAGAGTTCGAGCGGTTGCGCGGCGCGGGAGCCAAATTCATGGCGTTCTGGCGCGACGCGTTCTGGTGGCTTGGGTACTATGAAGGGTTGAACCGGTATCTGCGGTCGACGTTTTCCTGCGTTCTCGAGAACGACAGCCTGATCGTTTTCGATCTCAGAAGCAAATTCGAACCCAGCCGCAACTGAACTCCGGCCGGAGCGTCTACTTTGCAGGTACATGACTTACGGCTGGTTGAGACCGGCGAATACATTGAGATCAGGGCACAAATCACCGGCCTGGCCCTGCGCGAACCATTCCCATTGTGGTACCGCTTTCCGGCTGCCCTCGGCGATGCCATAAGCACCGATTCAGGCAATCCGTTCGTGCCTGGTCTCCTGCTTCCCGCGATGGCGACTGGAGACTCTCTGGAGCTCGATCTCCCCATCTCGCCAAGGCTCTACAACTCGCTGAGATACGTGCAGGCGTTCTATCACTGCTTGGATCCGTCTCTCGCCGTGATCGATGTTCGCGCGCCTCTGCGTACGAGTGCGTCGTCCGCAGCGCCGCACGTAGGGCTGTTTTTCTCCCTGGGCGTCGACTCGTTCTACACGCTGCTCAAGAACACGCTGGGACACCCGCTGACGGAGGACGCGATCACGCATCTCGTCGTCGTGCATGGAATGGACATCGGAAGCTACCGAAAGACAGACGTCTTTCAGCAGATGATCTCGAAGACCCGGTTGGCCGCAGAGCGAGTTGGCAAGAACCCCGTAGATGTCTCGACCAACCTCAAGACCTTCATGACCAAGCTAGGGTTCGGACCGAACTTCGGGACTAGCGCGACCATGGCGAGCATCGGACTCTTTCTCGAAAGGACTTTCGGAAAGCACTATGGCGCCGCTGGTTTGACCTACGCCCAGGTCGAGAAAGCAAGAGGCGGCCCTTCTCCTGTCCTCGACCACCTATGGTCTACCGAGCGCACGGCATTCCTGTGTGACGGCTGTGAGACCGACCGGCTGGGCAAAATCCGATTCCTCGCCCGTTCAGACGTTCCCTGGGATCTCCTGCGAGTGTGCTGGATAAACGACATCCCCGATTACAACTGTGGAAGGTGCTCCAAATGCCTGCGGACGATGCTGTGTCTGCACATAGCCGGCCTCCAGGGCAAGTGTCGAACCCTGCCCTCCCACATCGATCCCGACAGGCTTCGATCCATTCCTCTGGTCGATTCACAGGAATTGACATTCATTAACGAAATCCTCGACGAGCGCCGATGGTCAGCGGCCAATGCCGAAATTGTCTGCGCACTGCAGGAAGGCGTGAGCCGCGCCAGTACCTATTTCACGAGATTGGACGACACAAAGGAAAGCATCGCCGGGCTGATTCCCCAGGAAGACCAGTTCATACTCGTCGACGGGGACGATCTCCGCCTGGGACTCGGAGCGGGCCGGAAGGTGATTCTGTTCTACGAGCCTAAGGACGACGCCTCGGCGATTCGGGAGTTAGAACGTCTGAGGCTGGACGGTGCGCGTTTTGTTGTCTTCTGGCCGGACGTGTTGTGGTGGTTGAAGTACTACACCGGCCTGAATCAGCATCTGCGGGCATCGTATCGATGTCTGGTCGACAACGACAACACGGTGATGTTCGACTTGAGTCGTTCAGCCGAACCATAAACCCGTGATTGATCGAGAGATGGGATCGACTACGGAGCACCGCTCTCACACGGTTTGAACGCCGCACTCATCGTTGGGCCTGGTTACATTCGTGAGATCGAACGCAATGAGATTCTCGTTTTCCAGAACGCACGAATATGTCGATCGCAGATGGCGGTTCAGTCCCTCGTAATACTCCAGCCACCAGAACGCGCCTCGCCAGAAGGCTATCAATGTCGCGCCTGCCACGCGCAGCCGCTCCACTTCAGTGATGGCGTGATCGCTGTCCTTAGGGGGGCCGTCGTAGACGCCATTTCGCTCCAGGAACGGAGTGGCCTTTCGAGGATCGGCAAGTCGGTCTCGAATGGCCTCCTCATCGACGAGGATGAAGGATTGATGCTTCTGTGCAACCGTCTCGAGACTCCGTTGTGCCTCGTCCACCTGTGTGAAGTAGGCCTTCGACCGGCCGAGGGTTTCTGTCAGAGCCGATCGTATCTCGGTATCCGTTTGCGAATCACCGAGCTCACTGACCAGTCCCTCGAAGCTCCGCACCTCATAGGGCATTCCCAGGAACGTTCGTCGAAGCGCAGCGATGTCAATCGAAGACGGCAGCGTCCTGCACTTGCCCAAGGCCCCCGCAATGTGGAGGCCGACCATTGTTCGCAAGCACTTGCCGCAGCGGCCGCAGTTATACTCCGGCTGGTTGTTGTTCCAACACACCCGGAGCATATCCAGAGCAATTTCTGACCCGCTGATGAATTTGATCTTTTCCAGTCTCGTCCGTTCGCACCCGTCATGAACGAATCGGGATGACTCGGTCGCCCACAGTGGATCGAGCAACGGATGGGTCCCGCTGGGACGGTTCGAGTGCGAGCAGGGTGTTTCTGCGATATCGGCGTAGGTGAATGTCGCGGCGATGTTGAATTTCTTGAAGAAGCCTTCAAGAACCAATGCGGTACTTGGCAGACTGCTCCCCAGGTGCCAGGCGATCCCAAGCCGGCTATATAAAAACCTGATGTTGGTCGCGACGCTCAGAACCTGTTTTCCAAATCGTTCACCAACGAGGCGCGTATTCGCAACCGTCGTGGCAAACGTACCCATTCGTGCCTGGCTGTCGATAGGCATGTCGGCGCCGTGGATCACGATCAGGTGTGTGATGGGATCGCTCAGCGCGCTTTCGGCCTCGTGCTTCAGGAGCGAATACCACGAGTCCACACCGCCCGAGAAGAACAGCGCAACGCCTGAGCCAACGCGGGGCGAATGGCGCCCGAGCGGCGCCGTGACCGTCACCGGCGAAAGCGGGTGAAACCGTGCGCGGTAGATGGCTTGAATCTGCTTGAGAGACGTCGCGAGCTTGGGCGAAATCGGAACATCGACCTCCAACGGTTCACCCACCCACATCGCGGGGAGCAGAAGCGCGGCAACCCACGGGTTCCCGGAGTCCGCGGCAATGAAGGCACTGACATCGGCCGGAAACCGATACCACAAGACAAACGGCGTCGTGAGGGCCGAGCTGCTGATTTCAGCCTGGAGCTGGCAGGAATCCTCGGTGGTGACGATCCTTACGTGTGATACTCTCATGGCCGAGATACGGCACGCATCATTGGGGCACTCCGAACCTGTCAATCACCAGAAGTCCAAGCACCACGACGGGGCCCATCCCTGTGGTGGCCCAATTCGTCTGGACGAAGCGGAGATCATCAAACCATCAACTCATTGTACGTTGGACACGAGCAATCTGAAGGCTCGTCTCCGATCGACAACGTTGGGGTGAACAGGCGATTGCAGCATGTCCACAACGGTTTGTCTTGCACCCGGAACAACCTTGCGCTTTCTAAACCTGGGCGGACACCTCTGGGTGTACCTGAACTGGGCGCTCGGTCTGCGGGCGCTTGGTTGCCGCGTGATCTGGCTTGATCAAGCGAGATCGACCGAGTCTGTGGACAAGATACGGAAGAACATCACCACGCTTAAAGGTTACCTCGAGTCGTTTGGTCTCGCTGACTCGCTCGCTGTTCATTCCAAGGATGGCAAGCCGCTGCCATCAGGGGCAACGGATGGCTGCTTGAATCTCGACGATGCTGCCAGCGAGTCCGATCTCCTCTTGAACTTCGGGTATTCGAAGTTCCCTGAAGTCGTCGCGCGCTTTCGGAAATCTGCTCTGCTCGATATTGATCCGGGCCTGCTTCAGAGCTGGCTCGCCGGAGGTCAAATCAGTATCGCGCCGCACGACGTCTACTTCACGATCGGAGAGACTGTGGGCCAACCTGGCTCGCGTGTTCCAGACGACGGGCGCCGGTGGCAGTACACCAGGCCATGTGTCGCCCTTGACTCGTGGCCTCGCCGAGAAGCACTCGATACTGCCCCTTTTACGACTGTCACGAATTGGGACGGGGAGTGGATGAAAGATCGGGACGGGGTGTACAAGAATGACAAGCGCTCGGGTTTTCTGCCATTCATGGATCTCCCCAGGCACACTTCCCAGGCGTTGGAGCTGGCGGTGTACTTGCACCATGAGGACGAAAAGGATCGACTGGCCTTGCAGGAACACGGGTGGCGAATCCGCCATTCCCACGAGGTTTCTGGTACACCGTCCGACTATCAGACCTATATCCAAACGTCGCGTGGTGAGTTCAGTGCGGTAAAGCCGTCCTGCATCCGGATGCAGAACGCGTGGATCAGTGATCGAACATTGTGTTATCTGGCGAGCGGGAAGCCTGCGGTCGTGCAGCATACGGGGCAGAGCCGTTTTCTTCCAGACGCCGAGGGCCTGCTTCGCTTTCACAATCTAGAGGATGCGGCCCGCTGTCTGGACGTCGTGGCGACTGACTACGAGCGGCACTCTCAACTGGCTCGATCGCTGGCGGAAGAGTACTTCGACGCCCGGAAAGTTGTCCGCAGTATCCTGGAACGCGCTCTGTCCTGAGCCCGCAAGGACCGGTGAAGGGAATGGAAACGACGGCAAGCGACCGCACGTTGACAATTCTGGGCTTCCACAAAATAGGGAAACCTTCGGCTGGCGGCTGGGAGTCCTGGTACTACATCTCGGAAGAGCTCTTCGTCGCGTATCTGACCTACCTCCGCGATCATCGCTGGCATGTGATTGATGTCCCGACTTTCCTGCGTGGACTTGACGATCCAGACTCTCTTCCCGACCGTTCCGTATTGATCACGTTTGACGATGGCTATCAGTCAATCTTCCGAGATGCACTCCCCTGCCTGCGCCGGTTCGGATATCCGGCTGTCTCCTTCGTGCCGACGGCTTTCATCGGTGGGACGAACAGTTTCGACAATGGCATGGAACCCGAGGAAATCATTTCGGGGTGGGATGAATTGCGCGAACTTGAAGAGTCTGGCGTGTCGATTCAGTCCCATGGCGTGACGCATCGCTTGCTGTCCAAGCTCAGTCCCCAAGAACGGGCCGACGAGTTTCGACGATCCAAGACCGTCATCGAGTCGGGTCTCTCGAAACCGGTCGACATCTTTTCGTTTCCATACGGCGACGGCGGTCTCGACTCGAAAGAGACGGCTGAAGCGCTCGCTCTCGCCGGTTATCGGGCGGCCTGCCTGTACGGTGGCGGCCCCAACCCTCTACCTGTGGCCGACCGGTTCCGTCTCGCTCGCATCGCGATGGGCCCCGACACGAACCTGGACGCCAAGTTGACGCGCAGGAAATGACCACGGTTCGCCGCCTGAACTGGACCTTCGACCGAAATAAGCCCCGAGACTGGATCAACGCCGATCGGGAAGAAGGACCCGGCACAGACATCGTCTCGGACATCATCGTGGACGGCCTGCTGCTCGAGACCGGCAGCATCGAGTACATCTCCAGCCATCACACCCTGGAGCAGTTCAAGATCCACGAACTTCGGTCCGCGCTTCGCGAGCTGCAAAGGGTCTTGAAGCCGGGCGGGATGTTAAGACTCGGCGTCGCTGACCTGGACAAGGCCATCGATGCGTACATGAACGGACAGAGCAACTATTTCTGGACCTGGAACTGGAAGTCGCTCGCCGGACGGTTCATCACCCAGGTGCTGAACCATAATGTCGTTCGAACGCCGCTCACCTACGAATTCGTCGACGAGTTGCTCCAGGCAGCAGGATTTTCGAATATCTGTCGGGTCGCCTATCGACAGACCACCGGTCATCACCCTGAGATCGTGGCGCTCGACAAGCGCCCTGACGACAGCTTCTTTGTGGAGGCAACGAAGCCCTTCGCGATCCAGACAGCAGAGAAAACGCAACCTCGTGGCGCCAACCAGGTTCACGTATCGTGGACGATGGACCCGAGGACAACCCTCACGGTTACGTGGCACACAGGCGGAGAAGAATCGGGCAGTGGGGTGGAGTACCGACAGCCTGGTGGCGAATGGAGCCGGATTACGGCGACGGCGACGAAGTCCCCCGGCAATGGGTTCCTGCATCGAGCAACGCTCTCGAATCTTGCCCCGGACACCGATTACGAATATCGGGTGGTGCGTGAAGACGCCGTCATGCCTGCGGTGAGCGACGCTTTCCTCATTCGGACCGCTCCACCCGCTGGACCGGCGGACTTCACGTTCGCCCTCATCTGTGACACGGGTATCAAGGGACGAAGAGACGGGAACAGTACAGGAACCGAACGGGTAATTGACGAACTCGTCGCCAGTCGCCCGTTGTTCGTCCTCGGCGCAGGAGACTACGCCTACACCAATCACGACTCGCGCTTCAAAGACGTGAATGACGGGATCGACGCATGGTTTGAACAGATGCAGCCGCTCATCGGCGCTGTGCCTTTCATGGCGCAGTACGGAAACCACGAAATCTTTCTCAACGAACGGTTTCGCGATTGGGCGCCCCGTTTCGCTCATCCACCCGGATTCGACGAGCAACGAAACTATTCCTTCGAGGTAGGAGACGTTCACTGCACGGCGCTCTTCGTGCCTGATGATGTGCTGACAGCCGAACAACTGCTGTGGATCGATTCCGACCTGGCGAACGCCCGGCGGCTGGGGATGCGGTGGCTGATCGTGTTCCAGCACGAACCCATCTATGGCCACGGCCACAGCCATCCGGCCAAGCCGCGTATCCGAAGACTCCTCGCGCCAATCTTCGAACGTCACCGGGTCGATCTCCACCTCAGCGGCCACGATCAGAACTACGAACGCACTTTTCCGTTGACGAATGTGGGCGAAGACCCTGTGGTGATGTCCGCCTCGCGGGACTACTATGAGGCGGGAACCGGCGTGATCTACGCCAAGGTGAGTCCTGCCGGCAAGATGTCCGAATTCCGTAATGACTTTTCGCGATTCACGACTGAGCAGCAGCCCTTCATTGCGACCCGCGACGACACGGCTCACCACTATGCGCTCATCACCGTGCGAAGCGTCGGAGAACTTCGGGTAGAGGTGTTTGCGGTTGTCAATGACTACACACCAGCGGCCCTGCTCGACTCGTTTCTGATCGTTCGCGCTGCGTCCTGAGGTCCGTGCGGTGCACCTCGCGGGTCTTCTGCACGTCCTCGCCGACGAGACGGTTGATGGAGGTGGGAATTGATGCTGGTTGGAGTGCGTGAACCTGGAGAGACGCGCCGCCAACGATACTGAGCCCGACCGACCCCGCCGCTGCCAAGGCGGCTGCGGACGGTCGGGCTCACACGATCAGACGATTAGAAAGTGAACCGGAACCCCAGTTGCCCGATGCGCTGTTCGGGCTGACCGATGTC
>Ga0075421_100012335_pt1 | contig 10615 bp, 6 predicted proteins | sample SoiMetdeltSBSDD5_FD_75292 | JGI IMG/M metagenome (GOLD analysis project Ga0075421, IMG submission 75292) | Bulk soil microbial communities from a Populus tree surrounding site in Tennessee, USA - Soil MetaG P. deltoides SBSDD5 | ecosystem: Environmental > Terrestrial > Soil > Tree plantation... | reverse complement strand
CGGGGGATGGGGATGCATGAACGAGCTCTCACCGGCCAACTATCGCGACTTCAAGGCGAGCTCGTCGTTCGAAGCGATGGGTGCGTTCACCTGGAGCGCGGTCAACCTCGTGGGCATCGGTGAACCGCGGCGTCTCGAAAGCACGCCGGTCACGCCCGAAGTGCTTCCGCTGCTCGGTGTGCAGCCGGTGCTCGGCCGCGTCTTCCTCGATCGCCAGGAGGATCGGAGCGCGGTGGTCATCAGCTATGGACTGTGGCAATCGCAGTTCGCCAGTGACCCGTCGGTGCTGGGGCAAACGGTGCGTCTCAACGGCGTGCCCCACACGGTCATCGGCGTCATGCCGCCCGCCTTCTACTTTCCCAACCGTGAGATTCAGCTCTGGACGATGCTGACGTTCCGGGACGAGGACTTCGCGGACCGGACGAACAACTACATTCACGGGGTGGCACGCCTCAGGCCGGGCGTGACATTCGAGCAGTCGCGCTCTGAGCTGGTGCTGATCGCGGACCGCCTCGCACGCGCCTACCCCGACACCAACGAGGAAACCGGCATCAGCTACTTCCGCATGCGGGACAACATGTCCCCGCGATTCCGCCTGATGCTCCTTGCGCTCGGCGGTGCGAGCCTGTGCCTCCTCCTCCTCACCTGCGCCAATCTCGCCAACCTGCTGCTGGTACGGGCCGCCGGGCGCGAACGCGAGCTGGCGGTCCGCGCGGCGCTCGGCGCGGGCAGGCAGCGCCTCATGCGGCAACTCGTGACCGAGAGCGTCGTGCTGACGCTGCTCGGGGGTGCCGCGGGTCTTGCCGTGGCCGCCGCCGGCGTGCCGCTGTTCGCCAGCCTCGTTCCGAACACTCTGCCAATCGCCACGCAGCCTGGTGTCGATCTGCGCGTGGTCGCCTTCGCAGCGATGTTCACGGGGCTCACGGCGATGGGATTCGGCCTGTTCCCCGCGATCCGGGCCGGCCGCCGTACCGGGTTCGACGCGCTTCGCGAAGGCGCCCGTGCCGGCGGCGGAGCGAAGCAGCGCCTCCGTGCCGTGCTCGTCACCGTCGAAGTAACGATGTCGGTGATCCTTCTGATTTCCTCGGGCCTGCTCATTCGCGCCGTCTGGCGCGTGCAGGCGATCGATCCGGGATTCGTTGCGGACAGCGTGCTGACGCTGCAGACGGCGTTACCGCGACCGAAGTACGACAGCCCGGTGCGCCGTGGCCAGTTCTACGAGCGGGTGCTGGCCCAGGTGCGCGCCCTGCCCGGCGTCCGGAGCGCGGCGTTCACGAGCGGCCTGCCGATGGTGATGACCGGCATCATCACCGCTGTGGAGATCCCCGGGCGGGAGACGAAGAGCTACCGTACCGAAGGCGTCAGCCATCGCTGGGTAACATCGCAATACTTCAGAACCATGGGGATTCCGTTTCATCGCGGCCGCGACCTGGACGACAGCGACACCGCCGATCGCGCGTGGGTCGCCGTCATCAGCGCGTCGTTCGCCGAGCATTACTGGCCCGGTCAGGATCCCATCGGCCGGACGTTCGGACATCAAGGTAGCACCCGTACCGTCGTCGGCATCGTCGGCGACGTCAGGGTCCGGGGACTCGAACGGACCAGCGAGCCGCAGATGTACTTGCCGGCACGGCAGGCGCCGGAGGAGTTCCCCTCCAGCCGCGATCCAAAAGACCTCGTGATTCGTCATTCAGGTCCGGACGATGCGCTCGTCGCCGCGGTCCGGCAAATCGTTCGTGCGGTCGATCCCGAGCAGCCGATCTCCGAGGTGCGTCCGCTCGGTGACGTGCTCGCGCGTGAGACCGCCACGAGGCGGGGTCAGCTTCAGGTGCTCGGGGTGTTCGCGGTCGTGGCGATCCTGCTGTCTGCTGTCGGCATCTACGGGTTGCTGGCCTTCACGGTCGCGCAGCGATCGCAGGAGATCGGCGTACGGCTCGCTCTCGGCGCCGAGCCTGCGCGCGTGGGACGGATGATCCTCGCAGACGGGATGCGCCTCGCGGTGTTCGGTATCGTCCCGGGCATGCTGGGTGCCTACCTGGCCGCGAGAGGAATGAGCGCACTGCTCTTTGGTGTGGCTCCGGGTGATCCGGCAACGTTCGCCACCGCCGTCGCCGTGGTGCTCCTCATGACGTTGGCCGGCACACTCGTCCCGGCACTCAGGGCCGTCCGGATGACGCCGATGTCGGTGCTCAGAGCGGAGTAGGTGCACGCAAGCTTCGCTTGCGCTGACAAGGCAGAAGGCAAAAGGGAAACCACAAATCCGGCCCTGGCGAGTTTTGCCTTTTGCCTTTTGCCTTTTGCCTTGACACCGACAGTGTCTTCAACCCGTCAGCCTTGCTGGCTGCCGAACCACCCGCAGCGCCGGAGGATGACGGCGCTTCGAGGGCGGCGCAGTGAACTGCGATATCCCCGACTCTTGTCCGCTTCTGGTGAGGGCATCGACCGGCAAGCGTGTCGAGCCGTGATCACCGTCCAGCCTGGCGGCGGCTGTAAACCTGGGATCTGGACAAGGCAAAAGGCAGAAGGGAAAACCTTTACCTTGGCCGAACGTTTTGCCTTCTGCCTTCTGCCTTCTGCCTTGACACTAACGACTTCGCTTTCGTCCCTTCTAAGCTGCGTGCTCCCCGTCCCGCCCGGATGGCACCGACCGAGCGGCGTCACCATAAACGAAGCGAATGCCCCGCTCATCCAGTTTCTCGGCGATGCGCCTCCGCAGCAGCTCCCACGAATATGGAAGGGTTTGCGTCGCGTCCGGAGCTCGCCGGCCAACAGCGCGAGGGTCACCGAGTCGGTGTAGTTGATCACGCTTGCAGCGTGGAAGCGGGATCGGCCGCCGCTGCACGGAACGCCGGCGGCACGATTGCGAGGAGCGACACGGCCACCAGCGCCAACGAAGCAGCCGCATAGGTGATCGGATCGTTCGGCGTGACCCCGAACAGCAGCTGCTGCATCAAACGCGAGAAAGCCGCCGCACCGGCGATCCCGGCAACGATCCCTGGCAGCGTCACGACGAGCGCTTCACGGAGCACCAGGCGGACGATGTGGGCCCGGCGCGCGCCGAGGGCGGCGCGAATCGCGAGCTCGCGGCGCCGCTGCGCCACGCTGTACGAGAGCGCGCCGAACAGGCCGATGCCTGCCAGCGTCATTGCCAGCGTCGCGAAGCCGGACATGATCAGCGCGGCGAGCCGTCGGGCGGCCACCGAGGCTGCGACACTCACGGTGAGCGGCTCCACCTTCGCAATCACCGCGTCGCTGTCAATTGCGCGCAGAAGCGTGCGGACTTCCGGGGCGAAGGCGGCTGGGCCGCCGGCCGTACGGATGACCAGCTGCACCCGTTCCGGGATTCTCATCCCATGCGCTCCGTGGAGGAAGTAGAGCGCGGGCTGCGGCTGACGATCGAGACCGTCCTTGAGTACATCGCCAACGACTCCGACGATCTCCACGTCCGGCTTCCCTTCCGCCTGAACGAGGCCCGGGAGCCTCAGCCCGGAGGCCCGTCCGGGCGCAAGGTGCTGCCGGACGAACTCCTCGTTCACGATCGTGCGGAGCGTGGCGGCACGGCGATCGCCCGCGTCGAAGAACCGGCCCTCACGCAGGCGCAATCCGAGCGCCTCGGCATAGCCGGGTGTGACCCAATAGACGAGGGCCCGCCCGCGGGCCGGCTTTCCACCGCCAGCTGCTTCGGGTACCGCGAACGAGGTCATCGCCGTCTGCCGCATGAGCGGGATCATCGCGCCGGCGCCTGCCGTGATCACGCCGGGCATCGCCCGCAGGCGCTCGAGCGTACTGTCGATGAGACGGTCGATCCGCGCCTCGGGCGCGCCGTCCGGGAGCTCCACCGTCGCGATGAGCACAGCGTCGGCCGTGTAGCCAGGATCGACGGCCATCAGGCGCACGAAGCTGCGGGCGAGCAGCGTGGCCCCGGCGATCAGGATCACGGCGAACGCCGCCTCGAGCACGAGCAGCGTGTCGCGCAATCGCCGCGCCGCAACACCGCGGGGGGCCTCTGCTGCCGATCGGTCCGCACCTCGCAGCGCGTCAGCCATATCGACGCGGGCGGCGCCCGTGACCGCGACGACGCCGACCACAACGACGGCGACGATCGTCGTCATCGCCCAGATGACGAGGGCAGGCCCGTCGAGCGCGAGATCGTCAATTCGCGGCAACCACGCCGGCGCGGCAACCCGCAGCGATCGCACCAGCAGAGCCGCGAGCAGCAGGCCAAGAGCGCTTCCGCCCATGGCCATGAGCGCGTTCTCCGTCAACAAGTGGCGGAGCAGCCGCGCGCGTGATCCGCCGAGGGCCGCACGGATCGCGAGCTCGCGCCGCCGGGCGACCCCGCGCGAAAGCACCAGGCTCGCGATGTTTGCGCACGCCATGAGCAAGACCAGCGCCGCGGCAGCCGCGACCATCGACAACGCGGGCCGGGCGGTCATGGTCATGTCCTCGGCCAGCGGCCGCGCGTGCACGACCGGCGCGCCGCCCTTCCCGAAGAAGAACTCGGTCAGGTTGTGCGCGGGCGCCGCGCGTGCTGCCGCGGTACCTTCCGCCTCGGCTTGCGCAGCGGAGAGACCAGGCTTCAATCGGCCCAGTGCCGTAAAGACGAACGGTCCCGCCTCCGTCGCCGATCGCGGAATGCCGTAAGGAATCCAGAAGCGCACGCCCGGTTCCGGAAACGCGAACGCGGGAGACAGAACTCCGACGATGGTGTGTGCGACGCCGTCGATGACGAGCGCCGCGCCAGGCCCGTCAGCGGAAGATCCGGAGCGTTCGCGCGCCAGTGCGTCGCTGAGGATCACGACTGGCGGAGCGCCCGGCCGGTCGTCGTCCTCGGTGAAAAGGCGGCCGGTCGCCGGGGCGACGCCGAGGGTCGCGAGCACCGGTGCGGAGACGCGCGCGCCGGGCACTTTCACGTGCTCGGTGCCGAGCCTGACGTGGCTCTCAACGAGCCCGTACCCTCCCAGCGCATCGAGCGTCCGGGTGCGGGGCCGCCACGCGAGGTAGGCGCCACGGCTCAACCACCGGTTGCCGGCCGGCGACACGCCTGGCGGACGTTCCTCCCAGATTCGGACCAGTTGCCCGGGCGCGGCGTAAGGGAGCGGCTGAAGCAACACGCCGTTGACCACCGCGAGGGCGGCCGTCGTTGCGCCAACGCCAAGCGCAAGCGTGACGAGCGCGGTGGCAGTGAATCCCGGCGCGCGGCGCATCGCCGTCACGGCGAAGCGAAGGTCCTGACGAAGCCCGTTCACAAACGGCATTGTAGATTTGAGGGGTCAGATCTTGTATTTCAACATCTCGAGAAATGTTGAAATACAAGATCTGACCACCGGAGGGCGATATGGATTGGACCGGCGGATTCCTGCACGACATTCGCTACGCCGCCCGGCTCGCACGGCGCCAGCCGCGGCATGCACTCCTCACCATCGGGATGACCGCGCTAGGAATTGGCGCGACTACCGCGCTCTTCAGCGTCGCCTACGGCGTGCTGTGGAAGCCGCTGGCGTGGCCGCATGCCGACCGTGTCGTCGTGCTGAAAGAAACCCGTGGCGGCAACCCGCCGCGATTCGGCGCATTCAGCAATGCCGCTTATCTCGCGTGGCGCGAGCAGCCAGCAACCGTCGAGAGCATCGCCGCATGGTCGCAGCGGGTCGTGACGCTTTCCGGCGACACTGCACCCGAGCGCATCCGCATCACCGCCGCAACCGCTTCCCTGTTTCCGGCACTGGGAGTGCACCCGCTCATAGGAAGCCGGTTCGAAGAGCGGGACGAAACATCGGCAGTGATCCTGTTGTCGGAGAGCCTGTGGCGGCAGCGTTTCAGCGGCGACCCTGGCGCAATCGGGAAGATCGTGCAGCTCGATGGACGGCCCCATACGATCGTGGGCGTCCTCCCCGACGCGATGTCCTATCCCGATCGGCAGGCGCGCGCCATCGTTCCGTTCGCGGTTCCTTCCGCTTCCGGGAATCAGCTGTCCGTGTTCAACGCGATCGCAACGCTTCGTCCCGGCACCAGCGCAGCGCAGGCGGCGGCCGAAGGGACGGCCCGCGGCCGGCTGGCCGCAGATACCGGCATGACCACCCAGGCCGTGTTCGGCAGCACCGGCCCGATCGAAGTCGCGGCACTGCCCATCGCCGCCGCGCTGACAGCGGATGTCCGGTTGCCGCTGATCGTGCTGTTGGCGGCCGTGGGATTGTTGCTTGTAACCGCGACGGCGAACGTCGCCAGCCTGCAGCTTGCCCGCGCGACGACGCGCGGCCGCGAAATGGCCATCCGGGCAGCGCTCGGCGCGGGCAGCCCGCGCGTCAGCCGTCAACTGCTCGCCGAGAGCCTGCTGCTCGGGATCGCGGGCGGTCTTCTCGGTGTGGCATTGACAGTCACGCTGCAGCGGTTGCTGCCCTCGATACTGCCGGCTGATTTTCCACGAGTCGACGATCTTGGAATCAATGCCGTAGTGATTGCGTTCGCGCTGATCGTGACACTGGGAACGAGCATCGCCTTCGGGCTCCTGCCCGTGCTGAACTTGCGAAAGACCAACCTGGTCGAGGCCCTCGCCGGCGAAGGCACCGCGCCGGCTGGAACCGGCATCCAGGCGCGAACCGCACGCGTGCGGATGGCCATCATGACTGCACAGGTCGCGATTGCCTGCGTGTTGCTGATCGGAGCGTCACTGCTCGGGCGCAGCTTCATTGCCCTGCTCGGCGCGGATCGCGGGTTCGACACCGGCGATGTTCTATCGGCGCGGCTGACCATGCCAGAGGCCTTGTACCCGTCACAGGAACGGCGCTTCGCGCTGATCGACGAGATTCTGAACCGGCTTCGGACCCTGCCCGGCGTGACGGAGGCGTCGTTCACATCAGAACTGCCGTTGACCCGCGGTGGATCGACGGCAGCCTTCACCATGAAGTCACCGGCGGCCGAGGGCGGCGTCGTGACCGCGCAGGCGTCACCACGGATCGTCAGCCCTGGCTACTTCTCCACGCTTCAGATGCGCGCGGTTGCCGGGCGCACCTTCACCGATGGTGATACCGAATCGGCCGAACGGGTCGTCGTGGTCAACCAGAGCTTTGCGCGGAGGTACCTTGGCGACTCGTGGGTCGGATCGAAGCTCCCGGTTGCGGGCTATGCCACCCGAGGCGACGACAATCTCACCGCGACCGTGATTGGCGTGCTGGACGACGTGCGATACGTGTCGGCGCAGGATCGAGCGTCCCAGCCGGAGATGTTCTACTCGTACCGGCAGATGGACGGGAGGCTGCCGGTGCAGACGGTCACGCTGCTGGTTCGGGCGCCCGGTGATCCTGCTGCAATCGCCGGCCAGCTCCAGTCCCTCATCCGTCAGACCGACGACCGCCTCGTCGCTGACGTCATCCTGCCGCTGGAACAGCGCCTCCTGACAACACTTGCCCGCCCGCGGCTCTATTCGGTGCTGCTCGGCAGCTTCGCCGGGTTCGCGCTGCTGACCGCCACGGTCGGGCTCTTCGGCCTGCTGTCGTACGCGGTGTCGCAGCGGTCGCGCGAGCTCGCGCTGCGGGCGGCGCTCGGCGCCGATCGAAGCCGCATCCTGCGCTTGATGCTGCGGCAGGGGCTTGCTGTGGTCGTCTCCGGCCTTGCGGCTGGCATGCTCGCGTCGATCTGGCTGACCGGCTTCCTCTCGACGCAGCTTTACGGGGTCGCCCCGCACGACGCGTTCACGTTCATCGCCGTGCCTGTGGTGCTCCTCACGGTCGGAGGGCTGGCCTGCATGCTGCCTGCATGGCGGGCCGCTACCGTCGATCCGGTGCGGATCCTCCGCGGCGCCTGAGGGCGATGATTCTCAACGCCGCCGCCTGGTTCGTCGACCGGCACCTCGACGAAGGACGAGCGGACTCGATTGCGATCGAGTGCGGCGACCTCCGGCTGACCTATCGCGACCTGCAGGAACAGGTGAACCGCGCAGGCAGCGCCCTGAGGAACGAGCTCGGCGTCCGGCCGGAAGAACGAGTCGCGCTGCTGATGCTCGACGGCCCCGAGATGATCGCTGCCTTCTTCGGTGCCATCAAGATCGGGGCCGTCCCGATCCCGTTGAACACGAGATGGACCGCGCCGGAATACGAGTACGTCCTGCGGGACTGCGGCGCGCGCGTCATCATTCTGAGCGGCGCCCTGCACGCTGAAGCGACCAGGGCCATCCGCGCCTGTTCGTCGGTACGCCACGTCGTCGTCGCCGGCGAGGACCTGGACGACGCTCGGGCGATGCGCTTCGAGAAGCTGGTGGCCGAATCGTCGGCCGTGCTGGAGGCCGAGCCGACCAGCCGGGACGCGCCGGCGTTCTGGCTCTATTCGTCCGGCACGACAGGTCGTCCGAAGGGCTGCGTGCATCTGCAGCACGACATGGGCGTCTGCGCCGAGAACTACGCGAGCGGCGTGCTCCGCATCCACCAACGGGATCGATGCTTCAGCGTCGCGAAGCTCTTCTTCGCCTACGGCCTGGGCAACAGCATGTACTTCCCGTTCTCGGTGGGAGCAACGAGCATCCTCTGGCCTGGCGCGGTCACGCCCGCGGCCGTCTTCGACATCATCGAGCGCTATCGGCCGACGCTGTTCTTCTCGGTCCCCACGCATTACGCAATGCTCCTGGCCCACACCACGCCGGATCGCGAGTTCGATCTGTCGAGCGTCCGATCGGCCGTGTCGGCAGGCGAGGCGCTTCCCCCGGCGCTGTTCCACCGGTTCCGGGAGCGCTTCGGCGTCGAGATCCTCGACGGAATCGGCTCGACCGAAGTCCTGCACATCTTCATCTCGAACCAGCCCGGGCGCGCTCGACCGGGATCGAGCGGAGTCCCGGTGCCCGGCTACGAGGCCCGGCTCGTCGACGAGGATGGCCGACCGGTCCCGCAGGGCGAGCTCGGCGACCTCATCGTCCGGGGTGATTCCACGTGCGCGTTCTACTGGAATCAGCACGAGCGGACCAAGGAGACCATCGCCGGACACTGGATCCGGACTGGCGACAAGTACCAGCAGGACGAGGACGGCTTCTTCTGGTTTGCCGGACGCTCCGACGACATGCTGAAGGTTGGAGGCATCTGGGTCAGCCCGGCGGAAGTCGAACACCTCCTGCTGGAACATCCCGCCGTGCAGGCGTGCGCGGTCACCGGACGTGAGGACCAGGACGGCCTCATCAAGCCCGTGGCGCACGTCGTCCTGCGGGACGGGAGCGTCGCTGGCCACGACCTCGGCGGCGAACTGCAGCAGTTCGCCCGCCAGCGGCTCGCGGAGTACAAGCGTCCGCGCTGGATCGAGTTCGTCGATGCGCTGCCGGTCACCGCGACCGGGAAGATTCAGCGGTTCAAGCTGCGCCACTCCTCATGAGGCGTTCAGAGTTTGTTCGACAGCCGCATCCAGCGCCCTGATTACCGCCTGGCCCGCCGCAACAACACATCCGCTATCGTCCCGAGGACCCGTGTGGCGGTTCTACGTTTGTCACCACGCGGCAGCCGCGGCTGTTCTGCGGCGACAGGGCCATCGTCTCTGTCATCCAGCGACCCGTCTCCCACCCGGCGGGCAAACATGAACCGATCGGCCCAGTACTCCTCGCCGAGATCGTCCCGGCGAACTCTCCCGTGTCGCTTGCTCGCGTTGATCATCACGCCGCCGCCTTCATAAATGCCGACGTGGGTAACCAGCGCGCGCTGCTCGTCGGTTGAAAAGAAAACGAGATCGCCCCGCCGCAGCCGGCGGGTGGCATCGCCGATCTGCGACTGGCTGATGGCGCGCCGCGGCAGGTCGATGCCGACCTGCTGGTAGACGTACTGTGTCAGGCCGGAACAATCGAAGGAGCGCGGGCCTTCCGCGCCCCAGACGTACGGCTTGCCGATCAGGCCTGCGGCGATGCCGACGGCATCCGTCGCCGAGGCAGGAAGAGTGAAGACCGCGAGAGACAGAGGTATCGCGTACGCGACTCGTAGTGTCACGGCGACCTGCTTTGGGTGGGACAGGATGGGGCTCGCGACAGGCGCGAGGGCAAAACGGGCGCCAATGCGCCATCCGCCGACTTCGCAGTCAATGTTGACGAAGGCAGCGGCAGGTTGCGGACGAGCTGTCGCGCGCCAAGGACGCCGGGGCATTGCGAGGTGACATTCGCATGTGATGCAAACGCTTGGGGTGCGCGTCACGTCTAAGGGCCGTGGCAAACACCGACAACATCCGCGCGGAACGGGAACGGTCATGAGCGATCTTCGAATGGCCGTCCGCCACCTGGCGAAGAGTCCGGGGTTCACCATCGTTGCGCTGCTCTCGCTGGCGGTCGGCATCGGCGCAAACACCGCAATCTTCAGCCTCGTCAACGACTTTCTGCTGCGCCCGCTGCCGGTGCGGAACCCTGACGAGCTTCTGCTGCTCAGGAACGTCGAGGGCACCGGCGGCAGAATGTCGCGCGGCGGCGAAAACAACGGGTCGATCGACCCTCTTACCGGACGCCCGGCCAGCACGTCGTTCTCGCTGCTGGCGTTCGAGCGGATGCGCGCGACGCGTGCCCCACTGTCCGACCTGTTCGCCTTTGCACCGTTCTCGCAGGTCAATGTCCTCGTCCTCGGCCAGCCGGAGATCGCGGTCACCGCGCAGCTGGTCTCGGGGACCT
>Ga0075421_100012334_pt1 | contig 10615 bp, 9 predicted proteins | sample SoiMetdeltSBSDD5_FD_75292 | JGI IMG/M metagenome (GOLD analysis project Ga0075421, IMG submission 75292) | Bulk soil microbial communities from a Populus tree surrounding site in Tennessee, USA - Soil MetaG P. deltoides SBSDD5 | ecosystem: Environmental > Terrestrial > Soil > Tree plantation... | reverse complement strand
GAACGGCCGGTCCAGGTCGACGATCGGCCCGAGCTGCTCGGGCGTGAGCCCGAGGACGTCGAGGATCGGCGGGTCCCAGCGGCGCGTCCACTGGTCGAAGAGCCCCGTCCCCGATGCCATCGACACGCTCGTCCGCAGCTCGCCGAAGAGGCGGAGCCCGAGGTACTCGCCGAACGACACCCAGCGGCGCACCGCGGCGAACGCCCCCGCATCGCGCTCCCGGAGCCACCAGAGCCGGGCCGGCAGATAAGACGTGTGGAGCCGGCAGCCGCCGCGGGCGTGGTACGCCTTCTCATCGATGCACGCGCGCAGGGCCTCGACGGCGGCGGCGCTCCGGGTGTCGGCCCACGAGTAGACCGGCGTCCGCGGGCGGCCGGCCTGGTCGAGGCCGAGCAGCGTGTGCCAGAACGTGCTCGTGGCCACGGCCTGGACCGCCTCTCTGCGCGACCCCAGCGCCGCGACCAGGCCGTCAAGGACTTCGGCTACGAGCAGCGCCAGCCGGTCCGCGTCGACCTCGACCCCGCCATCGGCGGTCTTCTCGGGCTCGTACGGCCGCTGGCATTCGAGCCCGAGCCCGCGGCCCGCCGGGTCGAACGCGACCGCGCGCACGGAGGACGAGCCGACGTCGAGCGCGACGATGACGGGCGTCACGGGCCTCATGGTAGCAGAGGGCTCCGGGGGGAGCCGGACCGTGCCGGCCGGGGTCTCCCGATCCCGTGAGGCGCGCCCGCCATTACAATGGGCGCGTGGACCTCGAGACGCTGATCCATGCCCTGGGCGACGCGGTGATCGTCGCCGATCCCGAGGGGCGGGTTCGGCTCTGGCCGCCCGCCGCCGAGCGGATCTTCGGCTACGCCGCCGGCGAGGTGGTGGGCCGCTCGCTCGACCTCATCATCCCCGAGCGCTTCCGCGCGCGGCACTGGGCCGGCTATCACGAGGTCATGCGGACCGGCGTCACCCGGTACGGCACCGACGTCCTGCGCGTCCCGGCGGTCCGCAAGGGTGGCGAGCCGATCTCGATCGCGTTCACGGTGGCACTTCTCCGGGAGGCGGACGGGCGCGTCAGCGGGATCGCCGCTGTCGTGCGCGACGAGACCGTGCGCTGGGCCGAGGAACAGGCACTCCGCCGGCGGCTCGCCGAGCTCGAGCGCGGCACGCGACCGGCCTGAACGGCGCCCCCGTGCCGTTCGTGAAGATCCCGGCGGGGTCGTTCTGGATGGGCTCCGAGGACGGTCTGCCGGATGCGCGGCCTCGCCGCCGGGTGTGGGTCGACGGGTTCGCCATCGCCCGGCGCCCGGTCACGACCGCCGAGTACAGCACGTACCTGCGTGCGACCGGGACACCGCCGCCGCGCTTCTGGGCCGACCCGCGCTTCAGCGACCCGCAGCAGCCCGTCGTCGGCGTGAGCTGGGCCGAGGCCGTGGCGTTCTGCGACTGGCTCACCCGCGAGACCGGCGATCCGCATCGCCTGCCCACCGAGGCCGAGTGGGAGCGGGCCGCCCGGGGCGGCCTGGAAGGCGCCCGCTACGCGTGGGGCGACGAGTCACCGGCGCGCTGGTTCGGGCTGGCCGGCGGGGCGCTCGCGGCGCCGCCCACGGTCGGCGCTGGTCCCGTGAACGGCTTCGGGCTCACGGACCTCGCGGGCGCGGTCCACGAATGGTGCCGCGACTGGTACGCCGGAGACACGTACGCGCGGGCGCCGGACCGGAACCCGACAGGGCCGCCGTCCGGCACGCGCCGAGTCTCGCGCGGCGGCGCGTGGCGTCACCAGGACCCCTGGAGCCCGGTCGCCCACCGCTCGAGCCTCCCGCCCCACCTCCGCTACTCCGATTACGGCTTCCGGGTGGTCCGAGGGTGGCCGCCGATCGACGCGCCCGCCGGCCGCGAGGACCCGCCTCGCGAGCGCGGAGGCCGTCAGGGACCCGCGTCGCCTTGACAGCCCGGGCGCTTCCTCGACTATCCTCGACCCATGCGGCTCACGGCTGCCCAGCTGGCGGAGTTCCGCGTAGAGGGCTTCCTGGTCCTCCCGGCGCTCTTCTCGGGGGCGGAGGTCGAGATCCTGCGCGCGGAGCTCCCGCGTCTGCTCGCGGAGGACACCCCGGCCAACATCCGGGAGAAGGTGAGCGGCGAGGTCCGCACCGTCATGGGCCTCCACCTCCGGAGCGAGATCTTCGCCCGCCTCTGCCGCCACCCCCGGTTCGTCGAACCGGCCCGCCAAGTACTCGGGACCGACCAGCTCTACGTCCAGCAGGCGAAGATCAACGCCAAGGTCGCGTTCTCCGGCGAGGCGTGGCAGTGGCACTACGACTTCGCCACGCACCACGCGGAGGACGGCGTTCCCGAGCCCCTCGCGTTGAACCTCCACGTCTTTCTCGATGACGTCACCGAGCACAACGGGCCATTGGTCTTCATCCGTGGCTCGCACCGGGAGGGGCCCGTTCGCACGGCCCTCGACACGGAGACCACGAGCTACGCGCTGTGGACCGTGGACAACGAGACCGTGGCGCGGCTGGCGGGGGCGGATGGACTCGTGACGGCCACGGGCGCGGCCGGTACCGGGCTCATCTTCGGCGATTGCCTGGTGCATGGCTCGCCGCCCAACATGTCGCCGTGGGATCGCCGGATCTTCTCGCTCATCCTCAACCCGATCGCGAACGCCCAGACGCGCTTCGCGCGGCCGGACCACAAGCACCACCGGAACTTCACGCCGGTCGCCCCGCTCGGCGACGACTGCCTCCTGACCGCTCTCCTCCGTTGACGCAGTCCCCGGTCTCCGCGCTCGCCTACGTCCCCTGACAAGACCCATCGACCCGTTTCGCGAGCCTCGCACATCGACCTGACTGCCTTCATTACGGCCGGCCCACACGTCACGATCCGGCTGCTGGCCGGCGCCGCCAGCCCCTCAGCCTGCTTTCCGCCAGGAGATGCACCTTGAGTGAACGATCCGACCGCAGCCTCATCGCCCACTGGCCCTTCACCGCTGACTGTCACGCGCAGACGGAGGCGGGGGTGAGCGTTCGCAACCATGGCGTTCGGCTGAGCGGAGCCGGTCCACGAACGGGAATGGGCGCGGCCGTCTTCGATGGCCGCAGCGCCTTCCTGGAAGTGGCGGATCATCCGGTCCTGAAAGTGGGGGCGCGCGAGTTCACCGTCGCCGGATGGATCTACACGAGCGCCCAAGACAGCGACGTGGTCGGCGACGTCATCGGCAAGTTCGATCCCGGGACCCGGACCGGGTTCAATCTAGGCATCCTCACCAACGCCGGCGTCACCAGTACGACCCAGCCCAACTATCGCAACCTGCACTTCGGGATCGACAGCGGGCGACGGGTCGACCCGTGGGAGGATTGCGGCCGGCCGGGCAACGCGGTCCTGATCGCAGCCCTGAAGGTCTTCCAGAGCGGACTCTATGCCGGCACCCTGGAGACCGGCGTCGAGGAACGGGGACGCCTGTGGCGCTACGAGGGCGAGCGGCAATGGGTCGATCTGGGCAATCCCGTCGGCTGTAACGTGGTCCACTCGCTGGCCGAGCTCGATGGGGCGCTCTACTGCGGAATGGGGCGCTTCATGGGCCCGGGGTCGGCCCTCGGGGAGCTGTCGAACCGGATACCGGGTGGGCAAGTGTACCGGGTGACCCCCGACGGCCACTGGGCCTATTGCGGCCACCCGGGAGCGGAGGACGCCACGCCCGACCACGTGCCGACCGTCGGCTACGCGTCCGGGAAGGCCGACGACGTCATCGCCCTGACCGTCTACCGGGGACGGCTGTACTGCACCAGCAACCATCGCCGGGGAGCCTTCGTCTACGAAGGCGGCGAGGGCTGGACGTACATCGGCCCGGACCTCAGGATTCTCTCCTTCACGATCCATCATGGCGATCTGTACGCGCTGACCAACGGTGGTCCGACGTATCGTTATGAAGGCGGATCCCACTGGGTCTACTCCGGCTGCCCGGCGGGCTCGACGCAGACCTACGGAGCGGTCACCAGCGAGGGTCGACTCTACGTCGGCACCTGGCCCGAGGGAGAGGTCCACCGGTACGACGCCGGCGAGACGTGGACCTTGCGGGGACGCGTCGGGTACGAGCGGGAGATCATGAGCATGGTCCTCTACAATGGCAAGGCCTATCTCGGCTCCCTGCCGATGGCCAACGTGTGGCGAATGGACGACGAGACATTCACCTTCATCGCCACCCTGGACAGCGCGTCGGCGCCGCTGCGGCGCGTCTGGTCGATGGCCGTCTTCCAGGGCAAGCTCTTCGCCGGCACGCTGCCCTCCGGGCGCGTCCATGCCACGGAAGCCGGCAAGATGGCGACGTGGGATCGCGTCTTCCCCGCCGGCTGGCGCCATGTCACCGCCGTCCGCGACGACGGCGTGCTGAGGCTCTATGTCGACGGCGCGCCGGTCGCCATGTCGACCTCCTTCACTGCGCAGGACTACAACCTGAACAACGACCGCCCGCTCACGATTGGCTTCGGCGTCAACGACTACTTCGACGGGCGCATGAGCGACCTGCGCCTCTACGGTCGGGCCCTGGAACCCGGGGAAGTGGCCGACCTGGCCCGGCGGTAGGGAGGCTCGGCTCCGGCTCCCCGCATGGCCAGCGCGTCCCGGTCACCGCGACCCAGAGGCGAGTCGCTTCATTTCCCGTTCCATCAGCTCGGCATCGATCGGCAATTCCACGGTCTGCCCCGAGAGGCCGGAGAGGTGCATCGCGTTGCCTATCTCCAGGGACCGGATCGCCTCCTCCGCCGGGGCCAAGATCGGCGTCCCCTCGAGGATGGCGTCGCGGAAGTTCTCCAGAATCACGATGTGGCTCTCCGGTCCTTCGCCGGCGCCCGCCACGGACACCTCGATCTCCTGGCACGGCGGCCGGGCGAAGCGCTCCTTCGTGGTCCGACTGAACTCGGAGGCAGACACCTCGTTCCTGAAGAACTTGAGCTTGCCGCTCTCGGTATCCAGGTCCAGCTTCCCCCGGTCCCCGGTGATCTCCACGCGGCTGGTGCCCGGCGCCTCGCCGGTGGTCATGGCGAAGAGCCCCGTGGCCCCGCCGGGGTACTCGAGCAAGGCGCTGACGTCGTCCTCCACCTCGATCGGATGGTACCTGCCCAGGCCGAGCTTCGCGGTGACGCGAACGGGAAGCCCCACGAACCACTGAAGTAGATCCAGGTCGTGAGAGGCCTGGTTGATCAGGACTCCCCCGCCCTCGCCCGCCCAAGTCGCCCGCCACCCGCCGCTCGCGTAGTAGGCATGCGAGCGAAACATGCCCGTGGCGAGCCAGATGACGCGGCGAATCTCTCCGACTTCCCCCGTCGCGATCATCGACCTGACCTTGGCGTTCACGGGGCGCGTTCGCTCGTTGAAGATGACGCCGAAACGGAGCGTCCTGTCCCTGTGTGCGGCGAGCATGCGCCGGCCATCCGCCACATGCACCGCCAGGGGCTTGTCGGTCAGCACGTGCAGCCCCCGATTGAGGGCTTCGATCGCCACCTCCGGGTGGCTCCAGTGCGGCGTCGCGATCACGACCGCGTCCACATGCCCCGAGGCGGCCATGCCTCGGTGGTCCGAGAATTTCCTCCCCGGCAGGTCCTGGATCTTGTCGAGGCTCCGGTTGCAGAGCGCCGCAAGCTCCAATCCGTCGATTGCCCGTATCGCGTCGGCATACTGGCGACCCATGGCGCCCACGCCGACGACACCGACTCTGACGCTCTTCAACTCCGCTCTCCTTTCGGGCTCTTCGATACGCCGGGGCCTCGCCTCGTCTCCTCGATCAGGGGAGCACGGGAGAGTCAGTCTCGCACGCCTCCCGCCCACGGGAGCGGTCCCAGGGCAAGGGGACGTGTCACCGATGGGCTCGACGGGCGTCCCACTTGACATTCCCGGACCATCCCGAGAAGATTCGCGGTGCACGCGAGGGCCGAATCCGTTCGGCTTCTCCCACTAGCCGAAGAGGAGGAATCCCGTGAACAGGCGCAGTGCTCTCAAGCTGGCGCTCTCGGCCCCACTCCTGGCGTCCCGACGAGCGTGGGGCCAGGCGAAGACCATCACGCTCTGGTACCCGGCCGGCGACATCACGGCTGGCGCCGCGCACTTCACCGACAAGAGCTTCTTCGCTCCGTTCGAGGCCAAGGCCGGGGTGAAGGTGGAGGCGGTCGGCCTCGACTACGACACGATGCAGCAGAAGATCTTCGCGGCCGCCGCCGCCAAGAACGTCGGGGACGTCCTGTTCGTGGACGGCTCCTGGGTGCCGGGCTTCCTCAAGGAAGAGATGCTCGACGCCGTTCCCGACGCCCGCGCGAAGGCGTGGCTCGACGCCGTCTCGCCGGAGATCCGCACGCTGTCCGACTACGGTAAGGGCAAGATGTGGGGCTACCCGCAGTACGGGATCGACATCTACGGGCTGACCTGGAACAAGGATCACTTCAAGGAGGCCGGCCTGGATCCCGAGAAGCCGCCGCGAACCTGGGACGAGTTCCGCGACTACGCGAAGAAGCTCACCAAGCGCGACGCACAGGGCAACATCACGCGCGTCGGCTACGCCATCCGCCACGTCGGCCATCCGCACGGGGTGGTGCACAAGCACTTCTGGGCCCTCTACGGCGCCGGGGCCTCTCTCGTCGACGACCCGCTCGCACTGCGGGGCGGGAAGGTGAACTTCAACAACGACGGCGGCCGGGCGGCGCTCAAGCTGGTACTCGACATGCTGGACGTCGACAAGTCCACCAGCCTGAACTTCCCGGATCCGCGCGCGGCGCTGCTCAAGGGTCTCGCGTCCATGCAGATCAGCGAGACCGTGTCGATCCACGAGCGGGCCCCGAAGGAAGCACCCGGCCTCAAGTGGGGCCTCGCGACGCCCCCAGTCCGCAAGGCAGGTGACAAGCCGGTCACGCTGCTCGGCAGCTGGCTCTACACGGTGCCGAAGATGGCGAAGAACCGCGAGGCTGCCTGGCAGCTCCTCGAGTGGATCAACACGCCCGAGCAGGACTTCGAGATGTGCAAGAAGTACGCGGCGACCCCCCGCTACAAGGTCAACTGGGACAAGGAGCCGTTCAAGTCGAACGCCTACGATCAGGCGCTCAAGCAGATCTATCCCTACGGCAAGCCGCTCCCGGTGAACCTCGGACTCAACGGCGTGATGGACGCCATGGGCGGGGCCATCCAGAAGACCTGGCACCACGAGGCCAAGCTGGAGGACGCCCTCGTCGAGGCCGAGCGGGCGGCCAACAAGGCAATCGCCGACGCTGCCAAGTAGCTCCGTTCCGGGCCCGGAGCCGGCGGGCGGCTCCGGGCCCGCCCGGGGTGATTCGCGAACGACCCGGTCCGGCCCGCTCGATCCTGGCCCATGGTGCACTCAACGCGCCGGCTGATCGCCCGGCTCCACGCCCGGCGCGTCTGGCACGCTTACCTGTTTGTCGCTCCGATCGTCCTCCTCTTCGGAGCCTTTCGGGTCGTCCCCTCGCTCCAGACGCTCCTCTACAGCGTCTACCGGGTGGAGCTGCTACGAGGACGCTTCACCTTCATCGGGTTCGAGAACTTCCGGGAGCTCCTGGCGGATCCCACCTTCCACCGAGCGGCCTGGAACACCCTGGTCTACGTCCTCGTCATCGTGCCGGTGTCGGCCGCCCTCGGCCTCCTCTTCGCGGTAGTCTTCGACACGCGATTCCCGCTGCGCGAGCTCTTCAAGGCGCTCTACTTCGCGCCGATGGTCACCAGCACGGTGGCCGCCGCGGTGGTGTGGTGGTGGCTCTACAACCCGCAGTTCGGCCTGTTCAACGTGCTCCTGCGGCTGGTCGGCCTGCCCATTCAGCCGTGGCTGATGTCGAGCCGGACCGCCCTGCTCTCCATCATCCTCTTCAGCATCTGGAAGGGGCTCGGCTACAACATGGTGATCTACCTGGCCGGGCTCCAAGCGATCCCCGAGAGCTTCATCGAGGCGGCGCGGATCGACGGCGCCGGCGCGTTCCAGCGATTCCGACGCATCACGTTTCCGCTGCTTGCGCCGACGACCGCGTTCCTTCTCATCTATAACTCGATCCAGGCGTTCCAGGTCTTCGATCAGGTCTTCGTGCTGACGAGCGGGGGGCCGGCAGGCTCGACCAACGTCGTCGTCCTCGACCTCTACCGCCAGGCCTTCGAGCGCTACAACTTTGGCTACGCGGCGGCCGAGGCGACCGTCCTCTTCGTGCTGATCCTCGGCGTGACCGTGCTCCAGTATGTCTACAGCAAGCGCTTCGAGGTCAGCTACTGACCATGTGGACGTCGCCGCTCCGCGCGCTCGGGACGCTCGCGCTGCTGGTCCTCGTCGCCGGTGTGTCCGTCCTCATGATCCTGCCGTTCTACTGGATGCTCGTCACCGCGCTGAGCCCATCCCCCGACGTGATGGCCTTTCCTCCGATGTGGTGGCCGAGCCGGGTGACGCTCGAGCACTTCCAGTACGCGCTCCAGAAGGCGCCCTGGCTCCTCTACTATTGGAACAGCCTCGTGGTCGCCGTCGTCTCGGTGGGCTGCTCGCTCGTCTTCGGGCTCTTCGCCGGCTACGCCTTCGCCGTATACCGGTTCCCGCTCCAGAATGTGCTCTTCCTCCTGATCCTGAGCACGCTGATGGTGCCCGTCCAGGTGACCTCGGTCGCGCTGTACGTCCTTCTCTCGCAGATCGGCTGGGTCGACACGTATGCCGGGATCCTGGCGCCCAACTTCGCGAGCGCCTTCGGCGTCTTCCTCCTGCGCCAGGCCATTCGGCAGATTCCGACCGAGCTCATCGAGGCCGCGCGGATCGACGGCGCCGGCGAAGTGCGGATCGTCCTCTCGCTGATCGCGCCGCTCGTCCGCACCATGCTGGCGACCGTCGCGATGATCCTCTTCCTCGGCTCCTGGAATGACTTCCTGTGGCCGGTCATCGTCATCAACTCCGGGGACCTCCGCACGCTCCCGGTCGGGATGGCGCTCTTCAAGGACCCGTACGGAAACATCAACTACGGCCCTCTCATGGCCGCCGCCGTGATCTCGACCGGACCGATGCTGCTGGCCTACGCCGTCTCCCAGAAATTCATGATTCGCGGAATCGCGATGACCGGTCTCAAGGGCTGACGGGCGGATGGACGCGGGACAGGATATGATCGACGACGGCGTCCGTCCGGGCCTGCCGGTCCCCGGCTCCCGCTGGCGACGCGGGAGGATCGGGTGAGCGACCGGGCACACGAGACGTGGAGCGAGCCGCGCGTGGCGCTGGTCACCGGGGGCGCCGCGGGGATCGGGCGCGCGGAGGCGGTGGCGCTCGCCGGGGCCGGGGCCGACGTGGCGATCCTCGCCCACACGGACGTCGCCGGCGCCGAGGAGACGGCGCGCCGCTGCCGGGCCGCCGGCCGCCGCACGCTGGTGGTGCGGGCGGACGTCCGCCGGTCCGACGAGGTCCGCCACGCCGTCGAGGAGGTGGTCCGCGGGCTCGGGCGGCTCGACATCCTCGTCAACAACGCGGGTGCTCTCGGTGCCCAGCTCAACGTGCCACTCCTCGAGCTCGACGAGGCCACCTGGCATCTCATGGTGGACTCCCACCTCACCGGGACGTTCCTCTGTCTGAAGCACGCGGCCCCCCACATGGTCCGGCAGCGCTGGGGACGGATCGTCAACACCTCGTCGATCCACGGCCGCATCGGCGGACGGCCGACCCTCGGGCACTACGGCGCCGCGAAAGCGGGCGTCATCGCGCTCACCCGCACCGCCGCACGGGAGCTCGGGTCGCACGGCGTCACGGTCAACGCCGTCTCGCCGGGGTACGTCGACACGGAGCGCCTGGGGAGCTCACTGCCCAGGGAGCGCCTGGACGCGCTCGCCAAGCAGATCCCGGTCGGCCGAATCGGAAAGCCCGCGGAGATCGCCACGGCCGTGGTCTTCCTCGCCTCCGACGGCGCCGCGTTCGTGAACGGCGCCGTCCTCGACATCAACGGCGGCCGGATGGAGTACGTCTGAGCCAGCCCCCACACGAGAGGAGTCGCTCGTGCAGCAACAAGGAACGCTCACGCCCCAGCAGATCGCGGAGCTCCAGCGCCACGTTGGCTACGGCGCCACCTGGCTCGGGCCGGTACTCGTCGCCGGCCAGGGCTGCCGCGTCACCGACATCGACGGCAAATCGTACATCGACTGCACAGCCCAGGCCTGGACGCTGGCCCTCGGATACAACCACCCCGAGGTGACCGAGGCGGCGCTCGCCCAGATGCGGACGCTGCCGCACGTGCGCGCCGGTTTCCCGACGCTGCCGCGGCTTCAGCTCGCCAAGCGGCTCGCCGACCTCTGTCCCGGCCGCCTCAACATCGTGACCTACGCGCCGACCGGATCGCTCGGGATCGAGTCGGCGATGAAGCTCGCGATGATCAACCGGCCCGCCGCGCACCGGTTCGTGACCTTCTACCACGCGTATCACGGCAACACGCTGGCGACGATGGCGGCGTCGTGGAGCCCCACCCGCACGACGGGCCACTATGGACCCGGGGTGAAGTTCATGCCGTTCATGCAGAACTTCGTCCGAGTGCCGAACCCGTACGCCTACCGCTGCTGGCGGCGAACGCAGCACGGGCCCGACGGCCAGTGCGACGCCGGCTGCGCGGCGCCGATCCGCGAC
>Ga0075421_100012333_pt1 | contig 10615 bp, 5 predicted proteins | sample SoiMetdeltSBSDD5_FD_75292 | JGI IMG/M metagenome (GOLD analysis project Ga0075421, IMG submission 75292) | Bulk soil microbial communities from a Populus tree surrounding site in Tennessee, USA - Soil MetaG P. deltoides SBSDD5 | ecosystem: Environmental > Terrestrial > Soil > Tree plantation... | reverse complement strand
GGCTCCTGCGAACCCAGCCGGCGTAGCTCAGCGGTAGAGCAGCTGATTCGTAATCAGCAGGTCCTCGGTTCAAGTCCGAGCGCCGGCTCCAGGTTTCTCCCGCCGCTCGCGGATCGTGTCGATGCCAGTCAGAACGGTAACCGGAGGATAGAACCCTGCACCAAGCTAGGCGGCTCAGAGAGGCAGCGGACTCGTCAGCCTAGGCCGCGGCGAAGCTTCGAGGCGATGTCGGCCGAGCGCAACTGATCGCCGTCCGGAGTCAGCAGCCTATTGTGCCGCGCCGGGAGTTCATCCAGGGCTACGGGTCCGGCAGCTCGGTCGTCGGTCGTCTGCTGGCCGCGGTCCGCAGGCCCCGGTAGAATGGGCGGATCCTGCGGGCGACAATGCACTAGGCCTTCCGGCGCTGAGGAGCTGACGTGATCGGCCAGACCGTCTCGCACTACCGCGTGCTCTCGAAACTGGGCGGCGGCGGGATGGGAGTCGTGTACGAGGCGGAGGATCTGAACCTCGGCCGGAAGGTCGCGCTGAAGTTCCTGCCGGAGGCGCTGGAGAGCCGGAAGGCGCTGGAGCGGTTCAAGCGCGAAGCGCGCGCGGCTTCCGCCCTGAATCACCCGCACATCTGCGTGGTCCACGACCTCGGCGAGCACGAGGGGAAGCCCTTCATCGCCATGGAGCGGATGCAGGGCAAGACGCTCAAGCACTTGGTGTCGGGCCGGCCGCTGCCCACCGAGCGCGTATTGGAGCTCGGGTCGCAGGTGGCGGACGCCTTGGCGGCGGCCCACACGGCGGGGATCGTGCACCGGGATCTCAAGCCCGCCAACGTGTTCGTGACGGACCACGGGGAGGCGAAGCTCCTGGACTTCGGTCTGGCGAAGACGTTGGGGGCCGTGGCGGTGGGTTCGGAGTTTCCGACGCAGGAGCACCTGACGAGATCGGGGACGATGCTCGGGACGGTGGCGTACATGTCGCCAGAGCAGGCGCGGGGGGAGGGGTTGGACGCGCGGAGCGACCTGTTCTCGCTGGGTGTTGTGCTTTACGAGATGGCGACCGGCCGTCTCCCCTTCGAAGGGAAGACGACGGCAGAGATCTTCAAAGGGCTCCTGGCTGATACGCCGGCTTCTCCGACGAGCCTCAACCCTGCGATCCCCCCGAAGCTTGAGGAGATCATCCTAAAGGGGCTGGAGAAGGACCGCGGTATGCGTTATCAGCACGCCGCGGAGATCCGGGCGGACCTGAAGCGGCTGCTTCGGGACACGGTCTCGAGTCGGGCGCCGGCGGCTAGGAGTGGGCCCGTGTCGCCGGCCTTTGCGTCGCGACGCGGGCTCGTGATGGGTGCGGTCGTGGGTGTGGCGGCCCTGGTGCTGAGCGGGGTGTGGCTCGCGCGGCGGGGAAGCAACGCAGCCACGCCGCCCACCGGCTCCTCCGCCTCGGGCTCGAAGCGGATGGCGGTGCTTCCCTTCGAGAACCTGGGCGCGGCGGAGGACGGGTATTTCGCGGACGGGATGACGGACGAGGTGCGCAGCAAGCTCGCGGGGCTGTCCGGCCTCGCGGTCATCGCCCGTGCGAGCTCGAACGAGTACAAGGGCTCCAAGAAGCCTCAGCGGCAGATCGCGCAGGAGCTGGAGGTCGCATACCTGCTCACGGCCACGGTTCGCTGGCAGAAATCGGGCCAGGGGAGCCGGATCCGCCTGACGCCGGAGCTGGTGGAGGTGGGAGGCGGAGGCGCACCGACGACGCGGTGGCAAGAGGCGTTCGAAGCCGACCTCGCGGACGTGTTCCGGGTGCAGGGGGAGATCGCGACGAAGGTGGCACAGTCGCTTGAAGTGGCGCTGTCCGGGAGGGAGCGCGAGCGGCTCACGGCACGTCCCACGTCGAACCTCGCGGCGTACGACGCTTACCTCAAGGGCCGGGAGATCGAGAAGGAGGGCTTCAGCCCGACGACGCTGCGGCGCGCGGCGGCGCAGTACGAGCAAGCGGTGGCGCTGGACCCCGGCTTTGCCCTGGCCTGGGCGCGGCTCTCCGCCAGCCACTCCGGGATCTACTCCAACAGTGTGCCCTCGCCGAAGGATGCCGAGGCATCGAGGAAGGCGGCGGAGCGGGCTCTGGAGTTGGCGCCAAACCTGACCGAGGGGCACCGTGCGCTTGGCGATTACTACCGCATCGTCAAGAGGGACTACGAAAAAGCCCTCGATGCGTACGCACACGGGCTGAGCGTCGCCCCGGACGACGCGCTCCTCCTCCGGGCATCGGCCTTCGCCGAGCGACGCCTGCAGCGGTGGGAGGAGGCCCTCGCGCACTCACGTTGGGCGCGGGACCTGGAGCCCCGCTCGTGGGAATGCGAGGGCACTCTCGGGGCCATTCTTCTCTCGTTACGCCGCACGGGCGAGGCGCGCGAGGCGTTCGACCGAGGCCTCGCCCTCGCACCGGCAAACCTCTTCCTGATCTCAGCCAAGGTGAACACCTTTCTCCAAGAGGGAGACCTCGCGGGGGCACGCGCGGTGATGGCCGCTGCGCCGAAAGAGGTGGAGCCTGCCGTCCTGGTGGCCCACTTCGCCACCAACGACGATCTCGATTGGGTGCTGGACGACGCGCAGCGCGACGTGTTGCTGCGCCTGACGCCGGCGGCGTTCGATGACAACCGGGGGGCTTGGGGGATCGCCCTCGCGCAGGCGTGGTCGCGGCGTGGCGACCAGGTGAAGGTTCGCGTGTACGCCGACGAGGCGCGAAGGGGCTTCGCCGCGCAGTTGGCGGAGGACTCTCAGAACGCCGAGGGCCAAGCCCTCTTGGGGCTAGCTCTGGCCTACCTGGGCCGCAAGGCCGAGGCGGTCCGCGAGGGGAAGCGGTGCGTCGCGCTCCAGCCGAACTGGGCGTACTACCAGCACCAGCTCGTGCGGATCCAAATCCTGGTCGGAGACCAGGAGGAGGCGCTCGACCTCCTGGAGCCGCTGATGAAAGCGCCTGGCGGCCTCACGCCCGGGCGGCTGCGCATCGACCCGAACTTCGACCCGCTGCGCGGCAACCCGCGCTTCGAGAAGCTCGCGCGCGGAACCTAGCGACTCGCCGTCTTCTCCGCGAACAGGCTCACCGCCGTGTAGCTCCTGGGCCGTGAGAACCCCCTCCACACGATAAAGTCGTTTTCGGACGCGATAGGCAGCGTGTCCTCGGGTCGATGCCTGTCCTACAGAGGCATCGGATTGCAGCTCTCTAGATGCACTCCGCTGTGGGCACGCTGTGGCCAAAGAGACGTTGGAGTTTGCCGAGAGGTGGCGCGAAGGTTCATCACATTCGCCGAGTAATGGTGGATGGGAGCGTATCAAGAATCCGGTACATCATCGTGACAGAGCCGAAACGGATCCTGTCGCTCTCCTTGAGCGCGACTGGTTGCTTGACGCGCTGCCCGTTCACGTGTGTTCCGTTCTTGCTCCCCAGATCCTCGACCGTGGCCTCTCCGCTCGTCACGACGATCCGGGCGTGGCGACGCGAGACGTTGGCCGAATTGACGCGGACGGCACAGTCGCGATCGCGGCCCACCAAGTTTGAACCCTCGGCGAGCAGCCACTCTCCATGCCTCGAGACAAGGTGTGGACCTGAGGGTCCAGGTCTGGAGATACCGACCGGGGGCGCCGGCCGTGCGTCACCATGAAACGCATAGCCGTATCTCGGGACGGTCCGGATGTACCGCGCCGCACGTGGCGCGTCGCCTAACGCCGCGCGCAGTTCCGCCACGAGGTTGTGCAGGCTTGCGTCCGAGACAAACGACTCCGGCCACAGGCGCTCGAGAAGCTCCGTCTTGGCAACGGCTTCCGGCCGCCGGTCGAGGAGAAACTCCAGGAGCTGGAAGGCCTTGAGGGAAAGCGGCGTGACCCCTCCATGGCGAAGAAGCACGCGCCGGCCGGAGTCGAACTCGCATTCTCCAAACGAGACACGCATCGGAGCCTTGAAGGAATTAGAGTTTCATGAGAACTCGGCGAGGACTGCATGCTCTCACTGCGGCCAGTATATTGGCACAGGAGACCGCCATGATTCGCTTACGAAGAGTCCCCGTACCTGTGGCATGCCTGGCCGTTTTCTTGGGCAACCCGGGACAGCCGGCGTCCACGCAGGAGTTCAAAGCCAAGATCTGGGTCGGTCGCTATCAGGAGATCGAGGAATACCTGAGGACGGCCGAGTGCGTGAGCATGGAAGCGCTCGGCCCTAACCGCGCAGCGCGCTGCACCTTGCGGCCGGGTGGTCCGGTGGCCCGGATGGCCTGGAGATCGCTGCCCCCCGGAATCTACGGCGGTTTCTGGCAGAGCTACAAGGCCGAGATCGCCGCGTATGAGCTCGACAAGCTTTTGAAGATGGACATGGTGCCGCCTACCGTGGAGAGGCAGCTCCAAGGCAACACCGGTGCTGCCCAACTATGGGTGGAGAACGTCTTCGGGGTGAAGGCCGGCGAGTCGCCAGGCGAGCCAAACCGGGCCGAATGGGAAAACCAGCTGGTGCGGATGAAGATGTTCGATGACCTCATTGGCAACCGGGACAGGAACTGGGGAAACATGCTCCGCGATGCTACGTGGAACCTGATTCTGCTCGATCATTCCCGAGCATTCGGAGCCGGCACCGAGCTTCCCCACAAGCTGAGCCGTATCGATGAGGGCTACTGGGCCAGGATCGAGAGCCTGACGCGCGATCAGCTCGACGCTGCGCTACAAGCGTGGCTTGGCGAAAACGAGATTAGAGCCATCCTCGACCGCCGCGAGAGAATGAGGGTCGACATCAAGTCGCTGCCGAGATAGGCGTGGCGTCTGTTTCACAAACACTGCGCGCATTGGCGGTCTGGCCGATGACAACGAAGACGATCTCTCACTACGAGATCCTGGCGCCGATTGGTGAAGGGGGCATGGGCGTTGTCTACCGCGCCCTCGATACGCGTCTCGGCCGGCCTGTCGCGGTCAAGCTGCTCCGGTGTGATGGGGTGATCACCAGCGAGAGTCGAAAGCGCTTCGTCCAGGAGGCGCGAGCCGCCTCCGCCCTGAATCATCCGCACATCATCACGATCTATGAGATCGGCCAGGACCAGGACGTCGACTTCATCGCGATGGAGTACCTCGCGGGCCAGTCGTTGGCCCACTTGATTGGACACAGCGGGCTGCGGCTTCGGGAAGGGCTGAAGTACGCTGTGCAAATAGCGGACGCGCTCGCGGCAGCGCACGCCGCTGGAATTCTCCATCGCGACCTCAAGCCGGCCAACATCATGGTGAGCGACAAGGGACTGGTAAAGGTCCTCGATTTTGGGCTCGCGAAGCTGACCGAGCCAGTCGACTTCCAGCGGGCGGACGAGCGGGTCACGACGGGTACCGCTCCTGCCGAAGGGCAACTTCAGACAGAGGAAGGGAGGATCCTCGGCACGGCACCCTACATGTCGCCCGAACAGGCGGAGGGGAAACCGACCGATGCGCGATCGGATGTCTTCTCGTTCGGTGCGGTGCTCTACGAGATGATCACCGGCCGCCGTGCCTTCAGCGGCACGACGAAGATGTCCGCACTGGCGGCGATCCTGACGACAGAGCCGGAGCCACCGAGCCATGTGGTCCCCGGGCTGTCACGTGATCTCGAGAAGATGATTGTCCGTTGCCTGCGTAAGAGTCCCGAGCGACGTTGGCAGTCGATGGCGGACCTGAAGGTTGCGCTCGAGGACCTCCTGGAAGAGTCCGATTCGCGCAGCCTGGCCGAGGCCGCCGTATCGAAGCCGGCCCACCGACGGACCAGAGCCTTGGTAACCGGACTTGCGACGATCGCGATCGGAGCGTTGATGTTCGGCGCGTGGTGGCGAGCCAGTCGGCCGCAACCGGTGGTCGGCCCCAAACCCTTTCTGACGAGGCTCACGTCAGACGTCGGCTGGACGGACTATCCAGCCATCTCACTCGATGGGAAGATCCTCGCGTACGCCTCGGACCGCAGCGGCGAAGGCAACCTGGACATCTGGGTCCAGCAGATTCCCGACGGTTCCCCTGTCCGGCTGACCCGTCACGCCGCAGACGATGTCGAGCCGTCGCTCTCAGCCGACGGAAGCAAGGTCGCCTTTCAATCCAGCCGTCTCGGCGGAGGCATCTATCTCATCCCGACGCTGGGCGGCGAAGAGAGGCTCCTCGCCGCGCGAGGTTTTTCGCCGCGTTTTTCGCCAGACGGAAACTGGATCGCTTATGGTCTTGCGGAACAGGCCGGCGGCCGGCTCTACGTGGCTCCCGCCGCCGGTGGTCCAGCGACACTTGTGGCTGCCGGTTTCTATCGCGCTCGGGCGCCCGTGTGGTCACCCGACGGCCGATACCTACTGTTCTGGGCACAGCGCGAGCGCGACGCGCCACCCGAGAACAACATCGACTGGTACGTGGCGGCGATTCCAGGCGGGTCGCCTGTCGCCACGGAGGCGCGCGGCGTTCTGCTGCGAGAAGGCTTCCAGGCGTTTCAAGGGCTGCCGTTCCCCGAGGCCTGGGTGCGCGCTGGAAACCGTATCCTCTTTCATGGCATCGTCGGGGACTCCTCGAACCTGTGGCAGGTTGCCCTCTCTCTCGAGAAACGGCGCGTCAGCGGTACGCCGCAGAGAGCGACGTTCGGCACGACAGACGAAGCGGCCGCCTCGGTGACCTCGGACGGACGGATGGTCTTCATCAGCCGGACGATGGGGGCGGACATCTGGAGCCTTCCGATCGACGCAAACCGTGCCAGGCTGCAGGGCCCGCTGAAGCGAGTTACGCAGGATGCCGCAGATGACTACGACCCGACCTTGTCAGAGGACGGGGCAACGTTGGTGTTCCGTTCGCGGCGAGCGGGCCGATTCGGCGTCGTGCTGAGGAGGCTTGGGACCAGTGCGGAGACCGTCCTGACCCGAATGCCGGAGGATCACTATCCAGCGGTCAGCCGCGACGGAACGAAGGTCGCGTATTCGCTTCGACAGAATGGCAAGATGCCCATCTTCGTCGTAGCCGCGAATGGAGGAACGCCCGAGCAGGTGTGCGATGACTGCGGCGAAGTGGAGGCGTGGTCGGGGGATGGCGACCAGATCCTGTATGTCGCAGCGGGCGATCCGTCGGGCGTGGGGCTCCTGAAGCTCGGCTCGTCGCACAACGACGCGTGGTTGAGGCATTCGGGCTATGGGATCTACAACCCGCGCCTGTCTTCGGATGGCGGCTGGATCGCCTTCAACGGCAGGACGGACAGGCTGGCCCCCGCGCAAGTACTCGTCGCCAAGGTACAGGCGTCCGTTGTCGCGCTCGAGAAAGACTGGATCGGGGTCATCAAGGACGGCGATGCGCCGAGCTGGTCGCCAGACGCCAATCTCCTGTACTTCTGGTCGGATCGCGACGGCTCTCCCTGCCTGTGGGCCCAGCGTCTCGATTCGTCGACGAAGCGGCCGACCGGGCTGCCGCTGAGCATCCAACACTTCCACAGCAAAGGGCTGTCGTGGAAGAACCTGTACCTCGGCGCGCCGCGTACTGCCGTCGCGCGTGACAAGATCGTCTTCAACCTGGGCGAACACACCGGCAATGTCTGGATGACGCAGCTTCCGAGGACGCCGGATTAGAGATTGGCACCATGCGGGCGGGCGGCGCGCCCCCCACGTCACCGCGCCGCCGCGGGGGTCTCTCGGCCGGGCCGAGTCGACGTCGATGGGCGTTCCGGTGTAGCGGGCGGGAGGCCGTGACGGCCGGTGGACTGGTCACGGACAGGTCACGAAACACCGTGACGAACCGTGAGCCATCGTGCCGTTCGGAGGCGATGAATCGCTGAGATTCAGCAGGTTACGTTCTGGTAGCTTCTCCTGCTCGGCCCTGGGGGCTTTTCGTAATCAGCAGGTCCTCGGTTCAAGTCCGAGCGCCGGCTCCATCATTCGTGCCGACGTATCTCAGGAGTCCTCCCAAAGCCTCTCGTTCGCCAAGCACCGGCGACAAGCTTGGGCCGCGCACGCCCCGAGTCGGCGCGTCAGAAATCGACGGTGACGCCGATCGAGGGAAGCAGCGGGAACAGCGTGTCGACTTCCAGGAAGACCCGGCCCGAGGGCAGGTTGAGGCCGTCGAGGCCCGTGTAGCGATGGTGTGTCCGGTCGAGTACGTTGATCACCTCGCCGTAGAGCGTCAGCTTCCAGCCGTCGAACAGGAATGCCTTGTTCGCGCGCAGGTCCCAGCGGCTGTAGGCCTCGGGCCGGTAGACGTTGCGCTCGTCGCTCAGGAACACGCCGCTCGGGCGCGCCTCGTAGAAGCCCGCCACCGGGAACCCGCTCCCGTACCGGTACTTGGTGCTGAGGTTCAGCGTGGGCGTGACGCGGTAGCTGGCGAAGACCGTCAGCGTGTGGCGCTGGTCGAAGTCGGAGTCGAAGGCGAGAGTGCCCGGCTCCTCGTGCCAGCGCGCGTGGCCGAAGCTGTAGGCGATCCAGCCGGAGAGCCCGTTGGCACTGCGCCGCTGCAGCATGACCTCGACGCCGTGGGACCAGCCGTCGAGCACGTTGCGCAGCGGCGCATCGGGCTGCGGCGGGCGGATGCGGCCGTCCTCGATGCGCCAGTCCGCGGCGGCCACGAACGCCTGATCGTGGAGCTCCGCGTCGTAGGCTTCGACGCGGACCCGGGTGGTCGCTCCCAGCGCGTGCTCCACGCCGAGGCTGAAATGCGTCGCGCTCTCCGAGCGCAGCTCCGGGTTGCCGTGGCCACCGAACAGCTCCTCGAAGCGCGGGAACTGCGCGTACTCGCCGAAGCCGGCGAAGATCCGCGTGGCCCGGGTGACGTTCCAGGCCAGGGCCGCGCGCGGCAGCAGCCGCGCCTCGTCGGTCTGCTGGAAGCCATCGAGCCTCACGCCCGCGGTGAGGCTGAGGCGGTCCTCCGCGGTTGTCCAGGTGTCCTGCAGGTACGCACCGCCCTGCAAAGCGTCGGCGTCGTACTGAGCCGTCACGCGATAGGCCGTGCGGTCGAACTCCCGCGTGATCGCGTCCTCGGAGAGCTGGCGCAGCAGGAAGCCGCCTTCGACACGGTGCCGGCCCATCACGCGCGTGGCGTCCGAGCGCAGGCCCCACTGCCAGCTGGAGGCGTCCAGGCTGTCTGTGCCGTCCACGCGGCGGTTGAGCCCGGTCTCGCGCGAGACGAATGCCACGCTCTCCAGCCTGGTACGCGTCGAGGGCAGCCAGCGATGCTGCAGCGTGATGAGATCGGTGCCCGCGTCGGCCGTGTCCTCGCTGGTCGGCCCCCGGTCGTCCTCCGTGTTGCGCCAGTGCGAGCGCCCGTGCAGCAGGCCGAGCGCCAGCGTCTGGGAGGCGTTCGGGTGATGGGCCAGGCGCGCGGTCACGTCGTAGTAGCCGAGCACGAAGCCGCTGGTCTCCAGCCGGTCGAGGACGTAGTCGAGGTAGCTCTTGCGCGCGGACAGCAGCCAGGACGTCTTCTTGGCCCCGCCCAGCGGCCCCTCCAGCGTGGCGTAGACGCCGGTCGCGCCCAGGCTGGCCCGGCCGAAGAACTCCTCGCGGCTGCCCTCGCGCAGCTTCAGTCCGAGCACGGAGCCGGTGCGCTCACCGTAGCGCGCGGGCGCGCTGCCGGCGAGCAGCGTGATCGAGTCGACGACGTCGCCGTTGACCAGGGTCAGCGAGTAGCCGTCGTTCACGTCGCGGATCGTGTGGAAGGGCGCACTCATCAGCACGCCGTCGATGTACAGGCCGACGGTCTCGAAGCCCGTGCCGCGCACCGCGAACGTGGCCTCGAACTCGTCGCTGGCGGTCACGCCGGGCAGCGACTGCACCGAGCGCAGCGGATCATCGACCAGCACGTTGGCCAGGTTCTTGAGCTCCGTCCCCGCGAGCACCTGGGCGGCCGGCGCCGCCAGGTCCGCTGGATCGAACGCGGACGTCGACACCGCGACCTCCTCCGCACGCCGCAGCCCTTCCTGGGTCAGGCGGATCTCGACCTCCGGCCCGCCCACCGCCAGGGTACGCTGCGCGAGGCCGTAGCCGACCGTCGTGACCACGATCTCCACGCTGCCGGCGGGCAGGGCCGCGAGCCGGAACCGGCCGCTCGCGTCGGTCACTGTCTCGCTCTGCCGCTCGCGGACGGTGACGACGGCCTTGGCGATCGGCTCGCCGGTCTGCGCGTCGACCACGCGTCCCTTCACGTCGGCGGGCGGATCGTCCGCCGGGAGCGGAGCGGCGCCCAGCAGAAGGACGGCGAGCGTGAACCACATTTTTGAATGCCCGAGGGCGTGTGCCCCACCTTCGAGGGTATTAGACGCCGCAGGCGGTGCGTCGCGTCACCGCTTCTTTGTCGGCGCTCGCTCCGGCCTTCCATCGGGATGGAGAACGCACCGTGGGCAGCCGTTCATTTCGTCCACTCTGGCGGCCCAGTTCTCGTGGCACAGGTGGCAGTGATGCTCCTCCTCGCCGCCTTCGTGCACGTGCGACCCCTGAGGCATGACAAGCACGTGCGACCGGACGGAGATGGGCCTCGCGGGCCTCGGCAACACCAAAGGGGGGCCGATTGGTCACGGCTTGGTCACGAAACACCAGCACGTACCGTGCATCACCGTACTGTCTAGAGTCGAGGATTCACCAAAATTCAGCACCTTACGTGCTGGTACGTGCTGCTGCTAGACCCTGAAGGAAGTT
>Ga0075421_100012332_pt1 | contig 10616 bp, 10 predicted proteins | sample SoiMetdeltSBSDD5_FD_75292 | JGI IMG/M metagenome (GOLD analysis project Ga0075421, IMG submission 75292) | Bulk soil microbial communities from a Populus tree surrounding site in Tennessee, USA - Soil MetaG P. deltoides SBSDD5 | ecosystem: Environmental > Terrestrial > Soil > Tree plantation... | reverse complement strand
TCGTTGCCGCGGCCTGGCTTGACCATCACGAACTGGCCAGGAGCAACCGTGGCGGCAATCTCCGGAGCGGCGAGAGCGATGACGTTGTAATCGGAAGAGAGGCGCGTATTGCGAAGGACCTTCGCCTCGACATCGAGAGGCATTGGAGTGAGTATACCTTGCGACTGACATGCGATACCTCAGGATGCTGAGTAACTCCGTGTTCGCGGGGCTGCTCGCGTCCGTCTACCTGACGCTGTTGCTGTTGCACCTGAATCCGTCGGTGCCGCTGACCGCGGACGCCGTCGGACCGCTCTTCATGGTGCTGACGGTGTCGTACGGCATCCACATCGCGGTCGTGTCGTATGCGTTGTATGTCATCAGGCAGATCGCGATCGTCGAGCCCTCGCCGCCGGGGTGGATCAGCCTGCGTCTGCTGACGTGGAGCGCGGCAGTCCTCTGCGGCACAGCGACGGTCATCACCTGGCTGCATGCGTCTGGTCTGCAGACGGCACTCGATTCGCGCGCCTTGCCGGGGATCGTCTACGCGGCGACGGCGTTTGCTGTGGCCACGCTGGTATTTCTGGTCCTCGGCTTCGCGCAAGTGGCCGCGCGCCCGCGTCATCGAGCGACGGTCGCCATCCTGTTCACCATCGCGACGATCACGTCGATCGTCGTCCCGCTGTGGCTGAGAGCGGGCGTTGTCAGCGCACGCGCCGATTCCATCGCGCGCTCCTCGATCGATCCGGAGACAGTATCTGGCGCACGCATCGTGCTGCTGTGTCTCGACGGTGCATCGCTCGATGTGATCTCGCCCGCCGTCGCCGCGGGGCGGTTGCCCAACTTCGGCCGGCTGCTCGATCGCGGCGCGTCGATGCATCTGGCGACGACGCGGCCGACGCAGCCCGAGCCAGTGTGGGCATCGGTGATGACCGGCATGTGGCCGGCACATCATGGCGTGCGCGGGGCGGCGAAGTACCGGCCATTCAATGGCGATGTCGCGATCGATGTGCTGCCGGACTACCTGTTCTCGCAGGCGCTCCTTCGTCTGGGCCTGCTCATCGAGGAGCCGTACTCGTCGGCAAGTCTCGAGAGCCTGCCGCTGTGGAAGATTGCCGAGCGCTACGGCGTACCAACCGGCGTGATCGGACTGCCCCTGACGCATCCCGCGAATTCCCGATCCGGCTTCATCGTCAGCGACCGTTTTCACCGGCGAAACGACAGCGCCGCGGTCCTCGATGCCAGGCCGGCGATTTCGCCGGCCCGGATCGACGAGGCCGCTCGAGCGGCGCTGGCGGCGGAGCCCGCACAGTCCAGCGGTGAAAGCCGTGTGCGCCTCGAGCTGCTGCCGCGAACCGGCGAGAGCGGCTCGACCGTCGAGGCCGATCGCCTGCATCATCTTCTCGCCAGCCGCCTCGGATTGGTCGAGCCGGTCCGCCTGCTTGCCGTTCGATACGTCGGGCTCGACGCGGTGGGTCACTACTACCTGCGCTACACGAATCCGGATGCCTACGGCGACGTGTCCGAAGCCGAGCGGCGGCGGTTCGGCCGTGTGCTCGACGACTATTACGCGTACGTCGATTCGCTGGTGGGCGATGCCCTGGCATCGCTCGGAAACGATGACCTGCTGGTCGTCGTTTCCGGCTTCGGAATGGAGCCGCTGCCATTTGGCAAGCGCCTGCTCGAGCGCGTCATTGGCGACCCCCGCTTTACCGGCACTCACGAGCGCGCGCCCGACGGCTTCCTATTGGCCTACGGCAACGCGGTTGCGCCTGAACGTCAGTCGCGCGGCGCCGTCGTCGATGTGGCGCCGACGCTGCTCTATTACCTTGGCCTTCCCGTGGCTCGCGACATGGATGGGTCCGTTCGGGCCGATCTCTTTACGCGGGCGTTTAACGAGGAGCGGACGATTACATTCATACCGTCTTACCGGGTTCCGTAGGAACCGATATAATGTGTGCGTCTCTTTAAGAGCGGTCCCGAGAGGCCGCGAAGAGGTGTTCATGCCCGCATACTCGTTCCCGGACAATCCGTTCGCGAGGTCCGCATGCCTGTTGTGATGGATGCGGATCGAATCGGCCGTACGCTCGCGCGCATTGCGCACGAGATCGTCGAACGCAACAAAGGCGTTGACGATCTGGCGCTCGTCGGCGTGCGCACGCGCGGCGTGCCGATTGCCAAGCGCCTCGCCCGCGCGTTGAAGGAGATCACCGGTCACGACGTGCCCACCGGTGCGCTCGACATCACGCTCTACCGCGACGATCTGATGCGCCACGCCGTCGGGCCTCAGCCGCAGGTGCGGCGCACCGAGATCCAGTTCTCGATCGACAGCCGCAAGATTCTGCTCGTCGACGATGTGCTCTATACCGGCCGCACTACCCGCGCGGCGCTCGATGCGCTGATCGACTATGGCCGTCCAAAAGGCATTCAGCTGATCGTGCTGGTCGACCGCGGCCATCGCGAGCTGCCGATCAAGGCCGACTACGTCGGCAAGAACCTGCCGACGTCGCCCGAGGAAAGCGTGCAGGTGCGTTTGCTGGAGATCGATGGCCAGGACGAAGTGGTCCTGGAGGGAGGTGGGGCATGACGACGGCGAGCACGGACATCGATCGACAACCCGCTGTCACGGCATTGCGCCACAAGGACCTGCTGGGCATCGTCGACCTCGCACCGGATGAGATCGCGCTCGTGCTCAATACCGCCGAGGCGATGAAGGAAGTCGGCACCCGGCCGATCAAGAAGGTCCCGGCGTTGCGCGGCAAAACGGTCGTCAATTTGTTCTTCGAGCCGAGCACGCGCACGCGGACGTCGTTCGAGATCGCCGAGAAGCGTCTCAGCGCGGATACCCTGAACATCGCCATCGGCACTTCGAGCGTGGTGAAAGGCGAGACGCTGGCGGATACGGCGCTCAACCTCGAAGCGATGGCGCCAGACATGATCGTGCTGCGCCACTCCTCGTCAGGCGCCTGCCACCTGCTGTCGCGCATCTGCCGGTCGGCCATCATCAACGCCGGCGACGGCATGCACGAGCATCCGACACAGGCCCTGCTCGATGCGTTCACGATTCGCGAGCGGAAGAAGCAGCTGAAAGGGCTGAAGGTGGCGATCATCGGCGACCTGCTGCACAGCCGCGTGCTGCGATCGAACATCCACCTGCTTACCAAGATGGGCGCGCACGTGTGGGTCTGCGGACCGCCAACGCTCATCCCGACTGACATCAGGAAATTCGGGGTCACCGCGACGAGCAGCATCGACGAGGCAGTCGAGGACGCCGACGTGGTGATGCTGCTGCGGATTCAGCTCGAACGGATGGAAGGGGCATACTTCCCCTCCCTGCGAGAGTACTTCCGCGTCTTCGGGATGACCGAGACGCGGCTGCGGCTGGCGAAACCCGACGTGATGATCATGCACCCAGGTCCGATGAACCGCGGCGTGGAGATCGCCTCGGAAGTCGCCGACGGTCCATACTCGGTCATCCTCGACCAGGTCGCCAACGGCGTGGCCGTCCGGATGGCGGTGCTCTATCTCCTGGCCGGCGGAGCCGAACATGAAGACGCTGCTTAAGGGCGGGCGAGTCATCGATCCTGCCAACGGGATCGACGGTGAGCATGACGTGCTGATCGACGGCGATCGCATCGCCCGCGTCGGCCGCGACCTGCCGGTGAACGGTGCAAGGGTGGTGGAGATCCCGGCGAGTCTGGTCGTGTGTCCCGGGTTCATCGACATGCACGTGCACCTGCGCGAGCCGGGTCAGGAGCACAAGGAGACGGTCGCGACGGGCACGGCGTCGGCCGTCGCCGGCGGGTTCACGGCCGTCGCATGCATGCCGAATACGGCGCCGGTCAACGACAACGCCAACGTCACCTCGCTGATTCTCGCGAAAGCGGCCGAGGCGGCGTTGGCGCGCGTCTACCCGATTGGCGCCGTGTCGAAGGGATCGAAAGGGGAGTTGCTCGCCGACATCGCCGAGCTGAAGGAAGCCGGCTGCGTCGCGATCACCGACGATGGCCACCCGGTGTCGACGGCGCTGCTGCTGCGGCGCGCGCTCGAATACGCCGGCATGTTCGGGATGCCGGTCATCGAGCACTGCGAGGACCCAAGCCTGAAAGGTGACGGCGTCGCGCACGAGGGCTTTCACGCGTCCTCCCTGGGCCTGCGCGGAATCCCGGGTGCCGCCGAAGCCCTCGGCGCCGAGCGCGGCATCCTGCTGTCTGAACTGACCGGGTCGGCGTTTCACGTCGCCCACATGAGCGCCCGGGCATCGCTGCGCGCGGTGCGCAAGGGCAAAGAGACCGGTGTGCGCGTCACGTGTGAAGTCGCGCCGCATCACTTCACGTTGACCGACGAAGCGCTCGGCACGCCGATTCCGTATGACACCAATGTGAAGATGAATCCGCCGCTGCGCGAAGTCGCCGATCGCGATGCCATGCTGGCCGGCATCGCTGACGGTACGGTTGATGTGATTGCCACCGATCACGCACCCCACCACTACGACGAGAAGAATGTCGAGTTCGATCGCGCGCCATTCGGCATCGTCGGGCTGGAGACGGCGGTGGCCCTGTCAATTGACCGTCTCGTGCACGCAGGCCTGATCCGGCTGCCGCGGCTGGTGGAGCTGTTGTCCACGAATCCGGCGCGCATCCTGCGCGTGCCCGGCGGATCGCTGACCGAGGGTGCGCTCGCCGATGTCACCATCATCGCGCCCGATCTTCGCGTGCGCGTGCAGGCATCGGCGATGCGATCGAGATCGAAAAACACGCCGTTCGATGGGTGGGAGCTCCGTGGTGGCGTCGCGGCGACGGTCGTTGGCGGTCGGACGCTGTACGTGAATCCGGATGCACCGGTTGGGATATGAGCGATGGCCAGTATTCGAATCGTTCCCGCGCAGGCGGCCGATGTGCCGATCATTCTCCGAATGATCAAGGCGCTCGCCGAGTATGAACAGCTGACCCACGAAGTGGTCGCCACCGAGGATGATCTGCGCCAGTCGCTCTTCGGGCCCCGCCCGGCCGGTGAAGTCGTGCTTGCCTACGCGGGCGATACGCCGATCGGCTTCGCGCTCTTCTTCCACAACTTCTCGACGTTCCTGGGCAGACACGGTCTCTATCTCGAGGATCTGTTCGTCGTCCCGGAGTGGCGCGGGAAAGGCGTCGGCAAGCAACTGCTCGCGCACATTGCTTCGATAGCCGAGAGCCGCAACTGTGGCCGCATGGAGTGGGCGGTGCTCGACTGGAACGAGTCGGCGATTGCGTTCTATCGCCGAATGGGCGCACATGTGCTCGATGAGTGGCGCCTCTGCCGCTTGACGGGCCACGAGCTTCGCGCCGCCGCCACGCGCGCATGAGATGCGCGGTCGTCTGCTCCTCGCGGTCGCGGCCTCTCTCGCCATCACCGTAGGCGCCCCTTACACCGGACAGATTCGCGGCGCCATCCAGGACGCCCTCCCGGGCCAATACCGAATCATCATTGGCGGCATAGTCGTCGCTGCGGTCGTGTGTGCGGTACTGTCGGCACTGCTGCGAATCAAGGAGCGGCGTCTCTTCAGATACGGATTGCTTGCGCTCGCTGTCGGGGGCGGCGCCACGTACGCGTTCCTCACGGCAACGGGGAACGCCAACGTCGATGTCGTCGAGCGCTTTCATCTCGTCGAGTACGGCGCGTTGACGTGGTTGTACTACCGCGTCTGGCACGTACGTAGCGATGTCACCTCTGTTGTGTTTCCGGCGCTCGCGGCGTTCATGGTCGGCATCTTCGACGAGGGGTTGCAGTGGCTCGTGCCGGCCCGCGTCGGCGAGCTTCACGACGTTCTGCTGAACGGGGTCTCGATTGGCTGCGGTCTGGTGTTCAGCCTCGGTCTCCAGCCGGTGATCGGCGATCGCTGGATGCCCGATCGGCGCGGGCGGCGCGCGCTCGCGCTGTTTGCTGCCGCGGCGATCGTGACGCTCGCCGCGTTCTTTCACACGGTGCACCTCGGTCACGAGATCGACGACCCGCAGACGGGCGAGTTCCTCTCACGGTACTCGGCGGAAGAGTTGTTCGCCGCGTCGCGTGATCGCGCTGCGCGATGGCAGTCGGCGCCACCGCGTGAGCTCCGTCGCACGTCGATCGAGGATCACTATCTCGCCGAAGGCGTCTGGCACGTGCAGCGGCGCAACGAGGTGGCGGACCCGCAGCGGGTCTGGCATGAAAACCTGATCCTGGAGAAGTACTTCGAACCGGTGCTGGACTTTCCCACCTATTCGACGGGCGCTGGCGCGAAGTGGTCGCCCGAGCAACGAGCCAACGCCGCCGCTCAGGCTGGGACGGCCGCCAGTGTCTATCGCAGCACTGCCAATCCGTATCCGATCTACACGTGGAGTCCGGCGCTGTTCTGGATCTGCGTGACAGCGATCGTTGCGGCGATAGTCGTAGCGTCCGGCTTTAGCCGGACCGGCGGGTAGCCGGACCACCAGCACATAATCAAAACGTGACCACAACCGCCGAGCGTCTCGAGAGCCTCTACAAGGCCTTCGACCACGTGACTTCAGCCACCGACCCCGTGCACATCGTTCGCCGTTTCACCGCCGCGGACGATCGCGAGATCGTCGGGTTCTGTGCCGCCGGGCTCGCTTTTGGCCGGGTGGCCAGCGTGCTGCAGTCGATCGAGTCGCTGCTCGCGGTCATGGGTCCGCATCCAGCCCGGTTCGTCCGCGACTTCGATGCCGCGCGTGAGCGCGATCGGCTCGCGCCGCTCGTGCATCGATGGATTCGCGGTCGCGACGTGATCGCCCTGCTGCTGATCCTGCAGCGCATGCTGCGCGAATCGGGTTCCATCGAGGCATTCTTCCTCGAGGGCGACGATCCGACGCAGCCTCATATTGGCGCTGCGCTCGACTCGTTTTCACGCCGCGCGTTGGCGACGGACCTCCGAGAGGCGTATGGCCGTCGCGTGCCAAAGCAGCGTGGCGTGTCCTATTTCTTTCCGCGGCCGTCGGCCGGCAGCGCGTGCAAACGCCTCAACCTCTTTCTGCGCTGGATGGTTCGCCGCGACGAGATCGACCTGGGCGTCTGGACGCGTCTGTCACCGTCCCGGCTGATTGTCCCTCTCGACACGCACGTGATTCGTCTCGGTCGTTGTCTTCGACTGACCCGCTACACCAGCCCCGGCTGGAAGATGGCTTCCGAAATTACCGCCTCGCTCCGGAACGTCGATGCCCTCGACCCGGTCCGCTACGACTTCGCCCTCTGTCACGTGGGCATGATGAACGGCTGTGGCTTCGGCAGGGCCCAACGGGATTCTCAGTGCCCGCTTCGAGGCATTTGTTATCCGAAGGTCAAAGGGCAAAGCGCAAAAGCGAGGGCAAAGGTCCAGGTCCAAAGTCCAAATCGAAGGTCCACGTCAAAGTATCCGTAGGGGCGGTCCTTTCGGACTGGCCGATCGGCGATGTCGAATTCGGGCTTCCCCGAACGACTATCCGGTGTTCACGCAGTTTCACCCGCGCCGAAGCCGAAGGCGAAGGCGGACTTTTGGAGGAAGCCATGAAGTATCTGTGCCTCATCTACGACGACGAGAAGAAGTGGGAGACGATGTCCAAGGCCGAGGCTGACGCCTACATGGGCGAGTATTTCCAGTTCACCGACAGCATCAAGACCAGCGGCCATTACCTCGGCGGCAACGCGCTTCAGCCCGTGCAGACAGCCACGACGATCCGCTCGCGGAACGGGAAGCTATCCACGACGGATGGGCCGTTTGCCGAGACAAAAGAGCAGTTGGGCGGCTACTACCTGATCGAGGCGCGCGACTTGAACGACGCGCTCCAGGTGGCGCAGAAGATCCCATCGGTCCGGACGGGGAGCATCGAGGTGCGGCCGATTCAGGAGTTCAACTGATTTGGAGGCGCGGCAGGCGGTCGACGCCGTCTATCGCGCCGAGTCGCGCCGTGTCCTTGCGACGCTGATTCGTCTCCTCGGCGATTTCGACCGGGCCGAGGAGGCGCTTCACGATGCGTTCATGGCCGCCGTCGAGCGCTGGCCACGCGACGGGGTGCCCGACAACCCCCGCGCCTGGCTGGTTTCCACCGGGCGCTTCAAGGCGATCGATGCGATGCGCCGGCGGGCACGGTTCGACGCGGCGCTCGGCGAGTTGGCGACGCAGATCGAATCCGCCACCAGCGACGCGTCGGCCTGGGATGAGGACACGGTCGAAGATGATCGGTTACGGCTGATCTTCACGTGCTGCCATCCGGCGTTGACACCGGACGCTCAGGTGGCGCTCACGCTGCGCGAAGTGTGCGGACTCACAACGGAGGAGATCGCGCACGCGTTTCTCACCACACCCTCAACAGTCGCGCAGCGCATCGTCCGCGCCAAAGCCAAGATCCGCGATGCGCGCATTCCGTATCAGGTTCCGGCGCGCGCGGATATTCCGGCCCGCCTCGACACGGTCCTGCACGTGGTCTATCTGGTGTTCAACGAGGGATATTCGGCGTCGGCAGGGTCGTCGCTGACGCGGCATGATCTTTCGGCCGAAGCTGTTCGTCTTGGCCGCCTGCTCGCGGAGCTGCTGCCCGAAGCGGAAGTGATCGGCCTGCTCGCATTGATGTTGCTTCATGAATCGCGCCGAGCCGCTCGCACGACGGAGTCCGGCGAGCTGGTGCTGCTCGACGAACAGGACCGCACACGCTGGAGCCGCAAACTGATCGCCGAGGGCTGCGCGCTGGTCGAGCGAGCGCTGACCGGCCGGCGCTTCGGCCCGTACACCCTGCAGGCGGCCATTGCTGCCGTCCATGCCGAGGCGACAACACCGGCCGAGACCGACTGGGAGCAGATCGTCGGTCTCTACGACGTGCTGCTGCGTGCCGATCCATCGCCGGTCATCGAGCTGAATCGCGCCGCGGCAGTCGCGATGCGCGACGGTCCGGCTGCCGGGCTCGCCATTGTCGACGCGATTCTTGCTCACGGCGATCTCGACGACTATCACCTGGCGCACTCGGCGCGCGCCGACCTGTGCCGCCGTCTCGGTCGGCTGGCGGATGCCCGCGGATCCTACGAGCGGGCGCTGGCGCTCACGAAACAGGAACCCGAACGGCGTTTCCTGGAGAAGAGGCTGCGCGAGCTGCCGATCAACTGACCTTCCGCTTCGCAGCGAACAACGACTCGTACACCGCCTGCGTCCCCTCGACCATGCGATCGACGGTAAATCTCTCTCGCGCCCGCTGCAGAGCGGCTTCACCCATTCGCGCTCGCAGCTTCGGATTCTTCAAGAGCTGAACGATGCGCGAGGCCATAGCCTCGTGGTCGCGAACAGGTACCAGGAATCCCGTCTCGCCATCGACCATGACTTCCGGAATCGCGCCTGCGTCAGTCGTAACGGCGGCTTTCGACGCGGCCATCGCATCGACGAGCGCCGTACACATCCCTTCACTGGTCGAGCTCATCGCGAACAGATCGAACCCCTTCGTCAGCTCCACGGCATCATCGCGGAATCCGGCCAGAAACACGTGACGCTCGAGATGTTTGTGGCGGATGTGCTCTTCGAGTGCCGGTCGCAGCTCGCCGTCCCCGACGATGACGAATCGCGCGTCGGGGACGTGACGCACCGTGATCGCGGCGGCATCGACGAGATGATGCTGGCCCTTGTGCGGCACCAGCGCCGCGACGTTGCCGATGACCGGTGCCTGCGTCGGCAAGTAGAACGCGGCACGCACGTTGGCCGGGTCTAGTCGGACGATCCGTTCGACGTCGACGCCCTCGTTGACGATCGTGATCTTTGCGCGGGGCACGCCGTCGGTGACCAGCCGGTCGCTGATCACGCGGCTGTTGGCGATGAACCCGTCCACCTGGGCGTAGGTCCATCGTGAGAACGACGAGTGCTTGAGGCGAAACTCGATCCGTCGCGAGGCGACCAGCACCGGCATCGGTTGTGGCTCGGTAATCGACAGCGCCGTGGCGGCCATCGTCACGGCAAACGGATCGTGCGCATGGAGGAGATCGGGTTTGAACTGTCTGATGACCCGCGACAGGCTCCATGCGGCGCCGATGTCGATCTCGTGGTCGGGAGCGAGGGGAATGAGATCTGTGCCTTCCGACATTCGACGGAACAACTCGCTCTTGGGATGTGCCACCAGCGCGGCACGTTCGCCGCGCGCGCGGAGGCCCATCACGGTGTACATCACCTGATTGGAGCCGCCGGTCCAATTGCGCGAGGTGTCTATGTGGAGGGAGAACACTTAACTCAATTCCCAACTCCCAATTACCAACTTCCAACCACTCCCAATTTCCAACTCTCAACTCCCAACCTTGCAATTTCCAATTTCCAAAGTCCAAGAACGCCAAGCGCTCAAGCTTGGGCGTTGGGAGTTGGAGGTGGTTGGGAGTTGGAAGTTGGTCGTTGGGAGTTTTTTTGTAGCTCCCAGAGCTTTGCAAACTTCAAGAACACCGAGTAGGAGTTCATCAGCGAGATCGTCAGCCCAACCGTGCCGTCCAGGAACCCGCGTCGCAGCAAGTAGTTCCTCAGGAACGCGGCGGGTGGGTGCGCGACGAGCGCGAATGGTCCGGTGCGTTGGCCGCGCTCGTACATCTGCCGGGCGGCCAGCGTCGTGTAGTGATTGATGCGATCCAGCTGATCCCGGAGGTCGCGGAACGAGTAATGCTGAAGC
>Ga0075421_100012329_pt1 | contig 10617 bp, 8 predicted proteins | sample SoiMetdeltSBSDD5_FD_75292 | JGI IMG/M metagenome (GOLD analysis project Ga0075421, IMG submission 75292) | Bulk soil microbial communities from a Populus tree surrounding site in Tennessee, USA - Soil MetaG P. deltoides SBSDD5 | ecosystem: Environmental > Terrestrial > Soil > Tree plantation... | reverse complement strand
GTGGTCGACGGGGACCTGCGCCTCACCTACCGGCAGTTCTTCGACCGCTGCGACCGGTGGTCCGCCGCCCTGCAGAAGCTCGGCGTCCGCCCCGGCGATCGCGTCGCCTACATCGCGCCGAACACGCACGCGCAGCTCGAATCGTTCTACGCCGTGCCCCAGATCGGCGCGGTGCTGGTCCCGATCAACTACCGCCTCACGGCCGCGGATTTCGTCTACCTGATCCAGCACAGCGGGGCCAAGGTCGTCTGCGCGCACTCCGACTACCTGGACGCGGTGGACTCCATCCGCGCCGAGATCCCGGACGTGCAGGCCTTCGTGGCCCTCGAGTCGCCGGGCGCGGGCTGGCTGGACTACGAGACGACGCTCGCCGCCGCCCCTGCCACCTTCGACCGCCCCGAGATCCGCGAGAGCGACCTCCTCACCATCAACTACACGAGCGGCACCACCTCCCGTCCCAAGGGCGTGATGATCACGCACCGCAACGCCTACATGAACGCGGTGGGCACGCTCGTCCACCATCCGATGAGCTGCGGCGACCGCTACCTCTGGACCCTGCCCATGTTCCACGCCAACGGCTGGACGTTCGTGTGGATCGTCACCGCGGCCGGCGCGACCCACGTGTGCCTGCGCAAGGTGGACCCGGCGGGGGTGTTCGCGAGCATCGCGCGGGAGAAGGTCACCATGCTGTGCGCGGCCCCCACCGTCCTCATCGGGATCGCCTGCGCGCCGCCCGAGCTGCGCGCGGGGACGGGCGGGCCCTTGCGCATCCTGACCGCGGGCGCGCCCCCGGCCGCCGCCACCATCGAGCGCGTCGAAGGCGAGCTGGGCTGGACGGTCACGCAGGTCTATGGGCTCACGGAGACCGCGCCCTTCATCACGATCTGCGAGCCGCGGCCCGAGCACGCGTCACTGCCGTTCGCGGAGCGCGCCACCATCAAGGCCCGCCAGGGCGTCGAGCTCATCACATCCGGCGAGCTGGCCGTGCACGACGACGACGGGGCCGAGGTCCCGCCGGACGGAGAGACGCTGGGCGAGATCGTGGTGCGCGGGAACGTCGTCATGAAGGGCTACTTCAACGATCCCGAGGCCACGGCCCAGGCCTTGCGCGGCGGGTGGTTCCACACCGGCGACGCGGCCGTGGTCCATCCCGACGGCTACGTCGAGATCCGCGACCGCCTGAAGGACGTGATCATCAGCGGCGGCGAGAACATCTCCTCCGTCGAGGTCGAAGGCGTGCTGCTGCGCCACCCCGCCGTGCAGGAAGTCGCCATCGTCGGCCTCCCCCACGAGAAGTGGGGCGAGGCCCCCCACGCCTTCGTGGTCCTGCGCGCGGGGGCGCAGGCGGAAGCGGAGGAGCTGCGCGCGTTCGCGCGAAAGCACCTGGCGCACTTCAAGGCCCCGCACGGGTTCACGTTCCTGGCCGAGCTGCCCAAGACGGCGACGGGCAAGGTGCAGAAGTACGTGCTGCGCGGGGGACGCGCAGCGATCGCCCGGCAATAGCCGATCAAGCGTCCGTTGTAGCCGGCCCGCGTTGTTCTACTCGACCTTCAGCCGTCCCCCCGTGGGCTCCGCGTAGCGGAGCGACATCACGCGGTCGCCCGCGGCCGGCGCCGGGCACGCCTTGGTGAGCGGACGCGGCTCGTCCGCGCACACCACGACCGTCTTGCCTCGACAGGCGGCCAGCGTGGCCGCGTGGTATTCGAGCGGGAACGGGAACATCTCGGTCTCGTTCTTCAGGACGATGGCGGTCTCGGGCACCGCACAGACCTCGCGCACGGCCGCCATCTGGATCCCGATCGGCGTCCCATAGCCGGGCGAACGCGTGCCTCCGCGGGCGCCGATGAATCCCATCCACTTCACGATGACGACGAACTGCGCGACCGCGATCACGGCCAGGAGGGCGAGAGCGGCCGCGCCCGCGCGCGGATGGCGGCGCCGCAGCCAGGCGATCGCGGAAGCGACTCCGAACACGGGCACCCAGGCCGAGGCGAAGTTGTAGTGCGGGTGTCGCTCGAGGCTGACCGCGGCCAGGAGGAGGACGTTGCCGATCCACGCGATCAGGGCCACCCGTCCCATCCGCCTCCATCGTTCGTCGGATGATGCCAGCGCGGCCGCGATCCCGGCCACGGTGGCGGCGACGCAGAGGACGAGGGCGACGAGCGAGACCGGCTCGATGAGATCCGCGCTCTCGCCCAGCCATTGCCGGAAGTCCGACCAGGCCCCCGCGAAGTAGTACGGCAGGCCCCAGGTCGTCGTGATGCGCGGGGCCTGGAGGAAAAGCGAGCCGAAGCCGCCGGGGGAGAGGGGCAACCGCGGCGCGCGGCCCACGATGGGCGCGCGCAGCAGGAACAGGAGGTAGGGCACGTTCACCAGGACCATCGATCCGATCAGCACGGTCGCGGGCAGTACGGCGCCGCGCCCACGGCGCCAGAGCTCGTAGCCGACCGCGGCCAGGACCGCGATCGCGAAGGGCACGAGCATGGGATGCGTGGAGAGTCCGAGGCCGACCACGATGCCCAGCGCGAGCGCGCGGCCCGCCCCGAGCTCGCGATACGTGCACAGGAGCGCCGCCGCCGCGAAGACCGCGGCGTTGCTCGTGAGGTCCCAGGCCAGGCGCGACCAGAGGAACTGGTAGGGCGAGGAGGCGATCCACGCGATGAGGACCGCGAGCAGCACCGCGCTCTCGCCGGAGAGCCGCCACAGCGCGAAGGCCAGCGCGAGGTGGGCAAGGGTCACGACGAGGCCCATGGCGAGGATGGCGACCCGCGGGTCTTCGCCCGCCACCGCCTGCTCCACGCCGTAGAACCAGAACGCGGTGGCGCCGTAGCGGAGTCCCAGGTTCCCGTAGAGCGGGTTCGCGGACAGCCAATGGCCGGTGCGGAGCTGTTGGGCGGCCGCGCGCAGGAACTGCGGCTCGTCGCGCGCGAACGGCGCCCGCTCGACGTGCCCGAAGCGATAGCCGAGCATGGCCAGCGCGGCGAGCACGGCGGCGATGCGGAGGGCCCTGGTCATGCCCCGGCGGCAGTCACCGCGGAAGGCTATCACTTGACGGCGCCCCTCCAAGAGCAGATACCGGAGGAAGGGGGTACACGCTTGGGTCACCTCCAAGCCAACTTGAAAGAGGCGAATCTCATGACGTCAAGACGCTCATCCCTCATGATCCTGTCGCTCCTGCTGGCCGGTCTCGGACTCCGTGCGCCAATCGCGGCCGCGTACGACAAGCCAGTGCTCCAGCTGCGGGCCTTCTCGGTCAACCTCAGCACGCCCGCGCGCGCCCGCACGGGGACCCTCGACATCACGATCGAGCGCTGGTCCACCCCGGAGGAGGCGGCGAGGCTTCGCGACATCCTTTCCGAGAAGGGACAGGACGCCCTGCTCTCGGCCCTCCAGAAGATGCCCCGCGCCGGCTCCATCCGGAGGACGGGCCAGATCGGCTGGGACATCCATTTCGCCCAGCAGACGGTGGCCAGCAACGGCAGCCGGCGCATCGTCCTCGCCACCGACCGGCCGATGAGCTTCTGGGAGGCCGCGAACCGGCCCCGCTCCGCCGACTACGCGTTCACGCTGGCGGAGATCCGGATCGGCCCCGACGGCAAGGGCGAGGGCAAGCTCGTCCCCGCGGCGAAGATCGACTACGACAAGGAGTCGAACACGCTGGAGATCGAGAACTACGACGTCGAGCCCACGCGCCTCACCCAGGTCGTGATCGAGAAGTAGCGGAGGCGGAGGGCGCGGGCGTCACCGGGCCGGACAGGGGGCGCCCGCGTCCATCCAGGTGCGGAAGGCGGCCGCCACCTCGGCCCGCGGTATGGGTACGGCGGCGCGGCCGACGCCGGGATCCCAGCCCCAGCCCACCAGCTCGTCCTTGGCCACGTGATCGAGCATGGCCGAGAGGTCCTTCCCGCCTGTCTTCTGCGGGTCCTTGATCATCGCGCAGAGCTGGGCGGGGGTGAGGCGGATGAACACCATGGGCGTGCGCGCGGGCGGCAGGTGCCAGTTGGGCGCGCCGGGCGGCATGTTCGCGCCGAAGCTGGCGGGCAGGTTCTTCGACTGGTGGCAGGTCGCGCAGGGCAGGCCGGCCGCTCCCTGGCCCTCCGGCCCGCGCTTGACGTTCTGGCCGTGCGTCCGGCCCTCGTCGAACTGCAGGGGCGCGTCGCCGGGGATGTGGCAGTTCTGGCAGCGCGGGTGCTGGAAGACCTTGCGCACGGTCTCGTAGGCGGCCAGTCCGGCGCTCGCATCCACCGGAGCCGCGGCCTGGTCGCGCGTGGCCATCCCCAGCACCAACGCGAGCGCGGTGACGCCGATGGCGGTCCTCACGCGAGCCTCAGGGGCAATCGCCGCAACCTCTTTCCCGTCGCCGCGAACACCGCGTTCGCGACCGCGGGCGCGATGGGCGGAACGCCTGGCTCCCCCACCCCGCTCGGCTTCTCCGTGCTCGGCACGATGTGCACCTCGACGACCGGCATCTCGTGGAGACGCAGGGGCGGGTAGTCGTGGAAGTTGGACTGCTGGACGCGGCCCTCGCGGAACGTAATCTCCCCGTGGAGGGCGGCGGAGAGGCCGAAGACGACCGCGGACTCGAGCTGGGCGGCGACGCCCGCCGGGTTCACCGCCGTCCCGCAGTCGATCGCGCAGACGACGCGATGCACCCGTATGCGCCCGGCGTCCACCGAGACCTCCGCGACCTGGGCCACGTAGCTGTTGAACGACTCGTGCACGGCGAGGCCGCGGAAGCGTCCGCGCGGGGGCGGGGTGCCCCAGCCCGCCTTGGCCGTGGCCAGCTCGAGGGCCCCCAGATGCCGCGCATGCTTGGCCAGGCGGACGCGGCGGTAGGCCAGGGGATCCTGGCCCGCCGCCTTGGCGAGCTCGTCGATCATCGTCTCCATCACGAAGCCGGTGTGCGAATGCCCGACCGAGCGCCACCACAGCGTCGTGACCGGCGACCTCGGTGCGTGGTGCTCCACGAGATGGTTCGGCACGTCCGCGAGGTACGCGGAGTCGAACACGCCTTCCACCGCCGTCGGGTCCACGCCGTTCTTCACCATCCCCTCGAACGGCGTGCCGATCAGGAACGACTGGCCGACGAGCATGTGCTGCCAGGCCACGGGCGCGCCCTGGGCGTCGAGGCCGACCTTCACCTTGTGGAAGAACTGCGGCCGGTAGTATCCGCCGTGGATGTCGTCCTCGCGCGTCCAGACCGTCTTCACGGGCAGGTTCGCGGCCTTGGCCACCTGCACGGCTTCGCGCACGAAGTCCGAGGTAGGCGTGGCCCGGCGGCCGAAGCCGCCGCCCAGGAACTGCGTGTGGATTTCCACCTGCTCCGGCTTGAGGCCGGTGATCTCGGCGGCGGTGCCCTGGTCCACGGTCTGGAGCTGAGTGCCCGTCCAGATCTCGCATTTGCCGGCGGTGATGCGCACGGTGCAGTTGAGCGGCTCCATGGGCGCGTGCGCGAGGTACGGCAGGTCGTATTCGGCTTCCACCACGTGCGCCGCCGTCTTCATCGCGGCCGCGATGTCGCCCGCGGCCTTGGCCTTCACCGCGCCCGGCTGCCCGGCCAGCGCGCGGTACGAGCGCGCCAGCTCCGTCGTGTCGATCGCGCCGCCATCGCCGGGGTCCCACTCCACGTCGAGAGCGGCCCGGCCCAGCTTGGCCGCCCAGAAGTTGTCCGCCACCACCGCGACGCCCGAAGGCACCTGGACCACGGCCCTCACGCCGGGGACCTTCAGCGCGGGGGCGCCGTCGACCCTCTTCACCTTGCCCCCGAAGTACGGCGACCGGGCCACGAGGGCCGTGTGCAGGCCCGGGAAGTGGACGTCCATCCCGAAGCCGGCCTGTCCCGTGACCTTGGCCCGCGAGTCGAGCCGCTTGTGCGGCGTGCCAATCACCGTCCACGACGAGCGCGGCTTGAGCGTGACCGTCGCGGGCCGGGGCAGGGCGGCCGCCGCCGCCGCCAGCTCGCCGTAGCTCGCGCGACGCGAGCCCGCAATCACCTCGCCCTTGACGGCGCGGCAGTCCGCCACGGGCACGCCCCACTTCTGGGCCGCCGCCTGCACGAGCAGCGTGCGCGCCAGGGCGCCGACCTGGCGATAGCGGTCGAACTCGGAGGCGATGCTGGTGGAGCCCCCCGTCATCTGGATCCCGAAGAAGGGATGCGCGTACACGGCGGCCACGGGCGCGTGCTCGACCTGCAGCTTGGACCAGTCGAGGTCCAGCTCCTCGGCCAGGAGCATGACGAGCCCCGTCCACATGCCCTGACCCATCTCCGCGTGGGAGAGGACGACGGTCACGGTGCCGTCGGGCGCGATGCGCAGGAACGCGTTCGGATCGGGCAGCGGCTTGGGGGCGGCGGCCGGACCTTCCTGAGCGGCGAGGGGGCCCGCGTAGAACGCGATGGTCAGCGCGCCCGCGGCCTCGGCGGACGCGCGCAGGAACGTGCGGCGAGAGATGCCGGTCGCGCTCACGACCGGCCTCCCGTCTGCCCGGCCGCGCGATGCACGGCGGCCCGGATCCTCTGGTACGTCCCGCAGCGGCACAGGTTCGCGCTCAGGGCGGCGTCGATGTCCGCGTCCGTGGGCCGGGGCTTGGCCTTGAGCAGGGCCGCCGCCGCCATCACCTGGCCGGGCTGGCAGTACCCGCACTGCACGACGTCCTCGTCGATCCAGGCCTGCTGCACGGGATGGAGGCCGCCGCTGGAGAGGCCTTCGATGGTCGTGACCGCGCGATCGCCCACGGCGCCGATGGGCAGCACGCACGAGCGCGCGGGACCGTCGCCCACGTGCACGGTGCAGGCGCCGCACTGGGCCATCCCGCATCCGAACTTGGTGCCGGTGAGAGAGAGGACGTCGCGCAGCACCCAGAGGAGCGGCATGTCCTCCGGCACGTCCACGTCGTGGTCCTGTCCGTTGACTCGCAGTCTCATGTGTTCCTCGTTGCCTCAACATCGCCAGAGCGGGCCTCTCGCGTCAAGTAGGCACCTTCACGTAACCGTGGCGCCCTCAGAGGGGCAGGAGGACGCCGTCGAGCAGCCCGCCCTTGCGGTCGTACACGTCCACGCGCATCGAGGTGGCGCCCGCGTCGACGGACACGCGCGTGAACGCGTCGTCGCCGAGGATCGGACCGTGGCGCCCGATCGCGAAGTCGTGGGGCGGGTTCGCGATGGAGCCGCGGAGGTCGAAGCGGTCGCCCTGGCCCAGCCGCGGGCCCGGGAAGAAGAAGGGTGACGAGATGACGGAGTAGACGCGGAAGCCGGGATCGCTTGGGCAGACGAGCTCGGACCAGCTCGAGCAGTGCACGTCGCCGGCCAGGAAGACGACCTTGCGCACGTGCCGGCGGCGGATCTCCTCCAGGAGCTGCTGCCGCTGCCGCGGGAACCCCGCCCATTTGTCCGCGATCTCGGAGCGGTCGTCCGGGAACATCGGCACCGAGGTGACGATGAACTTCGGAGCCTCCGCCGGCGACTCCGCCAGCCACTGCAGGAGCGCGCTCATCTGGATGGAGCTGATGATCTGCGGCTCGGCCCCGCTGAGGCTCGCGTAGCGCTCGTTGCGCGTGTCGAGGACGAAGAAGCGCGCGGGGCCCACGTCGTACCGGTACCAGTACCGCGTCGGGGTGCGCGCGAATTCGGCGTCGCCGGGGCCGGACGGGTCGAAGGCCGGCCCGTGCACGACCTGGTACGACTGGTAGGCGGACATGGCCGCCGCGTAGAGCACCTCCCGGCCCGGACGCATGTTCATGGTCCAGGCGTCCTTGATCTCGTGGTCGTCGAGGATCATGTAGGTCGGGACGCGGCCCATGAGGGCGCGGATGAAGGGCTGGCCGAAAGCGATCCGGTAACGGGCGAGGAACTCGTCGAGGTGATCGTCGGGGTCGACGCCCTTGAAGTCGTCGGCGTAGATCTGGTCGCCGACCATGAGCAGGAAATCCGTGCGCACGTCCTCGTCCATCTGCCCGAGGATGGAACGGAAGGCCTTGTCCCCGCTCTCCTCGCCCCAGTGGAGGATCCACTTCAGGAGCAGGTAGCGGCAGGAGCCGAAGACGAAAGAGACGGGACGCGGCGTCCCGGGCGGCGCACAGGTGCGAAAGCTTCCCCTGGAGGCTCCGCTCCAGTCGAGGGGCTCGCCCTCGGGCAGCGTGTCCCAGTCCGCCTCGCCGCGCACGAAGCCGATCTCGTAGTCGTACGCGGTCTCCGGCCCCAGGCCGACGAGGTCCCCCACGCCCGTGTAGTCGAACTTCGCCATCATCTTGAATTGGCGCTGCGCGACGGGTACTCGGGTCGCGGCCGGGAAGGCGCGGGCCACGCCGAAGATGCGCGCCCCCGCGGCGTCGGGTCCGCGGCCCCAGAGGCGGCAGGTGGTGTCGGTCGTGTACCCGACGATCGGGCCCACGGTGAGCGGCTCCACGATCATGCGGTTCATATTCTCTTCACAATCGCGCCCCATATTGCGGGAGAGGAGGAGAGTGATGAACGGTCCATATCCGACGTATCGACGAGGGCGCGCGCTGATCGGGGTCCTCGTCGCCGTGCTCGTGGCGAGCGCCATCGGCGTCTTCGCCTACAACGCGGGCCTCTCGCAGGGGCTCGCCCAGCAGATCGCGGCCGCCAGCCCCGGCGCCTACCTCTACCCTCATGTCTGGCATCCGTGGGGGTTCGGCTTCGGTCTGTTCTTCCCGATCCTGCTCGGGTTCCTGCTCCTGCGCCTGGTCTTCTGGGGCGCCTTCGGCCATCGCCGGTGGCACGGCGGCCGCGGATATTGCGGGGCCGGATACTACGGGGCCGGTCCCTACGACGTGCCGCCCGCGCTGGACGAGTGGCACCGGCGCGCGCATCGACACGGGACGGAGGATCCGCCGGCCGCGACCAGCGTATAACGGTCGGCGGAGGCCGGAGCATGCCGCAGACGGTGCTCGTCGTCGACGACGAGCCGCGGATCGCCGCCATCGCGGCGGACTATCTGCGGCATGCCGGCTTTGCCGTGCTGATCGCGGAAGACGGGGCGGATGCGCTGGACCTGGCGCGCACGAAGCGGCCCGACCTCGTCGTGCTCGACCTGGGTCTGCCCGGCGTGGGCGGTCTCGACGTCGCGCGGACGCTGCGCGCGGAGACGGAAGTGCCGATCGTGATGCTCACGGCGCGGGTCGAGGAGTCGGATCGCCTTCTCGGCCTCGAGCTCGGCGCCGACGACTACATCACCAAGCCGTTCAGCCCGCGCGAGCTGGTGGCGCGCGTCAAGGCGGTCCTGCGGCGTACGGAGAAGGGCGTGGACGCGGGCGGCCTCCTGCATCTCGGCGACCTGACCCTGGACACGCAGAGGCTGACGGTCAAGCGGGGCGAGGCCGCCATCGACGTCACTCCGACGGAATTCCAGCTCCTGGCCACGCTCGCCCACCGCCCCGGCCGGGTCTTCACGCGCGCGCAGCTCCTCGACGCCGTGCGGGGCGACGCCGGCGAGTCCTTCGATCGCGCCATCGACGCGCACGTCAAGAACGTGCGCCGCAAGATCGAGCCGGACACGCGCAACCCCCGCTACGTCCTCACCGTCTACGGCGTGGGGTACAAGGCGGCGGAGCCATGAGGCGCGGACACTGGCGCTCTCATCCCCCGCCCTGGTGGCCGGCGGGCGAGCAGTGGCCGCCCGCCCACCATCCCGGACGCCATTGGCGGCGCCGGTCGCGCTTCGTCTGGAAGATCGCGCTCCTTCTCGCCCTGGTGCTCGCGCTGAGCTCGGTGGGCATGGCGACGCTGGTGTCGCTCGTATTCGGGCACGCGCCCCGTGTCGCCGTGGCCGGCCCCACCGGTCTGGCCCTGGCCGCCCTCGTGGTCGTGACCGGCCTCGCTCTCGTCTTCCTCGCCGCGATGCGCCGGATCGGGCTGCCCATGGGCGACGTGGTCTCCGCCGCCGACCGCGTGGCCAGCGGGGACTTCTCGGCGCGCGTGCCCGAGCGCGGGCCTCCGTTCCTGCGCGCGGTGTCGCGTGCCTTCAACAGCATGACCACGCGTCTTTCCGAGCAGGACCGCCAGCGGCGCGACCTCATGGCGGACATCGCGCACGAGCTGCGCACGCCGCTGGCCGTCGTGCAGGGCCGCCTCGAAGGCCTGCTCGACGGCGTCTATCCGCGCGACGACGCGCGCCTGGCCGAGGTGCTCGAGGAGACGCAGCTCCTGGCCCGCCTGGTGGAGGACCTGGGCACCCTGGCCCACTCCGAGCGTGGAAGCCTGGGACTGCGGAAGGAGCCGACGGACCTCGGGGTGCTCCTCGGCGAGGCGGCGCGGGCCCTCGCGTCGGAGGCGGCCTCCCAGGGCGTCACCGTGCAGGTCGAGGAGGCGGCGGACCTTCCCCTCGTGGACGTCGATCCCCTGCGCATCCGCGAGGTGGTGACGAACCTGGTCGCGAACGCGATCCGCCACTCGCAGGCCGGCGCGTCCGTGTTCATCGGGGCCGAGCGGCGCGCCGACCGCATCGCCGTGCGCGTGCGCGACACGGGTCCGGGAATCGCGGCCGCGGACCTGCCGCGGATCTTCGAGCGCTTCCACAAGGGCGGGCGCTCGCGCGGTTCCGGCCTGGGCCTGCCCATCGCCCGGAACCTCGTGGTGGCGCACGGTGGCGAGATCGGGGT
>Ga0075421_100012325_pt1 | contig 10618 bp, 5 predicted proteins | sample SoiMetdeltSBSDD5_FD_75292 | JGI IMG/M metagenome (GOLD analysis project Ga0075421, IMG submission 75292) | Bulk soil microbial communities from a Populus tree surrounding site in Tennessee, USA - Soil MetaG P. deltoides SBSDD5 | ecosystem: Environmental > Terrestrial > Soil > Tree plantation... | reverse complement strand
CAGGCGGGCGAGCGCGAATTCTACAAAGCGCAATTCGCGAAGTACGGATTGAACTTCGATCTTCTACCGAACTATCCCGACAAGTTCGTGAACCCACGAAGCCAGGTAATCTCGATCGGCGCTGAACGCGAAATCACGAAAGGCTTGTTCGTGGGCTCCGATTATGTACACCAGCATTGGACAAACCTGGATCGCACGGTCGATCTGAACGCCCCTTCCATTTTCGATCGGACTGCGCCGGGTCAAGTTCGGACGGTGGGGGCCGCTAATGCAACGCGACCGATTCTGCCGGTGAACGGCGGCATCCGTCAGGTCAACGTACTAAGGAACCTCGGCATCGGCGATTATGATGGCCTGCAGACTCAGGTCAGCTATCGCGGCAATTCGCGTTTGTACACCGTGCTGAGTTACACACTATCGAAAGCAACAAACACGTTCGAGCCGGACGGAAACGGCATCGGACCGAATGAATCCATTCTTTCACGGCTCGATGAAACCGAACGCGGACCCAGCGTCGTGGATCAACGCCATCGCGCCGTGATCACGGCCAGCTACCAATTCCCTCTCAACTTCAGCGCGGGAACGCTGACTCAACTTGCGTCATCTCGACCGTTTAACGCCACGACCGGCGTGGACAACAACGGCGACGGCGCGAACAACGATCGTCCAGTGATCAACGGCAAAGTCATTTCGAAATCGGCTTTCCGCGGCACACCGACGTCCGAAGTAGGCTTGTTCGTTGAAAACCGTATCCGGATGTCGGAACAGATGTCGGTCCTGCTCAGGTTGGAAGGATTCAATCTATTCAATCACGGGAATTTCCTGGGTCGCGGCCAGACCGTTTATGGAGATACGGCGACACCGAACCCCACGTTCGGCCAGTTCGTTGCGGTCGGCACGGCAGCCACCGCTATTCCGGCGTTCGCGAATATAGACCCGCCGCGCATGCTCCAACTGCAAGTGCGGTTCATGTTCTGAACTACGGGAACGGGGGTCAAGAGCCACGGATTACACGGATTACACAGATTAATCCGTGTAATCCGTGAAATCCGTGGCTCTTGATTATTTCCCCCTTCCCCTCCTAGAATCACGCTCACATCCTCGCCCCCAGGCAAAGGAGATCTATGAAATCCAGATGGTTCTTGATTCTTGTACTACTGCTTTCTGCCGTTCCGGCGCTGGCCCAGACCGGCGGTATTACGGGCACGGTTAAAGACCAGACCGGCGCGGTGTTGCCCGGCGTTACGGTCACGATCGTCAATACGGGCACCAACGCCGAAAGAACGGCGATCAGCGATGAACGTGGCGATTACACGGTCACGTTGCTGCCGATCGGAGTCTATCGGCTGCAAGCGGAACTGCCCGGGTTCAAAAAAGGCGTCGCCGAAAATATCAAGGTGAACGCCAATGACCGGTTGCGCATGGATTTTCTGCTGGAAGTGGGCGCCGTCACGGATCAGCTCATCGTCAGCGAGTCAGCGCCACTCGTACAGTCGGAAACGTCGTCGGTCGGCAGAGTGATCGACACGCAAAAGATCGGTGAAATGCCGCTCAACGGCCGCCGATTCGAATCGTTACTCGGTATTGTGCCGGGAGTAACGGCGTCCGGCGTCGAACGCAGCGTACCTGGGGTAGGTGTGATCAGCGCTGCTGGCGCACGAACGACCGGCAACAACTTTATGATGGATGGCATCGATAATAACGATAACTCGGTGAACGATTTCACTCTGAGGCCGATCGTCGACGCGATCCAGGAATTCAAAGTTATGGCCAACTCCTACTCCGCGGAATACGGCCGCGGCGCGGGAGCTAACGTTTCCGTGTCCACGAAAGGCGGCACCAACGAACTCCACGGAAGCGCCTGGGAGTTTCTGCGGAATGATGCGTTGGATGCCCGGAACTTCTTCGCAAGTCCGATTGAGAACAAACCGATGCTGCGCCTTAATCAGTTCGGCGGAACCGTCGGTGGACCGATCAAGAAGGACAAGACGTTCTTCTTCTTCGCCTACGAAGGCATTCGACGGAAACAGGCCGTCACCAGCCTGCAGCAGGTGCCGACACTCGCGTTCCGTTCGGGCGACTTTTCCGCGGTTAGCACGGCGTTACGCGATCCGGTTAATGGCGGGACGTTTGCAAACAACCAGATTCCGTCTAGCCGATTCAATCCGATCGCGGTGAAAATGATTCAACGCGGGTCTTTCCCAAGCCCGACGCCCGGTCTGACCGGTACCAATAACATCCTCGTCAACAACCCGATTCCACAGAATGTGAATCAGTACAGCACGCGTATCGATCATCAGATTTCCGCGAAGAACACGCTGTTCGGCCGCTATGGATTCACGCAGGACAAGCAGGATGTTCCCTGCCCTGGAAACGGAGCAACGCGGTGCGTACCCGGCTTCGGTCACACCGACACGATGCGCGCGCATCAGGCCTCGATCGCCGACACGCACATCTTGTCGTCGCGTTTCGTAAATGAGTTTCGACTCGGTTTCAACCGTCAGCTGCAACCACGCGTTCCTTTGACGTCAGGAGTTAAGGACGTATCGACGGAGCTCGGAATTCCCGTCGGTCCAAATCCGCGCGATTTTGGACATCCAAACATCAATATCACTGGCTTCGGTGCGATCGGTGATCGCGGTTATCAGGCACGCTGGGGTACGACATTCCAGCTGACGAATACCATGAGTTATAACGCCGGCCGGCAGTCGCTGCGCTTCGGCGTCGATTTGCGGCGGGCGCAGTTCTACGCGGTTTCCCAGCCTCGCGAAACGTTCCGCTTCGACGGCCGCTGGACGGGCAGTCCGTTCGCGGACTTCCTGCTGGGTTTCGCCAACCAGAGCACCAGAGATCAGATTGACGCCATGCGTCATCACCTGGTTTACGGATATCACTGGTTTGCTCAAGACGATATCAAGTTCTCGGACAAGCTGACGCTGAACCTGGGAATGCGTTACGAGTACTACACTCCGGACGTCGATAACCGGGATCAGCTTGGTCACTTCAACATCAAAACCAATCAATACGAGATCGCCGGCCAGAACGGTGCCTCTCGCGCCCTGTACAATCCGGACCGGAACAATTTTGCTCCTCGCATCGGCTTCGCCTACCGGCCGAACGGAACCGCGTCGACCGTTGTGCGGGCCGGCTACGGCTGGTTCTACAACATGGCAATGCTCGGCAATAACTTGTTCTTCGTCCGGAATGGCTTCCCGTTCGCAAAGCCGGAAACGTTCAATGCGACGGCGGTTCCGACGGATCTATCGCTGAGCAATCCATTCCCTCAGACTCTGTTGGGAACTCCGATCTATGACGCACCCTCGATGGATCCGGATTTCCGTGACGGCTATGTGCAACAGTGGAATCTCGGCGGCGAAAAGGAGATCGCGACAAATACGATCGTTGAAATCGGATATATCGGCAGCAAAGGAACCCGGCTCACTCGGCGGGTCGACATCAATCAGCCGTTCCTCGGGACCGCATCCGTTCAATCGCGCCGGCCGTACACGCAGTTTGCGACGATGAATTACCTCACGAGTTCGGCGAGCTCGATCTATCACGGCCTGCTGTCTCGTCTGGAGCGACGCTTTACCAACGGACTGACGTTCCTCGGCTCCTATACCTACGGCCATGCGATCGATGACGACGACGAAACGTCATCGGCGCAGGACGTGCGAAACCTTCGCGCCAATCGCGGTAGCTCGAATTTCGATATCCGGCATCGCGTGGTTGCAAGCTTCGTGGTGGAACTGCCGTTCGGCAGGAATAAGCGGTGGGGCAACGATTCTCACGCGATCGTCAATGGAATCCTCGGTGGATGGGCACTCTCCGGCGTTCAAACATTCCAGACCGGACGGCCAATCAACGTGGGTTTGTCGGGCCAGCGCAGTAACACAAGCTCGACACGCGATAAGCCGAACGCGACAGGTATCAATCCGTTATTCGAGGATCCAACGGATAAGAAGGTCTACCTCAACCCGGCTGCGTTTGAAGTTCAGCCCGCCGGCACATTCGGTAACGCGGGACGGAACACGTTCTATGGTCCCGGCCAGAACAATATCGATATGACGCTGGCGAAGAGTTTCAGATTCGAAGGTGGACAGGTCCAGCTTCGGGGCGAATTCTTCAACGCCTTCAACCGCACCTTCCTCGACAACCCGAATGCGCAGCGTGACAACCCAGCCTACGGCACGATCACGCAAACCCTGCGAGACAATCGTCAGATCCAACTGGGTCTGAGAATCGTGTTCTAGAAAATCGGGCAACCGCAGAGACGCAGAGACCTCAATAAACTCTGCGTCTCTGCGGTTTAAGGTTTTACTGCAATCATCTGTAACTCAATCTTGGCACCGATATTCAGGGCCGCGACCTGCACTGTTGCCCGCGCCGGCATGTCGTTGGGAAAGTACTCCTTGTAAACCGCGTTGAATTTTTCGAAATCGTTGAAGTTCGCGATGAAGGCGGTCACGGAGACGACGTCTTTGAAATCCATGCCTGCAGCTCGCAGCACTTCACGGATGTTGGCGAGCGACTGCCGTGTCTCCCCCTCGATTCCACCTGCCGCGAGTTTCGCTGTTACGGGATCACGGCCGAGGTGACCGGAGATGTACAGCGTGTTGCCGGCCAGTATGCCTGGTGAGTACGGGAGACCCGTATTCGGAGACTTTTCCGGACGAATGACCCGCCGAGCGCTGCTTGTCGACCTCTGGGCGATTGCCGTCTCTTGAAACACTTCCGCGAGCGAAAGTCCAAGCAATAGACCGACGATGCCGGCCATGCCAATGCCGATCCGAACGCGATTCGATTTCATCGTTGCACTCCTCCGCGCAGAGTATATGCGAGCCAGCCCAATCAGACACACTTCTGGCCTGAGATCACAACGATTTTAAAAGCCCTGTGGGTCGATGATCGAGCGTTACGCCGCTTTTCCGGCCTTTGCCAGCCGTCTCCGCTCTGCGTGCCGCCGTTTCATAGCGGCCGAAATCTTTCGCTTTTGCGCGGCGCTCATCGGCTTACCTTTGTTCGGCGCCACTCGAGCCGGACGGCCCGCCACGGACAGGCGCGACGCGGAGCCGACGCCAAGCTCCGATCGTATCGCTTTGATTTCGTCCTGAATCCGGACTTGTTCACTCTCAAGCCCTTTCAACGCAAGTTCCAGCAAACGCTGTCGCTCAGGCATGCTATCTCCCTGTTAAGAAAATGGTATTGACCTGCGACGCTCCTCCCCGGAGGCAGTCGCTCTTCTTCGAAGCCCCAGAGAATCCTACTTGCGCAGTGCCACGCAACTCAAGAAGGAAAGTGGATTTACGCGCGCGCGCGCGATTTCGCGACCACCACGGCCGAAGCGTACTAACGGCAAACGCGGCAAGATAGTGGACAGGATAGTAAGTAAGTTGATGGATGCGGCGTGGACCGGCGCATAGATTTAAGTAAAGAAAAAACCCAGCTTTGCGGCTTGACGCGCATGTCACCTGTGCATAATGCGGGAATGTTGAAGCATATATTTTCGCGCATTGCCACCTTTTCGTTCGTAGCTGCGACAGCCCTGTCACCGCTCGCGACGGCTCAATCACAATCCAACCAGACCCCGGATCCAGTGCGTCTACCGCCCGTCGTCGTCAGCGTCTACAACGAACCGCAGGACGTACAGACACTGCCGGTCAGTCTGACCGGAGTATCTGAAACTACGTTGAACAACGCGGGCATCACTAAGCTCAGTGATGCGGAGATGTTTGCGCCGAATACATTTTTCCTCGAGTACAGTGCGCGAAAATCAAGCAACGCCCGCTTTCGTGGAATCGGATCGGATCCGTTCAACCCGGGCATCATCACCTACATTGACGGAGTGCCTCAACTGAACGCTAACTCAGCGAATATCGAGTTCATGGATATCGAGCAGGTCGAGTTCGTGAGAGCCCCTCAAAACGCGTTCTTTGGCCGCAACACTCTGGGCGGCATGATTGGCGTGACTAGTCGCAAGCCTTCAATGTCGGAATGGAGACGAAGTGTGACGATCCCGATCGGCAACTACTCCGACTGGGATGCGCAGCTCAGTGCGTCCGGACCGCTGACGGACAATCTCGCCGTTGGCCTTACCCTGGGGCGCAGCCAGAGTAAAGGTTTCACGGTAAATGATGTCAGTGGAAGAGTCATGGACCGCCGCAAGCTGACATACGGTAAAGTGCACTTCTGGTGGACGCCGACAAGCGAGTGGGACGCGCGTTTGATCGTTACCGGTGAAAGCGCACGAGATGGCGATAACGGACTCAACGACCTGAATACGGTGCGGCGAAATCCATTCCACGTTGAGCGCGACTTCGAGGGCTTCATGCGTCGCGATATCTTGTCGTCAACCTTACTTACGCAGCGCAGCGGCGACACTTTCAGCTTCAGCACCATTACTGGAGTCGTACGCTGGAAATCACACGACGCCACGGATCTCGACTACTCGCTGCGACCGTTGTTTACCCGCGATGACACGGAGAAGGATCTGCAGTTAACTCAGGAAGTGCGTCTGGCGTCCGGCGCGACGCCGATTCGACTGACTGACAACGTTATTATGCGCTGGCAGACCGGCGTGTTCTTCCTTTCACAGAAATACAATCAGGATGCAGCCACCAGCTATCCTCCGTACCTGCTCCTGCCCCAGCTTGGCGTTCCGAGCAAGCAGCATTTGCCGCTATCGGAGCTGACGGATCTTGGCCTTGGTGTTTACGGACAAGGAACGGCGACGTTCGGCGAAGACTTCGACCTGACGTTCGGAATGCGTCTGGACAATGAGAAAAGGAAAGCTGACCTTACAACGTCTTACGATCCTGCGGTTGTGCCGGCCACTACGATGAACCGCGAGAGGACCTTCACAAGTAAGTCGCCGATGATCGGCGCCTCTTACAGGCTGAGTGACGGCCGCATGCTCTTTGGTTCGTTTGGCCGCGGTTACAAACCGGGCGGCTTCAACGGCGGTGCTCCGATCGGAGCCGAAGGTTATGAGGAAGAGAGAGCCTGGCATTTTGAGGGTGGTTTGAAGGCGCTCTTCTCGGACGGAAGATGGTCAACAAACGTCACCGGCTTCTATATTGACTGGACCGATATGCAGATGGTCGAACCGAATCCGATCACTCCTGCCCAGACCTACATCACGACCGTCGGTGCAGCGCGTACTGAAGGAGTGGAGTTCGATCTCAACGCGCGGCCGCACCAAAAAGTCGATATCTTCACCACGATGGGAATGACGCGAGCGAGGTTTGTCGAATCGGCAAACGGCGGAATGAACCTGTCGGGCAGAATACTGCCATACACTCCAGGGTTCACGTTTGGCGGTGGTTCTCAGGTGACTCAACCGCTGCTCTCCGGAGTCAACCTCTATGGCCGCGGCGAAATCAAACTGAATAGCGGCTTCGAATACAACGCGCAGAACAGCCAAAGGCAAACCGCATACTCACTCGTCAGCTTCCGCGGCGGATTGCGCGGCCAGACAGCCTTCGGTGAATTCTGGATGACCAACGCGTTCGATACGCGCTACATCCCCGTTGCTTTTGCCTACAACGGTTTCACTTCGTCAGGATTCCTCGCCGAAATGGGCGCGCCGCGCCGTTACGGCATTCGGCTGGGCCTGACTTTTTAAGGCAGAGCTGTCCGAATTGCGTTGCAGATGTAAGTAGGACAACGAAAATAACGTAGCGGCGAAGCCGCATCCAAATTGAGCCGCGGAGCGGCGGCATTCCGCTAGCCCAGGGCGCAAGCCCGGGGTAGGTGTGTTTTGGAATCAAAGCCCCGATAGGGGCGAAAGACCCTGCGGTCTGCCGCCCCTAACGGGGCTGATGCATCACGACAACGATAAACCCCGGGCTTGCGCCCGGGGCTAGCAGAATGCCGCCGCTCCGCGGCTCAATTTGGATGCGCTTCGCGCGCAATTTGGACAGTTCTGCGCCTTTAAGGACGGGCGGTCATAGACACAATCACTCGTGTCTGAGTGCGATCGTCGGATCGACGTGGGTCGCGCGTCTCGCCGGCAAATACCCGGCAACGATGGCAACCGCGAGCAAGACGCTGACCGAAAGCGCCAGCGTTCGCGGATCATACGTCGGCAGGCCATAGACGAAAGGCCGGATCGCGAAGCTGGCCAACTGCGACAGCGCGAGACCGAGCACTAATCCAAGCGACATCAGAACCAATATTTGCGACAACACCGGTCGAAGAACCTGGGGGCTGCGCGCCCCCAGCGCCATCCTGATTCCAATCTCATTCGTTCGCCGCGCCACAACGTGAGAGAGCAAACCGTAGAGACCTATCGAGGTGAGCAATAGTGCGATCCCACTAAACAAAGCCCACCCTGCAGCAATGTATCGGGTCTGAGCTAGCGTGCGATCGACTAATTCCGTTTCGGTTGCGACCTGGTATGCCCGCAGATTCGGATCGATACGCCTTAGAGTTTCGCGGATTCCGGGCAGCAATTGCATCGGCGGTCCGGCAGTTCGAACCTCAAACGTCGGAAGGAAACCTTGCTGTTGAGATCCAGGCAGAAAAACCGTTCCATCGATGTCACTGCCGATCTGGCTGACACCGACGTTGCCGACCACTCCGACAATTTCCACAGAATTGGGTCGTTCATCCAATCCCGGCGCTAGCCGCCATCCGATCGGATCGGAACCGAACTGGCGCGCAAGACTCTCGGTAATGACCGCAACAGGTTTTGCACCGACGACATCATCGCGTGAGAAGGAACGGCCGCGAACGACCGGGATACCAAGCGCGCTGAAGAAATCCCCGTCCACGGTATGGATGCGGACGGATTGTTTGACTGGTGGCGTTGCCTCACCTGGAGGATAGAACTGAGCCGAACCGGTGAAAGTGCCGCTGGTGGAAATCAGAGCGTTCGAGGACGTGGTGACGGCCGACACTCCCGGCAAGGATTTGATGGCATCAACAACCACTTCGTATTTGCCACGGTCATCATTGAGCGCACCCACATTGGCACGAAAGACGAGCATGTTGCTTGCATTGAACCCAACGTTGTCGCTCGGGAGGTTGCCTACTGACCGCAGGAGTAGACCGGCTCCTACCAACAACACAACTGCCATGGCCACTTGAAAGACAAGCAGGGCGCGACCGATCGGCGAACTGCCGCGGATCGCACGTCCTCCTTGTTTGACGGCTGCGTTCACATCCATCCGTGTTGCTCTCAATGCCGGCGCGATTCCGAAAAGCACACCTGTCAGAAGTGAAGCGATGGAGCAGAAAGCCAGAACCGCTGGATCGATCCGCAGGTCTATGACCGTTCGAGTGTCTTGCCGAATAAACACTCGCAGGAAATCTTTGCCGATGTACGCGAGCAACGTTCCGAACGCACCTCCAGCCGACGCCAGGAGTACGCTCTCGGTCAGAAACTGGCGAATCAGGCGCCGGCGGCCTGCGCCCATGGCAAGACGTACTCCGATTTCGTAGTGTCGAGTCGCACCACGCGCGATGAGTAGGTTCGCAACATTCATGCCGACGATAAGCAGCAGGACAATAAACACACCGCCAATGAGTCCGAGAAGATTGAATCGGCTTGCGCCCCTTCCGAAGAAGGTGGCGACGACGTCCATCGAAAAGCCGCGGCTGGCAGAGATCACAGCCAGTTTCGGCATGTCGGCCGAAGATGTGTTCGGTAGTGCCTGTAGCACGGCGCCCTGAAATATTCCCTGCAGACTTCCCTCAACCTGTTCGGCGCGATAGCCGGATTTCATGCGAGCGACAATGGAGAGTCCCCAGTTTTCGGGCGCGAGTAATCCTGCGGACAGCTGCTTTTCGAAAGCGAATGGAATCGAAAAATCCGGAACCACGCCTCGCCCAATGTGAAAATCCGCCGGCAAGACGCCAACGATCGTGGCGGACAGGACTCCGTTAAGAAGAACACGCTTTCCGATGGCGGTAGGATCCTGTGAGAAACGGCGCGACCAATATCCGTGGCTGACGACGACCGCCGGCTCTGCGGACGCTAGGTCATCGGATGGGACGAGCGTTCGGCCCGCTGCTGCCGAAATGCCAACAGTCCGGAAGAAATTGCCCGATACCATTTGAGCGGTAATCTCGTCGCCATATCCGTCCACGGTGGCATCGGTGTCCACATTCGCGAAGGCGGCGACATTCGCAAGGGTGTCCACGGCGCGGAAGTTTTCCAACAGCTGCGGAGAAAACCTTGCGCCGTGCACGGTCACAATTCTGTTTTCCCCTGAACCACTGCTGTTCCTCGAGAACACACCGCCGCTTTTTGGCGAAAACGGATTCTGGCTCGGTCCCGCTTTCCATCCCAGCACGACGAGCTCACCTGGGTTTCTAACGGGGAGATCGCGTAAAAAGATCGCATCGATTGCGCTGTACAGCGCGGTGTTCGCACCGATCCCTAATGTGAGAGACAACACAATGACAACGGTGAGCGCCGGAGTGGCGGCAAAGGTACGGGCGGCATAACGAAGATCTTGAAGAATGTTCCCCATGACCTCTTCTATACGCAAGCGCGTGGAAAATGTTTCACGCAGTTAGAGAGGAAAGTGGCGGCGCCGGGAGAGGGTTTGAGAATTCAACATCGTGCTTTCTAGCCCTCTCCCGCCCTTCGGGCACCCTCTCCCTGCGGGCG
>Ga0075421_100012317_pt1 | contig 10621 bp, 14 predicted proteins | sample SoiMetdeltSBSDD5_FD_75292 | JGI IMG/M metagenome (GOLD analysis project Ga0075421, IMG submission 75292) | Bulk soil microbial communities from a Populus tree surrounding site in Tennessee, USA - Soil MetaG P. deltoides SBSDD5 | ecosystem: Environmental > Terrestrial > Soil > Tree plantation... | reverse complement strand
AGCGTCGGGATCTCGGCATCGGACACTTCGTGTCACGTGAGCGGCTCGAGCGTGAAAACCCTTCGCAGCTCACGGACATCTTCCGCCGCCTGCCGGGCGTGCAGGTTCAGTCGACGCGCCTTATCCGCAACGCCGTGCGATTCCGCGGCGCCGGCGGATCGTGCTGGCCGCTCGTGTGGTTGGATGGGGCACCGCTTCCGACGGCCGAGTTCGACCTAGACTTCCTCGCGCCAACGTCGATCGAAGGGATCGAGGTCTACACCGGCATCTCTCAGATCCCGCCGCAGTTCATGGGATCGCGCGGCCTCGGCTCGTGCGGCGTGATCGTGGTGTGGTCGCGCGAGGGGGAGCGGCGGCCCAAGAAGCCAAAGAAGGCGGTAACGGCGACGCAGCTCGCCGACCTGGTTGCGTCGCTCAAGGTGTACACGGCGGATCAGGTGGACGTCCCCGCGCGATCCGACAGCCTGTCGCGACCGCAACCAGTGTACCCGGAGCAACTGCTCTTCACGGGCGTTCCCGGACATGTTCTCGCCGAGTTCGTCGTCGACACCCTCGGGCGCGTCGAGCTCGAGACGTTCGGTGTCATCTCGTCGACGCACACGAAGTTCACGCAGGCCGTGCAGCGTGCGCTGCCGGACTGGGCCTACGCTCCAGCGCTGTTGAACGGCAGACGCGTGCGGCAGCTCGTCCAACAGCCGTTCCAGTTCGTCGTCGACTCGTCGGCCGTTCGCCGCGCCAACCGATAGCCCAATAGCCCGATGGGTCGAGACAGACCCCATCGAGAATCTCGATGGGGTCTGACGAAATCGCGGCCGCGGCGTTGCGCAGCCTGTCGTCACCGCGTTGCCCCGAGCCGCGCAAGCAATGCGGTGATGGTTGCCAGGTGGTGGTCATCGTGCTCCGCCACGAACAGCGCGTGGTCGATCACGCGCATCGGCTGATTCAGCCGGGGATGTAACGCCAGCCGCGTGATGAACGCCTCGTCGTACGCGTCGAGCCGCCGCACCGTGGCCTCGCGGGCGCGGCGGAAGCGAGCGAGCAAATCGCCGAGAGCGGCCGCGTTGTGATTCGCCTCATCGGTCGCCCGGTTACCGAGGTCGGCGGGACGTAGGCGATCCGTGCCGGCCTCGAAGTCATCGAGCCGGGCGCTCCAGAGCGACTCGAGGTCGAGCAGGTGCCCGGCGTTCTCCTGAATCGACCAGCGGCCGTCCAGCCGAGTCGTTAGGGTTGCCGCGTCGAGCCCGCGCAGTCGTTCCTCGAGCCGGGCAGGCGTGCCCCGCAGCCGCTCGACCAGGTTCGGGTACGCCGAAGGTTCCAGGTCGAACGTGAAGCGGCGCGAGAACCATTGCTGCCGCGTAACCGGCGCGCTCACCAGCCCATGCGCTCCCTGAGCGACGTCACGTGCGCAACGTGGTGTGGGCCATGCCACCCGTATAGCGCCAGCACCTGATCCAGTCGCTGGCGTCCCGTTTCGGGATGGACGAGTTCACGATCGAAGTCCGTGGGCGACATGTTCCGGAGCAGCAGGACCCATCGCTCGTGCACGGCGTCGAGCAGGTTCAGCGATGTCTCGATGGGGGCGCGCGTATCGGCGAGCTTGGCCCATTCCGACTCCAGGTACGGCTTGATGGTGGGCGCGTCTTCGGTGAGAGCCAGCTTGAACCGGATGAACGCGTTCATATGGCTGTCCGGGACGTGGTGAACTACCTGCCGCACTGTCCATCCGCCGGGCCGGTACGGCGTCTCGATCTGCTCGTTCGTTAGGCCGCGAACGGCATCGCGGAGTCGCGCGGGGGTCGCGGCGATCGTCTCAATGGCGCGTGCGCGCGCATCCGTGTCGAGGCTGGCCGGGCGATGGAAACGGCCGGTCGGGAAGCGCAAGGCGTCGGAGGCAGGGTCCTGAATCGTCGAAGTCATCGCTCGCGTGCTCCTTGAAGGCGGGTGGGCGAGACTGGGAAGATTGCCCAGCAGCGCGTTCCAGAGCCAGCCTCTCGCCTATGCACGCGGTGCATGGGCGCCATTTTTCAAGGGGTCAGAGTTGTTGAAATCGGATGCATCGGTTTCAACAACTCTGACCCCTTGAAAAATCGACTCTGATCCCAATTCACGCGAAGAAGTCGACCAGTGACTGGGTCAGCCGGTCCAGCGGGGCCTTCTCGAAAGGGTGAGGCGTTCGAGGATGGACCTCCAACTCGCCCTGCGGCAGCAACTTCACGGCGTCGGCAGACTCAGCAATGCTCACCGTAGCATCGCGATCGCCGACGGCAATGCGAACGGGCCGCGCGATGGAAGACAAGACCGCCGGAGTGAGCAGTGGACGATCCCCAAGTCCCCGCAGGAGTCCGATCGTGTGCGCCAGCACGACCTCCCAGCCGATGGCCGTATGCCGCTGCTCCAGCGTTGCAGCGAACTTCCGGACGTTCGCCCGGATCACCTCGGCATCGAGCATCGCCGATTCACGCGCCGCTACCTCGGGCGTCCACGCGAGCTTCGTGGCGAGCGTCGCGACGCGGCGAACGCGCGCGGGCACGGTGGCAGCGAGGTGCAGCGCGACGTACCCACCCATGCTGTAGCCGAAGAAATCCGCCTCGGCGATGCCGCGCTCGTCGAGCGCGCTAACAACCGCCTGGGCGAATCCCTCGATGCGAAACGAGCCTTCGGTCAAGGGCGTCGTTCCGTGCCCCGGAAGCTCGAGCGCGGTGAGCCCCGGAAGCCCAGCGCTGGCGAGTCGGTCCACCAGCGGCGTGAGCTGGCGTCTGTCGCCGAGCGCACCATGCAGCAGAATCGTATGGGATGCCGTCATGGTGCGGGTGGCGCCTAACGTTTCAGGCGATCTCGTGCCCTCGGGCCGTCACAGCGCGGTCACTGTCAGCGCGCGGCTCGCGCCTGCCGGGTCGGCCCGGCGCGCGCGACGGTTCTCGACGCTTTCTGGTAGCGCGACGGCAGCACCGCGACGTGAAAATGCGCTGGCAGGCGCTCTTCCGTTGCTTCGATGACGCCGCGCCGTTCGTAGGCGAGCAGCGTACGACGAACCCAGGTCAGGCACCGGCCTGACGGGCGACGCAGGTCGACCGCAATGCCCGTGGGGTGCACCGACAACGACGACGCATTCACCAAGCGCCGCGACATCGGCCGAGTGGCGCTCGTTACGACCATGCGCGCACCGCACGCCTTCCGGTACTTGACGGCGAAATCGGTCACGAACGCCTTCGTCTCGGGCCGGACATACGGCGCACGAACGTTAGACACCGCGTAGCTCGCGTTCCCCTTCAGCGCCACCAATTCCCCTCGCACTACTGCCCGACGCACCTGGCTCGACGTTTCGTAGAAATCGAGGCCGCCGCGGACCGCGCGCTTATACATGAGGTTGACGCTGGCGTTCGATCCACGAAGCGACTGAGCCGATGCGGTCGGAACCGCGCCGGCGAGAGCGGCGAACGCGAGACAGGCGATGGAGAGGTGGGTGGTGTGCATCACGGCAACAACAGTGTCGTGGACTTCGGGTTGATCAGCCGACGAATCGGCTCGCGACGAACGGACTTCGACAAGACGATCGAACGCGACCGCCGTCAGAACGGGCCCTAGCCTCGGCGCGCGAATACGCGGGTCTTACCTGCCTTGTCGAACGCCACGATCTCGTACTTGTCGACTACTCCGGTCTCCATACCGGGGGACCCCTGCGGCATGCCGGGGACGGCAAGGCCGATGAGGTCCTTCGGGCGTTGCGCGATCACGCGGTCGATGAGGTCCGCCGGAACGTGCCCCTCGATCACGTAGCCGCTCGTTACGACGGCCGTGTGGCACGACCCAAGCGCCTCCGGCACGCCGTATTTCTTCTTATAGACGCCGACGTCGGGGACGTCATGCGCCGTCACCGTGTACCCGGCCTTCTGCAGGTGCTCCACCCACTTCTTGCAGCAACCACAGGTCGCGCTCTTGTAGACGGTCGCCTCTTTCGCGGGGGCGTACGCGAGCAGCCGGGAAGCGCCCGCCGTTCCAAGCGCGAAGCCTCCGGCGGTCATGCGCAGCCATTCGCGGCGCGAGATCATCGAGCCTCCAGGACGTAAGTACAGCCTTGGCGTCGTGAGACGGACACCCGGCAGTGACCGCGGTTGCGGACGTCCACAATAAGCAGGTCCGTTCCGCAGAGCCACCCGTCATACCTCACGGTACCGCGCGATGATCCGCCGAGCATGCTCGTCAGGACGTGCCGGGTTCAGCCGAGGCGGCCGACAACCTACTGCCGCGCCTGCCCGAAGCCGGCCCGGTCGCACGGCCGAGATGCGGGTTTTGCAGGAAGAACGCGTATCCGGCAAAGAAGAACCGCTGCCGATTGCGGTTCACGCCGAACTCGGGGACATACTCGCTGCGCGCCGCGGATAGAGGCCGTACCGCGACCGCCCGGTCGTGACAGGCGACCGGCTCGAACACGAATTCCTCTCCGCCGCTCCGAAAGAGGATCCACGCGTGGCGGCTGTTCTCCGTGCCCGGCGGCACACGACGGCCGATCACCAGATCCGCATCGATCCCGATCTCCAACATCTTCCGCCAGGCCCACAGGGCGTAGTCCTCACAGTCGCCCCGGCGCAGGTGCTCGAACGTTCTCGGATGCTGCCAGAAATCCGCCTCCTGAAAGAGGCGGGCGTCCGAGTCATAGGAGCACTCGGCGAGCCACTGGACCAGCTCGTCGAGCGTGTGGATCACCGTCGTCGACTCGCCCTCGAACACCCAGCCGAAGTCTCGCCGAGCGCCGTCGCCGTACAGCGCGAGCGGCGCCTCGTAGGGAAGCCGCACCCAGGGGTCGCGAACCGGGAAGAAGCGCAGCCGGAGATGGTGCAGCGCACGCCGGAGTGCGACGAATGGAGCCGCCACGCCGAGCGTGCCTACTTGGCGCCCGCGCTGGCTACCGCTTCGGAGCGGCGGAGCTGCTCACGGAGGTCCCAGACGGTGGAGTCGCGCGCGTCCTTCGGAGCGAAGGTATAGCGGCGCTGCTCGCCGGCGTCGGCCACGAACAGCCGATAATGCACGGTCGTTCCGGTCGGCGCATTCTCGCTCAAGTCCTTGTGCTTCCACCGCTGGCCGGACTCGGTGTGGAAGGCCACCCAACCATCGGGCATCGGCTCGAGCTTGTCGCGTTTGCTCATGCGCTTCTCCCACGGCTGACGGGACGTGATGACGTCGTCGCCATCGCCTGACGATAATCGCCGCCGCGACCGACGGCCAGCACGAGCCGGGTTCGCGCGACGGTCAGAGTCCTGACACTCCCGAATCACAGGGCAGCGCGGAACGATGCGAAGGAGGCTGACCCCTATGTAGCGGGTCACACCACGAGCGCGCTGGGCACCGGCGGGTTGGTCGAGTGATCGTAAAAACCGCGGCCGCTCTTTCGACCGAGGTGGCCGGCGCGCACCAACCGGCGGAGCAGGGGAGGCGGCGCGAACCGCTGCTCGCGGTACTCATCGAACATCACTTCCGCAACCCGCTCGACGGTGTCGAGGCCTACGAAATCGAGGAGGGTGAACGGTCCCATGGGGTGCCCAGCGCCGAGTTGCATTCCGGCGTCGATGTCGACGATGCTGCCGACGCCGTTCTCGAGGGCGCGGATGGCGTCGAGCATGTAGGGGATGAGGAGCCGGTTGACGATGAACCCCGAGCTGTCGCGCGCGGCGATCGGTTCCTTGCCGATGAGACGAACGAACGCCATGCCCCGCCGGAATGTTTCGTCGCTGGTCGTGATGGTGCGGACGACCTCGACGAGCTTCATGAGCGGGACCGGATTGAAGAAGTGCAGACCGATCAGCCGGTCGGCGCGCCCGCTCGCTGCCGCCATGGTCGCGATGGTCAGGCTCGAAGTATTCGAGGCGAAGATGGTGTGCTCGGGGGAGAGCGGGTGAAGCTCACGCCAGAGGGCGTTCTTCGCATCGACATCCTCGACGACCGCCTCGACAACGATGTCGCTTGCGGCGAGGTCTTCGAGTCGCGTCGTGAATTGAAGCCGTGCGAGTGCAGCGTCGCGTGACTCCGCCGTGAGCTTGGCTTTCTCCACGGCCCTGTCGAGCGATCGCGCGATGCCGGCGCGCGCGCGGTCGCACAGTGCCTCCGTCAGCTCGCGTACCGTCGTGGCGAGTCCGGCTTGCGCCGCGACCTGCGCGATGCCGGTGCCCATGAGCCCTCCCCCCACGACGCCGACGCGCGCGACGTCCGGCGCGCCGTCCTCCGCGTGGCGGGACCGCGTCATCGGTTCATGGCCGACGACAGGACGTCGAAGAGCGATGGCTTGCCGCGTGACGTTGGCGCGTGCTCGAGGTGGTCCAGCGCTTGCTCGAGCGCCAGCTGCGCCTTTACGACGTTCGATTTGTAGCTGCGCGCGACTGCGATGAGTCCGGCGCCGCCGATCGCGGCCCAGACGCCGCCGAGCAGGACAGCGATCGGGATCGACGCGCCAGGTATCGAGGCGGCAAGCGCGATGACTCCGCCCGCCCCGACGACGCCGGTGCCCGCGAGCGCCCCACCGCCCGCGAGGCTCCGGCGCCGCGACTCGGCCAAGGTCGCGTCGAGACGCACCAGGACTCGTGAGGCATCGACTGACACGACCGTCGCGCCGACTTCATCGGCGCGGGACAGCGCATACCGCCGCCCGCCCCAGCCGAAGCCACGCTTCACACTGCCGACCAGATCCCGACTCGCCTCCCACGTGATGCGCTCCTTGTACTGCCGGCGGACGCGCAGACACTCGTCGTCGGCCATGTAGCGGCTGAGGCGCGCGAGCACGTCCGGCTGCGACCCGGCAATGATGCGCTGCGTCCACACGGTGGACGGCCCGAACATCCCGGTCGCGCTCCCTTCGGTCGTGGGAACGGCGACACGCGTCTGCTCTTCGGCGATGGCCTGCCTAACGTGCTCCGGCGAGAGGCCGACCTCCTTGCCCAGCTCGACGAGCTGCTCCTCCGTCATCGAGTCGTGCGCTTCACCCATGCCGGCCTGGAGCTCGGCCGCACGTGCGAGGACGCGCTCGAGCGCCGACCGGTCGAGCGCCCGCGACGGAGGTTCCTGAGGTTTGTCCGGGAGATTCGTCATATTCCACCAAGCACGATGTCGATCTGACGCTGGATCGCGTCGCGAATAGGCTCCGGCAGGGGGAATGCCGTCGCGAGCGCCGCCATCGCGTCGCCGGTCGAGAACGGTACACGCGCCGAGCGGAGGTAGTATCGCGCGTAGCCGTCAGCGAGCTCGGGGGCGGCGCGCTGCAGCAGCATCGCACCGCCCCGAACGAGCGCGGTACTCGCGTACCGGTCCGCCGCGCCAGCGCGTTTCTCGGCGGGGCTGAGGTTGTCGTCGATGGCGATGGTCGTGACCGAGGCGACCATCTCGTGCGCGAACGTGTAGAGCGCCTCGCGCGCGTTGTCCGCGCGCTCCGGGAAGCTCACCGCCACGATCCGCGTGCGCTGCCCGAGATCGAGCGTTCGACCCTCGCCATCGAGGGCCAGCGAGAGCACGATCGTACCGCGTTCGGCACCGGAGTTATTCAGGAACCGAGCGAACCGCTGCCGGTAGCCGTTACGCCACAGCGAATCCACGGTCGTGCGCACCGTGGCGCGGTAGCGCTGCTCTTCCTGCCAGTAACTCGAGAAAAACCTGACGCGCTCTTCCTCTACCGCCTGCAGGAACTGACGCAGCCATTCGCGGTCGGGCTGCGTGGGAAAATATCCCGCGAACAATCGAACGATCTGCTGCGATCGCAGGTCGCCCGCCGCCCGATCGTCGCCTTCGGTTCGCAGGAACAACTCGGCGCTCCGGCGCGTCTCCTCCCACGACGCGAAGTACAGCGGGATGAAGTGCGCCGACACCAGGTTCGGAAATGCGAGGAACCTCGCCGCGAGTCGCTCGCGGTTCACGTCGAGCAACGTGGTCACGTTTGCACGCCGCCGGTGGGCGAGTACGGAATCGCGGTAGCCCCTGCGAAAAAACGGCACGCGCGTGGAATCGGCTTGCAGGAGCGCGAAGCTATGCAGCCACAGGTCGACGTGATCGCGAGTGGCGACGGTCCATTGGCCCGCGCCAGACTGCTGCGCCGGCGGTGGCTCGGATACCGGCACACCGGTGCCGAACCCCGTGCATCCCGACAGGCCCGTATTCGCGATCAGGGCGGCGACCGGGGCAACGAAGCGAAGCCGCGTACGCACCGCCGTCTCAGGTCGCCGCCCGCCCGCACGTCGTACAAAACTTCCACCCGACGTCGAGCTCCGTCCCGCAGGCCGGGCAGTTCTGTACGGTGAGATTCTGACCGCAATGCGGACAGAAGGTGATGTTCCGTCCCTCCGGAAGCACACCATTGCAGTAGCGGCACGTGCCCGACGCGACGATGGACCGAGCTGCCGTGGCGGCGAGTGCTGGCGCCCCGACCGACGGCGGATCCGACGGGGATTGTGCGGAAGCCGGAGGCCGTGGCGCCTGCGCCCCTCGCGAATCGGCCGGCTGCGATCGGACGCCTGGGTCAGGCACCATCGTTGGGCGATCCGCGATAACGGCACGGGCGTCCCCACCGGCTGCGGTCGCTGGAGGAACCATTGGCGGCGCACTGTCGATCGCCGCGCTGCCTCCGCTTCCGGGGCGACGAACACTGGGGGGCTCGACGGATCGTACGCCATCGGGTGCCAGCGACACCATCGTCGTCGCGTACGCGCGGAACTTCGACAGGTCGGGATTCGACGACTGCAGCTCCTGCTGCAAATCGGCCTGCATCTGAGGGTCGCCGAGCAGATAGCCGCGTTCACCGGAAAGCAGCCGCAGCAGCGCGAGCTCGTAGTCCTGGTTCGTCTCGAGCCCGAGCTCCCGACGATTGTGGCGGTACGGGACGAGCGTCGTATAGAGCTCGGACACCTCGAATGGGCGTGCGAGCAGGTCTGGGAAGCCCGCGCGAAGGTTCTGCACGAGCCGTCGGTACATGCGGTCGAGTTCGTCCATAACGAGAAAAGAGAGGACCGCGTTCACGAAAGGCAAGATTCGTTACCCGCCCAGCGGCCGTAGGTGCCCGCGGCGGCCATGCCGAAACGACTCGGGACGCCGTTCCTGAGTGGAAGCGGCGTCCCGAGAAATGTGGGCCGGCGGGGCCGGCAGCCGGTGCCCAACTCCGGCGATCAGCGCCCTTCGGCTGCCTCCATCTTCGCGTCGACGTCGGTGGCGTACTTGCCGCGGTTGCTGCCTCCGACGCGTTCCACGACGCGCGTCACGACGTTCTCGTCGTTCTTCTTCGCATCGTCGAAACCATAGAAGTAGCCGATGGCGATACCGACCACGAGCACGAAGACGTACTTCAGCATGGCAGGGTTCCTTAGGGGTCCAAAACTACGGACGCACGGTCGAGACGGCCGGTAACGGCGCGGCCGCGCGGAACCCCGCCGCGGTTGGAAAGACATCGACGTCGTTGTGTATCGCGCCACGTGACCGCTGTGACGCGAGCCACTCATCGAAGCTCGACGCGACGAGGCCGTCCGACGTCGTCTGCTTCGCAGCCGCCGCCGTGGCCAAGTGATTCGCGTACTCGTTCTGTGGATGCCCCGCGTGTCCGCGAACCCATTGCCAGTCCACCTCGTGCGGGCTGATGGCGTCCACGGCAGCCTGCCAGAGCTCGAGGTTCTCGATCGGCCCCGTTTTTCGCTTCCACCCCCGCCGCGCCCAATCGTGAACCCACGACTTCATGCCGTCGATCAGATAGCGCGAGTCACTCGTGAACGTGACGCTGAAACGCTGTCCCTTCCCTGACAGCGCGCGGAAGCTTTCGATCACCGACCGCAGCGCCATCCGGTTGTTCGTCGTCGCCGGCTCGGAAACCCAGAGGTCGCGTCGGACGAGAACGCCTGTGTCGGGGCGCAGGTACTCGACGAGCGCACCGGCGCCGCCTGGGTTGCTGCCCTCGCGCCCGTTCCCGAGACACGACTCATCGGCATAGATGGCGACGAGCGGGAACCGCGCCCCTCGCGCCGTGGTGGGTCGGTCTGCACTCACTTCACGACCTCGAAGGACTCGAGCTCGTCGAGATAGAACGTCATGATCGTGCCGCTCGGGTGATGCGCGTGAATCGCTTCGCGTCCGCGCTCGACGGCGAGACGCGACGGAACCACGACGTATTCCGTGCCGCGTCGAATGACGGCGATGCGGCGCTTGTCAGTGATTGCCCGCTCGAGGGCGTCATACTGTGCGTGCGTCAACTGGGCCATCCTGGGTTGGCTCTCCTGGAACGCTACTGCTCGATACGACAGGTGAATCCATCCTCGTCGAGCTCGATCGATACGAGATCTGGTGCGAGCGAGGAGACCGCTTCCGTGACTGGTTGCACATTGTCGTCGCCTGCGATCACGAGCACGCATCCGCCACCGGACGCGCCGAGCGCCTTGCCGCCACGCGCGCCGGCGGCGCGGGCGCGCTCGAGGATCGCATCGATGAGCGGCGTGGGGATCGACGGATGCAAGGATCGCTGTAACTGCCAGTGCTCCCACACGAGCTCTCCGAGCGCGTCGACGTCCTCCTCGCACAGCTCATCGGCCATCGCGCGCGCAAGCGCCTTCATGCGATTGAGCGCGCGCAGCACGCGAGAATCGCGGCGGCGGTACGCATCGAGCAC
>Ga0075421_100012314_pt1 | contig 10623 bp, 10 predicted proteins | sample SoiMetdeltSBSDD5_FD_75292 | JGI IMG/M metagenome (GOLD analysis project Ga0075421, IMG submission 75292) | Bulk soil microbial communities from a Populus tree surrounding site in Tennessee, USA - Soil MetaG P. deltoides SBSDD5 | ecosystem: Environmental > Terrestrial > Soil > Tree plantation... | reverse complement strand
ACGGGTCAGTCATATATGGTGAAAGCGACCTTAAATGGCCAAGCAGGCGAAATCCAAGCCGGCGAAATCCAAGCCGGCAAAATCCAAGGACGGCCGGCGGCACGCAGCAGGCCGCGGCGGCACGGATCGTTCGCCGTCGCCTGCGGCGCTGGGCCAGCCACCGGCGGACAAAGCTTCGGTTGGCCAGGTCCGGTCCGGTCAGGTCCGGTCCGGTCCGGCCCGGTCCTACCAGGCCGTGGCGGCCAACGCCGGGCGCCCCGCACAGGCATCGGGCGAGCCCGGCAAGCGCACGCGGGCGCGCAAGGTCGACGCCGACACGCGGCGGCAGGCGATCCTGGATGCGGCGCTGTCAGTGTTTGCCGAGCACGGCTTCGAGGCGGCGCGCCTCGATGAGGTGGCGGCACGCGCGGGCGTTGCCAAGGGTACGCTTTACCTCTACTTCCAGCACAAGGAAGCCTTGTTCGAGGAGCTGATCCGCGGCGCCGTGGCGCCGGTGATCGACACGCTGAGCACCGTCGCGGCCAACCCGAGCGTGCCGCCGGTCGCCGTGCTCGAAGCTTTCTTCGGCATGTTCGAGCAGCAAGTGCTGGGCACGCGCCGCAAGCTCCTGCTGCGCCTGATCATCGCCGAGGGCCCGCGCTTCCCGGCGATTGCAGAGTTCTACTACCGCGAGGTGGTGTCGCGCGGCATCAAACTGATGCGTGGCGTTGCCGAGCGGGCGGCGGCGAGTGGCGAGTTCGCTTCCGACGCGCCGGCGCGCTTCCCCCAATTGATCGTGGCGCCGCTGCTGGTGTCGGTGCTGTGGGACGGCATGTTTTCTGAAATCGATCCGCTCGATGTCGGCGGACTGTTGCGTGCGCACCGCGAGCTGCTGTGCGGCAAACCTCAAGGGAGCACGTCATGAGTAGACCGAACAGGCGGGCAGTGCTGCTGGCGGTATCTGGCATCGTCCTGGCCGGCGTCGGCGCCTATGCCTTCTTCAATCGCGCCACGCCGGCCAACATGTTCCAGGGCTGGGTAGAGGCCGAGCTGCTGTTCATCGCCCCTGACGAGGTCGGTCGCGTCGAAACGCTCAGCGTCAGTGAGGGCCAGGAGGTGGCGGCCGGCGCGCCGCTGTTCAGCCTGGACGCCGATCTGCAGCGGGCGGCGGTGGCCGAGAACGAGGCGGCGGTCGTCAATGCGCGGATCGCCCATCAGCGCGCGCAGGAACTGCTGAAGAGAGCGGTCGGCTCGCAGAAGGCGTTCGACGATGCCGAGTCGGCCTTGCGTACGGCCGAAGCGCGGCTTAACTCGGCCAAGACGCGGCTCGACCGGCGCCGCGTGGCGGCGCCCGCCGCCGGCAAGATCCAGGAGGTCTATTACCGCCAGGGCGAGCTGGTGCAGCCGGGACGGCCGATCGTGTCGCTGCTGCCGCCCGGCAACATCAAGGTGCGCTTCTTCGTGCCGCAGGCGGTGCTGCCAACCGTGCGTATCAACGACCGGGTGTCGGTACAGTGCGACGGCTGCGCGAGCGACATTTTTGCACGCGTGCGCTTTATAGCGGCGCAAGCCGAGTTCACGCCGCCGGTCATTTACAGCCAAGAGGAACGGGCGCGGCTGGTGTTCCGGGTGGAGGCGATCCCCGAGCGCCCCAACGACTTGCGGGTCGGCCAGCCGGTCACGGTGATGTTGCAGCCCGCCGCCGGTGTCAGCCATGCCAGCAAGTGACGCGCCCAACGGCGAGGTGGTGATCGACGTCCAGGGCCTCACCAAGTCGTTCGACGGCCGGGTCGTGGTGCGCAACCTGTCCATGCAGGTCAAGCGCGGCCAGATCTACGGCTTCTTAGGTCCCAACGGCTCGGGCAAGACCACCACGCTCAGGATGCTGTGCGGGCTGCTCACGCCGGACAGCGGCCGCGGCACGGCGATGGGCTTCGACATCCGCACCGACAACGAGGAGATCAAGCGCCACGTCGGCTACATGACGCAGCGCTTCAGCCTGTATCAGGACCTGTCCATCCAGGAGAACTTGGAGTTCGTGGCGCGCGTGTACGGTCTGCCCGACCCTGTGCGCGAGGCTCGCGGCGCCATCGACCGGCTCGGCCTGCATGGGCGCGAGAAGCAGCTGGCCGGCACGCTGTCGGGCGGCTGGAAGCAGCGCCTGGCGCTCGGCGCGTGCATTCTGCCCAAACCGGAACTGCTGTTGCTCGACGAACCCACCGCCGGCGTCGATCCCAAGGCACGGCGCGAGTTCTGGGGCGAGATCCACAAGCTCGCCGCCGAGGGCATGACCGTGCTGGTCTCGACGCACTACATGGACGAGGCCGAGCGCTGCCACGCGATCGCCTACATCGCCTACGGTGAGCTGCTGGCGCAGGGCAGCGTCGAAGAGGTGATCGAGAAATCGCACCTGCGCACCTGGAACGTCAGCGGGCCGGACCTGCAGCACCTGTCAGACAAGCTGCTCGGCGCACCCGGCATCGACATGGTGGCGCCGTTCGGCACCAGCCTGCACGTGTCGGGCCGCGATGCTGCAGCGCTGGATGCGGCGGTGGAGAGGTTCCGCACCGATCCGCACCTGGCGTGGTCGATCTCCGAGCCGACGCTGGAGGACGTGTTCATCGATCTGATGTCGCGCTCACAGGACAACTTCAGATGACCGCACAATCCCCATTTGCGCGCACCGGGGCCCTGACGCGCACCTGGGCCATGCTGATCAAGGAGTTCGTGCAGCTGCGCCGCGACCGTTTGACGTTTGCCACGATGATTTTCATCCCGGTCATGCAGCTGCTGCTGTTTGGCTTCGCCATCAACACGCAGCCGCGCGAGCTGCCGACGGCGGTGCTGGTGCACGAGGACAACGATCTCACCCGTTCCATTTTGGCGGCGCTCAGCAACACCAGCTATTTCCGCGTCGTGCGCGTGGCCCGCACCGAAGCCGAGATGGACCACTGGATGCGCTCGGGCAAGATCCTGTTCGGCGTCGAGATCCCCGCGGGCTTCGAGCGCAGTGCACGGCGCGGTGACATCCCGGCCCTGCTGGTGGCAGCCGATGCCAGCGATCCGGTGGCGGCCGGCACCGCGCTCGGCGCGCTGGAGGGTATCGTAAAGACGGCGCTGGCGCGCGATCGCGGCCTGCCCGAGACCATCCAGAGCGTGCCGGCCTTCGAGATCCGTCAGCACCGCCGCTACAACCCAGCCGCCGTCACGAGCCTCAATATCGTGCCCGGCCTGCTCGGCACCATCCTGACCATGACCATGCTGATCTTCACGGCGTTGTCGGTGACGCGCGAGGTGGAGCGGGGCACCATGGAAAGCCTACTGGCCATGCCGATTCGGCCGGTCGAGATCATGCTGGGCAAGATCGCGCCCTACATCGCCATCGGCTTCATCCAGGCGGCGCTGATCATCGTGTTCGGTGTGCTGATCTTCGACGTGCCGATCACGGGCAGCGTGACCCTGCTGGCGGTGCTGAGCACGCTGTTCATCGCTACCAATCTGTCGATCGGCTACACGTTCTCGACCATTGCCCAGAACCAGCTGCAGGCGATCCAGATGTCGTTCATGTTCTTTCTGCCCAACATCCTGCTGTCGGGCTTCATGTTCCCGTTTGCGGGCATGCCGGGTTGGGCGCAGGTGATCGGCGAACTGCTGCCGCTCACCCACTACATCCGCATAGCCCGCGGCATCATGCTGAAAGGGGCCGACCTCTACGACCTGCAGTTCGAGGCCCTGGCCCTGGTCGGCCTGATGCTGGTAGCCATGACCTTCGCCGTGCGCCGTTTCCGCCGCACGCTGGATTAAGGCAGATTAGGCCGAGTGCCTGAAGACGAATCGATAGACGCCGTTTGCTTGGCTTTGCTCAAGCAGAGGATTGCCAGTGGCTTCGCTGAAGGCGTTGAAATCGGGTACCGAGCCTGGATCGGTGGCAAACACCTCCAGCGTTGCTCCCTTAGGCATGCCGGACAGCATCTTCTTGACCTTGAGAATCGGCAGCGGGCAGGCGAGGCCCTTGGTGTCGAGCGTCTGGTCGGCCATGGCGGTCTCCGGGAACGGCGAGGGTCGAGCTGTAGCAACGAATTGCCCGCCCTGGCAACGGCAGGCGCAGCCTGCGGCATGAAGGCTGCGGCGGCTTGCGCAGGCGTCGCCGGCAGGCCACCATGGCCGGAATTTTCTTTCCTGCGTCGCGTCTTAGTCGCGCCACGGCTTGCTGACCGGCTATAAGATAGACCAGACATAAGCTCGATCGGGGGGAAGATGGACGCCAAGACCGGGCCGGGCGAAGCGCACGGGTCGTTCGCGTTCACGCTGGGATTGGAGCGCGCGGGTCTGCTGGCGCTGAAGGTGCCGCGCCTGACGGCCATCCTGATCGTGCTGTTCTCGGTGGTGGCTGCCTGGGGCGTGACGCGCCTCAAGGTCGACGACTCGCTGTCCGAGCTGTTCCGCACCGACACCGACGAGTTCCGCCGCTACGAGGAGATCGATCGGCGTTTTCCCTCCAGCGAGTACGACGTGCTGGTGGTGGTGGAAGGCAAGGACCTGCTCAAGAAGCAGCAGATCGAGGCCTTCCGAAGGGCCATCGTCGATTTGCAGCTTGCCGATGGCGTCGAGGGGCTGGTGTCCATGCTGTCGGCGCGCGGCAAGCCGGATGCCAGCGGCTACGCTGCGCCGATCGTGCCGGACGATCTGCCGGACGGCCCGGCCTACGACGAGATCATCCAGGCGCTCCGGGCCAACGAGATCGTCACCGGCAAGTTTCTGTCGCCGGATGGCGAGCTGGCGCTGGCGGTGGTGGCGCTGGACCGCAAGGCGGTGGAGGAACTCGGCGCCAAGGCCGTGATCGGCAACTTGCGCAAGGCGGTGGAGGACGAGGTAGCGCCCGTCGGCCTGAAGGTACAGCTGACCGGTGCACCGGTGATGCAACTCGAGATCCGCAATGCGGTAGAGCGCGACCAACTCGTCTACAACGGCCTTGGCCTGCTGTTCGGCGCCATCATCGCCGTGGTGTTCTTCCGCCGCGTGTCGCTGATGCTGACGGCAGCGGTGCCGCCGGTGCTGGCCGTGCTGTGGTCGCTCGGGCTGCTTGGACTGCTCAATTTCAAGCTCAACCTGTTCCTCAACGTCATGACGCCGCTCGTGATGGTGATGGGCTTTGCCGACAGCATGCAGATGGTGTCGGCGATCCGCATCCGCCTGCGCGAGGGTGACTCGCGGCTCAAGGCGGTGCAGTTCGCGGTCAGGGTGGTGGGGCCGGCCTGCGTGCTGGCGCACGGCACGGCCATGCTATCGTTCGCGGCCCTGCTGTTCTCGCAGTCGGGGCTGATCCGCACCTTCGGCGAAGCCGGCATGCTGGCGGTGACGGTTTCGTTCATCGCCATCATCCTGGTGCTCCCGCTGCTGGGTCTGCTTTTCATCCGCAACGAGACATCGCTGGCCCGTGCGCACGCGCCGGCCGATCGGCTGATGGATGGCCTTGGCCTGCTGGTCGGCTGGATCGTCGACCGGGTCGTGGCGCGCCCGTTGGTGACCAGCCTGATCGGCTTTGCACTGTTCGTGGTGTTCGGCGCCGCCTACCTGCAGCTCGAGCCGCGCTATCGGCTCGCCGATCAGGTGCCGGACCGCGAGCAGGCGCTGGGCGCCACCGGCCGCATCGACGAGAAGCTGACCGGCGCCAGCCCGGTGCACATCATGATCGAGTGGAAGACCGGCGATTCGCTCTATTCGGACAAGCCGCTCGAGGTGATCGCCAGGACGCACGAGATCCTCGAGAAAACCGCGGGACTGGGCAACGTCTGGTCGCTGGAAAGCCTGCGCCGCTGGCTCAAGGAGGCGGGTGACGAGCGCATCGAGACGGTCAAAAAGTACGTCGGCATTCTGCCCGAGCATCTGGTGCGGCGCTTCATCGCCAAGGAGGAGAACGCCGTGCTGGTGACGGGCCGTCTGCCCGACATCGATTCAAGCCGCATCCTGCCGGTGGTCGAGAAGATCGACCAGGCTCTCGACGGCCTGCGCAAGCAGTATCCGCAGTTTGCCATCTCGGTCACCGGCCTGCCGGCCATTGCCGCCCGCAACAGCGCCCGCATGATCCAGCAGCTCAACGAGGCGCTGCCACTGTGCGTGGCTTTCGCCGCGCTGTTGCTTGCCGTTGCCTTCCGTTCGGTGTTCGTGGGCCTGGTCAGCCTGTTGCCCGGACTGTTTCCGGTGGTGACCTCAGGCGCGATCCTCTGGTTCATGGGCGGCGGGCTCGAGTTCGCCTCGGTAGTGGCGCTGCTGGTGGTGTTCGGATTGGCCATCGATGCGCTGATCCACTTCTTCAACCGCCTGCGCTTGGAGGAGCAGGCAGAGCCGCGCGCGGAGATCGCCATCCGCAATGCGCGCGTGCTGGTCGGCCCGGCCATCATCTTAACCACGCTGGTGCTTGCGTTCGGTCTCGGCGTGACGGTGTTTTCCGACTTGCCGAGCCTGCGCACGTTCGGCTTCATCTGCGGCACAACCCTGCTGGCATCGCTGGTTGCCGATCTTGTTTTTCTCCCCGCACTAATCATGCTGGTACGCAAGGTGTGGCGCGCGCCGAGCTGATCGCGAGCGCATCTGTGGCTAACGAACATGACCTGCGCCGCGTATGCGGCAGTTTCACAACGAAACAGTGCGAACCTGTACGCCTGCCGCGCGTTGACGGGCCGAGGGTTGACGTGCTTTAGGCGCTTAAGGGGATAGGCGCCCATGTCGCCCGGGGGGCAGGCCCCCAGGCATTAATAAGCAAGCGCAACGACACGAGGTGCTGGCTTGCATCGTCCGGTCCGTGTGAGCATCGCTGCCGCCCTGCTGGTTTTTGTGTTGAGCGGGGTTGCCCAATCCGGGGCCCGGGCGGCCGCTGAGGATCTGCTGGCGGTGCAGCCGGTGCAGGCATCGCCCGAGGGCCACTTCGAGCAGTTCCTCGACCGGCTGATGCGGGCGGAATCGAATGGCCGAGATACGGCTGCCAATCCGCGCTCGACGGCGCTCGGCGCCTTCCAGTTCATCGAGAGCACATTCCTGTCCGTGACGCGCCGGTACTTTGCGCGCGAGGTCGCGGAGCTATCCGATGCCAGCCTGCTGGCTCTGCGCACCAATCGCTCGTTCGCGCGCCAGGTAGCGGCGGCCTACAGCAGGGAAAATGCCGCCTATTTGAGCGAGCAGGGCCTGCACCCCACGTTCGGGCATCTGCGGCTGGCATTCCTGCTGGGTGCGGTCGGTGCGGCCAAGGTGCTGAAAGCGGAACCGCAAACGCCGATTGCCGATGTCCTGCACGCGGCAGTGCTGCGGGCGAACCCGTTCATGCGCGGCATGACGGCTGCCAGCCTCAATCAGCGGGCGCACCGCGATCTCGACCTGCGACCGGACAGCAGCGTGGCCATGCCGAAGGTGGCAGCTGGGTCCACGGTGACGGCCGTCGAGGCGACGTGCAACCAGGGCCTGCCCAGTTGCCGGCGCTGGATTGCCCTGCGCGCGCGCCAGCTCGATGCGGCCAAGCCGGCCACGGCCGCCAAGCCCAGCAGGGGCACGACCGTACGCAAGACACCGGCCAAGACGTCCTAACCTCGCGGAATGCTAGCGAATTTCCTTGCCCGGCGCGTGCAGCCGATGGCAGGGTCGGATGGTTCGTTGCCGGATGACTGCCAGCGTTGACTTGGGGGAGCGCCGGCCTGGGGGAATGCAACATGATCGCTCGCGCGGTTACTCGCGTGCTGGCGTTGATTGGCCTATTGGCATTGCTGGGCAGCGCATTGCATGCGCAGAGCGTGCGAGTTCCGCCCGAGGTCTCTTCGCTGGGCGCGCAGCACCCCGCCGAATACTACAAGCGCGCCTCCAGCCTGTTCGGGGCGGGCCGCAAGGACGATGCGGTGTTCATCTTCTATCTCGGCCAGCTGCGCTACCGGGCGCACCTATCGGCGCGGCGCGACCTCAAGCCCGATGGCGACCCTGCGCTGTTCGGGTCGCTGTCGGAGGTGGTAGGCCGTCCTCTCAACGAGTACGCGTTCGGCGACCTGCCGGCGCTGGTCGAGATCATCGATGCGGTGCTCGCCTTCGATACTGCCAATCCGGACCGCTTCACGCCGCCCGCGCAGTTTCCCGACGTGTACGTCGGCGTGCGCGACGGCCTTGCCAAAATGAAGGCGCAGCTGGTGAAGGACGCCGACCAGATCCGCGAGACGCGGCGCAAGAACGGCCTGGAGAACCGCAAGTAGCGATCACTGGGCCGGCCGGCCGGCCAGGACCCGCACAATCCGGCCGTCGATGATGAGCAGGGCGGCGGCAATGATGAGCGCGCCGACGATCTCACGGCTGGTGAGCTGCTCGCCGAGGAACAGCCCGCCGAGCACGATCGGCGTCAGCGGCATGATGAGCGTGACCAGCAGGGCATTGGTGGCGCCGGCCCGCCGCAGCACGGTGAAGTGGCACAGGGCGGCGAGGCCCGAGCCGAACACGCCGGTCGCAATGATCGCGCCAAGCACCGTCAAGGACGGCATCGGCAGCGTCCACGGCCAGTCGACGGCTAGCGCCAGCGGCACGGAAATGGATAGCGAGGCCGCCATCTGCATCATGGCGATGACGAACGGCGGGTATTCGCCGAGCTTGTTGCGGGCGTAGATGTTGGCGAGCACGTAGAGCAGCGGTGCGGCCAGCAGCGCCAGGCGCGCGAGCAGGTCGGCCGTGGACATGACCGCCAAGTCCGAGCCGACCAGGATGGCGACCCCGACCACGCCCAACAGGATGCCGGCCAGCTTGTTGGGGGACAGCTTCTCGTCGTGGGTCAGGACATGGGCAAGGAAGATGCCAAACAGCGGCGCGGACGCATTCAAGATGGCGGCCATGCCGCCCGTCGCACGCGCCTGCCCCCACACGATCAGGGCGAAGGGCATGAGGGTGTTGAAGGTGGAGAAGAATGCGAAGTGGCCCCACTCGGCGAGCGTCGCCGGCATGCGATAGCCAAGCGAGGTGACGATGGCGATCAGCATGATGGAGGCGAACACGCCGCGGATGGCGACCACGGTCAGGATCGGCACCTGGTCCTGTACCACGGCGATAAAGAAATAGGAGCTGCCCCACAGCATCGACTGCAGCGCAATCAAGCCCCATTCGACGGCGCCCAGCCGCAGTGGCGGCGCATTGGCCAAGGTCTCCTCCCGTGCCCGCAAACGCGGCGCTGTTTTGGCGGGTTGGCACGCGTTTCGCAATCAAATCCGCGCCCGCGCAAGGCAACCCTGCCGGCGGCGCATGCCAGCGTCCCGATTGCGAAATTCCCCCGCGGCGCGTGCTCCGCAGCGGGTGACGGTGGACGCCCGGCTGGTTATGGTGGCGGGCCAGTCAAGGGTGGTGCGCAATGTCGCAGCAGCAGTTCGCCTCGGATAACAATGCTGGAATGTGCCCCGAGGCGCTGGAGGCGCTGGTGCGGGTCAACGCCGAGGGACATGCGCCCGGCTACGGTGACGATGCCTGGACCGAGCAGGCCAAGGCCCGCATGCGCGAGCTGTTCGAGAGCGACTGCGCGGTGTTCTTCGTATTCAACGGCACGGCCGCCAATGCCCTGGCCTTGGCCCAGGTGTGCAAGCCTTACGACGCGGTCATCGCCCATGCGGTCAGCCACATCGAGGAAGATGAGGCCGGCGCGTTGGGGTTCTATTGCGGCGGCGCCAAGGTGGTGACGGCCGACACGCTGCTCGGCAAGCTGACCCCGGATGTCGTTGACAAGCTGGCGAGCAAAGGCAGGGGCGTGCATCACGTCAAGGCGCGCGCGCTGTCGCTGACGCAAGCCACCGAGCTCGGCACGGTCTACTCGCACCGTGAGGTGGCGGCGTTGGTCGGCGTGGCTCGCCGCCACGGCCTCAAGGTGCACATGGATGGCGCCCGCTTTGCCAACGCGGTGGCGACGCTCGGCTGCACGCCGGCGCAGGCTTCATGGCGCGCCGGCGTCGACGTGCTGTGCCTGGGTGGTGTGAAGAACGGGCTGGCGGTCGGGGAAGCGGTGCTGATCTTCGACAAGGCGTTGGCCCAGGAATTCGAGTGGCGCGTCAAGCAGAGCGGGCACCTCAATTCCAAGATGCGCCTCGTCACGGCGCCGTGGCTGGCGCTGCTGCAGGACCAGCTGTGGCTCAAGAATGCGCGGCATGCCAACGCCATGGCCCAGCGGCTCGCCGGGCATTTGCGCGCGGTGGCTGGCGTGCGGGTGATGTTTCCGGTCGAGGCCAACGCCGTGTTTGCCGAGATCCCCGCACGCGTGCAGGAGCGGTTGCGCGCCAAAGGCTGGCGGTTCTACACGTTCCTTGGCGCGACGGGCTGCCGACTGATGTGCGCCTGGGACATGACGGCGGACAGGGTCGATCGCTTCGCGGACGACCTGAAGCACGCCGCCGCTGCCCAATAGGTTGGCTTAGCGCACTGACCAGGCGGACGGTGAGAGATGACGAAGAAGCCGCGCATTGCCGTAATCCTCGACGAGAATACGAGTGGGGATGGCACTCGTTACGAGGCGGCGAAAGGCTACTTCAGCGCGATCGCAGATGCGGGCGGGTTGCCGTTCGGCATCCCGTATCTCGCCCAGATGGTCGACGTGGTCGTTGAGGAGTTCGATGGGCTGCTGTGCGTCGGCGGACGCTTTGCATA
>Ga0075421_100012310_pt1 | contig 10624 bp, 7 predicted proteins | sample SoiMetdeltSBSDD5_FD_75292 | JGI IMG/M metagenome (GOLD analysis project Ga0075421, IMG submission 75292) | Bulk soil microbial communities from a Populus tree surrounding site in Tennessee, USA - Soil MetaG P. deltoides SBSDD5 | ecosystem: Environmental > Terrestrial > Soil > Tree plantation... | reverse complement strand
CATCGGGCCGAACCCGATGGCCATCGTCACCCAGCACCTCTCACCGACGCCGGCGCCCCGGCTGTCCGAGGTGGTGAAGGGGAAGCAGATCAGCCCGGCGTTCGAGGAGGTCATCGCGCAGGCGCTGGAGAAGCAGCGGGACCGGAGGTTCGCCGGGGCGGAGGAGATGCGGCAGGCGCTGGACGCGGCGGCGCGGAAGCTGCACGCCGTGCCGGAGACGCCGGACGGGCCGCCGGCGGAGGAGAGCCAGGAGCTGGTCCGGCGCGCGGACTTCGACCGGTTCGAGCGGCGGCTGCGGATGCGGCGGATGGTCGCGCCCCTGTCGGTGCTGCTGGTGGTGAGCGGGCTGGGGGCGGCGGGGTACGGGGTGCTCCGGCGCCAGGCCACCCGGACGGTGGTGGTGGAGCGGGAGGACAACGACGACCCCTCGCACGCCAACCGGGTCGCGCTGGGGACGGCGGTGACCGGGCACATCGGCGCGCCGATCAGCGACGGGTCGTCGGACCGGGACCTGTACGAGGTGAAGGTGGAGGAGGAGGTGGCGCTCACCGCGGAGCTGAGCGGGGTGCCGGACCTGAACCTGGTGCTGGAGCTGACGCACGTGGACGCGGCGGGGAAGAAGGCGCGGGTGTTCCTGGACGACGCGCCCAGCGGCGAGGGCGAGCGGGTGGACGGGGTGGCGCTGGGGCCGGGGCGGCTCTTCGCGCGGGTGGAGGAGCGGTACCACTTCACGGAGACGCCGCGGCCGCCGCGGGAGAGCTCGCGGGCGGAGTACACGCTGACGCTGCGGCCCACCGAGGCGCAGGCGGCGGCGGGGGCGGTGGAGGTGGAGCCGGACGACTCGCTGGAGACGGCGACGCTGGTGAGGAAGGACGAGCCGGTGACGGGGATGACGGGGGCGGCGGTGGAGTGGGAGTCGGCGATGGTGATGCAGGAGCTCTCCACGGCGGACTTCTTCGAGCTGAAGGAGTCGCCGGGCGGGGTGGTGGCGGCGGTGGTGGTGCCGCCGGCGGAGGGGAAGCTGGCCGCGCTGGACGCCGCGGAGTACGAGGCGTGGAGGGCGGAGATGCGGCACGCCGGCGCGAACCCGCCGCTGCCGGAGGCGGTGACGGCGTCCGGGAAGCCGGTGCTGGTGCCGCTGAAGGCGGCGGACCGGCGGGCGGTGCGGATCCAGCCGCTGCCGCCCACGCCGGCGGGGACGTCGTACAAGGTGGTGTTCGTCACCGGGAGGGCGGGAGGGCTGTCCGCCGCGCTGGAGCTGGCGAGGGTGCTGGACGCGGAGGGGAGGCGGGAGGACGCGGCGGGCGTGCTCAGGCTGGTGGCGTCGGCGTTCGCGGAGTCGCCCCAGGTGGCGGAGGTGAAGGCGGCGCTGTCCGCCGGGCAGTGAGTGGCTGGGTGCGAGTGCCGGGAGGCAGCCGTTCCCCGTCGAGGGCTAGAACGGCACCGGCAGCGCGAAGGCGTGCTGGGAGAACAGGCCGGCGGCGCCGCGGTGGTCGATCAGCGGGGTGAGGAAGAGCATCACCGCCACCGCGAGGATGAGCGCCGCTCCGAGGAGCCGGCACGTCCACCGGAGCAACGCGCCGGCCGGGCGGTCGAGTCGAGTGGCCCGCCGGTACGCCAGCGCGACCGCCACCCGTCCCGGCAGCAGCGCCGCCACGAAGAACAGGGTGGCGAGCCACATCGCGTCGCGCGGCGGGAGGACGATGGTGAGCAGATACAGCGGGAGCGACAGCGCGTAGAGCACGGCCTGGGCCAGCAGCGCGCTGGCGGGCGCGTTCGCGGTCAGACGGCGGGCGCCGCGCCAGTCGAGATACGCCCTGGGCTTGCCCTCCACCGCGAAGCGCGCCTGGATGAACGGGAGCCAGGCCAGCACCGGCAGCAGCAGTGCGATCCCGAGCATGGACACGCCGGGTTTCGGCACTCCGGTGCGTGAAAGCCAGAGCAACCCTACCGGCACCGCCAGCCACGCCGTCGCTCCCAGGAGTCCGGCCGCGCCCTTCCAGAAGAGCTGCCGCCAGGGCATCTCGGCCCACGCGTCGCGGAGCGCGTCCAGACCCTGCAGCTCCGCGCGACCGCGCAGCGCGACCGCCATCCAGCGCACGCTGGCCAGGGGGTGGAAGAAGTCACGGGCCCGCGCGCCGCGCGCGAGGACCGCGAACAGGTGCAGCCCCACCAGGACCGCCAGCGCCGCGCGGAAGGCGCTCCACCACGCCTGCGCCGGGCTGCCGGGAGCGATCCACGAGGCGTCCTCCGCGAGCGACGCCACCAGGCGTACCGGGAGCAGCCACGCCCAGGTCAGCACCAGCGCCGCGCCAATCCGCGTCGCCCGGCGAAGGAGCGGGAACGCGTCCGCCAGCGGCACGCCACGGACGATCCTTCCCTCCACCTCCAGCATGTAACCCAGCACCGCGACGTTCAGGACGGGGACGGCCGCCGCCACGGCCAGCAACACCACCGTCACGCCCAGCCCCGCGCTCCAGCGCGCGCCTCCGAGTACGCTGGCCACCACGCGGCGTGGCCAGGCAAACTTCGCCTGGAACGGCGCCGCGGCCGGTAGAGACGATGTGGTGGCGACCGCGTTCACAGCAGCCTCCGGATTGGCGTTCCCTTCGTGACCGGGATCGGCCGTCCCTCGGGCGTGTCCAACTCCAGCCGCAGGTTGACGCCCAGCGCGGCCAGCACCGTCGCGGCGACGTCCTCCACCGGCACCGCTGACGCCGGATCCGCCTTCGCACCCGATGGATCCGTCTGGCCAATCACCCGCCCACCCGCGATCCCTCCACCTCCGAGGAGGCAGGAGAACCCGGTCGGCCAGTGGTCGCGCCCACCCGCCACGTTGATGACCGGCGTACGGCCGAACTCCCCCGTCACCAGCACCACCGTCGTCCGGAGCAGATCGCGCGCCGCGAGCTCGGAGAGGAGCGTCGAGAGCGCCGGGTCCAGCACCTGCGCCGCCTCGCGGTGCGCCTCGTGGTTCGCCGCATGGCTGTCGAACCCGCCCAGCGTCACCTCCACCGCCCGCGCACCCGCCTCGAGCAACCGACGCGCCACCAGGCACCCGCGACCGAATGGATGGTCTCCGTACGCCGCGCGCACGGACCGCGGCTCATCGTCCAGCACGAACGCCCTGGTCTTCGAGCTGCCCATCATCGCCAGCGCGCCATCCACCACCTCCCGGTGCCGCGCCGGAGCGGGCCTGAATCCCTCCTCCACCGCATGCAGCGCTTCCAGCCGCCGCGCCTGCCGCTGGGAGGGGACCGCGGCCGGCGGCGCCAGGTTCTCCAGCGTCCCGGGCGCGGCGATCCGGAACGCGTCCAGCGACGGCCCCAGGAATCCCCCGCGCGCCGGCCACTGCCCCTTGCCCAGCGACACGTGCGCCGGCAGGCCTCGCTCGACCATCGGCGCCTCGTGGCAGGCGATGGCGCCAAGGCTGGGATGGACCGTGGCGCCTTCCGGACGATGCCCGGTCTTCACCGCGTACGTCCCGCGCTCGTGGTCGCCTTCCTTCGAGACCAGCGATCGAATGACCGAGAGGTGGTGCACCTGCTCCGCGACGCGCGGGTAGAGGCCGGCGATCTCCAGCCCCGGCACCCGCGTCTTCACCGAGCCCACCTGGCCGCCGATGCGCGTCCCCGGATGCGGGTCCCAGGTCTCCAGCTGGCTCGGCCCACCCTCCAGCCAGATCACCAGCAGCGACTTTGGCGCCGCCGCCCCCACCGCCGCGCCGAGGACGCCGCGCGGGAGAAGCGCCGCCGCGGCCGCCGCCGACAGCAGCGAGCGCCGGCTCAGCTTCAGGCTCAGTGGTTCCATGAGAACTCCGCCGAATTGAACAGGGCCCACGCCAGGTCCCCCAGCACGCGCCCGCGCTCCTCCCATCGCGCCGACGCCAGCCAGGGCAGGAACCTCTCCCGCTCCTTCTCCGTCGGCCGCCGCGTCACCAGCGCCAGCCACACCGCCTCCAGCGCCCGCGACGCGTCGCCGGCTATGAGGGAGATCCGGCCGGTGGAGGTGAAGGGATTCGCGTCCAGCACCTCGCCGGGAAGCCGGTGGTTCATCCGCAGCAGCGCCTGCGCGACGGTGGCCGGCCGCTCCGACAGCTCGTCCGGGCCGGGGTCGCCGTACTCGGTAACGAAGCTCTTCTCGCGCAGCACCCGGATCGCCCGCGTCGCCAGGTCCGAGTCGCGGTCGATCGTCCGCACCGAGCCCGCCTGCAGCAGCCCGCCGATGAGTTGCTCGGGGCGCAGCGGGGTCACCGGGAAGACCGCCCATGCTTTCTCCAACGTGCCGCGCGGCGCGTTCTCCGGCACCTCGGACGACAGCCGGAACGCGCCCGTGGAGGCGATGGTGACCACCAGCCGCCGCAGGTCGTGTCCGTGGCGGGCGAAGTCCTGCGCCAGCACGTCCAGCACCTCCGTCCCCGGCGTGCCCGCGGGCGGGACGTCATCCACCGGCTCGGCGAAGGGCCGCCCGAACATCAGCCCCCATACGCGGTTGACGGTGGCGCGCGCGAAGTGCGGGTTGCGCGGGTCGGTCAGCCACGCCGCGAGCCGCTCGCGCGGGCGCCCCTTCCCCGGCAGCCAGTTCGTCCCGAACGGCACCTCGCCGTCGCCCGCTCCCGGCGCCTTCCGCTCCAGCCCCAGCGGCGACGGCTTCAGCCCGCCGTAGAACTCCGCCAGCCCCTGGAACTGCGTCTGCTTCCAGTCCGCGAAGGGGTGGTCGTGGCACTGGGCGCAGTCCATGCGGACGCCGAGGAACGCCCGCGCGGTCCGCGCCGCGAGCTGGTCCGCGTCCACCTGCCCATCCACCACCGCCGAGGTGACGAAGTTCACCTGCGGCGCGCCGGTCCACAGCCCCTCGGACGAGACCATCTCGCGCACCGTGGCGTCGAAGGGCTGCCGGCGCGCCAGCCGCTCCGCCGTCCAGTCCACGAGGAGATCGCGCCGGTAGACCAGGAACACGCCCAGGTGCGAGCCGGCCATCGCCCGCGCCAGCCGCTCCGCGAGGTAGCGGTGACTCCGCGGGTCCTCCAGGAGCGCGCCCGTCCACCGCTCCAGCCGTCCCGGCGCCGCGTCCGCCTCGAAGCGACGGATCTCCTCCAGCGAAGGGACGGTCCCGGTGAGCGCCAGCGTCAGCCGCCGCAGGACCGCCAGGTCCTCCGCCTCGCGCGCCGGGGAGATCCCCGACTCCGCCCACCGCGCCGCCAGCAGCTCGTCCACCGCCTTCGCGGCCGGCGCTCCCGCCGGAGGAGGGTCCCTCCTCGCGAGCCAGGGGCGAGGTGTCGGTCTGACCGCCCCGAAGATCGCCCCGCCCACCAGAACGAGGAGCGCCACCGCGGCGAGCCCTCGACCTCCGGTCATCTCACATGCTCCCGCTCAAACCGGCCAAGCCAAGGACATGGACACCGCAGAGGCGGCGCCACTGAAAATCGATACGCCGCCGGCCCGGTCCGCTTGCGTGACGGGCCGCGTCAGGTGGTCACGTGCCCCGGCGGGAGCTCGTTGTTCCTCTCGGAGGCCCGGTCGCTCAGCGCGGTGAGGGCGGAGGGCGTCCACCGCGACGGCGCCTCCAGGCCGCGGGCGCGCGAAGGCGACTCGCCGGCGGCGGGCAGCGCGCGGTGCACCAGCCCGAGCGCATCCGCCACCAGGCCCGGCGCCAGCCCATGGAGCCGGGAGATCAGCTTCGCCTGCCACGACAGGATGAGCTCCGCGTCGCCGCGGGCGCAGGCCTGGACGATCTTCCGCGCCGCGCGCTCGGCGCTCATGGAGAAGAGCGGCAGCGAGCCGGAGACGGTGAACCAGCCGCGTTCGGCGCCGGGGTTCCCGGCGAACTCGACGTTGACCGGGCTCCCGGTGCGCATCAGGCCGGGGCACACGGTGGTGACCCGGATGCCGTCCTTGCGCAGCTCGGCGCGGAGGCCCTCGGAGAGGCCGGTGAGGGCGAACTTGCTGGCGCTGTAGGGCACCAGGTGCGGGATGGCGACCTTCCCGCCGATGGAGGAGACGTTCACGATGCGGCCCCAGCGACGGGCGCGCATGCCGGGCAGCACCGCCAGCGAGAGGTGCAGCGGGGCCCAGAAGTGCACCAGCATGGCCTCGGTGTAGTCCTTCTCCTCCAGCGCCTCCGTCGGGCCGACGGTCGCGATGCCGGCGTTGTTGACCAGCACCTCGATGGGCCCCAGCCGCTCCTCGACCAGCGCCACCAGCTTCCGCACCTGGCTGGGCTGGGTGATGTCGCAGGCGTAGGAGAGCACCTCGATCCCCTGGTCCCACAGCACGTGCGACGCCCGCTCCAGCTCCCCCACGTCCCGGGCGCAGATCGCCACCTGCGCGCCGCGGCGCCCCAGCTCCCGCGCCAGCAGCAGTCCCAGTCCGCGGGAGCCGCCGGTGACCAGGGCCACTCGCCCACGGAGCGACTCGGCACAGGCTCGCCGGTACGCCCACATGCCACCCAGGGCAGCCAGCGCCGCCCACTTCCATCCTCTCCGGCCCATCCACCCTCGTCGGCCCATCCCGCACCTCCTCCCCGGAATGTAGGGACCGCATGCGCTCTAGCCAGGCGAGGGTGTCCGCGCGTAGATCGCCGCATGCGCAAGCTCGACGCCAGCCAGGACCGCTACGGGAATTTCATCGGGGGCGAGTGGATCCCGCCCTCCACCGGCAACTACGCCGCCAACCGGAGCCCGGCGGACCGGGACGACGTCGTCGGCCACTTCCCGGTGAGCGGGCAGAAGGACGCCGAGGACGCGGTGGCCGCCGCCAGGGCCGCCTTCCCCGGCTGGGCCGGGACGCCGGGCCCGTCGCGCGGCCGCGTCCTGTGGAAGGCGGTGGATCTGTTCCGCCAGCGCCTGGACGAGATCGCCCGCACCCTCTGCCGCGAGGAGGGGAAGACGCTGGCGGAGGCGAAGGGCGAGGTCCAGAAGGGCATCAACCTCTTCGAGTTCTACGCCGGCGAGGGCTTCCGCACCCACGGCAAGACGCTGCCGTCGGAGCTGAAGCAGACGCTCACCTTCACCATCCGCCAGCCGCTGGGCGTGGTGGCGCTGGTGACGCCGTGGAACTTCCCCTTCGCCATCCCGGCCTGGAAGAGCGCGCCGGCGCTGGTCACCGGGAACACGGTGGTGCTCAAGCCAGCCTCCAACACCCCGGCCACCGCCTCCCTCATCGCCGAGGTGCTGCAGGAGGCCGGCCTGCCCAAGGGCGTGTTCAACCTGGTCACCGGCCCCGGCGGCGCGGTGGGGAACACGCTGGTCGACCACCCGGAGGTGAAGGCGGTCTCCTTCACCGGCTCCAACGAGATCGGCATGGCGCTCAACCAGCGCTGCGCCCGCCGCGGCATCAAGGTCACCTGCGAGATGGGCGGGAAGAACCCGGTGGTGGTGATGGAGGACGGCGACCTCGACCTGGCGGTGAGCGGCATCCTCAACGGCGCCTACGGGTCCACCGGGCAGCGCTGCACCGCCACCTCGCGCGTCATCCTGCAGAAGGGCATCGCCGGGCAAGTGGTGGAGCGGCTGGTGGCGGGGGCGAAGGCGCTCAAGGTGGGCAACGGGCTGGAGGCGGGCATCGACATGGGGCCGGCGGTGGACGACGGCCAGCTCCAGACGGACCTCAAGTACATCGAGGTCGCCCGCGACGAGGGCGCCAAGCTGCTGTGCGGCGGCCAGCGGCTCGCCGGCGGCGCCTACGACAAGGGCTTCTTCGTGTCGCCCACGGTGTTCAGCGGCGTGAAGCCGGGGATGCGCATCCACCAGGAGGAGGTGTTCGGGCCGGTCATCGCGGTGGTGGAGGTGGGGGACTTCGAGGAGGCGCTGGCCGCGGCGAACGGCGTGGAGTTCGGCCTCACCGCGTCGCTGTACACGCGGGACGCCAACCTGGCGATGAAGTTCGTCGAGCGCTCCGAGGTGGGGATGGTGCACATCAACAACCCGACCGTGGGCGGCGAGGCGCAGCTCCCGTTCGGCGGCATCAAGTCCACCGGCGTGGGCGAGCGCGAGATGGCCGAGGAGGGCGCGGAGTTCTTCACCCACCTCAAGACCGTGTTCTTCGACTACACGGGGCAGGCGCGCACGTCGAAGATCTACTGATCTCCATCTCTTGCGCTGAAATTTCGAGCCGGATAGCCAGGATAGGGGCTGTATCAACGCCAGGCAAACGCTGATGGATTGATGTTTAACGGCGGCGACCCTGGGCACCGCCAAAAAGAGAGCCGGCGGGGTTCCGCTACTCCCTCCGCACGGGCGAGCCAAGACCCGCGGGCGGTCTTCTCGCCAACCGACGAGCGCCTGTGATCCAGTCGGGCCCTTCATGCGATCCAGGTTCGTACATGACCGAGCGGGCGTGCTTCATCGGGCCTGAAGGACTTCGAGCCCAGGAACGCGACGAAAATGGCGCACGTTCGCGCTGAGCAGGGGACGTTTCACGCAGAGGCAGATACCCGCAATGAGCACGTCACGTTCGCCGATCGTGGCGCTCCGCAAGGCTCGATGTACGACGCCTGCGCGCTTTGCGGCGGCATCGGTCAGCGGATAGACGCGCACCCCGCGCAGGGCGCGCCGTGCGCGATCGCGCGCGGCCTCCGACTCCAGCCCTCTCCAGATCTCGAAGACCGTGACCGATGTCGTCGCCAGGCGGCCAGCGCGCAGCAATGTGGCAACCCTCTGGTAGGCGCCTTCCCCTTCGAGAAGGTCCAGGAAGACATCCGTGTCGGCGACGATTACTCCGTCGTCCAGGGCGTCACCCGATTGGCACGAACCCGACTGCGAAGACCAGTGCCCTTGAACGTCCCAGCCACCTCGAGCGCATCCGCGATGTCCTCGACGGACGGTGCTGGAGGCTCATCCGAGCCGAGCTCTTCATCCGCGACCTGGTCAAGTCGACGACGAGCCCAATCCGAAAGCGTAACCCCAGCGCGCTCTGCCGCTCGCATCCACCTGGCCTTGTGGCCAGCCGGCGCCCGCAGTTCGACCCGTTCTTCAGCCTTGGCGCGCATGCCGTACATTGTACGGACCGAGGTGCGATGGGACAAGGGCACGGGCCCCTCGCCTTCGAGGAAGGGTTGCTCGCTGAACGGCGCCGCGTGGAACTGCTCCCGGAGGAAGTGGACGCCCGAGAATGGGCGCTTCCGGGTGGTGCCTGCTCGGCCCTGAGGATTTGCACTTCCAGCAGGTCGGCATCTTTCATCCTCAAACTGCATCACCCGCTACATCAGCTCCGCCTGATGCACCCGAACACGAAGGGCCTCGCCCCAGAACCTCCCGGAACGAGGTTCTTCTCTCTGAGCGGCGGACCGGGTTCGAACCGGCGACCCCGAGCTTGGGAAGGTCATGCGAGGTGCCCTGGTTCCGCCAACTTGGCGGATCTGCTGGGTGCAGGACGCGCATTACGCGCAGGGGAGAGGCGGGGAGGGACTCCAGAACCTTCGCGACAGAAGGCGCGAACCCCTCCGAGCTGGAGGGCCACAGCGACATCGACCTGACGGTGAAGCGTTACGGCCGGTTCGCTGCGGAGGCGCGGAGCAGTGGACCTGGGCAGCGCTCCGGGCGGAGTCGGTGGAGCAGGTGGCGAGCAGGGGATCGGCGCTGAACGCAGTGCTAAACGCCTAGCGAGTCGGTGTTGGTTCCCGCACCATCGTTGACCCAATCCGATCCATCCGCTCGATGCGCAAGGTGGTTCATCCTCGACCAAATATTGCTTGAACCGCTTTGCGCCCAAATCGATGTCCAGAAATCACTGAGTAGTAGATCAGCGAATGCTCACGGGCACCGTGAGCGCGCCGTCGGGCAAGGTGACGCTGGCGCTGCAGAAAAACGGGAGAGGCTCGCAATGCTCCACGCCGGTGAGGATCTGGGAATAACTGATCTCCAGCCGCCCGTCGAACGCGGTCGGCCCCTGATCCGGCGGCGCGTCCGGGAGACGGAAGGTCAGCACGCCGTCCTGGAACCGGTAGTCGGCGGTGCGCTGCACGTCCAGCTCGATGGTCCGCCAGTGGGAGACGAGCCGGAGGTTCGAGTAGTTGACCACGTCGGTGGCCGGCGTCCAGTCGAACGAGACCAGGTCCCCCCAGCGCGCCGCACCCGACGCTGGCCGGCGCCAGGCGAGGGACCGGGAGGCGCCCGGATGCATCATCCCGAACAGCAACCGCCCGGTATCGTCGTGAATCTCCACCTCGGCGACCGCCTCGTCGGGGATGGGCTTCGGGAGCGCCCACGCCGGCGCCACGCAATCAATCGACGCAATGGTCGTGATCGTCCCGCCCTGCTCCAGCCGGTCGAGGGCCTTGCCGTCCAGCGTAGCGACCGCGTCCAGCGTCGGGCAGCTGAAGTCGGGCGTCGTCACGAGACCCGAGCCGTTGAAGAGCTGGACGTGGATCGACGCCGTCAGGTCGGCGATCCGCGAGACCCTGGAGTGGTCGACGCCGCAGCCTGCGAAGGTGAGCGCGGCGAGCGGCAGGAGACATCCCTTGATCGGCGTCATCGGAAGATCACCTCGGTGGTGGTCCCGGCGTCGGTCGTCATATCCGTCCACACGAAATCGCGCCGGGCCCCCCGGTACCCGCCGTGCAGATCGAAGGCGTCCAGCGCCGCTGTCCCGGGGGCGACGATCACCGGGAAGATGGCGTAGGCCTT
>Ga0075421_100012309_pt1 | contig 10624 bp, 9 predicted proteins | sample SoiMetdeltSBSDD5_FD_75292 | JGI IMG/M metagenome (GOLD analysis project Ga0075421, IMG submission 75292) | Bulk soil microbial communities from a Populus tree surrounding site in Tennessee, USA - Soil MetaG P. deltoides SBSDD5 | ecosystem: Environmental > Terrestrial > Soil > Tree plantation... | reverse complement strand
GAGCCACAAGCTGAGAGCGACGACGATCAGGGGAGCCGTGTCGGACGGCTCGAAGAACCAGCCCTCGACCTCGACGACGATCGAATCGGTGGGGCGGAAGGCCAGCAGACGGCGATAGGCGAACGCACCGAGCACGAGGGCGAGCGCGCCGAGGAGTCGGGCGCGGCGGCTCGAGACGAGCCGGCGCAGCTTCGCAGAAAGCGGCTCCGCCAGAGTCGCAGTCGGGTCGATCGGGCGGTCTTCGGCGTCCACGCGCTCAGTGCTCGCAGGCTGTCCGTGCCGCGGGAGACGTCGTGTCGGGCGAGCCCGGCTCCGGCGACCGCAATCGGCGACGGGCGCGGAGCGTAGCCAGTCCGCCCGTGTGCGCATTCGCAGGCCGGCGCGTCTGGCTCTCGCGACGGCCCGCCTTACCATCCCCGCGTGCAGGACCTCGTCGCCGATCTGATGAGCTACGTCGACGATTCGCCGACGCCGTATCACGCCGTCGCCGAATCGGTTCGCCGCCTGCGCACGGGCGGCTTCGAGGAGCTGCGCGAGACGGAGCCGTGGTCGCTCTCACCCGGTGACCGACGTTACGTCGTGCGCGGCGACAGCAGCCTGGCCGCGTTCCAGGTCGGGCGGGTCAGCGCCGTCGAGGGCGGGTTCCGGGTGATGGGGGCACACACGGACTCGCCGAACCTGCGGCTCAAGCCGCTCCCCGACGTGGACGCGCACGGATATCACCAGCTCGCCGTCGAGCCGTACGGCGGCGTGCTGCTGCACACCTGGCTCGATCGCGACCTCTCGCTCGCCGGGCGCGTCGCGCTCCGCAGCGACGGGCTGCCGCGCACGTGCCTCGTCGATTTCGAGCGCCCGCTTCTTCGGGTTCCGAGTCTCGCCATCCACCTGCACCGCGAGGTGAACCAGGAGGGCCTGAAGCTCAACGCGCAGGCGCACCTCGCGCCGGTGACAGGCCTCGAGGGATCACCGCGCCTTTCCGACCTTCTTGCCTCCGAGCTGCGCGCGGCGGGTCACGGCGACGTCCACGGCGACGACATCGTCGCCTTCGATCTGGCCGCCTACGACGTCCAGCCGGCGGCGGTGTCGGGCGTGCGTGGCGAGTTCTTGCACGCCGCGCGCCTCGACAACCTCGCGTCGTGTCACGCTTCGCTGGTCGCGCTGCTCGCCGCCAGCGACACCGGGCCCGACGACGCGACCCGCATGGTCGTGCTCTATGACCACGAGGAGGTCGGCAGCCGCAGCGCGCAGGGCGCCGGCGGCACCCTGCTCTCCGACGCGCTCGAGCGCGTCGTGACCGGCTGGAAGGGCGGCGAGCCTCAGGGGCTCGCGCGTGCCGTCGCGCGCTCGGTGCTCGCGTCCGTCGACATGGCGCATGCCGTGCACCCGAACTACGCCGATCGCCACGAGCCCGGACACCGCCCTGTGATCGGCCGCGGCCCCGTGTTGAAGCGCAACGCGAACCAGTCGTACGCCACCGACGCGCGGACCGCCGGGCTCGTCCGCCAGCTCAGCGACGCGGTCGGCGGCGGCCTCCAGCACTTCGTCACGCGCAGCGACCTCGGTTGCGGTTCGACGATCGGCCCGATCAGCGCGGCGCGGGTCGGCATCGCGACGTTCGACGTCGGCAATCCGCTGCTCTCCATGCACTCGTGTCGCGAGATGGCGGGAACGGCAGATGTCGCGCCGATGATCGCCGTCCTGACGCGCTTCCTCGGCGCGTGAGCGGGCTTGTGTTTCGCGCGTGAGCGCGAGGCGTCGCCGCGGCTACCCTGCCCGCCCATGAGCGATCCCGAAGCCGAAGACCTCGCGCGCGCGAACCCGTCTGCGGCGCAGGAGCCGGATGACGACGACGAGAGCGCGGGAAGTCCGTTCGACCACCCGGCGTTCCTGCCGGTGCTGGTCTTCGCGATGGCGCTCTGGTTCGGTTACGACGGCTGGTTCAACGAGAGCATCGAATCGGTGCGCTTCAATCGCTACGGCTTCGGCTTCCTGCTCGGCGGCGGCGTCTACTTCACGCTCGTCGAGCTGACGCGCGCGCGTTACCTGCTGCCGCTGCTGCTCGTCGGCTACGCGCTGTGGCTCGGCGGTCTCGAATGGCTCGGCTCGCCGGACGCCTGGTACAAGGACATCGAATCCGCTCGGCTGTTCAACCGCTACGGCGCGCTCACCTCGCTCGGGCTCGCGGCGATCGCGGCGCTGCGCGATTGGCTCCGCGCGCGCCGGGAGAGCTCGCGCGCCGCGACTGCCTAGCAAGAAGCGTCAGGCGAGCAGACTGCGGCCGACGACCTTCAGCTCGAGGATCGGCTTCACGCCCTCGAAGATCGGCAGCACCAGCGCGTCCACGACGTAGCGGCTGATCGGGTATTCCTCGGCGTAGCCCCAGCCTCCGTGCATGAGCTGTCCCTGCTGCGAGACCTCCACGGCCACATCGCAAGCGAGCAGCTTGGCCTGCGCCGCGAGCGGAGCCGCCGCGCGCTCGTCCTCGTCCATCGCGCGCGCCGCCGCGTACGTGATCGCGCGCGACACCGCGAGCAGCGCCGCCATGCGCCCGACGGTGTACTGCGTGAGCTGGTAGTCGCCGATCGGCCGGCCGAACTGCATGCGGTCGGCGACGTACTCGGCCGTCTTCTCGAGCGCCGCCTGCGCGAGCCCGCAGGCGCGACCGCTCGTCTGCAGCCGGCCCGCCGCGAAGCCCGCCATCTGCAGGTAGAAGCCCCGGCCGAGCCCCGCGTCGCCGCCGACGAGGTTCTGCGCCGGCACGCGGTAGTTCTCGAAATTCAGCGTGAAGGAGTGCATGCCGCGATAGCCGGGCGTCGCGTCCGCCTTGCCGACGAGCCGCCCTCCACCGGGCTGCTTCATCTCGAACGCGTGTCCCGTGAAGGAGTCCTTCGGGACGATCAGGAGCGAGAGACCCTTCGCTCCCTTCGAGACATCGGGATCGGTGCGCGCGAGCAATGCCAGCACGTTCGCCCGGCCGGCGAACGTGCACCACGACTTCGGCCCGTGGACGACGTACTCGTCGCCGCGCCGCTCGGCACGGCACTTCACGCCGGCGGCGTCGCTGCCGATGTCGGGCTCCGTGACCGAGATGCCGACCATGATCTCGCCCGACGCGATGCGCGGCAGCCATTCGCGCTTCTGCGCCTCGGTGCCGCCGTTGAGCAGCGCCTTCGTCAGGATCTCGGGCCGCGTGATCAGCGAACCCGCCGCTGCGAGCGACGCGCGAGAGAGCTCCTCCGTCGTCAGGATCATCGCGAGATTGCCCATCTCGGATCCGCCGTACGCCTCGGGCACAGCGAGGCCGAAGTAGCCGAGATCGGCCATCGACCGGATGAACGACTCCGGCACGAGCTCGTCGCCCCGGTGGATGCGCTCGGCCGCGGGCGCCACCTCGCGCTCGGCGAACTCGCGGACCGCGTCGCGTACCTGCTCCGAGAGCTCGTCGAGCGGCCACGGTTCCCGGCCGCGCGCGGCGATCGTCTGTTTTCCGATCGCGCGCAGGACCGACTCGTGGCTCGCGCGACGCAGCAGCGCGCGCAGATCCGGCGTGAATGCCTGCTCGAGACCGGCCTCGCCGATCCCGAGATCGTCGACGACGCTCTCGAGCCGCTCGCGCACGCTCGTGCAGAGCAGGGCGATCCCCGCGACGCCCGCACGCTCGAACGACTCGCCCGTGCGCCCCTCGGTCTTCGCGAGGTCGAGCGCCGCGAGCATCTCGCGCGCCGCGCGCGTCTGGGTCGCCGCGTAGCTGACCCGCTCCACGAGCACCTGGTGGTCGTCGATGCGCGCGCCGCGTTCGGTCGCCGCGCGCGTGCTCTCGAGCGCGCGCTCCACGAGATCTTCCGCGGCACCGAGCAGGCGGCGTGCGTCGTCGAGGCGGGGGAGCTGTGTCATGGGGACCTCGTCGCGAAAAGGCGCGTAAGATAGCGTGCGAGCAACGGACGCCGTCGCGTCGTCTCGAGGTGGATTCATGCGTCTCGCTGCCGCCGTACTCGCCCTCTCCCTCGCCGCCGGAGCCTCGGCCTTCGCCCAGGGCTTCACGTCGGACGTCGACACGATCCAGATCGTCTCCGCCAACGTCGGCGGGAAGAACGTCTTCATCCCGTCGACGATCGTCGTCACCGGCGGGAAGCCGGTCACGCTCTCGATCTTCAACACCACGGACGTGCCCCACGGCTTCGCGATCCCGGGCATCAAGATCGAGGCCGTGCTGCCGGTGCAGGAGGAGCTCGCGGTCAAGCTGCCCGCGCTCGAGGGCGGGCACGTCTACCAGGTGAACTGCCAGCTCCACCCGGCGCATCGCACGGCGACCCTGGTGGTGCTGCCCGGCAAGAAGTAGCCGTCGTCAGCGGGGGGCCAGCGCTTCGGGTCCGAGCATTTCCAGCAACGGCTCGACGAGCGCGGGACTGCCGAAGACGAGGCCGAGCTTCCCGTTGCGCGGCGGCAGGGTCACGCAGCGACCGCCCGCCTCGGTCACCAGGATCTGTGTCGCCGCCGCGTCCCACAGGTTCAGCATGACGTCGACCATCGCGTCGACGCCTCCGCCGAGCACCATCGCGTGGCCGAACGCGTCGGTGTAGCCGCGCAGGACCGGCAGCTCGCGCGCCATGCGGTCGAAGCCGGCGCGCAGGCCGAAGAGGTCGAAGCAGAACGGATCGCCGTGCGAGATGAGCGCGCGGCGCAGGTCGGTCTGCTGGGAGACGCGCACCGCCGCGCCGTTGCGCCGCACGCCGCCGCCTTTCCAGCCGACGTAGCGCTCGTCGAGCGCCGGGAGATCGATCAGGCCGAGCACCGGCTCGCGATCGACGAGCAGCGCGATCAAAGTCGAGAAGAGCGGAATGCCGCGCGAGAAAGCGACCGTTCCGTCGATCGGATCGACGACCCAGCAACGGCCCGCGCCATCGCGCTCGGCTCCGTACTCCTCGCCGAGCACACCGTCGTCCGGGAACGCTTCGCGCAACGCGCCGCGGATCGCGCGCTCGGCCGCGCGGTCGGCCTCCGTGACGGGCGTGCCGTCGCCTTTGGTCTCGACAGCGACGCTGCGGAAGCGCGGGAGGATCTCCTTTCGGGCGAGATCCGCAGCCGCTGCAGCAACCCGCGCGGCCTCTTCGAGCGAGCTTCGCGACACGGCGCTCAGCCCCTGTTCCCGAGCTCGCGCAGGCGGCGAAAGGGGTAGATCCCGGAGTCGTGGCCGTCGCTCCAGTCGATCTGGATCGCGTAACGCCCGACGCTGCGGATGCGCAGTGGACGCACGTCGTCGGGGACGCTCGTAGGGTCGAGCGTGGCCCGCCCGCTCCACTCGTCGACACAGCGCGCACAGGCGCAGGCGAGGCGCAGCGCACGCACGTCGAACGTGCTCTCGGCACCGTCGGCCCAGCGGATACCGAGCTCGCGGGGGCCCTGCTGGGCGATCCGAGTCGGCGTGACGGAGAGATCGTCGTCGTGCGCGGCGCCGCTGGCCGCGGTCCTGTCGACCATCGCGCGCTAAACCTAGGCCGCCATGACAAACGAAACCATCGCGATTCTCGGTGGAACCGGCGACCAGGGCCTCGGCCTGGCGCTGCGCTTCGCGCGCGCGGGACGCCCCGTCGTCATCGGCTCTCGCAAGGTCGAACGCGCCGTCGAGGCGGCAGAGCAGGTGATGAAGCAGGTGCCACGGGCGCCGTCGGTCGTCGGGAAGGAGAACGCGGACGCCGTCGTCGGCTCGCCGATCGTGATTCTCTCGGTGCCCTTCGAGCACATGGCCGGAACCTTGAAGGCCGTGCGCGAGCGGCTCGCCCCGGGCCAGATCGTAGTGTCGATGGGCGTCCCGCTGGCGACAGCGATCGGCGACGGCGCGGTGCGGACGTTAGGTGTGTGGCAGGGATCGTGCGCCGAGATGGTGGCGTCGCTGGTGCCGAAGGGCGTGCACGTCGTCTCGGCGTTCCAGAACGTGTCCGCACATCGTCTCCAGGCGCTCGGCGAACCCGTGGAGTGCGACGTGATCGTGTCGGGGGCCAAGGAGCCGCGCGCTGCCGTGATGGAGCTCTGCGGGCTGGTCGATGGCCTGCGCGCGATCGATGGCGGGCCGCTGGCCAATGCCCGGATCGTCGAGTCGATCACTGCACTGCTGATCGGTTTGAACGTCCGCTACGAGGTCTCCGAGGGCATCGGGATCCGCCTGACGGGCCTTCCGAAGGGCTAGGGAACGGGCGCGTGCAGACGGCCCGCCGACCTGGTGCCGGAAGCGACCCAGCGACGCCCAGAGAGGGCTCGGGACAGAGCCCTAGCTGCCAGGCGAATCGGCTGTCAGCTCAAGGACTTGTGTGAGTGCGCGGAGACCAGCACCACATTTTGTGGAATTTTTGTTGACGCATCTGACGGCCAGGAGTAAACAGGCCTCGGGGATGAGACATGTCCCCTTGGCGGCCTGGGGGGGTTCGATCAACAGGCGGCCGACAGGGGGAAGCGAGCGGGTCTTGGGATGGAGGACCCGCGTCCCGCTCGGGGGCCCCGGACGTGCCGGGGCCTCTCTCATCTCCGGGAACCCGGAAGCGGTATGGCGGGCGACACTCGGAGTCGCGCTGCGGACCCGCCGGGATCTTGGCTTCTCAATCGACCGAATTCCTTTGGGAGGGAATCGTGAGCTCCATCGAGACGACCACGGGCAGCGGACGCAAGGCTCGCGCGACTCTGCGCGCCGTTGGCGACGGGGCGAGCGAACCTACGCGTCAACGTCCGAAAGGCGTCTCGGTGCCGCGCCATTTCACGCGCGCCGGCGAGGATCCGTTCGCATCGGTCGAGTGGGAGCTGCGCTCCGCGAAGATCACCAACGAGCAGGGTGAGATCGTCTTCGAGCAGACCGACGTCGAGGTGCCGAAGGGCTGGTCGCAGCTCGCCACCAATGTCGTCGTCTCCAAATATTTCCGCGGCCACGTCGGCACACCGGAGCGCGAGCGCAGCGTGCGCCAGCTCATCGGACGCGTGGTCGGCCGGCTGCGCGAGTGGGGCGAGGCGTCCAGCTACTTCCGCACGCCGGAGGACGCGCAGGCGTTCGCCGACGAGCTCTCCGCGATCCTGCTGGCGCAGCGCATGGCGTTCAACAGCCCCGTCTGGTTCAACCTCGGCGTCGCCGACACGTCCCAGCAGGCGAGCGCGTGCTTCATCAACTCCGTCGACGACACGATGGAGTCGATCATGGACCTCGCGAAGACCGAGGCCATGCTCTTCAAGGGCGGCTCGGGCACCGGCTCGAACCTCTCGAAGATCCGCTCCTCGCGCGAGAAGCTCGCCGGCGGCGGGACCGCCTCGGGCCCCGTCTCGTTCATGCGTGGGTTCGACGCGTTCGCGGGCGTAGTGAAGTCCGGCGGCAAGACGCGCCGCGCAGCGAAGATGGTGATCCTGAACGTCGACCACCCCGACATCATGGAATTCATCCGCTGCAAGGAGGAGGAGGAGAAGAAGGCCTGGTCGCTCATCGAGTCGGGCTACGACGGCGGCTTCAACGTGCCGGGCGGCGCCTACGACTCGGTCTTCTACCAGAACGCGAATCACTCCATTCGCGTCACTGACGCATTCATGCAGTCGGTGCAGGCCAACGGCGAGTGGCAGACGCGTGAGGTCACGACCGGCCGCGTCGCCGATACCTACCGCGCGCGCGACGTGCTCCGCGTCGCGGCCGAAGCCGCGCATACCTGCGGCGATCCCGGCATCCAGTACGACACGACCATCAATCGATGGAACCCGGTGAAGGCGTCGGGCCGCATCAACTCGAGCAATCCCTGCTCGGAGTACATGTTCCTCGACGACACGGCCTGCAACCTCGCCAGCCTCAACCTGATGCGCTTCCTCGATGGCGAGGGGCGCTTCGACGTCGAGTCGTTCCAGCGCGCGACGTCGCTCACGATCCTGGCGCAGGAGATCATCGTCGATCACGCCGACTATCCGACGCCGACGATCGCGCGCAACAGCCACCTGTTCCGCCCGCTCGGCCTCGGCTACGCGAACCTCGGCGCGCTGCTGATGTCGGCCGGCCTGCCCTACGACAGCGACGCCGGTCGCAACCTCTCGGCGTCGATCACGGCGCTGATGTGCGGTCAGGCCTACCTCATGTCGGCCGAGATCGCCGAGGCGATGGGCCCGTTCGCTCGCTACCGCATGAACCGCAAGCCCTTCCTCGCGGTGATCGAGATGCACAAGGAGGCCGCCGAGGCGATTCCGACCAACGGCGTCCCGCGCGATCTCCACGAGGCGGCGCGCCGCTCCTGGGCGCAGGCGCTCGAGGCGGGCCGACGCTTCGGGTTCAAGAACGGCCAGGTCACGGTGCTGGCGCCGACCGGCACGATCGCGTTCATGATGGATTGCGATACGACGGGCGTGGAGCCCGACATCGCGCTCGTGAAGTACAAGAAGCTCGTCGGCGGCGGCTTCCTCAAGATCGTCAACAACACCGTGCCGATGGCGCTGCGCACGCTCGGCTACTCCGAGGAACAGGTCGTCCGCATCGTCGACTACGTGAACGAGCACGAGACGATCGAGGACGCGCCCGACCTGAAGGCCGAGCACATCGCGGTCTTCGACTGCGCGTTCCGCGCGGCGAAGGGCACGCGCAGCATCCACTGGATGGGGCACGTGCGCATGATGGGCGCCGTGCAGCCCTTCCTTTCCGGCGCGATCTCGAAGACCGTCAACCTGCCCGAGGACGCCACGGTCGACGACGTCATGCATGCGTACCTCGAGGGCTGGGAGCTCGGCCTGAAGGCGCTGGCCGTCTACCGCGACGGCAGCAAGCGCACGCAGCCGCTCAACGCGGGTCGCGAGCCGGAGCCCGTGCGCGAGCTGGAGGCCGCGCGTCCCGTGCGCCGCAAGCTCCCCGACGAGCGCAACGCAAGGACCCACAAGTTCTCGATCGCGGGTCACGAGGGCTATCTCACGGTCGGCCTCTACGACGACGGCCAGCCCGGTGAGATCTTCCTGCGCATGGCGAAGGAGGGCAGCACGGTCTCGGGCCTGATGGACACGATCGCCACCATGACGTCCATCTCGCTCCAGTACGGGGTCCCGCTGAAAGCGCTGGTAGACAAGTTCAGCCACACGCGCTTCGAGCCCGCGGGCTTCACGAACAATCGCGACATCCCGATCGCGAAGTCGGTGATGGACTACGTGTTCCGCTACCTCGGCCAGCGATTCCTGACCGGCGAGGCCGAGGTGATGGACGAGCAGGAGACGTCCGCCGAGGTCTCCGGCCTCGCGCGGAACGAGCCGCCGCGAGCGGCGGTCGCGGGTGGATCGGGTGCCGATCCGGCACCGCTTGCCTTCGTCAACCAGTCCGACGCGCCCGGCTGTCCGGACTGCGGCTCGATCATGATTCGCAGCGGCAGCTGTTACAAGTGCCCGAACTGCGGCGTGACGAGCGGCTGCAGCTGAGGCGAGTTCTCGATGCATTCGGCGTCTCGAACGGGGGGTGAGAGGCGCCGATGAGCGCGGAGCCCCGTATGGGGCTCCGCGCTCCTTGCTTCGAGACGAAGGCGCGCGAGAGGCTCACGCCTCGTGACAGCGTCGGTCGCGTCCAGTATCAAGCGCGGCACCGACTGCTCGGAGGCGTCATGCACCGTCGCTCCACGCCGCGCGCCATGTGGCGATGCCTGGCGCTCACACCGCTGGTCACCGCTTGCATCAGCCTGGATCTGCCCGGAGGTGTTCCGCTGCCTCTGGTCGAGACCACCGTCTTCGGCGAGTCCGGGCCGAAGATCCTGATGCTGCAGATCGACGGCGTACTGAACGACGAGTCCGACACGACCTGGTACGGAGCGCGTCGCGAGAGTCCCGTCGCCCGCATCCGCGAGGAGCTCGATCGCGCTCGCCGCGACCAGGCGATCACCGCGCTGCTCGTGCGCATCGACACGCCGGGCGGCACGGTGACCGCGAGCGACCTGCTCTACCAGGAGATCCTGCGCTTCAAGCAGGAACGCGGCCTGCCGGTCATCGCGCAGCTGATGGGGATCGCTACGTCGGGCGGCTACTACGTGGCGATGTCCGCCGACACCGTCGTCGCGCATCCGACGACCGTCACTGGATCGATCGGCGTGCTGTTCGCCGGCGTGAATCTCTCGGGCCTGATGGCGAAGTACGGCGTTGCGGATCAGACGCTCACGTCGGGGCCCTACAAGGATGCAGGCAGCCCGCTTCGGCCCATGCGCCCCGAGGAGCGTGCCCAGATCCAGTCCGTGATCGACGACATGTATCAGCGCTTCCTCGAGGTCGTGCGCCAGGGTCGACCCCAGCTGGATGCGGCGACAGTCGAGCGCCTCGCCGACGGCCGTATCTACAGCGCACCGCAGGCCCTCGCGAACGGGCTCGTCGACAAGGTCGGAGACGTCGAGGATGCGGTGTCCATCGCCCGCACGCGCGCGGGCCTCTCCGAGGCTCGCGTCGTGACCTATCACCGTCCGCGCGAGTTCCGCAAGAACCTCTTCACAGCGCAGGCGCCCGTGGAGACGCCGCAGGTCGAGTGGGCTCTGCCGAGGTTCCAGCTCCCGCAGCCCGCGTTCCTGTACCTGTGGGCGCCCTCCGGGCTGCTCGACTAGTACACCCAGCGGCCGTCGCGGAGCCGGAACACCTCGGTGACAGGCTGCGTGGAGACGGC
>Ga0075421_100012308_pt1 | contig 10625 bp, 8 predicted proteins | sample SoiMetdeltSBSDD5_FD_75292 | JGI IMG/M metagenome (GOLD analysis project Ga0075421, IMG submission 75292) | Bulk soil microbial communities from a Populus tree surrounding site in Tennessee, USA - Soil MetaG P. deltoides SBSDD5 | ecosystem: Environmental > Terrestrial > Soil > Tree plantation... | reverse complement strand
GCCGCCGCTGCTTTCTCCGGTTGCCTCGCGGCAGCGGGCGCCGGTTGCGGTGAGGCGGCAGGCTGCGCTGTGGCGGCTGCGCCTTCCTTGATGGAGCCCAGCACCGAGCCGATGCCGACGGTCGATCCCTGCTGCACCATGATGTCGGAGAGCACGCCGGCGACAGGCGACGGCACTTCCACGGTCACCTTGTCCGTCTCCAATTCCACCAGCGGCTCGTCCACCTTGACCGCTTCGCCCGGCTTCTTGAACCACTGCCCGACCGTTGCCTCGGTCACGGACTCGCCCAATGCCGGCACCTTGATTTCTGTAGCCATTGCCTCACACCTTCAGCCGGCGAGCGCCTGCTCCACCAGCGTCTTCTGTTCCAGATTGTGCCGGCTGGCGAGGCCGGTGGCCGTCGCCGCGGACGCCGGGCGGCCCACGTAGCGCGCCCGCGTGTTGGCGATCGGCGTGTGCTGCAGCACCCACTCGATATTGGGCTCCGCGAAAGTCCACGCGCCCATGTTGCGGGGCTCTTCCTGGGCCCACACGATTTCCGCCTTCGGAAACCGCGACAGCTCCGACACCAGCGCCTTGGCCGGGAACGGATACAGCTGCTCCAGCCGCATCAGATAGACATCGCTGATACCGGCGGCCTCGCGCGCCTCGTACAGGTCGTAATAGACCTTGCCCGAGCACAGCACGACGCGGCGGATCTCGGCATCCGGCGCAAGCTTGATCTTCTCGCCGCTGCGCGCCTGGGCATCGTCCCAGAGCACGCGATGGAAGGTGGTGCCGGGGCCCATCTCGGCCAGATCGGAGGTGACCCGCTTGTGCCGCAGCAGCGACTTTGGCGTCATGATGACCAGCGGCTTGCGGAACTTGCGGTGCAGCTGCCGGCGCAGGATGTGGAAGTAGTTGGCCGGCGTCGTGCAGTTGGCGATCTGCCAGTTGTCCTCGGCGCACATCTGCAGGAAGCGCTCGAGCCGCGCGGAGGAATGTTCCGGGCCTTGGCCCTCATACCCGTGCGGCAGCAGGCACACGAGGCCCGACATGCGCAGCCACTTGCGTTCGCCCGAGGACATGAACTGGTCGAACACCACCTGGGCGCCGTTGGCGAAATCGCCGAACTGCGCCTCCCACATCACCAACGCGTTGGGCTCGGCCAGCGTATAGCCGTATTCGAACGCCAGCACCGCTTCCTCAGACAGCATCGAGTTGATGACCTCGAAGCGGCCCTGGTTCGGCGACACGTATTTCAACGGCGTGTAGCGGCGCTCGCTCTCCTGGTCGACCAGCACCGAATGGCGCTGCGAAAAGGTGCCGCGCTCGCTATCCTGGCCGGACAGGCGAACGGGGTAGCCCTCGTTGAGCAGCGTCGCAAATGCCAGATGCTCGGCCATGGACCAGTCGATACCGGCGCCTGTCTCCACCATTTCCCGCCGGCGCTGCAGCAGGCGCTGGATGGTCTTGTGGGCGTTGAAATCCTGGGGAATCGAGGTGATGCGCCGGCCCACTTCCTTCAGCGTGTCGATGGCAACGCCGGTCTCGCCGCGGCGGGCGTCATCCTCGGCAAAGCCCATCTTCGACCAGCGGCCATCGAGCCAATCGGCCTTGTTGGGCTTGTAACTGTCGGACGCCGCCAGCTCCTCGTCGAGATGGGCGCGGAACCTGGTCTTCAGGCCCTCGACGTCGGCCGCGCCCAGCACGCCTTCCTCGACCAGCCGCTGGCCGTAGATCTCCACCGCGCTCTTGTGTCTCTTGATGGCGCGATACATCAGCGGCTGCGTGAAGGCCGGCTCGTCGGATTCGTTGTGGCCGTGCTTGCGGTAGCAGAACATGTCGATGACGACCGGCTTCTGGAACCGCTGGCGGAACTCGGTGGCGATCTTGGCGACGTGCACCACCGCTTCCGGGTTGTCGCCGTTGACGTGGAAGATCGGCGCTTCCACCATCTTGGCCACGTCCGAGCAGTAGGGCGAGGAGCGCGAATAGCGTGGGGAGGTGGTGAAGCCGATCTGGTTGTTGATGATGAAGTGAATGGAGCCGCCGGTGCGGTGGCCCTTCAAGCCGGACAGGCCGAAGCACTCGGCCACCACGCCCTGGCCGGCAAACGCCGCGTCGCCATGGATCAGCAAGGGCAGCACCGGCGTGCGCTCGCCCACCTTGCAGCCGTGCTGGTCTTGCTTGGCGCGCACCTTGCCGAGCACCACGGGATCGACGATCTCCAGATGCGACGGGTTGGCGGTGAGCGAAAGGTGCACGTTGTTGCCGTCGAAGGCGCGGTCGGAGGAGGCGCCCAGATGATATTTGACGTCGCCCGAACCTTCCACGTCGTCGGGCTTGAACGAGCCGCCCTTGAACTCGTTGAAGATGGCCCGATGCGGCTTGCTCATGACGTTGGCAAGCACGTTGAGGCGCCCGCGATGGGCCATGCCGATGACGATCTCTTTGACGCCTAGCTGGCCGCCGCGCTTGATGATCTGCTCCAGCGCCGGCACCATCGCTTCCGCGCCATCGAGCCCGAAGCGCTTGGTGCCCGTGTACTTGACGTCGGCGAAGGTCTCGAACAGCTCGGCCTCGACCAGCTTGTTGAGGATGGCGCGCTTGCCTTCAGGCGTGAAGGCGATGTCCTTGTCCTTGCCCTCGATGCGCTCCTGGATCCACGCTTTCTGCACCGGCGAGGTGATGTGCATGAACTCGACGCCGATGTGCCGGCAGTAGGTGCGGCGCACGATCTTCAGGATCTCGCGGATGGTCGCCATCTCGAGCCCCAGCACCTTGTCGATGAAGATCGGGCGGTCGAGGTCGGCCTCGGTGAAGCCGTAGGTTTCGGGCCGCAGCTCCTTGTGGATCTTGCGCTCCGTGAGGCCGAGGGGATCGAGGTGGGCGGCCAGATGCCCCATCACGCGATAGGCGCGGATCAGCATCAGCGCGCGGATGCTGTCCTGCGTGGCGCGCAGGGACGCCGCCGGGCTCAACTCGAAACCTGAGGACTGCGCGCGTGCCTGCAGGCGGCCGCGGATATGCTGTTCCGTAGCGCCGTAGTCGCCCGTCAGGGCGCCCAGCAGCTCGCGATCGCCCTCGGCATTGAGCTGATCGAGCGGCCGGGCCCAGGACGGCCCGGCCTGGCCATTTTCACCCTGCTGCTCCTCGTTCAGGCTGGCAAAGAAGTGCCGCCACTCGTCGCTCACCGAGCCCGGATTGCGCTCGTACTGCGCCTGCATATCCTCGATGTAGGCGGCATTGGCGCCGTGCAAGAAGGACGTGCGCGCAAAGGCTTCGTTCTTCGGCTCGCGTGTCATAGGGGGTCAACGCTTCGTTGGTTGAGGTGCAAGGGAGGATCGCACGCTGAACTGACCAGGCGGCCCACGCCGAGCGCCTAGCTACCACATCGGATCGTTATGTACAGGCCGCACACGCTTATATGGGGTCCAAATATGACCGCCCAATAACTGCGGCTGCCCAAAGAGACAGCAGCGAATGCCCTGATTCCCTCTCCCCATTCTTCATGGGGAGAGGGTTAGGGTGAGGGGCGGCGGAAGCTCGCTCCAGCGTTGCGTGTGTGGCGGCCCCTCACCCCGACCCTCTCCCCGTAAGGACGGGGAGAGGGAGAAGACCGTCACGCGCCACGCCTGACAGCGCCAACGCGGCGCTAAAAAATCAGCCCTTGAGCACCTTGGCCAGGGTGGTGCCGAGTGAGGCCGGGCTGTCGGCGACGGCGATGCCGGCCGACTGCATGGCCGCCACCTTGTCCTCGGCCTTGCCCTTGCCGCCCGAAATGATGGCGCCGGCGTGGCCCATGCGGCGACCGGGCGGAGCGGTCATGCCGGCGATGAAGCCGGCCATGGGTTTCTTGCGGCCCTTCCTGGCCTCCGACTTGATGAACTCGGCCGCATCCTCCTCGGCCGCGCCGCCGATCTCGCCGATCATGATGATGGACGAGGTGGCAGGATCGGCGAGGAACATTTCCAGCATGTCGATGAACTCGGTGCCTTTGACCGGATCGCCGCCGATGCCGACCGCCGTCGACTGGCCGAGGCCGGCATCCGTGGTCTGCTTCACGGCCTCGTAGGTGAGCGTGCCGGAGCGCGAGACGATGCCGACGCTGCCCGCCTTGAAGATGTTGGCCGGCATGATGCCGATCTTGCAGGCGTTGGGGGTGAGCACGCCGGGGCAGTTGGGGCCGATCAGTCGCGATTTGGAACCATCCAGCGCCCGCTTCACTTTGATCATGTCGAGCACCGGGATGCCCTCGGTGATGCACACGATCAGCGGCATCTCGGCGTCGATGGCTTCGAGGATCGCATCGGCGGCGAAGCGCGGCGGCACGTAGATGGAGGTGGCGGTGGCGCCGGTCTTCTGTTTGGCGTCGAGCACCGTGTCGAAGATCGGCACGCTGGCGAGCTTGGCGTCGGGATGCTTGGTGCCGCCCTTGCCAGGCGTCACGCCGCCCACGACCTGGGTGCCGTAGGCGATCGCCTGCTGGCTGTGGAAGGTCCCCTGGCTGCCGGTGAAGCCCTGGCAGATGACCTTGGTGGATTTGTCGACGAGAATTGCCATCCGCCGTTTCCTTTCAGTGCCGTCGCGTCTGGCGTAGGTTGAGCGAAGCGAAGACCCAACACCATTGCGCCGCTCAGTCCGACACGAGTGGGGCCTGTGCTCCGCTTGACCTAACCTACGCTATTGAGCCTTGCCCTCTTTCCTGAGCCCTTCAGCCCGGAGCGCTTCTACGACGTCCTCGGGAGCCCGGTAGTCCGAATAGATCTGCTCGCGCAGCGTCAGCCGCCGACCGGCGCGGTCCGCAAGCGTCACGAGATGCGCAGTGAGCGGCGCCTCCAAGCGCGTGCCGCGCTCCACGGCATGCCGGCGCGCGTCGCGGAGCAGAGCTTCGTCCACCTCCAATTCAATCAAGCTCATCTCGGACCTCCATCGCATCGATCATCAAGCCGGTCGCGCGTTTCTATTGCCCATCCACGGTAAGCGTGAGGGCCCGGCCCGCGGCGCCGGTGTAAGTCGGCATGCCGAGCTCGATAATTGCCTCTGTGCCGCCGATCCGGGTTGTCCAGCGCGTCAGGTCTGTGTCGTACTGCCCCTCTCGAACGACGCTGGACGTACCGTCAACCAAATTCAGATTGGCAACGACTTCTGCCATGAGCTTGGCCTTCTCGGCCCAGGGCACGTTGACCTGACAGATACGACCGCGTCCACTGCTCAACCGCTCTCCAAAGTAGATCAACATTCGCTGATGTGGGTTGCTGCGCCCGGTCGAATCCAAGATCTCAGCGGTCTCGAACAAGGCGCCCGGGTATCTTTCGACCTCCGGGCCCGATCGCATAGTGCTCGCAATTGCAGCCCGGACGCGTGCCGGCTCGGCGGCAGTAGCGACGCAGTACGTACGAAAAGCCTGCACCAACCGATGCTCAGGGGAGAGATTCTGTGCAAGCGCCGATCCGGCGAAGGCGCCAGCCGCGACTGTCGCCGAGAGATGGAGCAGGAGCGTAGGTTGGGTCGAGTGAAGCGATGACCCAACACCGCGCCAGCCAATCCGCTTGTTGGGTCTGCGCTGCGCTTGACCCGACCTACGCATCAGGCCGCCTTCCTCACTTCGTCGGTGATCTTCTTCGCCGCATCGGCCAGGTTGTCGGCCGGCACGATCTTGAGCCCCGACTGGGCCAGGATCTGCTTGCCGAGCTCCACGTTGGTGCCTTCCAGGCGCACCACCAGCGGCACCTTGATGGCCATCTCCTTGGCGGCGGCCACCACGCCCTCGGCGATGATGTCGCAGCGCATGATGCCGCCGAAGATGTTGACCAGGATGCCCTTCACGGCCGGGTCGGAAAGGATGATCTTGAAGGCGGCCGATACCTTCTCCTTGGAGGCGCCGCCGCCCACGTCGAGGAAGTTGGCGGGCTCCATGCCGTTGAGCTTGATGATGTCCATGGTGGCCATGGCGAGGCCGGCGCCGTTCACCATGCAGCCGATGGTGCCGTCGAGCTTGACGTAGTTGAGGTCGTACTTGGAGGCCTCCACCTCGGCCGGGTCCTCCTCCTCGATGTCGCGCAGCGCCTGCACGTCCTTGTGGCGGAAGAGGGCGTTGTCCTCGAAGTTGATCTTGGCATCGAGACAGACCAGCTTGCCGTCCTTGGTGACGACCAGTGGATTGACCTCCAGGAGAGCCATGTCCTTCTCGACGAAGGCCTGGTAGAGCGCGCCGATCAGCTTCACGCACTGGTTGATCTGATCGCCCTCCAGCTTGAGGGCGGCCGCGACCTTCCGGCCGTGGAACGGCTGATAGCCCGAGGCCGGGTCGATCGACAGGGTGACGATCTTCTCCGGGGTATCGTGCGCCACCTTCTCGATGTCCATGCCGCCTTCGGTGGAGGCGATGAACGAGATGCGCGAGGTGGCGCGGTCGACCAGCGCGGAGAGGTAGAGCTCGCGGGCTATGGCGGTGCCGTCCTCGATGAACAGGCGCTTGACCAGGCGGCCCGCGGGCCCGGTCTGGATGGTCACCAGGGTCTTGCCCAGCATCTCCCCAGCCGCGGTCTTGACCTCGTCGATGGACTTGGCAAGGCGCACGCCGCCGCCGCTGCCCGCCTCGGCTTCCGTGAACTTGCCCTTGCCGCGGCCACCGGCGTGGATCTGCGACTTCACCACCCACACCGGCCCCGGCAGGGCCTGGGCTGCCTGCACAGCCTCGTCGACCGAGAAGGCGGGCGCGCCCCTTGCCAGCGGGACGCCATAGGGGCGCAGAAGCTCCTTGGCCTGGTATTCGTGGACGTTCATGTGGGCTCCCTTGGCGGCGCTCGCTCGAAGGGGTCAGACCCCTTGCCTCCGACCATGGCAGAAAACCTTGCAGGTCTTGGCAAGGGGTCTGACCCCTTCTGGCATACCATATGCCAGTACGTGTAATGACCGCTAGGGCCTCATTTCGGCCCTGCGAGAAGGTCTATGCTGCACCGCGGGAGGCGATCATTTCAATCTCGACTTTCGCAGACATTGGGAGGGCCGCCACCGCGATAGTGGAGCGGGCCGGGTAGGGCTCGCTCACGTAGGCCTTGTAGACCTCATTGACGGCGGCGAAGTCGGCCATATCGGTGAGAAAGATCGTTGTCTTGACCACGTGACCGAAGGTGAGCCCGGCCTCCTCCAGGATGGATTTCAGATTCTCCAGCGACCGCCTCGCCTGCGCGCTCACATCGCCATCGACCAGCTTGCCGGTAGCGGAATCGAGCGGGATCTGGCCGGAGATGAACACGAGATCGCCGTTGGCGATGGCGAGCGAGTAGGGGCCTATGGCCTTGCCCTTGGGAGGAGTAATGGCTTGCTTGGGCATGGGGGTCTCCATTTTCATCCACCCGTCATCCCGGATGGAGCGATGCGAGCCGCAGGCGAAAAGTGCTCCATCCGGGACCTCCGCGTTGAGTCCGATTCGCCGGCCGAGGTCCCGGACAGCCTCGGCCTGTGACCTCGGCTTCCGGGATGACGGGTGCGATCGCTACGCCAGCTGCGGCGCGATCTTCTTGCAGGCGTCGATCAGGTTCTGCACGGCGCCGACCGACTTGGTGAACATCGCTTTTTCCTCGGCGTTGAGTTCGATCTCCACCACCCTCTCCACGCCGTTGGCGCCGATCACTGCCGGCACGCCCACGTACATCCCCTTCACGCCGTACTCGCCGTTGAGATGGACGGCGCAGGGCAGCACCCGGCGCTTGTCCTTGAGATAGCTCTCGGCCATCTGGATGGCTGAGGAGGCCGGCGCGTAGAAGGCCGAGCCGGTCTTGAGAAGGGCCACAATCTCGCCGCCTCCCTTGCGGGTACGCTCGATGATGGCGTCGAGCTTGCCTTGCGTGGTCCAGCCCATCTTGACGAGGTCGGGAAGCGGGATGCCGCCGACCGTCGAGTAGCGCGCGATCGGCACCATGTCGTCGCCGTGCCCGCCCAGGACCAGGGCGGAGACATCCTCCACGGACACGTTGAACTCGTCCGACAGGAACTTGCGAAAGCGGCCGGTGTCGAGCACCCCGGCCATGCCGACGACCTTGCTGGACGGCAGGCCGCACGACTTCTGCAGCGCCCACACCATGGCGTCGAGCGGGTTGGTGATGACGATCACGAAGGCGTTGGGCGCGTACTGCTTGATGCCCTGTCCCGCCTGCTCCATCACCTTGAGGTTGATGCCGAGGAGGTCATCGCGGCTCATGCCGGGCTTGCGGGGCACGCCGGCCGTGATGATGATCACGTCGGCGCCGGCGATGTCGGCATAGGCATTGGTGGGCTTCAGGTTCATGTCGAAGCCCTCGATGGCGCCGGACTGGCCGATGTCCAGGCCCTTGCCGCCGGGCACGCCCTCGACGATGTCGAACAGCACTACGTCACCCAATTCCTTGAGGCCGATGAGGTGGGCCAGGGTGCCGCCGATCATGCCTGCGCCGATCAGCGCAATCTTGGTGCGCGCCATAGCCTGTTGCTCCTGTGGTGTGCTGCGCTGCCGCAATCTATCGAGCCAACCCATGGGTGTGAACCGGGCTTCAAGGGGTCAGACCTCTCGCCTCCACCGCTGGTGTCGGCACAGAGGTCAGACCACTTGCTTCGACCGCTGGCCTCCAGGTCAGAGGCGAGGGGTCTGACCCTGTTCTCGATGTCCGCCCTCTCGGGCGTTGGTTAGCCCGAAAGGCCAGAGCGTTCAAGGCGACGAAAGGTGTGGCGAAGGCAGGTCCTTCGCGTTACCGGGAACCAGGTGCAGACCCCTCGCTCTATCGTCGGGTCCGAAGCGAGCGGGTCGGGACGAGGGGTCCGACCCCATCGCAGGGTGCGGCACCGCAACCCGTGCGTCATGACTGGAGTTCCGGAGGGAACACGGATAATGCTGGCGGCCGGTCATGCAGTCCAACGATCGCAATCTCAAATATTGCATCATCGGCGCCGGAGCCTCCGGGCTCGCGGTGGCGAAGAATTTTGTCCAGCGTGGCGTCCCTTTCGACTGCCTGGAACGTGAGCACGACATCGGCGGACTGTGGAACATCGCCACGCCGAGCGGGGTGGTGTACGAAACTACCCATCTCGTGTCCTGCATCAGCTCCACCGGCTACGACGATCTGCCGATGCTGGACGAGGACTACCCGGAGTATCCCAACCACGCCCGCGTGCTCGGCTATTTCCGGGATTTCGCCCAGGCCTTTCGGCTGCTCGACAATATCGAATTCGGCAAGCCAGTCACTGCGGTGGCGCCGCAGGACGACGGCACGTGGGCGGTGAGCGTAGTCGGCGAGGTGCAGCCCCGGATCTACAGCGGCGTGGTGATTGCCAGCGGCCACCACGACACCCCGCGAATGCCGGTCTATCCGGGCGCTTTCAGTGGCGAGATCATCCACTCGCGGGCCTACAAGAGCCCCAGGCAGCTGCGCGACAGGCGCGTGCTGGTGGTCGGCTGCGGCAACTCGGCGGCCGACATCGTGGCGGACGCGGTGCACGGCGGCTCGCGGGTGTTCCTGAGCATTCGCCGCGGCTACTGGTTCGTTCCCAAGTTCATCCTGGGCTTCCCCACAGGCGACGTCATCTCCTACGCCGAGATGGTGCCGATGCCGAGCCTGATGCGGCGTTGGCTGTTCCAGGGGATGCTGTGGCTTGTCCAGGGACCGCCGTCGCGCTACCGCATGCCCGACCCAGACTACAGCATCGACCAGGCCCATCCCACGATGACCGACGAGATCCCACGTCTGGTGGCGCATGGGGACCTGAGCATAAAGCCTGAGATCGCGGGATACGACGGCGACTGCGTGCTGTTCACGGACGGCACCACCGAGGCGGTCGATATCGTCGTGTTCGCCACCGGCTATCAACCCGTCATCCCCTACATCGACGAGAGCCTGATCTACACCAAGGACGGCCGTCCGCGCCTGCTCTTCAACGTGGTCCACCCCGATCACGCGGGCCTGTTCGCGGCGGGCCTGGCCCAGGCTAATGGCAGCATGTGGAGACTCGCCGACTACCAGGGTCAGTTGATCGCCAACCTTATCGTCGCCGGCAGGCACGCGCCCGACCGCGCCCGCTCCTTTCGCGGGATGCTGACCGAGCGCGCGGCGCGCGCTGGTGTCCGCACCTTCGTCGCCTCCGACCGCCACCGCCTGGAGGTGAACTACTATGACTACCGGCGGCTCATGAAGCGCCTCAACCGCCGCTTCGGATCGCTGCGGAAGATGAAGCTGGAGCCCGATCTGCCCGGCATCGCGCAAGCCGACGCAGGCGCCAGCCCCCTCGCGTCGGAGGTATCATTGAGGTCACGACCGACGAGGCGGGGGGTCTGACCCTTTCCCCCAGCGAGAGTCGGACACAGGATCGCTGTCCCGTGGAGATCGTCCAGACATCGGCGGAGGCCATTCGAGACGCGGCGGCGGCCCTGCGGAACGGAGCGCTGGTCGCGTTCCCTACCGAGACAGTGTACGGGCTGGGCGCGAACGCCACCGACGGCCGCGCGGTAGCGGCCTTATTCGAGGCCAAGGGGCGCCCGCGCTTCAATCCGCTGATCGTGCATGCGGCGACGGTGGAGTCTGCGGCAGCACTGGGGCATTTGACTGAGACGGGCGCCAAGCTGGCTCGGGCGTTCTGGCCGGGGCCGATCACGCTGGTGCTGCAGAAGC
>Ga0075421_100012307_pt1 | contig 10625 bp, 6 predicted proteins | sample SoiMetdeltSBSDD5_FD_75292 | JGI IMG/M metagenome (GOLD analysis project Ga0075421, IMG submission 75292) | Bulk soil microbial communities from a Populus tree surrounding site in Tennessee, USA - Soil MetaG P. deltoides SBSDD5 | ecosystem: Environmental > Terrestrial > Soil > Tree plantation... | reverse complement strand
CACGCTGGCGACGGGAGTCAGCGCGCTCCACGTGCAGTGCTTTGCGTCGTCGGTGCAGCAGGTGGCCGCTGAGTCGCTCGGCATCTCACGCGAGACTCCCGCACCCTCAGTGCCCCCACGCGTCCCAAGATCCGCTTGAAGAGACCTTCAGCGCACACCTTCGAGTACCGGTGTGGCCGACTGACTTCTTGCGAGGGCCTGGTAGATGTCGGCCCACAGGTCCGCGTAATCTTCCAGGCCGACCGACATTCGGATCGCGCCGCCGTATGGTAACTGGGCGCCATCCTCGGCCCCTTCACCGAAGTCGAGATCGTACGGCAGCTCCACGATCGTCTCCACGCCACCGAGGCTCGTAGCGATCGGGATGAGCTTGAGCGAGTCCGCGAAGCGACGGCCGGCGACCACCCCCCCGCGCGGCACGAATGTCACGACCCCTCCGCCCGCTCGCATCTGCTTCGATGCAACTGCGAAGCCCGGGTCGGACTTGAGATACGGATACGAAACGCGCTCGACCGCTGGGTGACGCGACAGGGCACGCGCGAGTCCGAGCGCCGTCTCCGCTTGCCGCCGGACGCGCACGCCGAGTGTGCGCACGCCGCGCATCAGCAGCCACGCCGCGTGCGGGTCGAGCACCGTGCCGAGCAGGATCTGCATCTCGCGCAGGCGCGCGATGAGGTCGCGTCGTCCCGATGCTACGCCGCCCATCACATCCGAATGACCGCCTAGGAACTTCGTGGCGGAGTGCAGGCTGAGCGTCGCGCCGAGTGAGATGGGCGATTGCAACGCCGGGCTCGCGAAGGTACCGTCGACGAACAGTTCGATCCCTGGCTTCACCAGCTTCGCGACGGCCGCAATGTCGGCGATGTGCAGCAGCGGGTTCGATGGCGTCTCGAGGTAGATGAGCTTCGTGTTCGGTCGGATCTTCGCGGCGACGTTCGCCGGATCGCGCTCGTCGATGAAGTCCGTCTCGACACCATACCCGCGCAGCACGCTGTCGAGCACCGTACGTGTTTGCGCGAAGATCTCGCGCGATGCGACGACGTGATCGCCGGCCCGCAGAACCGCGAACAGCGCGGTGGAGATGGCCCCCATCCCCGAGCCGAACATGATCGCCTCCTCCGCTCCCTCGAGGTCGGCAATGATGCGAGCTGCGGTCGCCGCCGTCGGATTCCCGAAGCGTCGATAGAAGGTCGTCGAGCCGTTGTGGAAGAGCTCCTTGTGATCGGCCGCGGAACCGGCGGTGTATGTCGTCGCGAGCACGATCGGCTCGCTCAGCGGGTGATTCGCGTCAGCCCCGTTCGTCGCGTGCACGCGAACGGCGCGGGTATCGAATCCGAGACTCATCGGTCCTCCTCTGGTGGTCGCCTCAGTTGGGAGGCGATGCGGGATCCTAGGTCGAATACTAGGTCGTCGCCAATGCGACCGGCGCATGGTCGTCATGCCCAGTCGCTGCCTGTATGGGCGTTAGCTTTTGCGGTGTGTCGCCTTCACGGCGACGCCATCCCACGAGGGGTCAGGCGATGTACGCGACGTGTCTGTTCTGCAACCGTCCACTCGGCACTAACGAAGCCCTCGAGCACTTCCCGGTCGGCCGGCGGCTCGCATTCGACGCCGCGAAGGGCCGGCTGTGGGTCGTGTGCGGCGCATGCGAGCGCTGGAACCTCTCCCCGCTCGAGGAGCGGTGGGAGGCCATCGAGGAGGCGGAGCGCCTGTATCGCGCGACGCGACTCCGGGCCGCAACTGATCAGATCGGCCTCGCGCGCCTTCGCGACGGGACCGAGCTTGTGCGAATTGGCGAGCCGCTGCGTCCGGAGTTCGCGGCGTGGCGCTACGGGGACCAGTTCGGCCGGCGGCGGCGCCGACAGATCCTGATTGCCGGCGCGGGCGTCGGGGCGTTAGGCGCGATCGTCGCGGGTGGAGTAGCCGCGGGGGTCTCCATCGGGGGCTTCGGCTGGCTCATGGTGAAAGCAGCGCGCGCGACGGTCAAAGGAAACCCGCGGAGCACCGTCGCGCGCATTCGCACGGACGACCGGCAGCTCCTGCGTGTACGGCTCGGCCATCTCTCCGAAACGACACTCGATCGGGGCACGACGTCGCCGGTCGCCCTCGACGTGCGCCATGAAGCCGGCCGCTGGCGCTTCGAGGGAAGCGAGGCGCTGCGCGTGGCGTCGATCCTGATGCCGAAGGTGAACCGGTTCGGCGGCACGAAGCGAACAGTGGCCGATGCCGTGAATGTCCTCGAGGATCGTCAGGGCCCGGAACGATTTATCGAGAACCTGGCACAGTTCGCGCCCGGTGTGCGACGGCTTCCCGCGAAACCGGTACGCCGGCTGACGCTGATGCACGACATGCCCGAATCCGGACTGCTGGCGTTGAATCCGGTGCAGCGGCTGGCGTTCGAGATGGCATTGCACGAGGAAGCGGAGCGCCGAGCGATGGAGGGCGAGCTCGCGGACCTCGAACGCGCGTGGAGAGAAGCCGAGGAGATCGCCGCAATCGCCGACGACCTGTTCGTTCCGTCGAGCGTTTCGGAGCGAATCGCACGGATGCGAGATGTAGCGCTCAAACCGGACCGTTGATCCGGCCGCGGGCGAGCCGACCTGGGCCGAGGAGACGCGGCGAAGAGCGGAGCCGCGCACCAAAACGTTCTCACGAGGGTCATCCTCATCATCGCTTTCGAGAATGGACCTCGGTCGGACAGACCTGAAGCGTGTGCCGTTTGAACGTCGCGCCACCGAAGCGGTCTGGCCAGGATGCGAACGGGCCATACCGCCGACGGCCGAGCGCATTCCCGTTCAAGACGCCGCGCCGCCTGAGCCGAATACTTGGTAGTTCCGCCAGCGAGGAGCCGAGGGCGAATGCCCATGGTGGTTCACCGATCCGGTTTCGTGAGACGTGTCTCGGTCGCCTGGATGGCTGCGGCCGCCGCCTGCTCCTCTGGGCGGAGCGCGACCGATGCCACACTCGCCCATGCCGAAGACTCGGTGGCGGTCCCGGCATCGCGCCCAATCGCGTTCATTGGAGCGAATGTCGTGTCGATGCGAACGAGCGCCATCGCGACTGCGCAGACCGTCATCGTACGAGACCGACGTATCGCCGCGATTGGCCCGGAGGCGTCGACGAGCGTTCCGCAGGACGCGTTCGTCATCAACTCGCGCGGCTCGTGGATGATGCCCGGTCTCGCGGACATGCACGTGCACAGCGTCGTACGCGATGCCGCGCTCTACGTCCCGCATGGAATCACGACCGTGCGAGTCCTCTGGGGCACACCGGGCGGCCAGGACTACGCGCGACGCGTACTCGAGGACGACCTCCACGTGCCAACGATCGTGAGCGTGAGCCCCGGGCTCGATGGCCGTCCACCGAGCTGGCCCTTCACGCGGTTCGTCGACGATGCGCGTATGGCCGTCGACACGGTGCGCGTCGTCGTTGGCGAAGGATGGCTTGCGATCAAGATCTACGACCGTCTTTCACGCGAGGCCTTTGACTCCATCGTCGCGACCGCACATGGACTCGGCAGGCGTGTCGCGGGCCACGTACCATTTGCGGTCAGCCTCCAGCACGCGCTCGCGACCGGCCAGGACGAGATCGAGCACCTCAGCGGCTACGAGCGCGCCCTCGGCGGAAGTTGGGCAGCAGTCGACCCGAGCCTCATTCCGGCGTTGGTCACACAGACCGTCGTGGCGGGAACGTGGAATTGTCCGACACTCGCCATCATCTCCGAGATCTTTCGGCAGCGCTCGCCGGCCGAGCGTGACGTCGTCGTTCGCAACCGTCGCCGGTTCGTGAAAGCACTGCACGACGCCGGCGCGCCGCTGCTCGTCGGCACTGACTCGGGAATCGACATCGTTCCCGCCGGCGAGACGATTCATGCGGAGCTCGCGGAATTCGTGGCGGCGGGCCTTACGCCGTACGAAGCGCTTCGTGCCGCTACCTACGCGCCGGCCATGTGGCTCGGCATCGAGCGTGAGGCGGGGACGGTCGATGTGGGTCGTCGGGCTGACCTGTTGTTGCTCGACGCGAACCCGCTGGCGGACGTCGCGAACGTTAGGCGCCTCCGCGGAGTCGTCCTCCGTGGCTCGTGGATACCGAAGCGGCTCCTCGAGACGCCGCCGTAGTTCACGCGTCACGCCTTCCCTTCGACGGGGGACGATAGCGACGCCGCGGCGCGCCTGGCCGGGCTCAGAATCCACCCGACGAGCCAGCCGAACACAGCGTTCGAAATGCCAACTTCGGCCAGGTGTACGAGGCGAACCTGGTCCGGGAAGAGCGGGTTTGGCGGGAGAAGTGCCGTCACGCCCCCAAGCCCCGACAGAGTGGCGGCAACAGCCAGTGCGTGCGTCATGCGAGATGACCGCAGAATGGTGATCACCAGCACGCCGATCGCGACGAACATCGGTCCGCGCACCGTCGCCTGCAACACGAACAACAGGCTTGCCGGTGGGATTGGCTTGTTCGCGTAGAAGTCCCGCACGAACGGGTAGATCAGTCCCCCCGCGACGAAGTAGATGACGGCATAGATGACCCCAAGCATCATCACGCGAGCGATCACCCCGGCGACGGAAAACTCCGCGAAAGGCGAACTCACGACGCCGCCCTCGGCTGACGGCGGAACGAGCCTCGCGACGGCTACCGCAACGACCGTGTTTGCGACTGCCCCCATAGCCGCGAGGCGGACGATCGGCCACGCGGGGGCGATGCTGAACACGATCGCCTCCAGGTCGTTCACGACGACGAAGCCGAGGCCGACGCCAACCAGCGCGAGCAGGCGCGCGGGGTCAGTGATGCGCGCTCGCGTCGCAAGCCAGACGATGAGGCCTGCGTGAATCGCGGCGCTGGCGATCCCCGCCAGCACCGCGCCGGCAGTCTGATCGACGGCACCACCGACCGCACCCGCGTTGAACCGCATCTCGGCCGCACGCGTTGCCACGAGCAGCGTTGTCATCAGGGCCCATGCTACCGCCGGTCGCGTCGTCATCGCTTCGCTCCACGTTTCGTCGGTTGCTTCGCCTTGCGTCCTTTCGCGAGCGCGCGCCGCGCGCGACGGCACCATCGCACGTGCGCATCGAACACCTCGAGACCGTTTTCGAGCCCCAGCCGGCCGCCGGGGTGCATCGCGGGCGCCGTCACGCGGTAGTACTCGCGGAGATCGGTGACGTACGCCACGAGCTCCTGCTCGAACCGCTCCAGAAACCGGCGCGACGCGTCCACGCCGGCGCTGCTGTACGTCAGCACGAAGCGGAGCAGCACGATCTGCACGCCGGCGATGATGTCGTCACGCGCCGGTGGCGCCGTGGCCCAGGCGCGGAGCGCGTCGAGCCCGGCCGCGGTCAGGGTGTAGATCTCCCGGGGGCGCAGCGTCGCCTCTCCTTCCACGGTTGACTCTACCAGACCCGCGCCGCGAAGGCGCTGGAGTGCCGGATAAATCGCGCCGGGGCTGTCACTGAAGTGGCCCATGGGCGTGAGGGCAAACACGCGTCGTAGATCGTAACCAGAGCGCGGCTCTTCGTTGATCAGCCCGAGGAGGGCGCCCGCAAGCGGGGTCAGAGGCTTCATGATACGCTACGTTATAGTACGCCGCGTACTATCGCAATGCCGGGGCTGACACCCGCCCCGGTCGTGACTGTCGCCCGCCCGGTACGCGTTCGTCCCGCGAACGAGCTTACTCATCCCACGAGGAGTGGCGGCGGCCTGGTACCACCACGAGCGTGCTCTGAACACGGCCACCCTCGAGACAGCCGCTGACCATGAGCCTTGCCCTTCACCCCGACCTGCGCTTCGCGCTGCGCGAGCTTCGCCGCCATCCGGCCGCGTCGTTCATTCCCGTCCTCGCCTTGGCGCTTGGCGTCGGCGCCGCGACGACCGTCTTCAGCGTTGTGAACGGCGTGCTGCTCAGGCCCCTGCCCTACCACGAGCCCGATCGCCTCATCAACGTCTGGAACGACATCGGTGAAGGTCCCGAGGCGCAGTCGCTCCCCGCGGTCTCGGCAGTGGACTGGCGCTACTATCAGCGCCACACGAAGCAGTTCGTCGATTTTGGCGCCGCAACCGGCGGCGTCGAGCTGGGCGCCACCGGCATCGTCGGCGGCGCTGGCGACACGCCCGAGAAGGTCGTCATCGGCGGGCTCTCGTCCAACTTCCTCCCACTGCTCGGGGTTCGCCCGATGCTGGGACGCACGTTCATCCCGGAGGAGGACGTGACTGGCGGCCCGCGGACCGTGATCCTGAGTCACCCCTTCTGGCAGCGGCGGTTCAACGCCGATTCGACCATCGTCGGCACGACGATCATGGTGGACGACATCCCCCGCACCGTCGTCGGCGTGCTGCCGTCTAGCTTCCGGCTGATGCATCCGGCGGAGACCTACGTCCTCCGCGACTCGGACGTCTACACGCCGCTGCAGCTCGACTGGAACGCGGCCGGTCGCCGGAACTACTTCACGGTCTACACGGTGATCGGACGCCTGAAACCTGGTGTGACGCTGGAGCAGGGACAGGCGGATCTCGCGGCCATCGCTCAGGGGCTTCGCGGCGAGAACCCCGAGTACAAGACCACGCCCCTCGTGATCCGCGGCGTCCCGCTGCATCGCGACGTCGTCAAGTCCGTGCGACCCGCGCTGCTGGTCCTGCTCGCCGCCGTCGGGCTGCTCGTGCTCATCGCGTGCGCGAACGTCGCGAACCTCCTGCTCGCCCGTGCGAGTGGTCGCGACCGCGAGATCGCAGTGCGGCTGGCAGTCGGGGCGTCGCGCTGGCAGGTCGTCAGGCAGTTGCTCGTCGAGAGCGCGGTGTTGACGGTCATCGCCGGAGCGCTGGGGGTCTGGCTCGCGATAGCTGGCCTGTGGTACCTGACGGAAGTCCAGCCGGTGGAGCTGCCGCGGTCCCAGGACATCGCCCTCGATTGGCGCGTGATGCTGTTCACCTCCGGACTCCTGCTCGTGACCGCGATGCTCTGCGGGCTCGCACCAGCACTCCACGCCTCTCGTCAGGCGTTAGGCCGCATCCTCGGCGGCACGCGCGTCGCGAATTACGGGCGACAGCCGATGGTGAGGACGGTGCTCATCGTCGCGGAAGTCGCGCTCTCGCTCATGTTACTCGTCGGCGCGGGGCTGCTCGTGCGAAGCTTCGCGCAGCTTCAGGCGGTGCGTCCCGGATTCGTTGCGGGCGCAACGCTATCGTTCCACGTCGCGCTTCCACGCTCGAGCTATCAGAACTTCGAGCAACGCCAGGCGTTCGTGGCCGATGTGATCGGGAGACTGCGTGGGGTCGCTGGCGTGCAGTCGGTTGGCGCGACGTCGAACCTTCCGCTCACCGGGCAGGGTCCGACGCGTTGGTACGCCTTCGATGGACGACAGGAGCAATGGGGGAGCCTGCACGCGGAGGGCCTGTCGGTCACACCCGACTTCTTCACGGCTGCCGGCACACGTCTCCTCGCCGGACGTGCGTTCACCGACGCGGACGACGGCCGCGCGCCACAGGTCGTGATCGTCGACGAGCTGATCGCCAGGAACGGGTGGGGATGGCCTAACATCAACCCGGTCGGCCAGCGGCTTCAGATCGGTCCGCCCGACTCGCCGAATCCGTGGGCGACGGTGATCGGAGTCGTCGAGCACATCCGCAGCGGCGATCTCCGGGAGGATGGGCTGCCGCAGCTCTACTGGTCGTTCAAGGCGCGGAGCCCCGGGAACATGAACTACGTCGTGCGGTCGTCGCTGCCGGCCGAGCAGCTCGTCGGCACGGTGCAGCGCCTCGTGAGCGAGGTGAACCCCGCGATCCCCGTGACCAACGTCGCGCCGCTCACGAAGTATCTCAACGCGGCGCTGGCCGAGGCGCGCTTCGCGCAGCTGCTGATGCAGATCGTGGGCGGGTTGGCGGTGTTCCTGGCGGCGGTCGGGTTGTACAGCGTGATTGCGTTCGTCGTCACCCACCGCACTCGCGAGTTCGGCATCCGCCTCGCACTGGGCGAGACACCGGGCGGACTGCAGCGATGGGTCGTCATCCGTGGCATGCGGCTCGTCGTGCTCGGCGCCGCGGTCGGGGCACTCGTCGGGCTCGTGGCCGTGCAAGCCATGCAGGCGCTGCTCTTTCAGGTTAGCGCGCGGGATCCCGTGATATTCACCGCGGTCGGCGTGTTCCTGTTAGGCGTCGGCGCTGTGGCCTGCTACGTCCCGGCGCGCCGTGCCAGCAGCGCCGACCCGCTTACCGCGTTGAGATCCGAGTAGCCGTTGGCTAACGTTCCAACCTCCGGCGGGTTCCGGCTGTCCGACCCCGTGTCCTTACCTCCGGATCATGCTCTCGGATTTCCGCTTCGCTCTTCGAACACTTGCGAAGAGCCCTGCATTCTCCGTCGCCGCCATCCTTTGCCTCGCGCTCGGGATCGGCGTGAACGCGACCATATTCAGCTGCGTTCGCGCCCTGCTCCTCCGTCCCTTCCCGTATCGCGCGCCGGACGAGCTGGTGGCGATCGGTGAGTCGAACCCGAAGCGCGGGTGGCACATGAACTCCGTGTCCTACCCGAACTTCCGCAGCTGGCAGGCAGAGAACCGCACGCTCGAGAGCGTCGGGCTCTGGACCGGGTCGTCGTACAACCTCGCGACCGGTGACGGGGCCGACTATGTCCCGGGGGCCACGGTCTCCTGGACGATGTTCCACGTGCTCGGGATCCGACCGTCACTCGGTCGGGACTTCCAGGAAGACGAGGATCGCGTCGGTGCTCCGAAGACGGTCATCCTGAGCGACCGCATCTGGCGCGATCGGTTCGAGGCTCGGCCGACGGTCATCGGCGAGCCGATCATGGTGAATGGGGTCCCGCACACCATCATCGGGGTGATGCCGCCCGGATTCGAGTTCCCGGGGACAGCCGGCGCGTGGACCACGATGCAGACGGACCCGCTCAGGAACCGCGGCAATCACTCGTGGCAGGTGATGGGTCGCCTCAAAGCGGGGGTCACCGTCGAGCAGGCGCGCACCGACCTCAATCGTGTCGCGAAGTCCCTCGAGGAGCAGTACCCCACGTCGAACCTCGGCTGGGGTGTCGACATGCAAACGCTGCGCGAGAATCAGTCCGGGAACATTCGCCCGGTCCTCATGCTGATGATGGCGTCCGTCGCGTTCGTGCTGCTCATTGCCTGCGCGAACGTCGCGAACCTGTTGCTCGCCCGTGCGGCGGTGCGTTCGAAGGAGATCGCCGTCCGTATTGCGATGGGGGCGAGCGGCTGGCGGGTCGTCCGGCAGATGTTGACCGAAAGCCTGATCATCGCGCTCGCCGGGGCGACGCTGGGCATCGGCATCGCGTACGGCATGCTGCAGTGGATCAAGGCGAATCTGCTCGGCGGCATCCCGTTCTGGATGCAGTTTCGCATCGATTGGCAGGTGCTCGCGTTCACGGCGACGGTTGCGGTCGTGACGGCGTTCGTGTTCGGGCTCGTCCCCGCCCTCCAGGCCGCGCGCCCGAACCTCGTCAATACATTGCGCGACGCGGGTGCCCGCGGCTCGAGCGCCGGACGTGGCGACCAGCGCCTTCGCAGCAGTCTCGTGATCGGTGAGATCGCGCTGTCGGTCATCCTTCTCGTCGGGGCCGCGCTGCTCATTCGCAGCTTTCTCGGCATGCAGCGGGTGCAGCCCGGCTTCGATCCGAGCAACCTGCTCACGATGCGCGTGACGCTCGCCGGACCGGCCTACGACTCCACGTTCAAGCGTCTCGCGTTCTGGGATCGATTCCTCACGCAGATCAACACACGCCCTGGCATCGTGTCCGCGGCTATCACGAACAACGTGCCCCTCGGCGGTGGCAACAACAACAGCTTCTTCGTCCCCGAGGGCCAACCAGTGCAGCTTGGGTCGGAGCCATTGCTCGAGATTCGCTGGGTCTCCCCGCGTTACCTCGAGACGCTCCGCGTCCCGCTCCTGCGCGGGCGCATGTTCACGGACCAGGAATGGGCCGACAGCGGCGTGGCTGGCCGCGTGGCCGTGATCAACGAGCACATGGCGAAATCGCTTTGGAACGGCGCCGATGACGCGTTAGGCAAGCGGTTCAAGTTCGGCAATGCGACCGATACCCTCAATCGGTGGATCACCGTCGTGGGAGTCGCTGCCGATATCAAACACAAGGCGCTCACCTCGGAGCCCGACTATCAGGGCTACATGCCGTACCGCCAAGGCGGGTGGAACTCGGCGGCCATTGTCGTGCGGACCCCCGCCAACCCGACGCTCGCGACGGGGACCGTGGTCGCGGCGCTGAAAGAGATTGACCCGCTCGTGCCGGCGTACCGCGTGCTCAGCATGGACGCAACGATCGAGCGCTCGTACTGGCAGCAGACGCTCTACAGCAAGCTGTTCACGGCGTTCGCAGCGATCGCGCTCGTGCTGGCCGCGGTCGGCGTGTACGGCGTGATTTCGTACTCCGTGTCGCAGCGCACGCGTGAAATCGGCGTGCGCGTCGCCCTCGGCGCGCAGCGCACGAACGTGCTGGGGCTCATCGTCGGTCAGGGCGCGCTCCTCGCGGCAGTGGGAATCGGCATCGGTCTTGCCGGTGCGCTCGGCGTCACGCGATTCCTGCGCGCCATGCTCTTCGGCGTGTCGCCATTCGACCCGCTGAGCTTCGTCGCCGTCACGGTCGTGTTGAGCACGAT
>Ga0075421_100012304_pt1 | contig 10627 bp, 9 predicted proteins | sample SoiMetdeltSBSDD5_FD_75292 | JGI IMG/M metagenome (GOLD analysis project Ga0075421, IMG submission 75292) | Bulk soil microbial communities from a Populus tree surrounding site in Tennessee, USA - Soil MetaG P. deltoides SBSDD5 | ecosystem: Environmental > Terrestrial > Soil > Tree plantation... | reverse complement strand
CCCGAGGAGCTCAAGGGGGAGTTCGTCAACACCTCGCGCCGCGGCTTCCAGGTCGCGCTCGACGTCAGTGCCTACTCGCTAGTCGCGCTCGCGCGCGCGGCGCTGCCGCTCATGAGCGAGGGCGGCTCGATCCTCACGCTGACTTACCTCGGGAGCCAGCGCGTGGTGCCGCACTACAACGTCATGGGCGTGGCCAAGGCGGCGCTCGAGGCGTCGGTGCGCTACCTGGCGCACGACCTCGGGCCGCGCGGCGTCCGCGTCAACGCGGTCTCGGCTGGCCCGATCCGGACGCTCGCCGCGCGCGGCGTCTCGGGGATCAGCAAGATGGTCGAGCACCACCGCGAGGTCGCGCCGCTGCGCCGCGCCACCGAGCAGGCCGAGGTCGGCGACACGGCGCTCTTCCTCCTCAGTCCGCTGGCGCGCGGGATCACCGGCGAGGTGATCTACGTCGACGGCGGCTACCACGTCCTCGGCACGCTCGCGCCGATGGGCTGAATCCTTGAGCGCGGGTGTCACCCGGAGGCATCCATAAGTTTGCGAAAGGGGACCGCCGGATTTACCCGTTCAACCCGCTTATGGTTGCCACCCCATGCGCCGCAGCAAATCGGCAAAGCGCGGGTCAGAGCGCAGGTTCTCAAATATCCTGTCTAGTTTCAGCTCGGTAGGATTGCTGTCACGCTCGGCAATCGCTTTTTCCAACCAGGCGAAGGCTTGCTCCCGCTCGCCCAAACTCGCGTAGATGATGGCGATGTTGTACGGCGAGACAGGCTTGTGCTTCGCTTCTTCCTGCAACTCGGCGAGGAGCTTTTGCGCTTCGTCGCGCCGGCCCGCGAGAGCATAAATACGTGCTAAGTGCCCTCGGGAATCTCTCCCCCTCTGATTCTTTTGAAGCTCTGCGACAGCCTCTGGGTACCGCCCCTGTTCCGCGTAGGTCTGGCCGAGGACGCCATGCGCCCCACTATGGTTCGGATCCAATCCCAAGGTTTTTTGCAGTTGCGCCACGGCTCGCTCGTCTTGGCGCGTGTGGTGGTAATGCCAGCCCAGGTGAAAGTTCATCCCGACGTCGAGCGGGTCGAAGGCTAAGGCGCGCCGGCTCTCCGCCAGGCCATCTTCGAAACGGCCCTGCTCGACCAAGTAGTGCGCGTAAAAGTGGTGCGCCTCAGTTAAGTTCGGCGACAACGCGATGGCGCGCTGGAATTCGCGCTCCGCCGTGTTCCAGTCCCACTCAATAACCCGGGCGACCATGGCCAGCGCGAGATGCGCTTCGGCCAGCGTGTCATCCAGTTCGACGGCCTTGGCCGCGGCTTCCTTCGCCTTCTGAAGGGCTTCTTTGGGCGGAATCGCGTAGGTGGCGTTAACGCGCGTCATACTCATATACGGCTCGACTAACCCGGCATAAGGCAGGGCGAAGCGCGGGTCTTTCGCAATCGCCTGACGGAAGTACTCGATTGCCTGCGCTTTTTTCTTGGCATCCACCGTGCCGCTGTAGTAACGCCCTTTCAAATAGAGTTCATAGGCTTCCGGATTCTCCGTGCCGCGCTTCGTCAAGCGCTGTTGCTCCTCACCGCTCAACCGTATCCGCAATTGCGCCGCAATGTCGCGCGCCAGCTGCGCCTGCACCGCCAGCAAATCAGACTTTTTGTGGTTATACTGCTCGCCCCAGAGGTGGCTGTTGTCGCGCACATCCACCAACTCTGCATTGACGATCAGATCATCGCCGCGCTGCGTCACTTTACCCGTGAGCACCGCACGCACGCCGAGCGCCTTGCCTGCCGCTTGTGCGTCCCCTTCTTTGCCTTTGTAGCGTAAGACCGAACTACGCGACATCACTTTCAACCGCCGCGCCTGCGCGAGGCTGTTGATCAGGCTGTCCGTCATGCCGTCGGAGAGATATTCGGCGTCGGGATTCGCGCCCACATTGACGAAGGGCAAGACGGCCAGCGAATCTACCGCCGTCTCCTGCACGCTGAAATAAACCGCGATCGCTACGGCAGCCAGCAACATCACCAGCGCGATTGCCGCGCTCAACTTGTGGCGTTTGAGAAAGCCGGCTGGCTGCGGCGCGGCTGGCTCGTCTGTTTCCGCCGCACTGTTCAGGCGTGCGGTGGCGACATCTGACAACGGCGGCGATACCGGGTGCGGCGCTTCCTCTTCTCGCTCCAATTGCCGCTGCAAGCGTTTGAGATCGGCCAGCAATTCGGGCATCGCCGGATAGCGCGCCGTCCGCTCTTTTTGCAACGCCCGGTTGACGATGTGCTCTAGCTCCGGCGGTGTGGCGGAGGCATAGTGCGCCAGCGGCGGCGGCTCATCGCGTAAAATGGCGGCGATCACTTCGCTCGGCGTCGCACCCGTAAAGGGCGGCGCGCCTGCAATCATTTCATAGAGCAGCACGCCGAAGCTGAAGATGTCCGTGCGCGCATCCACCTTTTCGCCGCGCGCCTGCTCCGGGGACATATAACGCGGCGTCCCCATGACGATTCCCGCATCCGTGCTCGGCACCGGCTGCGTCGGCGCCGCCGCATCCGCCGTCGGGGTTTGGCGCTCGGTCAACTTCGCCAGCCCGAAGTCGAGCACCTTGACGAGGCCGTCTTTGCGCACCATGACGTTTTCCGGCTTGATGTCGCGGTGAATGATGCCGGCTTCGTGCGCGGCGGCGAGCGCGGCGGCGATCTGCAAGGCAAGGTCGATCGCCTCCGACGGCTCGATCCCCTGCCGCATCTCGCGCCGCGTCGCATCCGCCATGCGCTGGCGCAGCGTCTCGCCTTCAACGAGCTCTCCGACGATGTAGCGTCTGCCGTCAATCTCGCCGATGTCATAAACGGTGATGATGTTCGGGTGATTGAGCGCGCTCGCCGCCCGCGCCTCCTGCTCCAAGCGCCGGGCGCGCTCCCGGTCGTGCGCGAACTCGGCGGGCAAGAGCTTGAGCGCCACCTTGCGCCCCAGCCGCGGGTCGAGCGCCAGATGGACTTCGCCCATCCCGCCGCGCCCCAGCGGCGTGAGAATCCGGTAAGCGCCGATCTCCCGCCCGGCCGGCGCTTGCGTCGTCTTCAGGTCCTCGGAGTCGAGCTGCCGCGCCTCCATCGCCAGCGCGTGCCCTTCGATGAAGCCCTCCGCCTCGCCGTCATAGCCCAGCAACTCTGCGACCTCGCGGCGCAAGTCGGAGTCGCCCGCGCAGGCTTCGGCCAAAAAGGCCGCGCGCTCATCCGGCGCGCGTTCCAGCGCCGCGTGGTAAAGTTCCTCGATTTGCCGCCAGCGGTCACGCCCCATCGCGCCCCCCGCTCAGAAACCGCAACAACCACGCTTTCGCCAGCCGCCAGTCGCGCCGGACTGTTTCGGGTGAAACCTGCAAGGCCTCGACAATTTCAGTCTCATTCAGCCCCCCGAAAAAGCGGAGCTCGACGACTTTGCTCTTTCGTTCATCCTCCTCGGCCAACGCGGTCAGGGCTTCGTCCAGGGCCACCACATCCTCGCGCTTGCCCGATCCGGGCGCCAAGACGTCATCGAGCGCGACGCGCTCGGCGCTGCCGCCGCGTTTGCGCGCCTGCCGTTCGCGCGCCGCATCCACCAGGACGCGCCGCATGAGGCTGGCCGAGATGGCGAAAAAATGAGCGCGGTTTTGCCAGGCCACCTGCCGCGCGTCAATCAGACGCAGGTAGGCTTCGTTGACGAGCGCCGAGGTTTGCAAGCTGTGCCCGGCGCGCTCCTTCTGCATAAAACCGCGGGCGATCCGGCGCAGTTCGGCGTGGACGAGCGGGATCAGTCGTTCCAACGTCGCCGCGTCGCCCGCGCGCCAAGCCAGTAAGAGTTGTGTTACTTCCGCCGAGTCAGACGCCATGGCTAACGCCTGCTGATCGAATTGAATTGCTGATCTGCCCTGAGACGCGGGCGATTGTACCACCAACCCGAAGCCAAGAGAAATCTTCACCCGCCTTTACCGCTTTTTCCCGCGCTTTCCGCATAAGCCGCCGAGAGGACAATCGAGCGTTCGCCCGAAGTCGCTCTTGCGCGGATTGTCGCAAGAGCAGGCGCCCCTGATCCGTCTTAACTCGTCACGCGAACTAACCGACAAAGGAGAAAACAACCATGTCACAGAGCACATCATTGACCACCACAACCACCACTAACCACCAACCAACTTGGCAACCAACCTTGAAAGGAGCAAGACTCATGCCGATCAAAAAAATCTTCTGGACAATGCTGATGACGGGCGTGATCGTGACCTGCACACCCGTGACCCGAGCCCAGTCCACCGCAGCGGAACTGGAAAGAGCGTCTCAGGAAGAGCAGGCCGTCGCGCAAGGCGGCATCCTTGACATCCTCGAACGGCAGAAGACCGCCATCGTCGGCACATGGCTGGGCACGGCCGGCAACGGAAATAAAATCCTCATTACGTTTAATGAGGGCGGGACTGTTCTCCTCTCGCTGCACGGAATCAACGTAACCAATAACACGGTGCTCACACCGACGCATGGCGTCTGGAAGCACCTCGGCGGGCGGCAATTCGGGGTCACCGGTTTGGCCGTCCGTTACAACCCCATCACTACGAACACTATGCCTCCCGTGCCCGCGGGCAGCCTGCTCAGCTACCTCAAACTCCAGAATTTACTGACGATCAGTGAGGACGGCGATGAGCTGACCGGCATGAGCATAGTCCGGGCCCTTGATCCTGATGGGAATGTGGTGGGGAATCCCACCATCATCAACAACGTACCGCCCTTCACGCGCATTAAGCTCGAGCCATTCAATTAAGCGGCCTTACACTCAATTTCTGACACAGGGGAATGGCCCACGGATGACACGGATTTAACGGATGTTCACGGATTTCCGATCCGTGTCAATCCGTCGCATCCGTGTCATCCGTGGGCCATTCCCCTTGGGATCGACGCCGTCAGGTGACGACGGTCTGGAGGTAGGCGCGGAGGCGGGATTCGGTGACCGGGTCGGCGGGCCGCCGGTCGTGGATGACGTACCAGGAAGGCGGCGCGCCTGCCTCGCCCCTCAGGACGAGCTCGTCGGTGGCCTTGGCCGGGAGGGCCGGATTGAGGCTCAGGCTGACGCGTCCGCGCGCCAGACCCTGCCCCGGCACGTGGCCGTGCTCGGGCTCGCGCGGCCAGCCGGCCTCGACGATCAGCGTGCGGCTCTGGTGGCGGACGCCGAAGCGCTCGCCCACCATGACCGAACGCCCGACCTCGAACCGCCACTCCTGGCGCCCGAGCTGGACCGCCGGCCCGAGTTCGGCGCAGATCTCGCTGAGCTTCTCCCACAGCCAGGTCTTGCCCTGCTCGCGCAGCCGGTCGTTGGCCTCCTTGAGCGCGAGGTAGTCGGCGGCGTAGTCTTCCATAAAGCGGTCGGTGGCCCGGGCATAAAGCGGCCGGTAGCCCGGGTTTCAGATGTCATGCCGGTTGGTGAGCGCCTTGTGCATCGTCACTTCGTCGGCGTACTCGAGGTCGCTGCCGACGGGCAGGCCCATGGCGATGCGCGTGACGCGGACGCCGAGCGGCTTGAGCAGGCGGCCGAGGTAGTTGGCCGTCGCCTCGCCCTCGGTGTTCGGGTTGGTCGCGAGAATGATCTCGCGCACCTCGGGCCCGCCCTCCTCGAGCGGGCGCAGGCGCTCGAGCAGGCTTTTGATCCGCAGCTCTTCGGGGCCGACGCCGCGGATTGGCGAGAGCGCGCCGTGGAGCACGTGGTAGAGGCCGTGGTATTCGCGCGTCTTCTCGATCGCGACCAGGTTGTAGGGCTCCTCGACGACGCAGATCGTCGCGCGGTCGCGCGACGGGCTGGCGCAGAAGCGGCAGGGGTCAGTGTCGGTCAAGTTGTTGCACACCGAGCAAAAGATAATCTTCTCCTTCACCTCGCGGATCGCCTCGAGGAGGCGGTCGGTGTCTTCCCGCGACGACTTGAGCAGGTAGAAGGCCAGCCGCTGCGCCGATTTGTGGCCGATGCCGGGCAGCCGCTTGAATTCGTCGATCAGCTTGGTGACGGGCTCCGCGTAGTCAAGCATAAAAGTAGCAATCAGCTTTCAGCTTTCAGCTTTCAGCCAGAAAGAGGTCACCGGTTTGGCTGAGAGCTGATCGCTCCCCCTCACATCAGTCCGGGAATCTTCAACCCGCCGAGGGCGCCGCCTAGCTTGTCCTGCATCGACTCGTCGACTTTGCGGCCGCATTCGTTGACGGCGGCGACGATCAGGTCCTGGAGCATCTCGACGTCACCCGCCGCTTCCGGGTCGATCTTGATCGAGATCACTTCCTTGCTGCCACTCATGACCACCTGGATGATGCCGCCCCCCGCCGTCGCGTCCACGCGCAGCGCCTCCATTTCCTTCTGCATCTGCTCTTGCATCTTCTGGGCCTGCTTCATCATCTGCTGAATGTTCATGCCGCCCGGGAACTTCATGACGATCTCCTTTGTCGCTCGGGAATCGGCGGTCGGTACCGCCCGCCGCGGTCATCATAGCACACCTCAGGGCTCGGCCGGCTTCGGGCGTACCTCGACGACTTCGCCGCGAAACTTCTCGACCAGCAAGCGCACGGTCGGGTTTTCCAGAGCGCGCTCGCGCGCCCTGGCGCGCTCCTCTCCCGCCTCGTCGACCGGCGGCGCGCCGCCTCCGCTGAGCTTCACCTCGAGGCTGATTGGCCGGCCGAAGACGCGCTCCCCCAGGTCGCGGAAGATCGCCCCGCTGTCGCGCACCCGCCGCGAGAACTGGTCTTCGCCGGCGAAGGTCACGACCAGATGCCCGCCCTCGTATGCCAGGCTCTGTGCCTCCTCGAGCGCCGTGAGCAGGAGCTGCCGGTTGAGCTGCTCGAGCCCCGCGCGGATCGCCGCGAGACCGTCGCCCGGCTTCGCCGGCGGCGCCGGGGCGCCCTCGAGCACGGACTCGGAGACGGCCTCTGGTTCGAAGTCGCCGAAATCGGGCGGCTCGTCAAAGACTGACGGGGGGGGTGCCGGCGGTGGCTCCGGCGGCGGGGGTGCCGACGGGGGCGGGGCGGGCGGTGCCGGTGGCCGGGCCGCGGCCTTGGCCGGCGGTTTCGCGGGCGGCATGGCCGGCAGCTCGCCGGAGAGCGGACTCATCCCGCGCTCGCGGCGGTCGCCGGGCGGCGGGGGTGGCTGCGGGCGGGCGCCGCCACCGCTGCCGCCCGCCCCGCCTTCGAGCCTCGCCTCGAGGGCCTCGAGTCGGGCGATCAATTCGTCGAGCGGGCGCAGCCGCCTGACCTGCGTCAGCCTGACCAGCCCGAGCTCGAGCTGGAAGCGCGGGTGCGGCGAATCCTTGATCTCTTTCTCGGTCGCCGCCAGCAAGTGAAAGCCCCGGACCAGGTCCTCTTCAGAGAAGCGCCGGGCCAGCTCCTCGAGCCGCGCGACTTCGACGTCGGCGACGCCGCCGAGGACTTCGCCGGAGGTGATCCCGGACTTGACGACGAGCAGGTGGCGGAGGTGCGCCATAAGCTCGCGCGTGAAATTGCGCAGGTCGTAGCCGCGCGAGACCAGCTCCTCGACCAGCCTCAGAATCTCGGCGCCCTGCTGATCGGCGATTACCTCGACGCAGCGGCTGAGCGTCCGCGCGCCGACCAGGCCGAGGGCGGCGGAGACGGTTTCCTCGGTGATCTCGCCGCCGCCGAAAGCGATCACCTGGTCGAGGGCCGACTGCGCGTCGCGCAGACTCCCCGCCCCGGCCCGCGCCACCTCGCGCAGCGCCGCGTCGGTCGCGCGCACGCCCTCGGCGCGGGCGATTTCGGCGAGCCGCGCGAAGATCAGCGCCACGGGGATGTGGCGGAACTCGAACTGCTGGCAGCGCGAGAGGATCGTGTCCGGGACCTTGTGCAGCTCGGTCGTCGCCATGATGAAGACGACATGAGGGGGAGGCTCCTCGACCGTCTTTAAGAGCGCGTTGAATGAGTGGTTCGACAGCATGTGTACTTCATCAATGATGAAGACCTTGTAGCGGTCGCGCGCCGGGGCCATGGCAATGTTATTGACAATTACCTCGCGCACGTTCTCAACTTGGGTATGCGAGGCGGCGTCGATCTCAATCACATCAATTGAGTTCCCGGCCGCGACCTCGCGGCAGGAAGGGCACTGGAGGCACGGCCGGCTGCTGACGCCGGTGTGGCAGTTGAGCCCCTTGGCGAGGATCCGCGCCGTCGTCGTCTTGCCCGTGCCGCGCGCCCCCGAGAAGAGGTAGGCATGGTGCAGGCGCGGCCCGTCGAGCGCGTGGCCGAGCGTCCGCGTGATGTGCTCCTGGCCGGTCAGGTCAGCGAAGGTCTGCGGCCGGTACTTGCGCGCGATGACTTGGTAGCTCACGCAGCGCAGCATAGCTTAAGTCGCGGGACGCGCTCAAGCTTTGGCTTTTCATTTTGGTTTTAGATTACAATACGCCCAATTCATCGGGCATCTCGACGGCATTCACGGCTCCGGCGGCGGCGGTTAGGCCCGCGGGCCACAGTCCGGTTCGACTGCCCGCTTAAACGATCGAGTTAATGAAGGAGAGATCACGCATGGCTAGAAAACGACGCGCCGGCGACCCGGCGGCACTGATCAAGTTAGCGCTGGCGAGCATCGACCGGCAGATCGCGGATCTGGAACGGCAGCGGACGGCGCTGGCGGCGGCCTTCGGGGGCGAGGCGCGCCGCCCGGCGGCGGCCAAAAAAGGCGCCAAGAAGAAGGCGGCGAAAAAGGCGAAGGGCGTGCGCCGCAAGGTCTCGGCCGCGACGCGCAAGAAGCTGAGCCAGGCCGCGAGCAACCGCTGGGCGCGCGCGCGCGGCGAGAAGCCCGGCAAGGCGGCCTGAGAAAGGGACAGGCTCCGGTGACTGCCGCGGCACATCCGAACAACACTACCGTTGCTACCTTCCGGTCCTGGCGGGGTTCATGCGTTCGCGATTGCACGGAGGCCGGAGCCTGATATTAACCTCAAATTTGGCTCAAATCTCACATCTGACTCGAACTTCAAATCTGAAATCTGAGACTGCTCGGACGGAGAGGGCGGGACTCGAACCCGCACAGGCCGTGAGGCCCGCCGCGCTTCCAACGCGGTGCAATACCATTATGCGACCTCTCCCCTCATGAATCTCGATCGGAAATAGACCTGGCGGAGAGGGTGGGATTCGAACCCACGGTACCCGTAAAGGTACAACGGTTTTCGAGACCGCCCGATTCAACCACTCTCGCACCTCTCCGCACTCGCCTGCCGCCGCCCGCGGAAAAAAGTCCGCAGCAACTCGCGGCAGGAATCCTCTAACACTCCCGCGGTGATCTCCACGCGGTGATTCAAAGAACTGCTCGTGCAGATCTGGAAGACCGACGCGACCCCGCCGGCGCGCGGGTCGGCCGCCCCGTAGACCAGCCGGCGGATGCGCGCGTGGACGAGCGCCCCGGCGCACATGGCGCACGGTTCGATCGTCGCGTAGAGCGTCGCGCCGCCCAGTCGGTAATTGCCGAGCCGCCGGCCCGCCTCGCGTAGCGCCAGCACCTCAGCATGGGCCGTCGGGTCGTGCGACCCCCGGGGCCGATTGTGCCCCCGCCCGACGACCTGCCCGTCAAAGACCACGACGGCCCCGACCGGGATCTCGTCCGCCGCACTCGCCTCTCGCGCCTCGGCCAGCGCGAAGCCCATGAAGAATCGATCCCGCTCATCTGTCATGGCCGTCTCACGGCGATGCCGCGCAAAGGGAGATGGTAGCGGCGGGTGGGGGCGATGTCAAGACGCCGCTTCGATGGTAGAATGCGCGGCGTGAAAAAGAGCCTCCCCGTACTGCTGCTCATCCTCATCGCCGGCGCCGCGCCGGCCGCCGCTCAGCCCGCCGCGGTCGCCGCCGCGCGCGCCTACCGCCGGGCGCACGAGCGCGAGATCGTCGGCGAGCTCGCGGCCCTGCTCGCCGTCCCGAACGTCGCCTCGGACGCGCCGAATATCGGCCGCAACGCCGCGCTCATCGTCGAGATGCTCGCGCGCCGGGGCGTCGGGGCGCGGCTCCTCGAGCACGCCGGGGCGCCGCCGGTCGTCTACGGCGAGCTGCGCGCGCCGGGCGCAACGCGCACCCTGGTCTTCTACGCGCACTACGACGGCCAGCCGGTGGACCCGGCCGAGTGGGTCGGGGGCGAGCCGTTCCGGCCGGTGCTCCGCTCGGGGGCGCTCGAGGCGGGCGGCCGGGAGGTCGCGCCGCCGGCCGGGGGCGGGCGCTTCGACCCCGAGTGGCGGCTCTACGCGCGCTCCGCCTCGGACGACAAGGCGCCGATCGTCGCCCTGCTCGCCGCGCTCGACGCCCTGCGGGCGAGCCGGATCGGGCTGACCTCGAACATCAAATTCTTCTTCGAGGGCGAGGAGGAGGCGGGCTCGCCGCACCTCGAACGGATCATCGCAGCCCACGGCGATCTGCTCGCCTCGGACCTCTGGCTGATCTGCGACGGCCCGGTGGCGCAGAACCGCGAGCAGCAACTCTACTTCGGCGTCCGCGGCGTGACCTCGCTCGAGCTCACGGTCTACGGCCCGCGCCGCGAGCTGCACAGCGGCCACTACGGCAACTGGGCCCCGAACCCGGCGATGATGCTCGCGCGGCTGCTCGCGACGATGAAGGACGACGACGGGCGGGTCACCGTCCCCGGCTTCTACGACGGGGTCGAGCCGCTCGGGGAGGCCGAG
>Ga0075421_100012303_pt1 | contig 10627 bp, 9 predicted proteins | sample SoiMetdeltSBSDD5_FD_75292 | JGI IMG/M metagenome (GOLD analysis project Ga0075421, IMG submission 75292) | Bulk soil microbial communities from a Populus tree surrounding site in Tennessee, USA - Soil MetaG P. deltoides SBSDD5 | ecosystem: Environmental > Terrestrial > Soil > Tree plantation... | reverse complement strand
GCCTTCATGATCGGCTGCCTGTGCAAGGCGTTCCTCAAACAGTTCCTCGCGCACCCGCCGTATCCAGTGAGAGATCCGCGGCTGGCTGAATCGCTCAACGTTTATGTCCCGCCGGCTTCCACCGCCGGGGTAGCGTCCCACGGAGGTGCCAAGTGATTCATGATCCTTCGACCGAACCCGATGCCTCCCGCGCGACGATCTATGCGATCGCCATGCTCGGCACGTTTCTCATCACGGCGGCGCTGGTCTGGTGGATGTACCATTACACGCATCCGGCCCCGCTCGGCGCGGACCGAGTGCAGGAACGGTACAAGAACCTGCGCGAGCAGCGCGATGCCGAAGCCAAGGTCCTGACTGAGTACGACTGGCAGGACAGAGGCAAGGAGATCGTCCGTCTGCCGATCCAGCGCGCGGTCGAACTCACGCTGCAGGAATGGCAGAACCCCGCGGCCGCCCGTTCGAATTTGATCGCTCGTGCGGAGAAGGCCGCGATGCCGGCCCCCAAGCCGCCCGAAAAGCCGAACATTTACGAGTAATCCGTCTGTTCGATGAGCGCGATTTCGTCAACCACGCGACCTGTTTCGTTGCCGCCCGGCGCTGTCCCCGCGGCGGACATCGATGCTTCGTGCCGGAACCCGGTGGTCTTTCTTTTCGCCAAATCGGCCGGCTGGCTGGTCCTGGCTTCCCTCTTCGGGTTCATCGCCTCGCTGAAATTTCACGCGCCTGACATCCTGTCGGATTGGGCCTGGTCCACCTACGGACGCATTCAACCGGCGGCCATCAACTCGTTCATCTATGGTTTCGCAGTCCAGGCGGCGTTGGGCGTTGTGCTTTGGATCATTTGCCGGCTCGGCCGCACGACGCTCTTGCAGCCGGGAATCATCGTTGTCGGCGCGATGATCTGGAACCTCGGCGTCGCACTCGGTGTCCTCGGAATTCTGATGGGTGACGGCACCGGCTACGAGTGGCTCGACATGCCGCGCTACGCCTCGCCGATCCTGTTTGCGGCCTATTCCGTCATCGGAATCTGCGCCCTGCTCACGTTTCATAATCGCCGCGAACGCTCCCTCTACGTTTCGCAATGGTTCCTCTTGGCGGCGCTGTTCTGGTTTCCATGGATTTACTCGACCGCCAATCTGCTGCTCGTCTTCGCGCCCGTGCGCGGCGTTCTTCAGGCCGTGGTGAACTGGTGGTACATGAACAACCTCGCCATAATCTGGTTCGGGTTCATTGGCCTGGGGACGATTTTCTATTTCGTGCCGAAGCTCCTTGGACGGCCGCTCTACAGCCATTACTACGCGTTCTTCGCGTTCTGGACGCTGGCGCTGTTCGGAAGCTGGGGAGGAATTCACCACGGCGCTCCCGTGCCGGCCTGGATGCCGAGTGTGAGCACCGTATTCAGCGTGCTCGGCATCGCGCCGGTGATCGCCATCGCTACCAATCTTCACCGGACGATCGCCGGCAAATACGGTGAACTGACCTGCAACAAACCGCTGCTATTCGTCACTTTCGGCGCGTTGGTGTTCGTCGTGTCCGCAGTGCTGAGAGGCTGGGCCTCGCCCCCGTATATGAGCAAGGCGCTCCACTTCAGTTTTTTCACGCCGGCGCTGACCCAATTGTTCCTCTACGGTTTTGCCGCCATGACGCTGTTCGGCGCTATTTATTACATCACACCGCGGATCATGCGGATGGAGTGGCCATCGACCGGCTTCATCAACAAACACTTCTGGCTCTCGGCAGTGGGAATCGGGATTTACTTCGTGTCGCTCGCCCTCGGCGGCTTTCAGCAGGGACACGCGTTGCTCGATTCGAACAGACCGTTCCTCGAAACATTGCAACTCGGACTGCGCATGTTCCGCGTCGGCACGATCGGTGAGCTGTTGATGACCGCCGGCAATGTGGTGCTGGCGTTGAACCTCGGCCGAATGCTGTTGCGCTGCTGCCGGTCGTGCTGTGTGACGCCTCTGATGGCGGCAATCAAACCGGAAGCGGCGGAGGTGAAGCCATGAACCACGGTCCGCTCATCTTTCTGGGCGCGTTCGCGGCGCTCGCTTTTTCGTGGTTCGGCCTGATCATCGAACCACAGCTCCAGTTCGGCAATGCGCAACCGACCAATTCCGTCAGTCCCGGCGACCTCTACCCGCAGGCGCGTTCTGGGCAGGCACAACAGGGCCTTCAAGTCTATCGCTCTCTCGGTTGCGCCACGTGCCACAGCCAGCAGGCGGGGCAAACCGGTAATGTTTTCGACCTCGTGCTGGCGAAGGCGGGGACCAATCAGGCTGAAGTAGCCGAGGCGCTGGCAAAAGTGAAACCGGGTTTGAGTCCCGCTGACACCGCGAAACTGCTCGTCAAGGTTCCCTCGCCGGTTTTGCTGGGTGTGGACAAAAGCACGGCGGAAGCAGCCAAAGAAAAACTGTCCGTGGGCGGCGCGCAGCCGGAAGTGGTCGTCGTGCCGACCGGACCGGACATCGCTCGCGGCTGGGGCAGGCGGCGGAGCGTCGCGGCGGATTTCCTCTATGATCAGCCGGTGATGCTCGGCTCGCAACGGATCGGTCCCGACCTCGCCAACGTCGGGATACGGCTGCCGGACACCGAGTGGCATTTACTCCATCTCTACAACCCGGAGATTGCAGTGAAGAAATCCAAAATGCCGCCATATCGGTTCCTCTTCGAGAAGCGCAGGGTCGGCCAGCAGCCGTCGCCCGACGCTTTGAAACTGACCGCGCCAGAGGGTTACGAAATCGTCCCTAAAGGCGAAGCCAAAGCGCTGGTGGCCTACCTGCTCAGCCTGCGAACGAGCGCCGTTTTGTTCGAAACGCCAATGGGCGCCCCGCCGGCTTCTGCGACGACGAATGCGCCGTCCGGGTCCGTTACCAACGCGGCAACGAAGTGAAATGAACGCCGATACCGACAGACCGGATAAGACGCCAGAAACCGAGCCGACGGCCGGTTCGACTCAGGCCCCGGTGTGGCTGTTCGTGCTGATCGCGGTGCTGGCGTTCTGGGGAATGGGTTTTCTGGACCGGCACGCGGGCGGGTTCCATCCCAAGGTTTACGAACCGAACAGATCGTATGCCCAGGTGGAAGGCATGCAGCCGTCCACCGGATCCGGGGACATTGCCAAAGGAAAGAAGATTTACGAGGCGGCCGGCTGTGTGCTCTGTCACCAACCGACGGGATTGGGGAATCCAAGTCTGGCACCTCCGCTGGCTGGTTCCGAGTGGGTCCTGGCTGCGAAACCGGACCGCATCATTCGGATTGCCTGGAATGGCTTGACCGGACCGGTCCAGGTAAAGGGCGTCGATTACAGCAACATGCAGATGGCCAACATCGGACAAGCCCTCAATTTGTCCGCCGAAGACATGGCCGCGCTCCTGACATTTATTCGAGGCAACGCCGCGTGGGGCAACAATGCGCCTCCGGTCACCGGGGAACAGGTCAAGCCGGTGCTCGAACAAATCGCGGGACGCCAGGAAGCTTGGACGGCTGATGAGCTGCAGAAAATCCCGGTTCAGTAGTCTCCGGTTAATCCAGCAGTTCTGCCAGGCCAGAGACCCGATCGTCCTCGTGCTCGTCCTCGAATTCCCCGATCCAGCCAGTCGAGAAAGAGGACGACGACGGAGACGGAGTGATGGTTCATGGAGCGAACCACGTCGCACGCGGTCGAGGCGACCATTAGTGCGGGAGTGACGGGTTCGTCATCTCCGGGTAGTGTCCTGATTGGGTGGCGGCGGTGCTGCGGCACCGCCGTGCGCCGCCGCAGCGGCGCACCCACCAAATCAAATCCGGACACTATCCATCTCCGTCGTTGCTTGACCGTCCGTTTCTCTTCCCCTCATTCTTCTCGCATGGCGTCATCGGAACCGAATCCGTCGGGGAACGAGGAAGTCAAATCGCTGCGCGAGGCGTTGCGGCATTCGCCGAACAACGTCCCGTTGCGACAGCACCTCGCCGATACGCTGCTCAAGTGCGGACTGGCTGAACAAGCCGAGAAGGAATACAAGGAAGCCCTCGCCCTGGCGCCCGACAATCATTCTTTGAAACTCGGACTTGCCCGCACGTTCTTTCAGCAGGGAAAAAACAGCCACGCCCTCGTGATCGTCGAGGACCTCGTAAAAAACGCCAATGCTCCGGCGCGCGCCTTTCTGCTGCACGCCCGGTTGCTCGCAGGCATCGGTGAAGTGGAGCAGGCCGTGTTTCAATACCGGCGGGCAGTAGAAAAGGATGTTTCTGTCGCCGATCGCGATTTTGCCAACCGCCTCGGCATCGATGCCACCGAAGAGGAGAGCGAGGTCGTGGACGGCAAAGTGCGGGCGGCGTGGGGCGAGGAGGAACCGACCGCCGTTGAGCGAGAGATTGAACGGCCGAAGATCACCTTCAAAGACGTGGGCGGGATGGAGCCGCTCAAGGAGGAAATCCGGCTTAAGATCATTTATCCGCTCACGCACGCCGAGATGTACCGCGCCTACGGCAAGCCGATTGGCGGCGGTATCCTGATGTACGGGCCGCCTGGGTGTGGCAAAACGTATCTCGCGCGGGCCACCGCCGGTGAAATCAAGGCGGGCTTCATCGTCGTCGGTATCAATGACGTGCTCGATATGTGGATCGGCAACAGCGAACGCAACCTGCACGAGCTGTTCGAGCAGGCCCGGCGCAACAAACCGTGCGTGCTGTTTTTCGACGAAGTGGATGCGCTGGGCGCGAGCCGCGCCGACATGCGGCATCACGCCGGACGCCAGCTCATCAACCAGTTCCTCGCCGAGATGGACGGCGTGAAGTCGTCCAACGATGGCGTGCTCATCCTCGCCGCCACCAATGCGCCGTGGCATCTGGATTCCGCGTTCCGCCGACCGGGTCGGTTCGACCGCGTCCTTTTCGTGCCGCCGCCCGACGCTGCGGCGCGCGCGGCGGTCCTCCGGTTGATGTGCCGTGGCAAGCCGGTCGAGGAACCCGATTTCGACCATCTCGGCAGGAAGACCGAGAACTTCTCTGGCGCCGATTTGAAAGCGGTGTTGGACGTTGCCATCGAAGCGAAGCTGCGACAAGCGATGAAGGAAGGCGTGCCGAAGCCGCTCACGACAAAGGATCTGGTTGCGGCGGTCGGCACGCTCAAGCCGACGACGAAGGAATGGTTCGCCACCGCGCGCAACTACGCGCTCTACTCCAATCAGGGCGGGATTTATGATGACATTCTCGCTTATCTGAAGTTGAAGTGAGTGAACCCCAACCTTGAACGCGGCCTTCTGCTCTACCAGCAGTCACGCTATGACCTGGCGGAACAGGAGCTTCGCCAGGCGCTGGCCGCCGATCCCGATGATGCGTACTCGCACGCGTTGCTGGCCCTTTGCCTGACTGAGCAGAAGCAACTCAAGGAAGCCACCGACGAGGCGCAACGCGCGGTGCATCGGGCGCCGGACGATCCGTTTTCGCATTACGCGCTCGCCAAAGTGTTCTACGACCGCGACCGGCTCGATGAAGCGGTCGCGGCGATTTCGGAGTCTGTCCGGTTGGACCCAAACGACGCGGATTACCATGCAATGCTGGCCGCGATTCGTTTCGATCAACGCCGCTGGCAGGACGCGTTGACGGCCGCCGAACAGGGACTCCAGAACAATTCCGAGCATGTCGGCTGCACCAACCTTCGCGCGATGGCGCTCGTGAAGCTGGGTCGTCGGCAGGAGGCCGGCGCCACGATCGACGTCGCCCTGGCAAAGAACCCGGACAATGCGATCACTCACGCGAACCAGGGCTGGACCTTGCTGGAGAAGGGGGATTACACGAAGGCGCTGGAACATTTCCGCGAGGCGTTGCGGCTCGATCCCGAGAACGAATGGGCGAGGCACGGCATCGTGGAGGCGCTCAAGGCCCGAAACATCATTTACGGCCTCATGCTCCGGTATTTCCTTTGGATGTCGAAGCTCAGCCCCGCCGCGCAATGGGGTGTGATCCTCGGTGGCTATTTCCTAAACCGGATGCTGGGAGCGGCGGCGAAGAGCAGTCCGGACCTCGCGCCGTGGCTTCTGCCCATCCGGATGCTTTTTCTCGTGGTGGTCTTGCTGACCTGGACGGCCGATCCGCTGTTCAATCTGCTGCTTCGGGTCAATCGCTTCGGACGTCTGGCGTTGTCGCGCGAGCAGATGGTGGCGTCGAGTTGGTTCGGCGTCTGCGTTCTGCTCGTGCTGGTGTCGCTGGCGCTTTGTCTTCCGTTCGGCCTGAACAGCCCCTTTTTGGTGTCGGCGGCTGTTTTCGGATCGCTAATGATCCCGGTGGCGGGAATGTTCAGAGCGTCGGCCGGTTGGCCGCGGACGTTGCTCATGACCTATACCGGGTTGCTGGCGCTGGTGGGTATCGGTGCATTGGCTCTGGTGTCAGTGGAAGCGCTCGCCGGCGCGAATGCGGTCGGTGGATTGCGAGGCGCATGGAAGGGTGCGCTCGGCGCCTTTGTGATGGGCTGCATCATTTTCATGTGGGGTGCGAATGTGATCATTCCGATTCGTCCGAAGAAGTGACCTTCCTGCGAGGTTAAGGTAGGGTCGGCGCGCTGCGCCGACGCCGTCCGCGTTCAGCGGACGGAGTTCAACTCTGCAGACTTCGCCGGACCGGCCTGGCGCGCCGTCCCCGCCACCCGCAGGCCATTCCTGCTGCGCTCCGTGTGAAATGTCCGGGTTAGCGCCTCGACTCGATGCGACGGATGGCCCACTCGGCGTGCTCGACGACCAAGGGATCGGCATCGTTCGTCGCGCGCTCCAACGCCGGCAGCGCAGCGGCATCTCCGACGTTGCCCAAAGCCACGCAAACGTTGCGCTGCAGGCCACGACGTTTGGTTCGCAACATCGCTGTATCGGCGAACTTCTTCTTGAATCCGATGTCGTCGAGCGTCAGCAGTTCGACCAGATCGGGCTGCTCCAAATCCGCGCGCGCGTGTTCCTTCATCAATTTGCCTTCGCGCGCGAACCTGTTCCAGGGACAGACCGCAAGGCAATCGTCGCACCCGTAAATGCGATTGCCGATGGCCGGACGCAATTCTGCCGGGATCGGGCCCTTCAGTTCGATGGTCAAATAGGAAATGCACAACCGGGCGTCGAGTTGAAACGGACCGGTGATGGCCCGGGTCGGACAGGCGTCAAGGCACCGCGTGCAGGTGCCGCAACGGTTTTTCTCCGGCGCGTCCGGTTCCAGTTCGAGCGTGGTAATGATTTCCGCGAGGAAGATCCAGTTGCCGAGCTGGCGACTGATGACGTTGGTGTGCTTGCCAAGGAAGCCGAGCCCGGCGCGCTGCGCGAGATCGCGTTCCAACAACGGGCCGGTATCGACGTACCAGAGCGAGCGCGTGCCTTCGCTTCCAAGCCCGTTCACATATTCCGCCAGCGCCTTGAGCTTCTCGCCAAGCACGTCGTGGTAATCCCGATAACGGGCATAGCGCGCGACAACGCCGGCCGAACGTCGAACGGGGAAGGGGGAACGTGGAATTGCGCCGTAACTGGCCGCGAGACAGAGGGTGCTCCTGGCGCCGGGGAGGACTTTCTGCGGATCGACACGTTTGTGCGCGGTGCGTTCAAGGTAGGCCATTTCGCCGTGTTTTTGCGAAGCGATCCATTCGTTGAATTGAAGCGCGCTTTCCGATGCCGCGGCGGTCGTGAACCGGCAAGCATCGAAGCCCAGTTCAAGGGCACGCTGCGCGATGGCGGTTTTCACCGATGCACGGGCTGGCCACGCGCCATTCGAAACTGGTGAATCACGTGATGCGCCACTTCCTTGATCGAGCGCAATTCCGTGTTCACCAACACATCGGCCTGGCGATAGAATGGAGCGCGTTCGGCGAGCAGTTCGCGAATTCTGGCCTGAGCGTCTGGCGTTCGGAGCAGGGGCCGATGCGTCTGGCTCTTCACCCGTTCCCAGATGGTTTCCGGCGATGCCCAGAGGCAAATCACCAGCGCGTGCGTTTTCAAGCTCGCCAGATTGGCTTCGTGCGCGACGAGGCCGCCGCCGGTGGCGATCACGGTGTTCTGCCAGGTGGTCAGATCTTCCACGACTGCCGCTTCGTATTCGCGGAATTTTGCTTCGCCTTCCTGTTCGAAAACGCGGTTGACCGATTTTCCGGCGCGGGCTTCGATGAGATCGTCGGTGTCGACAAAACGGTGGTGCAACTGCGCGGCCACGAGCTGGCCCACGGAGGACTTTCCCGTTCCCATGAAGCCAGCCAGAGCAAGGTTGCGGATGATTCGGGCGTCGCTCACGGCTCCGATTCTACGCCTCCACGACGTTCTGGCACGAAGTTTCTTGGAATGTCGCGGCATCCTCGTATCCCCGTGTGCAGCGCACAACGGATACCACTCAACGCGCGGCGTTTACCGCAATGCGGGCAAAAATCAGAATTTCATTTTCAAAGCCGGACGTCCGGGTTATTTGTGCAGCATGGCCGAGCATTCCCGTTCAGGGGAAAGAGTTCTTCGGGGGATTCCTGTGTCGTCCGGGGTCCGCCGCGGAAAAACTCTCGTGCTTGGCAAGACCACCGAGGCCATCCCGCGGCACGAGATTTCCGAGGCGGAGATTCCTCAGGAAATTCAACGCCTCCAACAGGCTCTGGTCGAGACGCGCCATCAGCTCCAGGAGGTTCAGCGGAAGGTCAGTCAGGCCATGGGAGCGAAGGACGCCCGCATCTTCGACGCCCATTTGCTCGTGCTGGATGACCCGATGCTCATCGATGAGGTGAGCCGCACCATCCACGAACAGAAGGTCAACGTCGAACACGCCTTCCATCAGGTGGCCGAGAAGTACGCGGCGACCCTCGGCGGGTTGGATGACGAATACCTGCGCGAGCGGGCCGGAGACATGCGGGACGTCGCGGCGCGGGTGCTGGACAACCTGCTCGGTCGCCAGAACGAGTCCGATCTGCGCAGGATCAAGGAACCGTGCATCATCATCGGTTACGATCTGACGCCGTCCACCACCGCCTTGATGGACAAGAAAATGGTGCTCGGCTTCGCCACCGACGTGGGAAGCAAGACCTCGCACACGGCCATCCTCGCCCGTTCGCTGCAGATTCCCGCCATCGTCGGTTTGCACGACGCCAGCCAGCACCTGCAAAGCGGCCAGTACGTTCTCCTCGACGGTTACAACGGCCTGCTCATTCTCAATCCGACCGACCAGACTCTGTTTGAATACGGCCAGCTTGTCCGCAAGCAGATCAACCTGGAGGAGAGACTCCGCGACATCAAAGACGAGCCGGCCGTCACGCTCGACAACATCCGCGTCACGCTCTCCGCGAACGTCGAACAGGCGGCCGACACCGAGTATGTTCTGGCTTGCGGGGCCGAGGGGGTCGGCCTGTTCCGCACGGAGTACCTTTTTCTGAACCGGGAGGTGTTGCCCACCGAGGAGGAGCAATACCAGGAGTACCGCCAGGTGGCGGCGGCGTTGAAGCCGCAACCGGTGGTGATCCGCACCCTCGATCTCGGTGGCGACAAGTTTCTTTCCCACCTGCAGATGCCGCAGGAACTCAATCCCTTCCTCGGCTGGCGGGCCATCCGGTTCTGCCTTCAGGAACGCGACATTTTCCGTGCCCAGCTCCGTGCCATTCTGCGCGCCGCGGCCGAAGGCAACGTGAAGATGATGTATCCGATGATCTCCGGCGTGGAAGAGTTGAACCAGGCCAACGCCCTGCTCGAGGAATACAAGAGGGAACTCGCGGCCGAGAATGTCCCTTTCGACGCCAACCTTGAAGTCGGCGCGATGATTGAGATTCCGTCTGCCGTCCTGACGGCGGACGCGCTGGCCAAGCGGGTCAAGTTCTTCAGCATCGGGACCAACGACCTCGTGCAATACTCGCTCGCCGTCGATCGTCTGAACGAACGGATCGCACATCTCTACGAGCCGACTCACCCTGCGATGGTGCGGCTCATCAAGGCAACCGTCGATGCCGGGCATCAGCACGGCATCTGGGTGGGCGTCTGCGGCGAAATGGCCGGCGACCCCACGCTGGCGCCGTTGTTGCTGGGGCTGGGCGTGGACGAGTTGAGCGCCGCCGTGTCCATCGTGCCGCAGGTCAAATTCCTCATCCGTCGTCTGAAGATGTCCGATGCGAAGGAACTGGCGGAATTTGCCTTGAATTGCGAGTCGGGGGCGGAAATTCTCGCGCGTTCACAGGCGCTGGCGAAACGGATTGCGCCCGCGCTGTTCGAAAATCAGAATTAGCCTTGGGATTCATGAAAGTCGTCATCTTGGCCGCCGGCTACGCGACTCGCCTTTATCCGCTGACACTGACTCAGCCCAAACCGCTGCTTCTCGTCGCGGGCAAGCCGATGATCGAGTACGTGCTCGACAATCTAGCGCCCATCGACGGCATCGACCGCGTGTATGTGGTGACCAACGCGAAGTTCGCCGGGCAATTCCAGAAATGGGCGGATGGCTACCATGCGGCGCACGCCAAACTCGACTTCACCATCGTCAACGATGGTTCGACCGACGACACCAACAAACTCGGGGCTATCGGCGACTTGAATCTGGTTATCACGAAAGAGAACGTGAACGACGACATGATCGTGGTGGCTGGAGACAACCTGTTCAGTGAAAGCCTGGGCGCGTTTGGCCGGTTCTGCCGTGAAAAGAACGCCCCGGTGCTCGGTGT
>Ga0075421_100012300_pt1 | contig 10627 bp, 10 predicted proteins | sample SoiMetdeltSBSDD5_FD_75292 | JGI IMG/M metagenome (GOLD analysis project Ga0075421, IMG submission 75292) | Bulk soil microbial communities from a Populus tree surrounding site in Tennessee, USA - Soil MetaG P. deltoides SBSDD5 | ecosystem: Environmental > Terrestrial > Soil > Tree plantation... | reverse complement strand
GTCGTGGACGGTGGCGGACTCGGCGGCAACCAGCGCGTCGTAGAAGCGGCCGTACTCGCCTTCGGTGAGCGGGCAATTCAGATAGTCGCCTTCGCCATCATCGACGCCGCACGATGGCGCACCATCGTCGACGCCGCAGGCGGCCTCGGTTCCAGGCCGCACTGCGTCGCCGCGCAAACTCCTGCCCCAGCGCGACGCGCGGAAGACCTTCGTCATGTCCAGCGTCTCGGCGAGGACGATCGGGCTGATCGCGTCGTAGAAATACAGGTGCTTGGCGCCGACGAGCGCGGCGATGTCATGCGAGAGCGTATCCGACGTCAGCGGACCGGTCGCGATGATGAGCGGATACATCGACGGATCATCTGGAATGCGCGCGACTTCGTCGCGAACCAGCGTGATCGACGGATGTGACTGGATGGCACTGGTAACGGCTTGCGAGAACCGATCGCGATCGACCGCAAGCGCGGCGCCCGCGGGCACGCGATGCGCATCGGCCGCCCGCATCACGAGCGAACCAAGGCGCCGCATCTCCTCCTTGAGCAGGCCGACGGCGTTATCGAGTTTGTCGCCGCGCAACGAGTTCGAGCACACGAGCTCCGCGAGGCAATCGGTCTTGTGAACGGCCGTGGGTCGGACCGGCCGCATCTCGTGCAGGACGACATGCACGCCAGAGGCGGCAGCCTGCCACGCCGCTTCACTCCCGGCGAGGCCTCCACCGATCACGTGGATTGTCTTCACGGCTCAGGTCTTCAAGGCTCGGCGCCCAATGCCGAATGCTCAATGTCCAATGCTCACGCTTCGGCCGACTTCCGAGCGCCGCGCCGGGACGATTTGGCGGCTGCGGCCGAGCGGCGTCTTCCGCCGCCGACCCGCGGCGGAGAGGGCGCGGCGCCGCGACGCGCCGCAAGCAACTCCTCCGCCTGCTCATACGTCAGCGCATCCGGACTGATCGTTTTCGGGATCGACGCGTTGGTGCGTCCGTCGGTCACGTACGGACCGAAGCGGCCAGCCAGAATCTTCAGCGTCGTCCCGTCATGGGTCAGCTCGCGCAGCGTCTTCTTCTGGGCGCCCTGTCGCCGCCGTGATTGTTTGGGCGCGCGCAGCAGCGCCAGCGCGGCATCGAAGGAGATCTTGAAGACGTCGTCTTCAGACTCGAGCGAACGGAACTCGTCACCGTGCTTCACGTACGGGCCGAAGCGGCCGAAGTTCGTGGTGATCGGCTCGTTGTCGTCGGGGTGCAGGCCGACCGTGCGCGGCAGCGAGAGAAGCGTGAGCGCCTCCTCGAGCGTGATCGTCTGCTCGGTCATGCCGGCCTGCAGTGAAGAGCGTTTCGGCTTCTCCACTGGCGCGGCCTTCTGACCTTTCTTCTTGGGCGGCGGCTCCGGCGTTTCGCCGAGCTGCACGTACGCGCCAAACCGCCCGTTCATGACGTACACGTTTTGACCGGTCGCCGGATCGACGCCGAGCATGCGCGGCCCTTCGGCCTTTGCGCGCACCAGCTCCATCGCCTTTTCGACCGTGAGGTCCGCGGGTGCGATGTCGTCCGGCAGCGACGCGGTACGCCCGGGACCACCCTCCGCCACCTGCACGAACGGACCGAACCGTCCGATGCGAATGCGAACCGGCTCGCCGCTTTCGGAATCCGTTCCGAGATCGAGGACTGGATAATCGGCTCGAGACGCGCCGTGCTCGACGGCGGGCAGCAGCCCGCGGTGCTTCTTGTCGCCGAAATAGAACTCGCGAAGGAACGCAATCGACTCGCGCTCGCCGCGAGAGATCTCGTCGAGGTCGTCTTCCATCTCCGCGGTGAAGTCGGTCTCGACGAAGTCGCCAAAATGCTCGCGCAGCAGCTTGGTGACGGCAAACGCCGTGAAGCTTGGGATCAGCGCCTTGCCCTGCCGCAGTACGTAGCCGCGGCGTACGACCGTCGCGATGGTTGGTGCATACGTCGAGGGACGACCGATGCCCAGCCGCTCGAGCTCTTTGATCAGCGACGCTTCGGTGAATCGCGCCGGCGGCGACGTTTCGTGTCGCTTGGCGTCGGTACCGAGCAGCGTGATCGCCGTCGCGGGGCTGCCACCCTGGATCTGAATGCGATCACCGACCGCGCACTGCGGCAGGATGGCTTCCTGTTCCTCGAGCTCCGCAGCGGGATCATCGCTGCCTTCGACGTAGGCGCGGCGGAAGCCGGCGAACTCGATCGCCTTGCCGCTCGCGGTGAGCACCGCCGTCTCACCATTGGGACCTCGCGCCGAGATTTCGAGCGTCGTCCGCAGAACGCGCGCATCGACCATCTGCGACGCCATGGTGCGCTTCCAGATCAGGTCGTAGATCTTGAAACTGTCCGAGTCGAGGATTTTCTCGAGCTGGCTGGGAGCGAGCCTGAAGTCGGTCGGCCGAATCGCCTCGTGCGCTTCCTGGGCGTTCTTCACGCGGGTCTGATAGCGGCGCGGGGTGTCGTAGTACTCGCCGCCGAACATCTCACGGATCACGCGCGCCGATTCGTTGAGCGCCTTGTCAGAGAGTGTCGTCGAATCGGTGCGGTGATACGTGATCAGACCTTCCATCTGATCGTCGCCGACCTCGACGCCCTGGAACAGCCGCTGCGCCACCTGCATCGTTCGCTCAGCCGAGAACCCGAGCTTCCGGCTGGCTTCCTGGGTCAGCGTCGACGTGGTGAACGGCGGCGCGGGACGTTCGACGCCGGGCTTCTGCTCGACCGACGTGACCGTCCACGGCACATTCGCGCGAATCGTCGAGACGAGCGCGGCGGTCTCCTCTTCGCCGAGCAGCCGCGCGTTCTGGTTCTTCAGCGTGCCGGTCTGAGGGTCGAAGTCCTTCCCAGTGGCGATGCGCCGATCGCCGAGCCGGACGAGGGTAGCGATGAACTCGCGCCCGTCGCCCTTCAGCCTGGCCTCGAGATCCCAGTACACCGCCACACGGAACGCGCGGCGCTCTTCCTCGCGCTCGACAATCAGCCGGACCGCGACGCTCTGGACGCGGCCGGCGCTGAGTCCGGTCTGCACTTTCTTCCAGAGCAGCGGTGACAGCGTGTAGCCGTAGAGCCGGTCGAGAATGCGGCGGCTTTCCTGCGCACGCACCAGGTTCTCGTCGACGTCTGCCGGATTCTTGAGGGCGTCTTTGACGGCGTCTTCCGTAATCTCGTGAAAGACGATGCGCCGCACCGGAACCTTCGGCTTGAGGATCTGCGTGAGGTGCCAGCTGATCGACTCACCTTCGCGGTCAGGGTCGGTTGCGAGGAGCAGCTCGGAGGCCTCTTTGACGGCCGTCTTCAGATGCGCCACCTGCTTCCGCTTGTCGGCGGGGATGACGTAGTACGGCGTGAAGTCCTGATCCACGTCGACGCCGAGACGGCCCCATTCCTTGTCCTTGATCTCTTTCGGGACCTCGGACGCCGACTCCGGTAAATCCCGTACGTGACCGTAACTCGCCTCGACACGGTACTTGTTGCCGAGGAAACGGCCAAGAATCTTCGCCTTCGCAGGCGACTCGACGATGACCAGCGGTTTAGCTGCCAACCTTACCTGACCTTTGACCCTTGCCCTTTGACCTTTGACCTTTCGGCTGACACTAGCACGTTCGAGAGGGGCGAACGAAACGGCCCCCTTCCTCACGGCGGACCAGACCGGCCAATTCGAGCTCGACCAGCCTGGGAAGCAGGCGTGGCATTTCGAGGCCCGATCCGACGGCCAGCGCGTCCAGGTCGTAGGGCTGATCGACGGCCATCGCCGCCAGAACAGGATCAGCAGATCCTTCTGTGGCAGAAGGACTTGACTCGGCTTCGACGGGGCGATCCCAGGCCAGTCCCTCGACGATATCGTCCGCTGTCTCGACGATCTTCGCGCCGTCCTTGAGCAGGGCATGACCGCCGCGATTCCGGCCACTCAGCACATTGCCGGGGACCGCCATCACCTCGCGCCCCTGTTCCAGCGCACAACCGGCCGTGATCAGCGAGCCCGACTTCTCGGATGCCTCAATCACCACCACGGCAAGCGAGAGTCCGCTGATCACACGATTTCGCAGCGGGAAATGGTGCGGCAGCGGCGCTACTCCCGGCGCATATTCGCTGACCACGAGTCCTGCCTCGGTGATCTGTGCGGCCAGAGGTTTGTGTTCCGGCGGGTAGATGTAGTCGACACCAGAGCCGAGTACCGCGATGGTCCGTCCACGCGTGAGCGCGCCGCGATGCGCCGCCGAATCGACACCGCGTGCCAGACCGCTCACGACCGTGACACCGCGCGCAGCCAGGTCCGCGGCCAGCCGTGCCGCCGTGTCGATCGCCACTGACGTGGCCGCTCGAGATCCGACGATCGCCACCATGGGCGTCCGCAGCGCGGCCAGATTGCCGCGATACCAGAGCACCGGCGGACAATCAGAGATGGCGGCAAGAAGCGACGGAAACTCAGGGTCGTTCCACGCCAGCGCACGTATGCCCGCCTCATCGGCGCGACGCCGCACGATGCGCGCTTGCTCGATAAGCGGCGCCGCGAGCTCGAGCAGTTCAGGATCGTCGAAGAGGAGACGGGCGGTGAGGCCGACTCTGGGAAGCCGGTCATTGAGAAGAGACAAAGCCACCGCGTGATCGAGCGTCATCCACGCACTCCCTGCCCCACGGGCATGCAGGCCCAGCGCGCGGAGGACGCCGTTGGGGGCCGCCCTCGGCGGCCTCTAAGCACAACAGGCCGGGCGCACGCTGGACAGATCGCCACCGCTGTGCACCCGGCCTGATTGTCAGAAATTATAGGCAGTCGACTTTCGAATTCGCAACAAAAGGGCGACGAGCGACGAAAGACCGAGGACAATCTCGTGCCGCGATCGCGACTGCCGTCCGGCCAATCGACAGCCGCTCTGTGGTACGTGCCTTGCTGCCGCCACCTAAGCTCTTGACGCGCAAAGCGCTTGTGCCGCGCGCATGCGCCGACTATAGTGGTTGCTTACTCACTCCACATGCGTATCGCCGCCTTGATAGTCGCCGTTTTGGCGCTCGCGGCCGCGCCGCTCGCGGCAGATGCCCGCGACGACGCGAAGAAGCAGGTGGAGTTTGGGATCTCGGTCGCGCAGCGCGGCTTGTGGCGAGAGGCCATCTACCGCTGGGAACGCGCGACACAAATCGATCCGACCTACGCCGCGGCACACAACAACCTCGCCATCGCATACGAGCACGAAGGCGACCTGACAAAAGCGAGAGCTGCGTACGAGAAGGCACTCGAGCTCGAGCCGGGCAACGCGCTGATCAAACAGAACTACGAGCTCTTTAAGGAAATCAATGATCGCACGACGCGTTAGCCTGCTCGGGAGTGTCGCCGCGATGCTGATCGCGGCGGCGTGCACCAACTCGTTCGAGATTCCGATCGAGACGCCCATCCGGCCCAAGCTGGACGTGGCAGCCTTTCAGCGCGTGCTCGTCGCGGGTTTCATCGCCGGCGGCACCGAGGACGTGGACGGCAACCTGGAGACCACGCGACTGTTGCGCAGCCAGCTCCGGACGAAGTCCGAGCTTCGCGTGATCGATTCGGATGTACTCCCCCTTCAGGATGTCGCCACCGAAGGCCGCAACGGTGACAGCGGTGGTGGTGCCGCCGCGCCTGTACCGCCGCCGATCAAGGAACAGAAGGATCTCGAAGCGTACGAGCACGTCTTCGCCAACATCGAATATTGGAAGCGAATCGGCGAGGAGTATCAGCAGCCGTTGATCGTCACCGGCACCGTGCTCTTCACGCCGCTGCAGCGCAATCAGATCGTGCAGCGCGAGCAGGAGGTCTACGATTCGTTCGGCCGCCGCCGCGTCGTGCCGGTTCGCACGTATCAGGAACGCAAGGGATTCAGCCTCGACGGCCGCTTCATCTTCATCGACGGCCGCAGCGGCGCGACGCTGCATTCGGAGAGCTTCAACGAGCAGGTCCTCTATAACGCGAACCAGACGACGCCGGCGCTGTCGTCGTATTTCGAGTTGATGGACCGGCTGATTCCAAGCTTCCTGAGCACGCTGAGCAGCCAGAAGATCAAGGGCACGCGGATCCTGCTGCAATAACGCCGTTTTCTTGCCACTTCAGGCCGGAATCCGTTAGACTGTAGTGTTTGTGCGGGCCGCCGTCAGGCGGCCCTACGTTGTTGCGGCCGCCTGAAGGGCCCGCAACGATCAACGAGTCCCCATTTGAGGTACTGCTCGTGTACGCGATTGTTCAAGCCCGTGGCCGGCAGATCAAAGTGACGCCCGGCGCCGTGATCGAAATCGACGGCACCCCCGGCGAGCACGGTTCCGCCTTCACGTTCGACCAGGTGCTGCTCATCGAGAAGGACGCGGGCGATATCGTCGCCGGCGCGCCGTTTGTCGCCAACGCGAAGGTCGTGGGCGTCGTCGACGGCGAGGCGCGCGGCCCGAAACTGCGCGTGTTCAAGAAGAAGCGCCGCAAGGGCTTCCGGAAGACGCGTGGACATCGCAGCGTGCTGACGCGCGTGCGCATCACCGAGATACAGGCGTAAAGCAATGGCTCATAAGAAAGGTCAAGGCAGCTCACGCAACGGCCGGGACAGCAATTCGCAGCGTCTCGGCGTCAAGCGTCACGACGGCAACCTCGTGACCGGCGGATCGATTCTCGTCCGTCAGAAGGGACGCCGCTTCGAGCCCGGTCTCAACGTCGGGTTGGGCAAGGACCACACCCTGTTCGCCAAGATCGACGGCAAGGTCCGCTTCGAAGACCACGGCCAGCACGGCCGGAAAATCTCGGTCATCCCCATAGAATAGGAATCAGGAATCAGGAATCGGGAATCAGGTCTTGCCCAGTCCTGAATCCTGATTCCTGACGCCTGAGTCCTTGTATGTTCGTCGACGAAGTCGACATTCACGTGACCGCCGGCTCCGGCGGCAATGGCTGCCTCAGTTTCCGGCGAGAGAAGTACGTTCCGCGTGGCGGGCCCGACGGCGGTGACGGCGGCGGCGGTGGATCCGTGTACGTCACCGCGATCGCCACCAAGAACACGCTCGTCGACTTCCGCTATCACCCCGACTTCAAAGCCCGCCGCGGCCAGCATGGTCAGGGATCCAATCGGACGGGTCAGACCGCCCACGATCTCGATATCACCGTGCCGGTCGGCACCCTGGTCTTCGAAAAGGACGGCGACGGGCAGCGCCTGCTCGCCGACCTCTCCGAGGAGGGACAGCGCGTGCTGGTCGCTCGCGGGGGACGCGGCGGCCGCGGCAATGCGCAGTTCGTGTCGTCCACCAACCGCGCGCCACGCCGCACCGAGCCTGGCGGAGAGGGCGAGCAGAAGCACCTGCATCTGGAATTGAAGCTGCTGGCCGACGCCGGCCTGGTGGGGTTCCCGAACGCCGGCAAGTCCACGCTGATCTCGCGCATCTCGGCGGCGCGTCCCAAGATCGCCAACTACCCGTTCACGACGCTGACGCCGAATCTCGGCGTCGTATCGCTCAGCGGCGATCGCAGCTTCGTCGTCGCCGATGTGCCCGGCCTGATCAAGGGCGCGCACGAGGGCCATGGCCTCGGACACCAGTTTCTGCGGCACATCGAGCGGACCAAGATCCTCGTGCATCTCGTCGACGTCTCGAGTGAATCCGGCCGCGATCCCGTAGAGGACTTCGACACGATTCGCGACGAACTGCGCCGCTTCGACGAGCGCGTCGCGGCAAAGCCGCAGATCGTCGTCGCCACCAAGATCGATGCACTGGATGATCCGTCGCGTCTCGACAGCCTGCGCCGCCACGTGCGGAAGAAGCGGCTGCCGTTCGTGAAGATCTCGGCCGTCACCGGTGAGGGACTCGACGAACTGCTCGAGACGATGTGGCGCGGCATCGCGGTGGCGCGCGAGACCGCCGTCGAGCCCGAGACGGATGCGACCGACGAGGGGATCGACCTGATCACCCCGGCACGGCCGCGGCACGGAGCATGATCGCGTCTGGCCGGCTCGGCATCCTCGGCGGCACATTCGATCCGATTCACTTCGGCCATCTCGACGCGGCGAACGCGGCGCGCCGCGCGCTGGAACTCGATCAGGTCTGGTTTATTCCATCGTGCGACCCGCCGCATCGGCCGGCCGATCCCCTGGCGTCCGGATTCCATCGTTTCGCGCTGGTGGCGCTGGCCGTTCAGGGTGACGCTGCGCTCCATGCGTCGGATCTCGAGTTGACGCGAACGGGACCGTCGTACACCGCCGACACGCTGCGCGCGCTGGCGCGGGAGGGCTGGCACCCATCGCAGCTTTTCTTCATTCTCGGCAGCGACGCGTTCGCGGAAATTGCCACCTGGCGCGAGTTCCCAGCGGTGCTCGACCGGGCGAACTTCGTCGTGGTGGCGCGCCCCGGCACCACGCTGGACCACGCGGCGGCTCGCACGCCGGTGCTGCGCAACCGGATCCGTCCGGCTGGGCATGAAACGTCCACTCCCGCTGGAACGTCCGTATTTCTTGTTGAAGCACACACACGCGATGTGTCCTCGAGCGTGATTCGCGCGCGCCTCGCCGCGCGTCAATCCGTCGACGATCTCGTACCCGTCGCGGTTGCGCGGCACATCGTCGCGCATCACTTGTACGAAGCGGTAGACGACTTGCATGGCCAAAACTCAGCGATCTCGAAGTAGCGCCACGAAGACCCCGATCCGGAACGCACGGCCGCGGACTGCCGTGAAGCGCGCGACGCCCAAGCTGCCGAAGTCAGTGGCAACGGCCGTTCGTGCCGCACGCGACAAGAAGGCGGAGAACGTGATCGTGCTGGACCTCCGCAGCGCCGGTGGCTTCACCGACTACTTCGTGATCTGCACCGGCAACAATCCCCGGCAGATCACCGCCATTGCCGACTCGGTCCGGGACACGCTGAAGAGCGAGCTCGACGAGCGGCCGGCGCTGACCGAAGGCATGGACCGCTCGGAATGGATCCTGCTCGACTACTTCAACTTCGTCGTCCACGTCTTCAGCCGTGAGTGCCGGACGTTCTACGGACTCGAGCGGCTCTGGGGCAACGCCGAGCGTCACGAGATCGACGACGAGGCACGCCCGTAACGCGATCGTCCGCGGCGCGAACGCGCTGCTCTCGGTTGTCCTCGCACCGGTTTGTGCAGCCTGCGCTCGCGTGCTCGAGTCGCCTCTCGACGGCCCGGTCTGCGACACCTGTTGGAGCTCGATCGGGCGTCTGACACCGCCGTTCTGTCGAATGTGCGGCGACATGCTGCCCTCATGGCGCGTCCTCGATCCGCCGCGCGCCGCGTGCCCGGCCTGCCGCCGTCGTCCCTACAGCGCGATTGACCTGGGCCGCGCCGCCGGCAGCTACGACGGCACGCTGCGCGAGATCGTTCACGCGTTCAAGTACGACGGCCGGCGTACGCTCGCGCCGCCGCTCGGCGCGTTGATGCGCGACGCGGCGACAGACGTCCTCGACGGCGCATCCTGCGCGGTTCCAGTACCGCTCCATCCCTGGCGCCGCCTGCGGCGCGGTTTCAATCAGGCCGCCGCTCTCGCCGCGGCTCTCGAGATTCCCGTCGTGCATGCCTTATGGCGCCGCCGGTTCACGCCACCACAGACTGGACTCACGGCCGGAGCACGCCGGCGCAACGTGCGCGGCGCGTTTCGCCTTTCCCCGTTCCTGACCGATCGGGTCTTTCAGTCGATGCTGGCCGGCCGCGCGATCGTGCTCGTGGACGACGTCAGGACGACTGGCGCGACGCTCGACGCCTGTGCCCATGTCCTCAAGGATGCCGGCGTCAAGGAAGTGCGCGCGCTCACGGTCGCATTGGCGAGACCCTCGTAGTGTCCGGCTTCAGCCGGACCAAGACGTAGCGTCCGGCTTTAGCCGGACTGCCGTAGTGTCCGGCTTTAGCCGGACTACAGACGTAGCGTCCGGCTTTAGCCGGACCTTGCCCGATGCACAATGACAGGCACCGATGCATCGCCTCGTTCTTTTCATTGCTGTCTGCGCGGCGCTGACGAGCGGCTGCGGGAGCACACCGACCATGACGTCCACCGCGCCGCGGAGCCGCGCCGAGCAGACCGCTTTCGAGGAAACGAGCCGATACGCCGAGGTCCGAGCCTTCATCGATGCGCTCGCACAACAGACGCCGAGGGCACGAGTCGAGATATTCGGACGGTCCGAAGAGGGCCGCGACTTGCCGCTGGTCATCGTCGGTGATCCTCCGGCGTCCGCGCCGCCTGCGCGGTCGTCTCGTCTTCCGGTGGTGCTCGTGATGGCCAACATCCATGCCGGCGAGGTTGAAGGCAAGGAGGCGGCGCTGCATCTGGCGCGACGGCTGGCGGTGGGCGATTTGCGGATGTTGCTGCCCTCGGCGGTGTGGCTGTTCGCGCCGATCTACAACGCCGACGGCAACGAGAAGATCAGTCTCGACAATCGTGTCGAGCAGAATGGTCCAATCGGTGGTGTGGGCACGCGCGAGAACGCCAAGGGTCTCGATCTCAATCGCGACTTCATGAAGCTCGAATCGTCGGAGGCGCGCGGACTCGTCGCACTGTTCAACCGATGGGATCCCGACGTCATCGTCGACTTGCATACGACGAACGGCTCGTATCACGGTTATCACCTGACCTACGGACCGCCGTTCAATCCGAACACAGACCCGAGGATCGCTGCCTTCACACGCGAACA
>Ga0075421_100012299_pt1 | contig 10628 bp, 6 predicted proteins | sample SoiMetdeltSBSDD5_FD_75292 | JGI IMG/M metagenome (GOLD analysis project Ga0075421, IMG submission 75292) | Bulk soil microbial communities from a Populus tree surrounding site in Tennessee, USA - Soil MetaG P. deltoides SBSDD5 | ecosystem: Environmental > Terrestrial > Soil > Tree plantation... | reverse complement strand
GACCGGCACGACGACCACATCGACCTCGGGTGGCACAAGCTCGAGCTCGACCACCGGTACGACGACCGGTACGACCACAGGAACTTCGACCGGCTCGACGACGGCTGGCACGACCTCATCGGGTACGACCACGGCCGGCACAACGTCGAGCTCGACGGGTACGACGACCGCGACCACAACAGGATCGACCACGGGCACGTCAACCACCGGTACGACCGGTGAGACGACGACCGGTGGCACGTCCACATCTGGCACGACGACCTCTGGCACGACCACCGCGGGTACGACGACCGCGGGGACCTCGAGCTCATCGAGCACGACGACCGCTGGCACGACCGGCACATCCAGCTCGTCGAGCACGACGGCCGGCACGACCGGGACGTCTAGCTCATCGAGCACGACGACCGCTGGCACGACGGGTTCCTCCGGTACATCCGGTACGTCCGGAACGTCTGGAACGTCCGGCACCAGCGGAACATCAGGCACGACCGGCACGACCGGCACGACCGGCACGACCGGCACGACCGGCACATCTACAACGACGACCACTGGCGGCACGACCGGTACGACCACCGGAACGACCACCGGCGGCACGGTCGCCGGAGTTGAGAATCTGCCCGGGACGTCCGGTGGCGGCATGCAGACTGGCGGCGGCGTGGTCGCCGGCGTCCAGACGCTTCCATCCACCAGCACGGACGGCAACGCGGAGAATCCGCTCGTCTACCTCGGCATCGCGTTCATGGGAATGGGCGCGGTGATGCTTGCCCGACAGCGGCCGCGGCAACCCTTTACCCAGTAGGCACCGGCCGAGAGGCCAGCCTTGCGCACGGAAGGGAGCCCGCATGGGCTCCCTTCCGTCTATCTCGCACACTGAAGTGGTGAAGCGGCTTCAGTCGTTCTGGGTGGGCGAGGCCGACATGGCCCATGTCGCCCTCTTCCGGATCCTCTATGGGCTTCAGCTCTTCAACTACTTCTGGCAGCTGTATCCGAATCTCGGCGCGTTCTTCACCGACGAAGGAATTTTTCCCAGGCGGCAGCTCCTCGCGTTCTACCCGGAGCGGTTGTCCCTCCTGAATCTCGTTGGCGAGTGGTGGCAGGTCGCGGTGATCTGGGCCTTCTCGTGCGTTGTGGCTGTCGCGCTGACGGTCGGCTGGCGCACGAAGCTCTCGTGCTTCCTCGCATTCGTCCTCATCGTGGCATTCCAGTGGCGCAACCCGCTGATCCTCGACGGCAGTGACCTCGTCTTTCGCTTCGTTCCGCTATGGCTGATGTTCACGAACGCTGGCGGCCTCTGGTCGATCGACGCGCTGCGCGGCCCGCAGCCACCCACTGGCCGCGGATGGGCGCTGCCGGTGCGCATTCTCGAGCTTCAGGTCGCGTGGATCTATCTCGCGACCGGGATCGAGAAGGTCGCGGGTGCGCTCTGGGTCGATGGCACCGCGGCGTATTACGCCCTGCAGCTCGAGCACACCTTCGGGCGATGGTGGGCGCGCCCCATCGCGCTGCAGCCGCTCCTTGTGAAGATGATCAGTTGGGGAACCATCGCCGTTGAGCTCGGCTTCCTTCCTCTCGCGATGATCCCGTCGCGATCGACGCGCCTCATAGCGGGGGTCGCAGCCGGTGGCTTGCACTTCGGGATCCTCACGATGATGAACGTCGGCAACTTCCCGGTGATCATGCTGTCGACCCTGGTCCTATTCCTCCCAACGACGTGGATACGCGCGTTCGTCGATCGGACGCATAGCGCGCTTCAGACGCGAGCCCCTCGCTCCGCGCGCCGATCGTGGGACAGCTTCGTCGCGTTCGCGTGTGACCGTCTCCCGCCGTCGACCGATCGAGTCGGACGACCGAACCTGCTGCTGCAGCGGACCGGAACGATCGCCCTCGTGGCGTTCGCTCTGTTCGTGTTCTCGACGGCGGTCCCACGGCAGCTCGACATGCTTCGGCCGACCGGCGATACGGCGGGCCTCGTGCGATTCCTCTCGCTCGATCAGCGCTGGGACATGTTCTCGCCCGACCCCGCGCGCGCCGATGGCTGGATGCTGGGACCGGCGCGTCTCACGGACGGCACGACGTTCGACCTCTACACCGGAGGATCCGTCGACAACGTGAGCGAGCGATACAGTGACCCTCTGTACACCCGGTGGGTCAAGGTGCACGAACGCGTCGCGAACGCTGGGTACGGGGATTATCGTCTTGAGTACGCGCGGTACTTCTGCCGCGCGCGCAACCTGCACCTGCGGCCGGGCCAGATTCCGCTCGACACGTTCGAGCTGATGTACATCGAGCGGATCATCCGGGCCCCGGAGGAAGGACCGCCGGTATTCAACGAGCACAAGCTTTGGGAGCACAAGTGCTAGACCAGCCGCAGGAGCGCCGCCTCGTGACGGTGCTGTTCGCCGATTTCGCCGGATTCACGGAGCTCGCCGACCAGATGGATCCGGAGGAGCTCCAGGTCCTCGTCTCCGGCATCTTCGAGGACCTCGCCGAGGAGGCGATCCGGCACGACGGCACGATCGAGAAGTTCATCGGCGACGCGATCTTCGTCGTCTTCGGCGCGCCGGTCGCGCACGAGGACGACCCGCAGCGCGCCCTCCGCACCGCACTCGCGATGCAGCGCGTCTTCGCGGACCACGCGGCGCGGGTGAAGAAGGCGCGCGGCGTGGAATTTGGACTGCGCATCGGGATCCACACCGGCATGGTCGTCGCCGGCGCGGTCCGCAGCGTCGCGGAGTACGGCGTCATGGGCGACACGGTGAACATCGCGTCACGCCTCCAGTCGGCGGCCGGCCCGGCCGAGATCTACGTCACGCAGACCACGTTCCGCCTGACAAACCGCGAGTTCAGCTTCCGCGAGGTCGGCCCGATCGAGCTGAAGGGCAAGGACAAGCCGATCCTCGCGTACGCGCTCATCGGCGAGCGCACCGATGTGCGGCCGAGCATCGAGATCGCCGCACCCCTCGTCGGTCGATGGATGGAGCTCTCGCGCCTCGACCTCGCGTACCAGTCCGCGCGTCTGGGGCGGACGGAAGTCGTGCTGATCGCCGGTGAGCCCGGCATCGGCAAGAGCCGGCTCGCCTCGGAGTTCATCGGCCTCGCGACCGCGGCGGAGGAAGGCGCCAAGGCCGCCGACGCGCCACGCGTCATGCGCTGGACGTTCTCGCGGGTGAATCAACGCAGCTACGCCGGCTTCATCGAGCCGATCCTCGTCGAGCTGAACGTCCAGCCGTCAGACCCAGAAGGCATCACGCGCCTCGGCGAGAAGCTTCACGAGCTGGGATTCGCGAATCCGCTGACGGTCGCCCCGATGCTCGCGCAGTTCCTCCACCTCCCGGGCGTGAGCGAACCCGCGAGCGATTCGGAGGAATGGAAGCGCTCGATGTACATCGTCGTCTACGACGTGATCGCGGCGCTCGCGCGCCAGCGTCCGCTGCTGTACGTCCTGGAGGACCTGCATTTCGCCGACGCCGCTTCGCTCGACCTCCTGTGGTTCCTCACGTCGCGCGCCTCACGCGTTCCGATCCTGTTCCTGCTCGCTCAGCGGCTCGGTCCGGGCTCGCCCGAGCCGAAGACGTCGCGCACCAACTTCAGCCAGCTCGTGCTCGAGCCGCTCTCCGATGAGGAAGCGGCGCGCATCGTCGAAGCATCGCTCGACTGGATCCCCGACGAGCTGCGTGACCGGATCGTCGCCCGCGCCGGCGGCAATCCGTTCTTCATCGAGGAGTCGCTGCGGTCGCTCGTGGAGTCGGGCGCGGCGGAGAAGGACGCAAGCGGCGAGTGGCACCTCATCGAGCGCCCGGCGGCGCTCGAGGTGCCCGCGACGCTGCACGCGGTCGTGGCGTCCCGCATCGATCGACTGCAGCCGACCGCGCGCGAGTGCATCCAGCTCGCGGCGGTCATCGGCCAGCGCTTCGGCGATCGTGTGCTTCGCGAGGCGGGCGGCGAGCGCCTGGCCGCCGCGGTGGATCAGCTCATCGCCGCCGACCTCGTGCTGGAGGCAGCGCCGGGTGAGCGCCGTGAAGGCCGCTACCGCTTCAAGCACGCGATCGTGCAGGAGGTCGCCTACAACACGCTGCTCGTGCGGCGGCGCATCGAGCTGCACCGGCGCGTCGCGGCCGCGTACGAGGCGGTCCTGACCGACGAGCTCAAGGAGTTCTACCCCGCCCTCGCGCACCACTACCTGATCGGCGAGGTGCCCGAGAAGGCTGCCGAGTACTCGTGGAAATCCGCGCAGCGCGCGACCGCGATCCACGCCTACATCGAGGCGCTGCGGTTCGCGGAGCAGGCGCTCGAGCTGTACGAGAAGATCGGGCGGATAGAGGCAGCCGTGGAGGCGCTGTATCTCATCGCACGCGTTCGCCGCTACCGCGGCGAGAACGACGCAGCACTCGCCGCGTACGAGCGCGCGCTGCTTCTGCTCGAAGCGCGCGATCCGAAGAGCGGCGAGGTCGCGATCCTCCTGGCGCACATGGCGGAGCTGTGCACGCGGTGGGATGCGAAGCACCCGGATCTCGATGGGCTCATCGAGCGCGGCCTGGCCATCGTCGGGACGGCGCGCTCGCGCGAGCGTGTCCTGCTCCTGGCCGCGAAGTCGTTCATGCCGCGCCGAGGTCCCAAGTCCACCGACGCCGATTGGGAGGCCTCGCTCGCGACCGCGAAGGAGGCGCTCGCCATCGCCGAGGAGCTGGGTCTGCTGCGGGAGCGGTCGCTGTGCCTCGATGCGGTCGGCTACGCGTACCGCGAGCTGGGCAACTTCCGCGAGGCCTATCTCGCGAACCAGCGACGGCTGCCGATCGCGCGGTCGCTACAGGACAGCGACGAGCTCATCGACGCGCACACGATGGTCGCGATCTCGGCCCTGTCGCTCGGCGACATGAACGAGGCGATGGAGCACGCCGCCAGCGCACGCGAGGTCGCGATCGAGACGGAGAAGCCGCGGCTCGGCGCGCACGCACTGCGGACCGAGGCGCTCGCGCATCTCCTCGCCGGGGATTTCCCGGGCACGCTCGTGGCGGCGGCACGGCGGGAACGATTCGCGTCGCCGACCAAGTGGCCCTCGACACTCGCGGTCGCGATCGGCGCCGCGGCCGCGATGGCATCTTCCGACGAGAAGATGTACCGCGACCTGATGGTCGAGCAGGAGGCTTCGCCGGCCGAGCTCGCCGTCGCGGACTTCGTCGCGGCGTATTACGGACTGCGCGAGAGCGAGAGCGCGTACCACGCGATCCGTAGCGCGGGGCAGCCGAAGTCCATCGTCGATCTCACGCTGCTCGGACCGCTGCTCGTCCTCGCGGCGGCACGCTGGCACGTCCCGGACGAGGCATTCGAGGACCGCGTCGCGACGGTCGTCGACAGGACCGGGCATGCGCGCGGCCGCGCCCTCCTGACGCACGCGGAGGCGATCCGCGCCTATCACGCGGGCGAGCATTCGAAGTCGGCGAAGCTGCTGTTCGACGCGGTGCAGGCGTTCGCGAGCCTCCGGCTCGACTACGAGCGCGCCGTCGCGCTCGCCGATCTCGCGCGCGCGCTGCGCAACGTGCCGGGCCGCGAGGATCAAGCGCAGGCGCAGTGCGATGAGGCGAAGGCGATCGCCGAGCGCCTGGGCGCGACCGCATTACGTGTCGCGGCGGAGAACCTGGCGGTCCGCGTCTAGCCGTTGGCGTCCAGCGCGAAGGCGGTCTATCGAAGCGCGCTCCAGCCCGCAGCCAAGAGTCCGAGCCGGATCACCGCCGCGATCGGCGGAATCGGCACGGCGAAGCCGGACCAGAACACGATCTCGATCGGCAACAGCGCAAGCGTGAGGGTCCCACCAGCACGCGAGCCGTTCCAGAGCAGCCATCCGGCGAACGCCTCGACGGCGCAGATCCCGACGAACAGACCCAGCAGGATCGCGAACACCTCAGGCGAGAAGCGCTCGAAGGGGCCGCCGCCGTAAGCACGGAAGCCGAAAGCCGTCATGGGCAGCTCGCGGTGCTGCAGGAGATGCGCTGCCGCGGGGAATGCATACGGGCCGAAGCCGGCGGCGATCAGCCAGAACACCACCGCCGCACCACGCACCGCGGTCAGCTCAGACGCCTCCGGCACGGCGCAGAACGTAATCGACGTTGGCTCGGCACGTCTAGCTGAGCGCGCGCGCCAGGACGCTGCGCGCGGCGTTGTAGCCGCACATACCGTGCACGCCGCCGCCCGGCGGCGTCGCGGAGGAGCACAGATAGATGTCGCGCGCCGGCGTTGCGTAGGGATCGATCGCGATCCGCGGACGCATGAAGAGCTGCAGACCCGCGTGCGACCCGCAGGAGATGTCGCCGCCGGCGTTGTTCGCGTTGCGGCGCTCGATGTCGCGCGTGTTCATCACGCTGCGCGCGAGGACGCGATCGCGGAAGCCCGGCGCGAATCGCTCGAGCTGCGCCTCGATGCGCTCGGTCATGTCCTCGGTCGATCCGTTCGGCACGTGGCAGTACGCCCACAGGGTCTGCTTGCCTTGAGGCGCGCGCGACGGATCGAACAGGCTCTGCTGCGCGACCAGGACAAACGGCCGCTCCGGATGCTTGCCGCGCCCCAGCGCCGACTCCGACGCCGAGATGTCCTCGAACGACCCGCCGAGGTGGACCGTGCCGGCGCGGAGACACTCAGGTGCGCGCCACGGGACCGGGCCGTCGAGCGCGTAGTCGATCTTGAACACGCCGGGCCCGCGACGGAAGCGACGGAGCGCGCGCCGATAGTCAAGGGGCAGACGCTCGTCGGCGATGCTGTCAAGATGCCACGGCGACGTATCGAACACGTAGGCCCGCGCCGTCGGCACATCGGTCATCTCCTGGACCTGGTGACCGGTCGCGATGGTGCCACCAAGCTCGCGCAGGTGCGAAGCGAGAGCCTCCGCGATCCGGCGCGAGCCGCCGCGCGGCAGGGGCCAGCCCACCGCGTTCCCGCTGACGAGGAACATCAGCGCGAACGCCGCGGTGAAGGGGCGCTCGAGCGGCAGGAACGAGTGCGCCGCGCACCCCGCGACGAGCGCGCGAGCCGCCTCCCCGTGGAACGACGACGCGAGTCCGCGCGCCGAGCGCATCGCGTGAAGTCCGAAGCGCGCGAGAAGGAGCGGATGCCGGGGAACGTGCGTCACGGGCCGCAGCACCTCGGCTGCGAGCTGCTCCCACCGCGAGACGAGTGGCGAGAGCAGTCCTCGGTAGGCATCGCCGTCCGCGCCGAGCCCCGCTGCGGTCGCCTCCACGGAGCGCTCGAGCATCACGGCGCTGCCGTCGTCGAGCGGATGCGCGAGCGGCGCGTCGGGCTGGATCCACTCGAGACCATGCTTATCGAGAGGCAGCCCCCGAAGGAACGGCGACATGACGGCCAGCGGCTGGATCGCGGAGCAGACGTCGTGCACGAAGCCGGGAAGCGTCAGCTCCGCGGAGCGCGCACCACCGCCGATGTCTTGGTTCGCCTCGTACACCGCGACAGAGTGGCCCGCGCGCGCGATCTGAATGGCGGCGGCAAGGCCGTTCGGACCAGCTCCGACGACGACCGCATCAGGCACGCAGCAGGTAGCGGCCGAACCACTCCTCCGCGCGACGCACGGAGTCGATCATGTTCTCGCGCGTGCGGAAGCCGTGGCCCTCGCCCTTGTACACGTAGTACTCGTGCATCTTGCCCGCGGAGCGCAGCGCGGCCACGACCTGTTCCGCTTCCGAAAGCGGCACGCGTGGGTCGTTCTCGCCCTGGAGGATCAGCAGCGGCGCCTCGATCCTGGAGACGTGCGTGAGCGGCGACCGGTCGCGGTAGCGTTCCGCGTCGCTCTTGGGATCGCCGAACTCGCGTACGAGCATCTCGCGCAGATCGCCTCTCGTCGTGTCGTACATCGTCTTCCAGGACACGACGCCCACGACGGAAACGCCGGCCGCGAAGAGGTCCGGGTACATCGAGAGCGCCATGAGCGTCATGTAGCCGCCGTAGCTCCCGCCGTAGATCCCGACGCGCTTCCCGTCGGCGATGCGCTGCTTCCCGAGCCACTCCACGCCCTTCACGACGTCCTCGAGGTCCTTGCCGCCCCAGTCCTGCCGGTTCGCCTCCTGGAACTCGCGGCCGTATCCGGTTGACCCGCGGATGTTCGGAGCGAGAACGACGTAGCCGTTGTTCGCGAAGTGCTGGCTCGCGCGGTCCCACCAGCGGTAGTGCTGGCTCGTCGGACCGCCGTGCACGTGGACCACCGCCGGCGGCGGCCCGTCGCCGCGAACGGCTTCCGCGTACGGGATATAGAGGAGCGCGGGGATCTCGCGGCCCATGGCCCCCGGATAGCGAACGTGGATCGGCTCGACCAGCGTTTCCGGATCGATGGTCGCGGGCAGCGAGCGCGTGAGCCGGCGCGGTTCCGTCATGCGCTCGCGCGTGACGTAGACATCCCACGGCTCGCGCGCGCTGGTGAAGAGGTACGCCGCGAGGTCACCGTCGGGTCCGACACGAACGGATTGGTGGACGCCGGCACGGTCGGCGACGGCATGGTCGGCGTGCGACACGGTGAAGACGCGGCGGATGGAAACCTCGGCGTCCTCGTTGTGGAGGTACAGCACCGCGCGGCCGTCGGGCCGCCACGCAGGCTCTCTCTCGTCGAAGATGCTCTTCGTCAGCGGATCGACGCGGATCACCTCGTCGCCTTTGAGCGTCGCGACCGCGATCTCGTAGCGTCGTCGCACGTTCGTCGTGAACGCGATGCGCGTCCCGTCCTTGGACCAGCTGCCCTCCAGGGACTCGCCGTCCACGTCGCGCGTTTCGAGCTTCGTTGGCGTGCCGCCCTCGGCTGAGATCACGAACAGGTCGCTGTTGGTGCGCACGGTCTCGCGCCGCGAGGAGAAGAGGAGCCGCTTTCCGTCCGGCGACCAGCGCGGCTGTGCGTCGTCGAACTCGCCGTCCGTGAGCGCGCGCTTCTTCCCGGTCGCGACGTCGATGACGTGCACCGCGAAGCCTTTGCCGCCGGCATTGGCGACGTACGCGATGCGGGCGCCGTCCGGTGACCAGCTCATCTCGCGATGCATCACATCCGGCTCGTTCGTCAGGTTCCGCTCGATCTCGCCGTCGCGATCGACGAGCCAGATGTCGAAGCGCTCGTTCCCGCCGCTGTCCCGCAGGAAGGCCAGCTGCTTGGCGTCGGGCGACCAGCGCGGCCACACGGACCGCTCCTTCGCATCGGTGAGCTGGAAGAGCCGCTCGCGCTCGATCGGCGCGCTGTAGATCTCGAAGGTCCCGCTCTTGTTCCACGAGAACGCGACCTCGGCGCCGTCCGGCGACAGGTCGATGCCGCCCCACACGTAGTCGACGTACGGCGAGCCGACCAGATCCTCGATCGGAGCACGTCGGAATCGCTCGCCGAGCGAGCGTGGCTTGAATCCGGCGGCGGCCGGAACGATGTCGGTCGGCGCGTTGGCAAGAGTCGTCGCCGGCCGCTCGGTCGAGGTGGCTCGCCAGTCCTCGGCGAACGGCTTTGGCCGGGCCTTCTGCTCGCGCGTCTGAGCGGGCGAGGCGGGCGGCGCGGCCTGTGCGCCCGCGCCGTCGCCGAGGGTCGCGGCCGTCGCGGGCACCGGACGCTTCGCGGCCTCCTGGATCACACGCGTCGCGCTCGCCACCACGAGCGTTTCGGGACCCATCGCGGCCGTTCGCACGGCGGTGTCCTCCTTCGGGACGATGACGTCGTGGTGGTACATCTTGTCCTCGAGCCGCCCCTTGTAGGCGCGGTCCCAGGGCGGCGGCAGCAGGATGCCGAACTGCTTGCGCGGCTTCGGTAGCTCGCGCTGCAGCTGCATCAGCATGTCGCGGCCGGCGTTCCAGATCGGCGCGCGCTTGGACGACAGCACTGAAGAGAAGGCGAGCGGGATCAGCTGCTTCGCACCCTCGCTGGCAAGATCGAGATCGCCGCTGAACAGAACGCCGCCGGACTTGCGGACCAGCACGACGGTGGCGCCCTGTCCCTCACCCCGCACGCGGACGACGCGCGTGTCCGGCCGCACGAGGTCATCGGGCCTGAGGACCAGGTCGGCGCCCCCCTGTACCGCCGCGGCGTCGTCCTCGTGCACCGCGATCTGGACGCCGAGCGTCTCGCGATAGCGCTGCGCCTCCGCGGCGCGGGCGGCGTTCGTCGCGAGGAGGAGCGAGGCACGCCCCGCTCCGAGGATCAGCCGAAGGGCGCGCTCGCTGAACGGTGGAATGTCGATGAGAAGGTTGCCCCGCGCGGCGTCGAAGACGATGTACTGGCGCTCGTCATCGAGTGGCGTGTAGAGCTCGAAGATCCACGAACGAAGCTGCTGAATATCCATGAAAAGCCGGGCTATCGTACTAGTTCAGGCAGCACCAGCATTCCGTCGACCCGGACCAGACCGCGCTTTGATTCGAGGCGCAAAGTCGTGCGCTCCGTCTGCGCATCGTCCCAGTCGAAGAGACGCTTCACCTGCTTCGGCGTCACGCCGCCTGCGAGCTCGAGCAGTCGATCCAGGAGCGCTGTCATCGCGTCGCTCGACGAGATCCGCTCCGCGCTCTTCACGATCTCGGGGTAGCGGCGGACGAACAGGTCGTAGGTGTAGTTGTAGTCGACGCGACCCTCACCGACGGCCTTCACGCGCGCGACATACATGAGACGCTGCAGC
>Ga0075421_100012298_pt1 | contig 10628 bp, 10 predicted proteins | sample SoiMetdeltSBSDD5_FD_75292 | JGI IMG/M metagenome (GOLD analysis project Ga0075421, IMG submission 75292) | Bulk soil microbial communities from a Populus tree surrounding site in Tennessee, USA - Soil MetaG P. deltoides SBSDD5 | ecosystem: Environmental > Terrestrial > Soil > Tree plantation... | reverse complement strand
GGTAGACGCCCTGGAGCGGCCGTGACGAGACGTGCAGGCCGCCATCCGTCTCGAGGGTGAGGGTGTACAGCCGGTCGGGCTGGAACCGCGTCTGCACGGCTGCAGGGCGGACGACGCGGACGCCCATCTCCTTCCGGTACGCCTCGTCCTCCGCCAGCCGCCAGACCTGCTGCCACAGCGTCCGCTCGAATTCGGTCACCTTCGGGTCGTCGTCCCGGTACACGTTCGGGATGTCGTTGCGCGGGTCGATCGCCAGTCCCTTCTCAGGCGGATGGCCCTCGGCATGAAGGCGGCTGAGCAGGGCCACCGCTTGTCCCCGCAGGGCGCCGTACTCATTGGCGAACTTGCCGTCGAAGTGGATCACCACTCCGTCCACGCGCGCCAGGTCGCCGTCGATGGTGAACGCCTTCGCCGGCAGAGGGCGGCCCCCGCGGTCGTATTCGACAAAGAGCAGCGTGGTCTGGAACGTTGCGCCCCCGCCGCCCGGACTCCCGGTGGGTTGCGAGGCCGCCGGGGTGGTTGTCGGTCCGGTGGCCGGTCGGGTGCTGGGGCGCTGGTCGACGACGATGACGTCCGCCACGCGCCGCTCGACTTGAAGGCGCTTGGCTATCGCCCGCAGTTGCTCCTCCCGGCGCGCCCTCTCGTGGGCAGTGCCGGCAGTCCCGCCCCGGAACTGGAAAACGTACAGCGTCGCCGCCCCCGCGGCGACGAGGAGGCTGAGCGTGGCGAGCTTGGTGGTCCAGCGGAGCATCGCGCGGCGCGGTGGGGGTTAGCGTGGCGGCCTGCGGTCCGCAGGGTTGCGCTTCTCTCTCGCTCCGGTTGCCGGGGCCGGCGGGCGTTGATCCTTCCGCGCCTCCGGCATCGGCTGTTCCCCCTTCAGGTCCGCCGGGCGGGTCAGGTCGGCGTCCTTCCAGATCTCCAGCAACGCCTGCTCGCTGGTGGGCTGGACGACGATGCCCGTGTCGGCGTTGTGGCTGCCGACGTACTTGCCGTTGGGCGTCATGTAGTGCAACGTCGGCGACCCCTCCAGCCCGATCCGGTCGGTGATCGGGACGGCGCGGAGTGTCTCCCCTTCGAAGTTCACCCGCTGCTCCTCGCCCACGTCCACGTAGCGGTACATCACCTGCCGCACCTCCTCGACGTAGACGGAGAAGACGTACTGCCTCGGCCGGTCGAGCGGCAGGAGCCGGGGCAGCAGGTGCGCCAGCGCCTGCGGGAGGTACGTCACGCCCACCTCCTGCGAGAAGGGGACGGCGTTGGAGCGGCGGCTGACGTGGGTGACGTTGAGGACGCGCTGCTCGCGCGTCGAGACCGGCGGCTGGTTCGGGTCGTCGCCCTCGCCGCGGACGCCGGCCTGCTCGGCGCCGCGGTCGAGCGCGCGGCTGACCTGTACGGTGCTCGTGCCGAGCGTCGTCTGCTGGTCCTCCTGCTTACGCTTCAGGTCGCCCACGAGCCGGACGTTGGACCACTGCTCGTCGCGCCGGTCGAACGTGCAGAAGAGCCACGACTCTGCCTCGATGCGGACATTCTCGTCGGGCAGTGTCCGGGAGCGCGTGCCGACGAGGACGCCCCGCTCCATCTCAGCCGCGGCGCCCCGGCCGCGGGCGTGCCCGCGCCGGCGGGCCGCGGCGCCGCGTCGTCCCGGGATTCCCTCGCCGACTTCCTCGACCGTGTGCACGTACCCGATGTCCTTGCCGCCCCGCTTGATCCGGAACCACTGCCTGGGCGCCAGGGTGTTGCGGAACTTCTCCTCCGACAGGTTGCCGAACAGCGCGCGGGTCGTGTACTTGCGGAAGTCCTGCTCCTCCCGCAGGCGGCGCTGGTCCAGCAGCTTCACCGTGTCGATCACCTCGCCGAACGTCTCGACCGCCTGCCGCTCGCCCGGGTCGTCGCCGGCATCCTGACCGGCGGCCTTACTGCCGGGGGAGGTCATCGCCACCACGAAATAAAGCTTGTCGCTGACACGCACGAGCGCCTGCTGGGTCAGCAGCGTCTCCAGACCCTGCGTGTACCGGATGGCGACCATGCCGGCGTCGTACGGGCCGACGTTGACAACGTCCTGCCGCAGCACCGCGGCCGCCGGCAGTGTTGTCTTGAGGCGATCCACCGTCACTTCGAGCAGGCCGACGTGGCGCGTGCCGTCCTGGTCGGTGACCGTCTCCAGGGACATTGGCTGCGTGAGCTCCGTCCGGGAAACCTTCAGGTTCCACCGGTTCTGGAGGTGGACGAACTCGAGCGCGTCGCCGCCGACGTGCCGAACGGTCTTCGACCCCAGCGGCGGGCGGATCGAAACGCCCAGCCCCAGGCTCTCGTACGGCTTGTCCAGGGCAACGCCCCCCGCCGCCGCCTCGGCCTCCTGCGCGTCGGGACGATCCCGGAGCACGTCGAGAGGCTCGGGCGCGTCCTGCGCCAGTGAGGGCGAAACCGCGCACAACGTCACTCCGAGCGACAAGAGAAACAGCACCGACTTCATGGGCACCCTCGTGTACGACCGGGAGAACGATCCGGAGAACGATCAAGAGCGGCCGTTGCCGGCGGCCGTGTCCGGCACCTGATCCGCGACTTTCAAACCGTCCGACACTTTGCGCAACAGTTGCCGGGCGGAGGGACCGTAGGCGCCGTCGCCGCGCACCTGCACCGTCACCGTCAGCCCGTCCGGCAGGACGGTACAAGCGTACAACCCCTGCTTCGGCAACTCCTTGATCTTTTCCTCGTCCAAACCCGGCTCGAACCAGTAGTGCGGCGGCAGCCCCTTCCAGGCGAAAATGACGCCGCGGTTGCCGAGGAAGTCAAACCGCTCCGACTCGCTTTCCACGTCTACTTTCAGGAGCGATTCGAGGTAGTAGTTCGGCCCCCGCGCCCGCCCGGCCTGCCGCTCGCAGGTCACCCAGACGGTGCGGCGGAGGCGCCCCTCCTGGTCGTACATCTCCGATACCAGTGCCGGGGGCGGGCCCGGCTCGACCCGGTGTTGCGCGGCCTGGATCTTTCGGACGAGCAGCGCCTCGAAGGGCTCCGGCTCTCCGAAGGTGACGTCCACACCCGCCCCGCGCTGCCGCCCAAGGTAGTAGGCCAGCGCCAGCGCGCCCGCGAACACCAGCCACACGGCCACGTTCAGCCCCACCCTCCGCCAGCGGCCGTATTGCCAATTCTTCGACATCCGGCGGGGATTGTATCGGGAAGGCGGCGCTTCGCGAGGCAAACCGTCTTGTCAGGTACCGCGGAATAAGAAGCAGGACCCGAATCAAGTTGCTACGGGTGCCAGGCGGGGCCGGTAGGCGAGCCGCGTGCGGCACTTGGTGCAGACGAACGTGCCGCGGGTGCGGCGGCGGCGGGGGACCCACCAGTCGCACGAGCGGCACCCCCACTCCAACCGCGCGGGAGCGCGCGGCGGCGACAAGACGGTCCGGTCGCTGTAGCAGCGCACGGGTCGCGCGCCGATTTCCCTGCACTTCGCCCGCCACTTCGGGCCGTGCCCGTCGCCGGGGCAGAGGGCGTGGGCGATCTCGTGGAGGACCGTGTCCCGCACCTCGGGCTCGGCGTTGAGCAGCGTCAGCGGACGCGAGAGGGTGATCCACCTTGAGCCGTAGTGGCAGCAACCGAACCGCCGCCGGGCATGGTCGAACCGGAACCGCCAGCCCGCGTCGGTCAGGCCGTGTTGCCGCATCAGCTCCCACGCGAGTTGTCGGGCGTCGAAGGGGTGCAACCGGTCTCCGGGTTCGGCGCATCGTATAATGGGCGCGGCGCGATTCCACCGCCGCGGCAATGCGGCGACAGACCCGTCCCAGTTCGAACGGCCACCCCCAGCCGCAAGTGCCGGCGCAGCCTTTGGCGTCGGGCACGTTCCACTCTTTCGACGAGGCGTCTACGTGGCAGATCATCCGGCGGCTGCTCGCGTATCTCGGGCGGGGGCTGCGGCTGCGGTGCCCGGAATGCGGCGTGTCGCGGGTGTTCGTGCCCGCGCTGCAGACGCGGACGCTTCGCGACTGGATCACCCCCCTCGACGGCTGCCCCCGGTGCGGGTACGCGTACGAGCGCGAGGGCGGATATTTCCTGCTGGCCGTCTGGGGGGTGCACTACTTCACCGTCACTGGGCTGGGGCTGGCGGCGGGATTGGTGATCGACCGGCTGGTGCCGATGCGGCTCTGGGTGCTGGCGCTGCTGGTGACGGTGCCGACGGTGCTGTTCGGCGTGTGGTTCGCGCGGTACGCCAAGAGCATTTACCTGGCGATCGACCACTTCTTCGACCCGCACGTGAAGCCGCCGGCGCCGGACGCCCGGCCGCCGGGGGTGGGGGAATAAGGCAAGCGAGTTCTTCGGTACGACCTTTGCTCCGGACCCGTCGCGGCCACACCGGCCGCAGGAAAGGTGGGTTCCGGCCATGAGTATTCACGACGAACGGCTGCCGCTGGAGGGGAAACTGCGTCTGTCTGACCCGAAACGCCGCGGGGCGATTGGCAAGGCGTTCCTGGTCTACCTCGGCACCGGCAGCATCGGCATTGCGATCGTTGCTTTCATCGTCTTCAAGATGATGGGGTGCTAGCGACGCCGGGCCGACGCGGGCGCTCTCGGCGCCGCCGCTGCTGCCGTGGCGGATTCCGGCGGCGGCTCGTCCTCGAACGCCTGGCGGATGGCGTCCTCCACGGTCACCGACTGGTTCTCCGAGTGGTCGGTGATCTCGTCGAACCGGTCCCCGACGCGCTTGGACCAGCCGTGGGCCTCCGCCTGGTACGCCTCCATGAACTCGGTCGCGGCGCGGCTGAGCGCGGCCGAGGTGGCGGCGGCCGAGGTCTGGCCGGTGCCGGCAAAGGTCTTTCCGAGCAGCTTGCGCGCCTCGTGCCGGGCGATTGCGTCCGCCGGCTCGTAGGCGCGCTCGGCGATGACGCGGTGCCCCTCCTCGTGGTCGATCCAGATCTGCCGCGCCCTTCGGGGGATCCACACGGTAATCGTGCAATCCAGGTCTGCCTCGATCGTGTCGATGCGGCAGGTCACCTCGTACTCGCCCCCCCGCCGGCGGCGTGACACCACCGGCCCCCGGACCGACGCGGCGCAGCCGTAGCGGATCGTCGTCACCGCCGACGTCTTCGGCTCGAGCTCGGGCATGTCGGCCGGCGGGTTGCGCCGGTCGAAGACGCGCCGCTCGATCACCGGCGGCTTCTTCCAAACCCTGGCCGACCCCTGGTACCTGTCGCGAGTTGTCGCACAGGCGGGAAGCACGCAGGCGAAGGCGAGGAAGACCAGTCCGGTGAGGCAAGGCTTTCGCGCGGCCATGTTCCTCCACGGTATCACAACTGCGCCCTCAGCAGTCCCGCCGCACGCTCCTTGAGCTTTTCCGTCCACGGCCGGTTGCGCCATTCCTCAAGGGTGATGCGGCGCGACCTGGCCAGGTCCATCTCGAACAGCCGCGCCTGCCCCTTTGCGAAGTCGCGGTCGAGCACGTTGAGATTGGCCTCGTCGTTCAGGCGGAAGGAGCGGTTGTCGAAATTGGTGGAGCCGACGCTCGTCCACAGGTCGTCCACCACCATCACCTTGCAGTGGTACATCGTCGGTTGGTACTCGTGCATCTCCACCCCCGCCTCCAGCAGCGGCCCCCACCTCGAACGCCCCGCGCGCCGGACGGTGTGCGTGTCGATGTACTTTCCGGGCACGATGACCTGCACCTTCACCCCCCGCTTCGCCGCAGCGCACAGCATCTCGACCGACAAATCATCGGGCACGAAATACGCGTTGGAAATGCGGATCGAGCGGGCGGCGCAGGCGATGGACAGCAGGTACATCAGCCGCACGCTCTCGCTCCCCTCCTGCGGCGAGCTCTGGAAGACCTGCGCCTTGCACGACCCCGCGGGCTCCAGGGCCGGGAAGTAGTCCTCCCCGTGCAGCACCGCCGTGTGCGTCTTCATCCAGTTGTCCATGAACGCGCCCTGCATCTGGGCGACGGCGGGGCCGTCGAGGCGGAAGTGGCTGTCGCGCCAGTGGTCGGGGTCCTGGGCGTTGCCGGCCCACTCGTCGGCGATCCCGACGCCTCCGGTGAACCCGACGGTGCCGTCCACGACGAGCAGCTTGCGGTGGGTGCGGTGGTTGAGCTGCCAGACGTTGTACCACTTGAGCGGGTGGTAGCGCTGCAACTCGACGCCCGCCTGTTCCATCCGGCCGAGCAACTCCGGGTCCATCTTCTTGCTGCCGAGCCAGTCGAGCAGTACGTGCACCTTCACGCCGGCCCTGGCCCGTTCCGCCAGCGCGTCGCAGAACTTGCGCCCCACGTCACCCGACCAGTAGATGAAGGTCTCGAAGCAGATCGAGCGGCGGGCGGCGCCGATCGCCTCCAGCATCGCGGGGAAGATCTGGTCGCCGTTCACCAGGGGCGTGATTTTGTTGCCGGGGAGGATGTGCGGCGGGAGCAGCCCCTCCATCGACCGCTCGAACTGCCCGTCCTCGATGTCGTAGAGCGTCTCGATCTTCCGCTCGATCTTCTTCTCGCGGGTGAGCAGGCTGGAAAGCAGGAGGGTCAGGCCGGCGGTGACGACGGCGGTGACGAAGATCGCGACGACGATGGCCATTTGCAGTGTTCTCCCCGTTGCCGGAGCCCGTTGCGGCCGCAGGATAAGGCAGGACCCGGCCCGGCTGGAACAGACACAGTTTGGCCGGCGGCGTTAACGGGGAAAACGGCGTTGGAGGGGAAAAACTTTGACCGCTGCACCGGCCGGGCGGGTTGGTTAAAACTGCGCGCTCGGGAGGCGACGCCACATGCCGAAGCTGACGGTCGAGGGAGTCGGGACGTTCGACGTGCCGCCGGGCAAGCGGCTGGTCAACGCGCTGGAGGACGAGGCGAAGGTGGACCAGCTCCACGCCTGCGGCGGCAACGCCCGGTGCACCACCTGCAGGGTGGAGTTCCTGTCGGGCGAGCCGCGGAAGATTACACAGGCGGAAAAGGACCTGCTGGCCGCGCGCGGCCTCGACAAGTTCGTGGGCCTGCGACTGAGCTGCCAGATCCTCTGCGAGGGCGACATGAAGGTGAAAGCGATCAGCCGCCTGGCCGGCAGCGGGCGCGCCGACGCCGGGAAGCGGCCGGCCGACGGGATCACGCCGCCGGCGGTGTGGACGGAGAGGTGAGCGAAACGGACAACTTCTCGCCGGTCCTGCACGAGCGAGGTGCCGCTAATCAGCCCTTGTCTCCACCCAAACCGTCTCAACATGCTTGCCCGCCTCCAGGCGCCACGTGCCGTCTTCGACGGTGGGGATGGCCGGGTATTGCCGGCTGGCTGTTCTTAATTCGGCGGGTCCTTCCTTCCAGGCGAAGGTGACGGTGGCGCCGCCACTCTTCGGCTGGGGGACTTCGTAGACGAGGTGGGCCTCGACGGCGCGGTAGGTCTTGCCGCCGGTGTTGGTGAAGCGGACGCGGACGGGTTTGCTCGTCCTGGTGATGTCCACGTCGCCCCAGCAGAAGCTCTGGCTCCAGAAGTCCTGCGGCTCGGGCGGGCGGCGGACGATCTTCCAGTCCTTCACCACCGCCTCCCACTTCTTGCCGCCATCGACGGAGTAGTCGATGGCGTACTTCACGTCGGTGGACGGCGGCGAGCCGGACGCGACCCAGCCGGCGGCGTATACGCGCGCCGCCCGGGCGCCGCGCGGCGGTTTGAGCTCCAGCGTGACGGACTTGGACCCGATGGCCCCGTCCACGACGTGGGGCTTCGCCTGCGCGACGTTCGGACCGGCGGAGGCGACGGCGCGGCCGCCGGCCAGGAACGTCACGCGGTTGACGCCGTCGTGCAGGCGGGGAATGACCGCGCCGTTGCACTGGCAGACGGTGCGCCAGGTGATGCCCGCGTTTGCCAGGGCCTTGGGGGCGGCACCGATGCGGAGCCAGTAGGCCTGGCGGCCCTTCACGAAGTCGGTCAGGTCTGTGCCGTTTTCGGACAGGGCGCCGGCGTCTTTCCACGTGGCGCCATGGTCGAGGGAGACGGAAACGTTGACGGGCGCTTTGCCGCGGACGACGAGGCCGTCGCGGCCGCCCGGCTCGTAAACGCCCCACGCCGCGCTCGTGGCGGGGCGGCAGCCGATGACGTAGGGGGTGCGGAACTCGAAGGTGACGTGGTCAGACCCTTCATCGACCACCCCCTCCTTGTACGAGCCGTCGGCGAAGTCAGGCGTGTAGGTGTAGACGGCGTTGGCGTAGCGGGTCTGGCCGTCCTTGTGGCCGGTGCCGGTGGTGGAGCCGTGCATCTTTTCCGGCTGGTTGACCCAGGTGCGGCTGCGCTCGGGGCCGGGGATGCCGGCAGTGTTGTAGTTGCGGCCCCAGAAAACGAATGTTTTGCCGTCCTCCAGGCCGGGCTTGAGGTAGCGGCGGAGCGTCTCGCCGCGCCGCAGGTGGACCATGGGAGGCGGCCCCGCGTAGCCGGCGAGGTACTCGACGGTGTTAAAGGCGTCGTAGACGGCGGCGTCGTTGTCGTGCAGGCCGGCGACCCGCCAGCCGCGCTGGCGCTGGGGCTTGAAGTTGGGGTCCTTGAGGGTGGCGAGCTGCCCCATGATCTCCTGGATGGAGAGCAGGCGCTTGCCGTCGGGTGAGTAGATGACGGTGGAGACGTCGTGATCGAGCAGCGCCCAGCGTCCCTTGCCGTAGGCGCCGCCGGTGAGCCACACCTCGAAGCTGTTGTGGCCCGTGACGCCGACGCAACGGGCGCGGCACTGGCCCAGGAGGCTGTTCATTTCGGCGGCGTACTGGGCGTGTGTCGTGCCGCACAGGCCGAACCCGTGCGCGAAGAGGCCCGTCCAGTACTCCCGGTTCCACTCGCCGGCCGGCTTGTCGGCGGTGCCGAAGCCGGTGTCGAAGCAGTCGGCGGAGCCCTCCTCGCCGTGGGCGAAGTGCAGGTTCCGCCAATACCAGGACGCCAGCGCCTTGTCCTCGTCGGAGTTGACCGGCCGGCCGGTGGCGCGGGTGTAGGCGGCGGCCTGGGTGCGGAAGAGGCGGTCGAAGGTGGAGCAGGACAGCTCGCCGGGGTACCAGGGGTGGTCCGTCATGAGCTGCACGTCGCCGACGGCGGCGCGGGCCGCGGGGACGAACAACAGGATCAGCACGAGAACAGTGACAGCCGCCGCCGGGAGGCGGCGCGGCGGTAGCGGTGGCGTCATGGGTGTATTGAAGCAGGGAGGCGGCGGCGATGCGAGGGGTTCCTCGGCGTCGGGGCCGCCGCGATATGGCCGCACTCGGGGCAGCGGTCTGGCGTGGCGCGCAGGTCGTAGCCGCATTCGGGACACGTGCCGGGGGGCCGGCGCCGGAGGTGACGCAGCCGGCGGTGCGCCCACAGCGCCGGCGCTATGGCGAACAGCAACCCCGCGGCCCAGACGTGACCCTGCGTCATGTTCGCGGAGACGATCGGGGTGCCGTCCGGCGAGTGGCCCCGGGCGCAGTGGACGCCGGCGAATGTTGTCGACGGTCCCACGAGGGTGAAGTGGGTGACGTAGCCGGGGCAGAGGTAGGTGTAGAGGCGGCCGTCGCGCCAGGTGAATCGCAGCGAGAGGCGGTCGTCCTGCGGCCCGAACGTCGAGCCGCCGCTGAAGAACTGGCCGCGCACCGCCACCGCGACCACGGCGACGAAAAGCAGCAGCGACAGCACCGTCAGGAGGTTGAGCGCGCGGCGGGGTAGAGTTCGCAACATGCAGGGCTGGCATTCTACCGAGAGGCAGGCCAGACGCCCGCTGTTCCACCTCGCGCTGGCCGCCGGGGTGGTGCTGCCGGCCGCGGCGGGGTTGATGTGGCTGGTCGGCGGCGCCGGCGGGGTGCGGTACTGGCCGGCGATGGCCCTCGCGGTCGCCTGGGCGTTCGCTGCCGGGTGCGCGTTTTTCCCGGCGCTGCGTCTTCCGCAACGTGCGCGTGCAAGCCTGTTAGCCATTTGTGTCGCCGCTGCCGTGGCGGCGCCACTGGCGATCCCGCCGTCGGCGACGGGGCTGCGGTTTCTCGCGGCGGTCCTGGCGGTTGCGGTCGTTTGGAAGCTCTACGACCTGCACCGGTCGCCCGCGTGCGGCATACGCATGGGCTTCGCCGCGTATGTGGCGTACTTGCCGAACTGGTTCTGGTTCGTGTGCCGTCGGCCGCCGGTGTCGCCCCCCGTTGCGCGTGACGTGCGCCGGGTCCTCGTCTCGGCGCCGCTGCTGGCCGGGGCGATCGCGCTGGCATTCCTGCTCTTTCGCGCAAACTGGCCCTGGGCGCCGTTCTTCCTCGAGCACTGCATTAAGGTGGCGGTGGTGTTCTTCGCCGCGATCCAGATCGCGCGGGTGAGCGCGTCGCTGTGGCGATTGGCGGGCGGCGTGGCCGACGACGCCACCGCCAACCCGATGGCGGCGCGGACGCCGGCCGGCTTCTGGCGGCGGTGGAACCGGCCGTACTGGCGGTTCACGCGGGAGCACGTTTTCGAGCCGCTCGGCGGCGTCCGCCGCCCGGCCCTCGCGACGCTGGCCGCCTTCGCGGTCTCCGGCCTGTTTCACGAGTACGTCTTCGGCGTCGCCGCGGGGAGGGTGCAGGGCTGGCAGATGGCGTTCTTCCTGCTGCACGGCTGCGCGACGCTGGCCACGATGCGCCTCAAGCCGCGCGGCGCCGCCGTTCCGCTCTGGGTGGCGGGCACCCTCGCGTTCAACCT
>Ga0075421_100012295_pt1 | contig 10629 bp, 6 predicted proteins | sample SoiMetdeltSBSDD5_FD_75292 | JGI IMG/M metagenome (GOLD analysis project Ga0075421, IMG submission 75292) | Bulk soil microbial communities from a Populus tree surrounding site in Tennessee, USA - Soil MetaG P. deltoides SBSDD5 | ecosystem: Environmental > Terrestrial > Soil > Tree plantation... | reverse complement strand
AATAAGCCGAAGCAATCTAACAAAAGGAAAATGAGCGTTGAGCTTGCGTTTTTAGATTGCTTCAGCCGTACTGAGCAGTGATTGATGAGTGTGGATGCTGTGCATTCCCTCCATGGAGGGGCAGAGCAAGCTGCCAATGAAGAAATGATCGGAAGGGGTGGGTCAAATGGTGTCCTCTCCGGCATTTTTACAAACAGGATTTATGAATTAATTTAGAAGGCTGGCTTTAATCCCGAAATCATGCGTTTGAAAATTTATCCGCTTCTAATAATCTGTGTGGCGCTTTTGGGCTGTAAGCATGAAGATGATAGTACCAAAGCAATTGAGCTCAATAATCTTGGTTTACAATTGACGAACCAGGGAAAAGACCGGGAAGCAATTTATGTTTATCAGCAAGCAGCATCTTACAGAAATATCCCAACAACAGATAGAACAACTTTTCTAAGCAACCTGGCACTTGCTTATCACAAGATCAACATGAATGATTCGGCAAAGTATTTTTATAAAAAAGCTGCCAATATGAACAAGCGGGGTTCTTACAATTATCTGGTCAATGTTGCATACGTCTATCTTATCGATAAAAGGCTTGATACTACCTGCAAGTTGTTAGAGAAAGCATACAAGGCTGATAGCACAATGGTATCTGTAAATAATTTGCTTGGAGTTATCTGGCTCGGTGAATACGATAAAAACTATTATGACCCTGTAAAAGCCCTTCGGTACAATGCAAACGCCTATAAAATGCTGCAGGATGGTGACACAAAATTTATGTTAGCCAAAAATTATTACCAGGTCGAAAACACTGCGGAATCTTTACGACTATTTCGCGAACTGCACTATGAATATCCTGACTACATCGCTTATCTCGTCACATTGATTATGATCGAACAGGAAATGAACAATTTATCCGAAGCGGAAAAACTTCTCGAAGAATTAAAAACAAAAGATCCTGAGAAGTACAAACAACGACGAGATGATCCAATTGAGCCCGGCACACATGTTATAGTTTGGAACCCGGATTGAAATTTATGTTCTAGATAAGGTGAAAGTTATAAACCCCGATACTCTATGCTCATTCGATCATGATCATTATTATGTTTATAATTGCACAAGAAGACCAACATTTATATCATCGGATGAAAATCACTTTTCATTTTACCATCCAGTCGCATCATACAATTAATTTCTTTTCTTTCCATGCATTTTATTCATTATTGGTAAACCGATAAAGACATACCACTTCTTATGTGAAGCCCATTCATCCACTACTCACTTCCCAGTGAATTCTTTTTTCTTAATGATACCCGTTATAAAGGTTGATAGTTGCTCCCATGATGCTGTGACCAGCCTATTGATCACCGAACAATAGTTAAGAATGACCGTGCACTAATTTCATTTCGAAATGGAAATGGCTAACCCCTAAATTCATTGGGCAAACAATTATGAGTTCGTAGTTTTACTATTGATTTCCAAAAACTTATTCGAAAAAAAACTTAGTAAAATCTTTGTAAACTAAAAAAACACCTTACCTTAGATTCCTCATAGTTTGTTTCCGATCCATCCATCCTTTCAAATGCCGCCATTTATTTTCCCTCATTGAAGACTTTCATATTACCTCATACCCTCCGAAGATTTGTGATCCTATTGGTTATTGCTTCTGATTAGTTCGGGTTTTTAAATTATATCTACTAATACTAATTGTTTATGAAAGAAACAATCAACCGGCTGTTTAGTAAATTCAATTTGCTACAGCTAACAATCATGATCTGTACTACTCTCGTTAGTACCTTATCTTTTGGGCAGGCAGGAAATGCCCCCATGCAATCATTACCAAATTTTCCCGGGCCACTGGCTATCGATGGCTTTATTCAAAGGCAGGGAGTCAATGGCGATTGGCAAGCAGGCCCAGGCGGCGCAACGAATGTTGTTTTCAATAACAGCTGCGTGCCGTTAGTACCGCTTGCTTTTTATTTCACTGATCTGTTTAACGACCAGACAAACGATGAGATCTTTGATGGTGGTAATAAACTTAATGATAACCCCAATGTTTGGGGTTGGAGAAGCCAGAAGCCGCCGGCAAAAGATGACATCAATACATCGATGGTGTTTATTGCTTTGAACCCGGCTGATAATCATATCTGGTTGGCGATCTCCGGTGACCGCATGTCGACGAATGGAACCAGTTATATTGATTTTGAATTCTATCAGAATTCCATCACCAGGACTAATGGTGAAACTCCTCCCGGCGCTCCTGTATTGGGAGGAACCGGTGGTTTCGTTTCAACAGGTCCGCATAATGGAAGAACTGTTGGAGATATCAGCATCACCCTTGAGTTCACAGGTGGTGGATCGTTCGCAACGGTAAAATATCAGCAATGGCAGGCAGGTAGCGAAGCTGGCACCTATGATTATTTCAACGTTACCCCGGCCCCGGGTACAGCATTTGCTGCAGCGAATGCCGGTGAAATCAACGTGCCATGTGGTGCATTTGGTGCTACTACTTATGCGCCATTACAATTTGTAGAAGGTGCCATTGATCTTACTGCATTGATCGGAGGTACCGGTCTTCCCAATGAATGCGGTGGACTTCCGTTTGAAACTTTATTCATAAAAACAAAATCTTCCGCATCTAATACTGCCGACCTTAAAGATTTCATCGAGCCATTCCAAATAAATGTATGCTTTGATCGTACGGCTCCGGTGATTAATTGTCCTAACACACTCAACCTCGGTTGTAATCCAACTATCCCACCACCAAGTGGTGCTACTGCATCTGATAATTGCGACGGCGTAGTCATACCCGTTTCAGCCGACGGCCCTGTACAAAGCAGCGGTTGTAACAGAACGATGGTAAGAACCTGGAGAGCACAGGATGGATGCGGTAACACTGCTACTTGTGGACAAATTATTAACTGGACTCAGGATAATACACCACCGGTCTTCAGCGGCAGTTTTGCCGATGTAGATCTTGGTTGTAACCCGGCTAACCCGACTGGATCTTTGGGTGGAGCAAGCGCGTCAGATGCATGCGGTGCTACTACCATCTCACAAAGCGACGGATCAGTTTCTTCTGCCGGTTGTAATCGTGCACAAACAAGAACATTCACAGCAAGAGATGGTTGCGGAAATACATCTTCAGTTTCCCGTACCGTTAGATGGGTGGCGGATCCAACGCCTCCTGTATTTACCGGTAGTTATGGCGATGTAAACCTTGGTTGTAACCCGGGTAATCCGGATGCTTCGCTTGGCAGTGCTTCTGCAACAGATGGTTGCGGTGCTGTCACAATAACTCAAAGCGATGGCTCCGTCGCTTCTGATGGTTGCAACCGTTCAAGAACAAGAACATTCACTGCGAGAGATGCATGTAATAATACAGCGACAGTTTCACGCACCGTAAGATGGATCGCTGATGCTACTCCTCCAGCATTTACCGGCAGCTATGGCGATGTAAATCTGGGTTGTAACCCAGGTAATCCAGACGGTTCATTGGGTAGCGCTTCTGCAACTGATGCTTGTGGTGCTGTAACAATCACTCAACAAGATGGTTCAGTTGTTTCTGATGGCTGTAACAGGTCAAGAACAAGAACATTCACTGCAACCGATGGTTGCGGCAATACAGCTACTATTTCCAGAACCGTTAGATGGATTCTTGATGTTACTCCTCCTGCATTTAGCGGTAGCTTTGGCGATGTGAGTCTTGGTTGCAACCCGGCAAACCCAGATGGTTCATTGGGTAGCGCTGGTGCAACAGATGCTTGTGGTGCTGTTACTATAAGTCAACAAGATGGTTCAGTTGGCTCTGACGGCTGTAACCGCTCAAGAACAAGAACATTTACCGCAAGAGATGGATGTGGTAATACAGCTTCAATATCACGTACGGTAAGATGGATCGCCGACGCTGCCGCGCCGGTATTCACTGGTGGTTACGGTGATGTAGTTCTGGGTTGTAACCCGGAAAATCCTTCTGGTTCACTCGGTAGCGCTTCTGCAACTGATGCTTGTGGTGCTGTCACAATAACTCAACAAGATGGCTCAGTCGTTTCTGAAGGATGTAATCGTTCTCAAACAAGAACATTCACTGCAAGAGATGGTTGTAGCAATACAGCTACGATATCACGTACGGTAAGATGGTCAACATCACCTGCTCCTCCAACATTTACAGGAAGCTATGGCGATGTAAATCTCGGTTGTAACCCGGCTAATCCTGATGGTTCACTTGGTACTGCTACAGCAACAAGTGCATGTGGTACTCCAGGTATAACCTCTTCAGATGGTCCTGTTGTGAGTGATGGATGTAACCGTTCAAGAACAAGAACATTCACTGCAAATGACGGATGTAATAATACTGCCACAGTATCGCGTACTGTAAGATGGATCGCTGATGTTACTCCTCCAGCATTTACCGGCAGCTATGGTGATGTAAACCTTGGCTGTAACCCGGCTAATCCTGATGGTTCATTAGGCAGCGCATCAGCTACTGATGCTTGCGGTGCTGTAACAATTTCTCAAAGCGATGGTTCAGTGGCTTCTGATGGTTGTAACCGTTCAAGAACAAGAACATTCACTGCAAGAGACGGATGCGGCAATACAGCTACAATTTCAAGAACGGTAAGGTGGATTGCTGATGGTACTGCTCCTGTATTTACCGGCAGCTATGGTGATGTAAATCTCGGTTGTAACCCGGCAAATCCTGATGGTTCGTTGGGTACCGCTGCAGCTACTGATGCTTGCGGACCGGTAACAATAAGCCAAAGCGATGGTTCAGTTCAATCTTCAGGTTGTAACCGTTCAAGAGCAAGAACATTCGTTGCAAGAGACGGCTGTGGTAATACTTCTTCTGTATCACGTACAGTAAGATGGACCGCTGACGTTACTGCACCTGTGTTTACACCATGCCCGTCTAACGTTGATGTAGATTGTAATGTGCCTATTCCGACAGCTTCTGTACCAACAGCAAGTGATGCTTGCGGCACACCGACAGTAACACAGACTGGTACTACGGATAATGCTGCAGATTGCGCAACCGGCTTCAGCAGGGTTGTTACCAGGACCTGGACTGCACGTGATGCTTGTGGTAATACATCCACTTGCACACAAACTATCAGGGTGAGATGCTGCCCGGCTGCATTATGTACTTATACACAAGGTGCATACGGATCTGAAGGCGGAAAAATGTGCGATGGAGAAAATGGCGGATTTAGTACTCAAGAGTTTATTAATGCTTCTCTCGCAAATTGGGGTGGATCGTTTACTGTGGGTAAACCAGGACATTCAGTACTTGTTAACAGTGCACAGTGTGTGCTCGATAAATTGCCTGGCGGTGGTCCTGCTAAAGAACTGGTTGCCGGTGATATTAACCTCTGCAACTTTACTCCGCTACAACCAAACGGTGGTGTGAGGAATATTCTATTAGCTCAAACCATTACACTTGGTCTAAATCTCGGTATTGAAAATTCACAGCTTGGTAACTTCGCATTACAGGTTGGTACATTAGCGACACAAGAGATAGACGGAGGTTGTGGTGGCGATACTCCGTTAGAACGTATATGCCATTACAATGTATTGGCTCCGTTTAACCTGATCAGCGTAGAGAACCAGTACACATTCAGGACATTTACACAGGAAGTGATCGATGCAATTCCTGGAGCTAACACAGTAGCTAACCTGTACGAACTTGCAAACAGGGCATTGGCTAACGTTGATGGCGTTGAAGGTTCTGAAGGCGGTGCTTCTCTCGATGCGATCAATAATGCAGTATCTTCTGTAAACGAAGTATTCGATGGTTGTAAGATTTCTATTGGCTGGGATGTGGCTCCATGTCCTCCAATTGATCCTACACCAGGCGATGGAAGAGTTGCAACAACAACAACTCCTACGTTGACAGTAACAGCTTACCCGAATCCTTATCAGGACAATTTCTCTTTGCAGATCAATTCGCCTGTAACCGGCGAAGCACAGGTCGGTATCTATACTATCGATGGTGTTAAGATCGGTGAGTTGAAGAGAGATGTGGTGGCCAATAGGAACGTTTCTGTACCGTTTAACGTGCCTGCAGCTTACAGAACAAGGATCGTGTATGCCGTTTCAATAAGCGGAAGCAATTACACTGCAAAAGGCATTGTTCTTAGCCCTAACGAGCCTTAATAATTAAACAGCAAAACACAGATAATTTTAAAGTCTCCCGGTTTCGGGAGACTTTTTTCTTTTATACAGTAAGGAGCATTTACCCTATTGCTGTTTCTTTGCAGATACACTTTTATATTTCTCTTAGTTAGAGTATTTTCATTGCAACAAAATTTTTATGGCGAAAAAGAAAAAGGTTGAAAAGCACGTACATACCAAAACGGTAAAGCTGAAAACTGAACCCGTACCCAAATGGCATCTGCCGTTTATTTTCATCTTAACCTTTATTGTCTACATCCCGGCTTTAACAGCAGGTTTTGTGAATTGGGATGATCCTGATTATGTCGGGGAGAATAATTACCTGATTCGCGATCTCAGCCGTTTACCTGAATTATTCACTACATCGGTTCAGGGCAACCATCACCCGGTGACCATGTTCTCCCTTGCCTTGAATTTCGCCATCAGTGGAGATGATGCCTGGTCCTATCACCTTTTCAATCTTATTTTTCATCTTGTAAATTGTTATCTCGTTTACAGGTTTGCCCTTATACTTACAAAGAATAATTCGCTCATCGCTTTTGTTACGTCTCTGCTTTTTGCCATACATCCATTGCATGTGGAATCGGTAGCCTGGGTTTCTGAGCGCAAAGATGTTCTGTACACGCTTTTCTTTCTTGCCGGTCATATCGCATTTACAAAATACGTTGACACGAATGATAAAAAGCAATATTGGTTCACACTGCTGTTCCTTGTTTTGTCGTTGCTGTCAAAACCTGCAGCAGTTATCTTCCCTGTATCATTGTTTTGCATAGATATTTTACGTCGCCGGCAATTCTCATTTAAACTTATCACTGAAAAGATCCCGTTTTTTATCCCGGCCATCATAATGGGTCTTATAACTATTGGCGCGCAAAAAGAAGTAGGCGCCACCGGTGAAGAATATTTCGGTTTAGGTAAAAATATTCTTTTTGGCTTTTATGGTATCCTGATGTATTTCGTGAAAATGATCATTCCCTACCAATTGTCTGCGTTCTATCCTTTTCCTCCATTAAATGAAAGTTTGCCACCGGTTTATTATATCGGTCCTTTGTTTGCACTGGCGCTTGCGGCCGTTGTATATTTTACATGGAAAAAATATCGCTTCGTTGCTTTTGGCATCAGCTTTTATATTGCAAATCTTTTATTGGTTTTGCAAATATTTTCGGTAGGTAGCGCAGTTATTGCGGAGCGATATACCTACGTGCCCTACATCGGGCTATTCTTTATTGCTGGTTGCTTATTGGACAGGTTTGTGAAAGGTAATCTGACAAAAGCCTATACCATCATCCTGCCTGTTGCCTTGATATATTCTGCAATAAGTTTTATGCAGGCAAGAACATGGAAAGATGGCGCCACGTTGTGGGACACTATTATCAAGAATCAACCAAGTTCGAGAGCGTACAGCGCAAGGGCAACACTTTTAAGAAAAGATGCCAATAGCCTCAGAGATAGTGCGAGCCGTCTTATGGCAAGACGCAACACACAAGAAGCAAATAAAATATATGCAGAAGCAAACAATAGTTACAATCAGGCAATAAGTTATTACACACAGGCAATTAAATTAAATGCCATCGATCACGAATCCTATAATAACAGGGCGAACATCTATATGGACCTGAATAAATTTGATTCCGCATTTCTCGATTATAAACAGGCATTAGTGGTCAAGCCTGATTATTATGTTGCGCTGGATAATATTGGTGGCTGGTTTGCAAGAAGAAATTTGTTCGATTCTGCACTGATCTATTTCAATCGTGTTGTCCAGCAAAAACCTGATTACAAAGTAGTATACAGCAATCGCGGTCTCACTTATATGAGCTTAAAACAATATGAACTGGCCATACGCGACTGGCAGCAATTTCTTCAATACGAACCGGATGCTGCCGATGTTATCAATACAATAGGTCTGTGTTATCGTATGTTGGGCAAGAACCAGGAGGCATTGGGATACATCAACCGGGCAATACAACTGATACCTGACCCCGCTTTCTTTCTCAACCGCTCCTATACTTACAATAATCTCGGTAATCGTGAAAATGCAAAAAAAGATGCGTTAACAGCCAAACAAAATGGTGTTCAGGTTGATGCTGCATATGCTGCATCATTAGGCATCCAATAGATCAAAGTTTAAGGATCTGCCTGTAATTATCAGGTATTGCCATGCCCTTTTGCATTGCCGTGATGGCATCGGCTTTTGCTTTATCGAATTGATTCAACCGGTAATAACAATAAGACCGATTAAGAAAATAATCACCGCTCGGGTTGATACGGATCGCTTTATTAAAATCATCCAGCGCCTCGTTATATTTTTGATAGGCATTAAAGAGAATGCTTCCCCTGTTATTCAATGCAAAATCGGTGTTGGGATTTATCTCGAGACATTTGTTCAAATACTTCAATGCCGAATCCGGCATATTGAAACGCTGGTAAACGGCTCCTTTGGTGTAATAGCCAAGCCTGTTTTTGGGTTCGAAATGTATCAACATATTAGCATCGGCCAGCGCCAATGTATCCTTATTCAATCGTAAATAGATATTTTGCCTGTTCTCATAAGCTTTGGCATGATTGAATTTTGTCTTTAATGATTCGTTGCAATCTTCCAGTGCCCTTTGTAACAGTTCCGCCTGTTTTGCTTTATTTTCAGGTCTTGCGGAAATGCTGATCAGGTAATTTGCACGGTTTGTCCGGGGAACAGAAGCGGTGGGAAAATGTTTAATCGTGTCCGTCCAAAGAGTGTCACTATTCTTCCAAACTTTGGTACGCTGAAAGGTCATTACACCAAAAACCAACAGCGCCGCCCCGGGAATACCCCATAACAATGGCTTGTTGGCAGCATATTTATCAAGCAGCATTCCTAACAAAAAGGCCAGCCCGATGTAAGGCACATAAGTATATCTTTCTGAAAGCAACGTGCCTCCAATGGATACTAACTGCACCACGAGAATAAGATTGATCATAAAAAACAAAAAGCAAAACACAATGAGTTTATTCTTTCTTTTAAACCAGACAAAAGCTAATAAAGCAACCATGACAACAGGTGAGACCATCATGGGTAGAGGCATGGCCCTCGTCATCGGGAAAGGATGAAACGCCGATAACGGATAGGGAACAAAGAATCGTACGATGTACATCATGCTGGTGTACGTAGCAAAAAAGAAACGTGTCCATAAAGGATAAAAATCAAGACCTGCTATAGCGGTTTTTGATTGGATCTTTACCGTAACGAAGGCCATCACTATTGATACTAACAAGAACGGTATTTTCTCGACCAGATGATCTTTCCATGAGCCACGGCCAAACCAATAATCAAGCAGGAAAAGAATGCCTGGCAAAATAATAGCAGCCGGTTTTGATAGTATCGATAATCCAAAGAAGACAAAACAATACACGAGATTTTTTCTATTCTTATTATTCAGAAAATACCAGTATTGAATTAAGGACAACAGGAAAAACAACGTGTAAAGAACATCTTTACGTTCGGAAACCCAGGCCACCGATTCAACATGCATCGGATGAATACCAAAAACGAGCGCCGTAAACGCGGCTACCCATAATTTTCTCCCCGAAATAAGCCATATAAAATAAAATACCAGCCCCGTATTGATAAGATGCAATAATAGATTTGTTATAAGATACGACGAAGCATCAAGCCCCGTCATGGCATAGTTTGCGGCAAGAGTAGCCACAGTAACCGGGTGATAGTTTGATACAACTGAGTTAGTGAATATGCCGGCCCAATCAGGGCCCCGTAACAAAGGATTTTGAACCACATAATATTCATCGTCCCAATTGGTCAACCCGTTATTCAACATCGGCCATAAGAAAATAGCGGTAACCAAAACAATTGGAATTATCCATGGCCACAACGATGCCGTTTGACGTTTTTGTCGCTTTGGGTTGATTTGCGGTCGATCCATGGGTATACCTGGCTTCCCTTGTTTTATTTTCTTCTTCTTACTCATTATGAGTTTTTATCCCAGATTTAAATCCAAATTAGTTAAGAATGCTGAGTAATCATAGCTGCAAAGTAGTCCGATATACAGCGGGAATACTATACCCGTTTTGCATAGCCGTTGTTGCATCTGCTTTTGCATTTGCAATATCCCCAAGACGATAATAACAATTCGATCGCTTATAAAAATATTCCCCCTTTGGATTAAGTTCAATAGCCTTTGTGAAATCTGCTAATGCCGCTTTGTAGTTTTTAAAACTGTCGAATAACAAACTCCCCCTGGCATTGAACACCCAATCGGCGCCAGGATTCACAGCAATACTTTTATTAAACCAAAATAAGGAACTATCAGGAACATTAAATCTCATATAGGCAAACCCCTTTGTATAAAACGCCGCAGCATTTGACGGGTCCATTGCCAAGAGTTTGTTCGCATCTGCCATCGCTAAAGAATCCCTGTTTAAGACCAGGTAGATGTGCTGCCGGTTCTCATATGCTTTAACATGTGTAGGTTT
>Ga0075421_100012291_pt1 | contig 10632 bp, 4 predicted proteins | sample SoiMetdeltSBSDD5_FD_75292 | JGI IMG/M metagenome (GOLD analysis project Ga0075421, IMG submission 75292) | Bulk soil microbial communities from a Populus tree surrounding site in Tennessee, USA - Soil MetaG P. deltoides SBSDD5 | ecosystem: Environmental > Terrestrial > Soil > Tree plantation... | reverse complement strand
TACTACAAGGTCAATACCGAGAAGCCGGCTGTCTGTCGCAACGAGTGGTCGGATTTGAAATCGGTCGCCGGCACGGGTCAGATCGTCGCCTTCGGCAGCCGCTACGCAGAAAAGGGCACGTTGCGGAAGAAGGATGCGAAAGCGGAGAATCCAGATACGTACCCGATTGCGATGGGCCTGAAGAAAATCCGGGAGGAAAAAGATTACGAGCCGTTGAAACAACTCGCGAAGCTGCGCGATGCGAAGCCGAAGGACAAGCGCGAGAGCACCAAATAGCTGAGGTGCCATGCCTGCTGCGCTCAGCAACAGGAGAACCGGCACCGCGGCGTCGCTGCGAATCGATCCTCTGAATCGCGCGGATGCTCCTCTCTCCACTAACCGAAAGGTGGGGCGAGACTCCGTCGAGTCGATTCTACCGTCGCAGACGGTGCGAGCGCAGCGAGCATCTTCGCGTCCTGGTCCAGGAAGAATGCTCGCTGCGTTCGCCTCTCCGGCAGTCGCGGGATCGAAAATGGGCTCGACGGAGTCTCGCCCCACCGGAAGTTCATCGCCCCAATGCGCGCAAAAAGCCCAGGACCTTCCCGCCGTGCCCGCCACGCTCCCTTGCAGAACGGCGCCGGAGATCGACTGTGAATCCGGGAGCGTCGTGCGCCACGGCGGATGGGACGTTCTCTTCATCGGGCTGGCGCTGGTCCACGGCGCACTGCTCCTGTTAGTGCCCTCGATTCCGCTCATTGGCATCGGCCTGTGGTGGAACGCCAACACCATTTCCCACAACTTCATTCACCGTCCCTTCTTCCGGTCGCGAAGCTTGAACGCAGCGTTCTCGGCTGGCCTCAGTCTTGTTCTCGGATGGCCGCAACGCTTATGGCGCGACCGGCATCTGGCGCATCACGCCGACAAGCCGTGGCGGCGGCGGTGGTCGAAACAGTTGGTCATTGAACTCGTGCTGGTTACCGGTCTATGGGCCATGCTGCTGGTTTTTTCGCCTCGGTTCCTGACGACGGTGTATTTCCCCGGCCTGCTGCTGGGGCTCGGCCTTTGCCAACTCCAGGGCCGCTTTGAGCATGAACACGGAACGACCAGTCACTACGGTTGGTTGTACAACCTCCTGTTCTTTAACGACGGTTATCATGTCGAGCACCATGCGCACCCGAGCGGTTATTGGCGCGATCTGCCGAAACGGATCGAACCTTCCGCAAAGACAAGTCGCTGGCCCGCGATCCTCCGGTGGCTGAACCGATGCGACCTCGATGGCCTGGAACGGCTGGTTCTGCGATCCCAAACCCTGCAGCGTTTCGTCCTCAAGACGCATGAACAAGCCTTTCGTGCGCTGCTGCCAGGCCTCCGCGGAGTGAGGCGGGTGGGCATCGTCGGCGGCGGCTTGTTCCCGCGCACCGCCCTCGTTCTGCAACGAATCCTGCCAGACGCGCGGATCACCGTCATCGAAGCGGATGCCGATAATCTGATGACCGCAAAACAGCTCCTGAATGGAAGCGTGCATTATGTCCACGAACGTTTCGATGGAAGTCCGCGGCACGACTATGATCTCCTGGTGATCCCGTTGGCATTCGACGGAAACCGCGCGGCGATTTACCGCCATCCTCCGGCACCGGCGGTCGTGGTGCATGATTGGTTCTGGCGGCCGCGCGGGACAAGTGTGATCGTTTCGCTTTCGCTGCTCAAGCGGTTGAATCTTGTCACCGTGTGAAGGCGCTCAGTCTTTTGGCCGTCTTTGTCCTGGCCCGGATGCTCATCCTGATCGGACGTGACGTGCCGCTCTCGCCGTGGTCGCCTGTCGCGTACCTGTGGCAGGACCTCCTGGTCGTGGCGCTTTTCGCGATCGTCGAGCGCATCGTGAAGCGGGCGTGGATTATGTGGACGGCTTACGGGGTGATCGTCGCTTACGTCGCACTCAATCTTCCGGTAACACGGCTGCTTTCCTCTCCGATGACAGTGCCCATGCTCCGCGCCACGCGCGGCACGCTGGCGGATTCGATCGAGCATCATCTCACCATCGAAAACCTTGCCTTGATCGGAGTGGTCCTGGCCGTGGCCATTGCGCTGCCGTTCTCATTGCGGCGATACGAATTGTCGAAACGAATCACTCTCGCTCTTGGCGGCACATCGATAGCCATCATTGCGCTAGGACCGCACGCGACCGGGCGAGTAGACACCGCCGGACTTCACCGCAATGTCTTCTCGGCGCTGGTCTCGACGTCGTTCCCGCGCGTCGAAGCGACAGTGGCAGAACGCGACTGGCGACGAAGCCCGTTTGGGTCGAAGAGCGGGGAGGACCTATCGCGGTTTCGAGGCGCGGCAAAAGACCGAAACGTGATCATGATCGCGCTGGAATCAACCGGAGCGCAATACTTGAAGCCGTACGGCGCCGCGGAGGATCCAATGCCGAACCTTACGGCCCTGACGCAACAAGCGATTCTGTTCGAAAACGCCTACGCGGTCTATCCTGAAAGCATCAAAGGACTGTTCTCCGTCCTTTGCTCGCGCTATCCGGCGATCGACACGAAAGCGGAACTGTGCGCCCGGGTCACCACACCCTCGATCGCGCAACGCCTTGGCGACGCCGGTTATCGAACCGCGCTGTTTCATTCCGGTCGATTCCTGTATTTGGGGATGGAGGCAATCGTCGAGAACCGCGGCTTCGAAGTGCTGGAGGACGCGGGTGACATCGGTGGCAACCGCAATTCCAGTTTCGGAGTGGACGACGAGGCGACGGTTGAACGGATGCTCGGATGGGTCGATTCACTGTCGCGCGGCGACCGTTTTTTCATCACGTATCTGCCCGTTGCGGGACATCATCCTTACGACACGCCGGCACCAGGGCCATTCGCCGGCGACCGCGAAGTCGGTCGCTACCGAAATGCGCTGCACTACAGCGATGCGGTGCTGGGTAAGCTGCTCGAAGGTCTGAAACAGCGCGGCCTGTTCGACGAGACTCTCTTCGTCATCTTCGGAGACCATAGCGAGGCTTTTGGCCAACATGAAGGCAACTATGGCCACACTTTGTTCATCTGTGACGAGAACGTGCGAGTCCCGTATCTGATCGTCGTGCCGGGATTGATCGATGAGCCGATCCGCATCGGCCGGATTGCCAGCCTGATTGACACCGCGCCGACGATTCTCGATCTCGTGGGCCTGCCCGGTCCCGCCTCGTATCAGGGAACTTCGCTTCTTGGAAAATCAGAACAGATGGCGCTCTTTTTCACTGATTACTCGCTCGGACTGCTGGGAGTGCGCGATGGCTCATGGAAATTCATCTACGAACTCGAGAGCGGTCGAGGCCGGCTCTTCGACCTGACCGCGAATGCGCGGGAGGTGACAAACGTGGCGACGCACAATCCGGAACGCGTGTCTGTTTATCGCGACCACCTGCTGGCCTGGAGCGGGGCGCAACGGACCCTGATCCTCGACGCGGTACGCGCTCCGCGGCGATTGGCATTCAGGCCGGCGACCCTGTGACGGCCAGCGCGGTCAAAACCGGCGATACGGTTCAGGGAATGATCCGCTTAAGTTGCTCCTCGTGCACATCGACGCCAGCCTCTGTCCACACGACGTAGTCCGCCAACAGCATTTTCTTTTCGACCGGGAATTGCGCTGCCACCCGCTGATCGATCTGCTGGTCGTCCCAGCCGCGGGTTCGCAGACGTTGCCGCTGCGTTTGGCCTGAACAGGCGATGCAGACGGTCGCATCGAAGTGACCCGCCGCGTTCGTTTCAAAAAGGAGAGGAATCACTGCGACAGCGATCGTCCTACCCTGCTTTCGCCACGTTTCAAGCTGGGCCTGCCAGATCACCCGGATACGGGGGTGGAGGATTTCTTCGAGTTTGCGGCGTGCCCCGGCATCGCCAAATACGAGCCGAGCGAGTTCCTCGCGTCGCAACCGACCGTCGGCGCCAATGAGATCGCCGCCAAAAGATTGCACGATCTCTTGAAGAGCCGGTCGCCCCGGTTCGACCACCTGACGGGCGATGACATCGGAATCGATTATGGGAATGCCGCGCCGCTCAAGCAGCGCCGCCGCCGTCGATTTCCCCATGCCAATGCCGCCGGTAAGCCCGTAGGTCTTCATCGTCCCGAGACGCAAGGCAGAACATCCGAGTCCCGCCCCGCCTTACTATGGCGCGATGGCGCGATAGAAGCGCAGAGGCAGCGACGTGGACTCCGGGTCCGTCCACTGGATAATGCCGCTGTCGGAGGAGTTGGTCGAGACTGATGTCCAGGCCGATAAATCGACGGAGGCTTGAATGATGTAAGCGCGACTCGAGAGTCCCTGTACCTGAACCTGGCGGTGGCCATCGGGCAGACGGACCAGGGAAAGCTGCGCCGCGATTGCACTGTCGGGGAGCGGCAGATAGAGGTTGTCGATGAACGCCGCGTCCAGCAGTTCGCTGAAGTTGGCGTCTTTGGAATACCTCCATTCCAGAGTGTTGACGCCTGGAAGCACGCGGAAGAGAAAGGTTTCCCAGCCGACCTCACCGGACCATCGCTTGAGGCGGGCGCCGTTCAGGTAAAATTCGAGCGAGTCCCATCCCCCCTCGGAACTGACGCGAACGCCGAAGGCGCCGGTGCCGGACAAAAGATTCACGGTCAGAATCAGCGAGCTTCGCTGACCGTCGCCGATCGGACCTGAACGCGCAGCAAATCGTCCGCTCGAAACGGCGTTGGACTGCACGATCCACGGCGTGTTGCCACTCGAAGACCAGTTCAGTCCCGTGAATCCGCCTGACTCAAATCCTTCCGAGTAACTTTTTACCCTGAAAAGCGGGGTTAGACTGTGGTTCTGATTCATCGTGACCGTGATCGGATTGGAAGCGGAGACCACGCTTCCTTCCCATCCCAGAAATTCGAAGTCCCGGGAAGGCGCCGCCGTAATGAACAACGTAGAATCCGCCAGGTAAAGCCCCGACGGCGGCGTGGCACTTCCGCCCAGCGGCTGTTGAACCGTGAGGCGAAAGAAACGCTCGGTCGTCGTGAAGACGTAGCGGAGATTGATGGAGCCAAACACGCCGCCATAGCCATCCACCGCGATGTGGTAAACCTGATTCGAAACGACCGCATGAACCAATTCGCTGTGTTCGATATCTTCCATCACATCGTCATTTGCCGCGATCAACGTAAGATTTGTCACCCGATCGCCCGCGTAGAGCGCCAACAGCGTGTCGAAATCCGACCCTTCCGTGCTTAGCGACAACAGGCCGTTGGCGGGCGCGCGGAAGCGATACCAGATGGAATGGCCGCCATCATTGCCGGCATGGAAAGGCTCGCCCGGTTCGCGCGTTGCCCGGCCGTTGATCGCGGTGACGTCACCCCCGATGTCCGGCAGCTCGATGGCGTCCGCGAAAAAGTCGTTGGTCGGATTGACGAATCTTAACACGATCACATCGGAGGGCCCGAAGTTTCCGGCCCAGTCCTCGGCGAAGGCGCGCACGGTGTTTGTGCCGGGTGGTAGCGTCAAGACCCCCGACCAGTCGCCGGTGCCGCCGGCCAGGAGCGGAGGCCCGTTGTTGACCTGCAGATACACTTGCCGCACCCCAATGCCATGCGGCTGGACGTCCTTCGCCGTGCCGTCCACGACGACGGTGTTCGTCGTAAACAGCGACTCGCCCGCGGGACTGATGATGGTCACGAGTGGCCCGTTGGTATCCGGCCGCCCGCCGGGCACCGCCCGCAGGAGGATGTTCCCCACTCCGTTGGTATCGAAACCCGAAATCGCGATACGATAGGTCACGCCTGCCGTCGCGCTGAAGGTGACATTGGCCTGAAGCCCATTGCGAGTATCGTTGATGGATGACGCAACCGGCGTGAGGCTGGTCAGGTTGGGGCCGGTGTAAACCGCCAGGACCGGATCGAATGAACTGCCGGCCACGTCAATGAGCACATTGGTGCTGATCGCCGGCGCCCAGGTCCACCACACCGACGCGTCCACGGTCGGGACCTGGGCGTGTTTCGGCTCGCCCGGTTCGATGGAGGCATAGTTGTTGGTGTGCAGGATTACGCCACCCTCAGGCAGAATCTTGAATGCGTTTGTGAACCGGTCGTTCAGCGGCCGGGGAACTATAATGTAGTCGATGTCATTCGTGACGGTCACGATGATCGGTGGCGGAGGCGGGTCGGGGGGAGGCTCCTGGGGCGGTTGCAGCACCTCTCCTGACAGGACGAGTTGGAGCGTCATGTTGGTTCCTGGATGGGTCACCTTTGGCGTGATGATCATGCCGGAGAAAGTCCCGTCGTCCATGGTTTGATCGGGAATCGTCCCATTGTCGCGGAACGGAATGTTCGTCGGGGGCCCGAACGAGCCGCTCACCGTGACGTTCGTGAACAAGGTGAAGTTGTTGATCGTGACGAAGACGACGTTGGCGGTTTCCTCGACCAGGATGCTCCCGTCTGGCGGCAAGACATCGACCTGGAAATCGGGAGGGGGCGTCTGCGCGTGTGCTGTTGCCGCCGAGATCAGGAGCAGGACAAGCGCGCGAGCAACAATCCGACAAGTCATCAGTGTTTTTGCCATGGGTTTCCGTTTGGAGTCCTCACGCGTACGTGAAATCAACCTGCCCTCCATTGCCGGCGGATCCTCGCCGGGGTTGAAAGGAGGGACGATGCACGTTCAACGCGGGTTTCAAAAAACGGATGTTTAGCACTCCCTATGCCGCAAGCGGTTTCGTAACGCTCTTGTCACAACGTGGGTCCTCTGGCCTGCCGTGACCGGACGCCGCCAAACAAAACAGGTCCAAATCACCGATTCAGCATACAGTTTCGTTATCATTTCGTTTCCTCGGCCATCCAGCCCGCCCCGTCTGCGTGAAGTTCACGCAGGCGCGTGTGATTTTCACGCAATGCTACTGCAACGGATACGCGATGAGTCATGGCGAGAATGACAGAAGGACGTTGATCTGGGAATGAGCGTTTCTCCGCACACCCTCATACCGCAAAGTGCCTTCGACCTCTCTCCCTGTTGTTTCGACCAAAAGATTTGCCCGCTGCGGCTTCGCCCTCAAGGCGCCGTCCGGCTAACGCAGTCGGCCGCTCGGACTACCGCCCCACTGCACGGTAAAAGCGCGCCGGATAGCTTGCGGCATTCGGATCGTTGATCTGGATCACGCCGTGGACGGCGACATTCGTCGAAATGGGCTGCCAATTCAGCAAGTCGGACGACGCTTCGATGACGTAGGTGTAATTTCTTTGCGCCTGGAGCTGAATCATTCGGCTTCCAGGTGAAACACTCACCAACCCGATAACCGTTGACGTGACCGGCAGGTCCACATTGTCGATGAACGCCGCATCGAGACCGAGACTGACGCTGAAATCCTTGGAGTACCGCCATTCCAGTCTGTTCGCGCCGGCCTGCAACGTGAAGACGTGGGTCTGCCAGCCGACATCACCGGACCAGTTCCCATTCAGGGTCCCGTTTACGTAGAACTCCAGCTTGTCCCAATTAGCTTCCGAGCTGACGCGGAAGTCAAACGAGCCAAATCCCGCGGGCGTATTTCCGGAAAGCACCAACGAACTGCGTTGCCCGTGAGAGATGGCACCCGAACGAGCTGCGAAGGCTCCGAGGGACACATTGTTGGTTTGCACCGCCCAGGTGGCGCCTTCGAAACTCCATGGCAGGACGCTGAAATCTCCGGTTTCGAAACCATCCGTGAATGAGCGAAGGCCGAAGCGTGCGGTTAGCGCGAGGTCACCGCTCACCACAATCGACAACGGGTTGTCGGTGGACACGACGCTTCCTTCCCAACCAATGAACGTATAGCCGAAATCAGGCGTGGCCTGGAGCACGATCGTACTCCCCGCCGCCACTTGTCCGGAACCGGGAATCACCGAGCCACCTGTTGTTGCTCCGACGGTGAGGTTATAGACAGTCGATGGAGTGAACTGGTAGGTAAGGGAAGCGTTTCCGGAGGCGCCATCGAAGCCGTCCACAGCAATCCGGTACACTTCGTTGGCGCGAACGGCCTGGGTCACTTTGCTGAGCGTCACTCCTTCCATTGCGTCATCATTGCTCGCCACGGTGATCAGGGCATTGACGCGCGTTCCTTGGTACACCCCCAGCACCGTGTCATAGGTGGAGTTCGTTGTGCTCAGGAACAGCGTTCCGTCCTGAGGCGCGCGGAAAAACCACCAGACCGACTTGCCACTGAGACTGCCCGCATGAGCCGGTTCGCCGGCTTCTTTGGTGGCGTTGGTCGTTATGGCGCTCACTGTGCCCGATAAGCCAGTGAGTTCGATGGCATTGGCGAAGAGATCGTTCACGGGGTCCTGTGGCCGGTAGGTAATCTCGACCTGCCGGAGCGCCGAGGAGAGACCGGCGAAGTCGTCGGCGCGCACCGCGATAAAATTGCGGCCCAGGTTCAACCGGATTGCCGCCGCCCAGTTGGTGGTGCCGTTGGCCGGGAACGCTACATCGTTGTTGACTCGCACGAGCACCTCGCGAAGACCGGACGAGTTGGGTTGCGGGTCAACAGCCGTTCCCACAATCGCAACCTGGTTTGTCGACACCGTCAGGCCGCTCGGTGGACTCGTAATGAATACCGCCGGCGGCTGCGTGTCGAGCTGGCCGTCCGGTGCAACCCTCAGCTGGATGGATCCGGTCTCCCCGGAATCCGCACCGGCGACCGCGATACGGTAGGTGATTCCGTTCGTGGCCGGAAACGTCAGGTGAGCCTGAAGCAATGCCGCCACGTTGTTGGTTGCGGCTACGGACGTGAGGGCAAGCAATGAATTGCCGCGATACACCGCTAGAACGGTGTCAATCGCGCTGCCAGTCGTATCAATCAGGACCGGCCCATTCGATGTCGCGGTCCACGCCCACCACAACGATGCATCGGCGCTGAACACACCTGCATGAACGGGTTCTCCGAGCTCAAGTGTGGCGAACCGGTTGTTCGACACGAAAAACCCGCCTTGCGCGGGGACCTTGATCGCGTTGACAAAGTCGTCGTTGGGCGGACGCGGGACGACCGTGTATAACACGGTGTTCGTGGTCGTGACCTTGTTCGTCGCGCTGGCGACGATGGTCAGCGTGAGCGCGCCGGTCGTGCCGAGCGCGGGCAGGTTGAAACTATAGATGCCGTCCATCGCGGTTGTATCAGGGGGCGTGCCGTCGTTGGCAAACGTGACCGTAAAGTTGGTCAATCCGGAGAAGCTTCCTGTGACCGTGGCATCCGGCACGCCGAACAGGCTGGTTACACGGACGAAGATTGGTGTGTTCGTGGATGAAAGAATGGCAGACCCGGACGGCGGAGTGACACCGATGCTAAGCTGGGGGCCGCCGGTGATGGTCAGCGCGTTATAGGCATTCAACCTGCCGCCCGTTGTCGTCCGGTCCCTGAGCGAGTTGATCGGCACCACGGAAAAGAGGATCCGATCGCGCAGTTCGGAGAGGGCCACGCCCGGGAACCGGCTCGCCACAAGTGCGGCAACACCGCTGACGTGCGGCGCGGCCATGCTGGTTCCGTCAAAGACGCCGTAGGCGTTGTCTCCGCCGGCAACCGTCGAAAAGATCTCCACGCCCGGCGCCCCAAGATCAACCGATGTCCTCCCAAAGTTCGAGAACGAGGCTAAATTGTCGGACCGGTCCAGAGCGGCGACGGAAATGATGTTCTCAAGCGGATAATTGGATGGATAGTGCGGGCCCTGATCGTTGTCGGTGCCATCGTTCCCCGCCGCCGCGACGAAGAGCACTTCGGCTTGGAGGGCGCGATTGATGGCGTCGAGCAGCGCCGAAGAGAAGCCCCCTCCCCCCCAACTGTTGTTGAGGATCTTCGCTCCCATGTTGACGGCGTAATCAATGCATTGGATCGCATCGGATGTTGAGCCGAAACCTTGGGCACTCAGGAATTTGCAGGCCATAATCTGCACCGTCCATGCCACTCCTACATGCGGGCCCCCACCGTTGGCCGCTGCGCCGATGGTTCCCGCAACGTGACTCCCGTGGTCGTTGTCATCCATCGGATCTCCGTCGTCATTGATCGCGTTGATGCCGTACACATCGTCAACGTAGCCGTTGTTGTCGTCATCGATCCCATCGCCCGGAATCTCGCCGGGGTTGATCCACATCTGGCTGGCCAGATCCTGGTGGGTGTAGCGCACGCCCGTGTCAATCACTGCCACAATGACGCTCGACGAACCCGTGGTGATGTCCCACGCGCGAACCGCGTCAATGTCGGCCCCTGCGCGACCCCCGGCCTGGCCAAGGTTTCGGAGGCCCCAGAGCGTGCCGTCAATGAATGCCGGGTCGGTGGGGGTCAGCCGGGTACTCAGGAGATAATCGGGTTCAACATACTCGAATAGACCCGATGCGCGCATGGCGGCGATCCTTTCAATCAGGGCCTGCCGGTAGCCATCTACATCCGTCGCTGCGACCGTCAAACGATGCCCGGCTGGCGCCGCGGCATCTTCGAACACGGTCAATCCCGGCATACTGGAAAAGCGGCGATGTTCTCTCAATCCGAACGTCTGGACTGTGGCGGCGTGCAGGGTGATTCGCGCCTGCGGCCCATACTTCGCAAGGATTCGCGTGGGATGCACCTTGTGGCCATCAATGGTAACAAAATTCGTCTGTGCCACCGCCGTGAGCGACGCGACACACAGCGAGACGACCGTCAAGACGTT
>Ga0075421_100012289_pt1 | contig 10632 bp, 7 predicted proteins | sample SoiMetdeltSBSDD5_FD_75292 | JGI IMG/M metagenome (GOLD analysis project Ga0075421, IMG submission 75292) | Bulk soil microbial communities from a Populus tree surrounding site in Tennessee, USA - Soil MetaG P. deltoides SBSDD5 | ecosystem: Environmental > Terrestrial > Soil > Tree plantation... | reverse complement strand
GAAGGTCATGTCCATCGCCCGGTATAGCGCGATGGCCGTGGACAGAACGGCACGTGCCTGCTCCAACTGTCCCATCTGGCTATACAATGTGCCGAGCCCGAGCTGGCAGTGGGCTGTGAGGGGACGCATGCCCAGCTCCGCAGCCAGAGCGAGGGCCTGGAGGTAGTGGACTTCGGCCTGTGTGCGCTCCGAAGGATCACCCCGCGCCGCAATCGCACCGAGGAGCCGCAAAGCGTAGGCTTCATTGCCCCGCTCCTGATGCGTGCGGGCGAGCGCCAGGGCTCGCCCGGCGAGGGTATGCGCCTCCTCCAGGCAACCACCCAGCATCTGCGCCTCCCCCAGCGGAAGACTACAGAGCGTCTCGTAGTGAGCTCTGCCCATGGTAATGCTCTGTTCCCTTGCCGGCGTGAGGAGCGACATGGCGTCGGCAACGCGCCCATCTAGGATGTACCACGCGCCCAAGGCCGAAGCAGTCCTGGGGAAAAAGCCCGGCAGGTCTGCGTCCTGGCAGATGCCTACAGCCCGTTCGAGCAGGGGCAGTCCCCTGTGCAAGCCACCTTGGCGGAGGGCCAGCAGACCAAGTCCGTAATACGCTATCATCAAGCTCCCGGGGTGAGCAACCGCCTCAGCAATCTGCCGCCCTTCTTCCCCGAAGACTCTGCCCTCAGCGAACATGCCCAGCTCCGCATAACACTCAGCGAGGATAGCACGGGAGTTCACAGCGGGCAGGATAGTCTGCCCGAAGCCCTCGTGGCGCAGCCCCCCGTCGAGGGCCGCCATAGTCTTCTTAAAGCAGTCGATCGCCCGACGATAGTCGCCCTGGACCCGGTAGATCAGGCCGAGGCGGTCATTCGCCAGGGCCTGCGGCACGACATCTCCGCTGGCCGTGGCGAGGGCGAGGGCGCGCTCGCTAGCCGTGACGGCCTGGTCGTGCGCGCCCCTCTGGTAGAAATGGCCTGACAAAAAGACCAGGACCCATCCCAGCCGCCGCGGGTCGTCGAGGGCGGTCGCGAGGGTCTCGGCCTCGCGCAAATATGCCAGAATACGCCCAAAGTTACCGAGCGGACGGAGCGCCGTACGCAGGGCGAGCCGCAGGTCAATAGCCTGCTCAGACGTGTCGCGGCTGTCGGGGAGGTGCTGCAAGGCAATCAGTGCCTGCTCGAAGGCGGCCCCTGCCTCCCGATAGGCCGAGCGGGTAAGCGCCTTGTCCCCAGCCTGACGGAAATAGGCCACGGCCTGGTCCCAGCGCTCGCCCCGCAGCGCATGGTGGGCCAGCAGTTCGGGCGTGGTCGCCACCGTCTCGGGAAACTGTGCCTCCAGCACCTGGAGGATGCGCTGATGCGTCTGCCGGCGCACGCTCCTGAGTACCGACTCGTAGGCGGCCTCCTGCACGAGAGCATGCTTAAACCGGTAGACGGCCCGCGGCGGCTGCCCGCGTTGATACAGCAACTCTGCCGCCACTAAGGTGGCCAGGTCGCGATGCAACGCCTCGTCCTCCAGAGGCGAGACGACCCGCAGCAGGGTGTAGGGAAACCGGTGCCCGATGGTGGCCCCCAGTTGCGCCACGCCTTTGGCGCTCCCCAGCCGATCGAGCCGGGCCAGTAGCGCCTCGTGCAGTGTGGTCGGAATGGCCAATGCCGGCCACGGACCACGCCACGCGTCCTGGTCATGAACCGTGGTGAGGAGCCCCGCCTCCACCACCGCTTTGGTCAGCTCTTCCACAAACAAGGGGATGCCATCAGTCCTAGTCACAATCTGCTCAAGCACCGCGGCGGGCAGGCGTTGCCCCCCCAGCATCTGGCCTACCATCTCCTCCGCTTGGGGAGGGGTTAAGTGATTGAGGACCAGGGGCGTGAGGTACGTACGGAAACCCCACGGGGGCTGAAACGTGGGGCGGCACGTGAGCACCATGTAGAGGCGTATAGTCGGCACCTGGTCGAGCAGTCGCTCAAGCAGTTCCAGGGTCGACGCATCCACCCAGTGGAGGTCTTCGACAATCACGAGCACGGGCTGCTGCTCGGCCAGTGCCCCTACCAGGATCAGGAGTGCGTCGAGAGTTTTGTGGCGCTGCTGCTCGGGCGTCAACGCCTTGGGGGGATAGCGCTCTGCCGGCAGCGGTAGCGTCAACAGCCCGGCCAAGAGGGGTACCGCCTCGTCGCACGCCAGAGGAGACTGCGACAGGAAGTCCTCGAGCTGCCGGAGCGCCTCGCCGGGGGCCGCGCCCGGCTGCCACCGGAGTACGCGGTGCATGAACTCGGTCACGGGATACAGGGCGGTGTGCTGGTGGTAGGGCGACCCCCGCCACTCTAACCGCGTATGCACCTCACTGGCGACGTGATCTTTCAGCACTTGCACCAGGCGCGATTTCCCAATACCGGCTTCGCCCTCCAGTACCACCACCTGGCCCATGCCCTCCTTGACCCGCCCCCAGCGCTCCAGCAGCAGCTCCACTTCCGGCTCGCGACCCACCAGCCGCGTCAGACCACGCGCCGCGGCAACTTCCAGGCGACTCTGCACCCCGCTGGCACGGAGCACCCGATACACAGCCAGGGGCTGCGCCCGGCCGTGGAGCGGCTGCGCCCCTAACGCCTCACACGTGAAATAGCCCTCGATAAGCTGATACGTCGCGGCTGAGATCACCAGCGTATTCGGTGCGGCTAGCTGTTGCAGCCGCGCCGCAATATTGGGCGTCTCCCCCAGTGCTAACGGCCCGTGGCTCGCCCCCTCCCCGACGTCGCCCACCACGACCAGGCCGGTGTGTACTCCCAGCCGCACGGCCACCCGTTCCGTAGGGGGCAGGGCGAGCCTGGTGTTGAGCGGGCTTATGACATCCAGCATGCCGAGCCCGGTCCAGACAGCCCGCTGCGCATCGTCTTCATGGGCCACGGGGTAGCCAAAATACACCAGCATGCCATCGCCAAGGTATTGAGCAATGTAGCCGTCAAAGCGCTGAATCACCTCGGCACAGGTTTGATGGTAGGTGCGCACGACCTCCCGCAGGTCTTCTGGGTCCAGATGCCCCGCCAGCCTGGTCGAATCGACCAGGTCACAGAACAGCACAGTGAGGAGGCGGCGTTCCGCCTCTGGTGGCGGCAAGTCGCCTGGAGAGAGCGACACGCCCTGACGGGAGGGCGGAGCCAGGGTGTCCGGCAGCTCACCCGTTGGCGTCTGGGGGGCGGCGGGCGGCACCGGCTCAGCAAGGCCAGGCGCCGCGCTGGTGCGCTCCTCGACGGGCGCCAGAAAGCGATACCCGCGTCGCGGCACCGTGGCAATGAAGCGGGGCGTCTGCGCCGTATCGCCCAGCACCTTGCGGAGGATGCCAATGGCGACGCGCAGCACCGTATCCGTGACCGTCGTCTCGGGCCAGACGGCATCGAGGAGTTCGTCTTTGGTAACCAGGCGGTCTGGGTGGGTCACCAGATAGTGCAGCACATCAAAGGCTTTGGGCTGCAGGACCACGGGCGCAACGCCGTGCCACAGGCAGGCGTTGGCCGGGTCGAGCCGAAAGGAATCAAAGACCCACTGGGAGGAGGAGGGCATAGCAGTTTTCCTCGCCTACTGGCGCTGCTGGCAATAGAGGGCACGTTCCAGGACTTTATAACATTTTTACGACATATTTACGATACCTTTACAGTTCTTTTATGACTGCCGTCGCGGCGCCACTTATACTCTCCACAGTCTACGAGAGCGGGGGCGTCCGGCGCTGATCATCCCACGAGAGGCCCCTATCTCACCTCAGCGTGCAGGCAATGGTGGTTACGCTACGCTGCACGGCCGTGCCTGACGCCTCGCATGAGGGTCTGGCAAGATAGGCAGCCAGCGCTGGTACAACAAGGAGGAGGTGATATGGATTTGGGGATCTTCATTCCCATCGGGAACAATGGCTGGATGATGTCAGTGCACTCCCCGCAGTACCTGCCGTCGTTCCAACTCAATCGCACCATTGCTGAGAAGGCAGAAGCCTACGGCTTCAACTTCCTCCTGTCGATGGTGAAGCTGCGAGGCTTTGGCGGACGGACCGAGTTCTGGGATCACAATCTGGAGTCCTTCACCCTGATGGCGGGGCTGGCCGCCGTCACCGAGCGTATCCAACTGTTCGCGTCGGTGGCGCTGCCCACCCTGCCGCCGGCTCTGGTGGCACGGATGGCCACGACTATCGACGATATCTCCAACGGGCGGTTCGGTATTAACATCGTGTCCGGATGGAATCGGTCGGAGTACATCCAGATGGGCCTCTGGCCGGGGGACTGGTTCTACGAGCGGCGCTACGACTACGCCAGCGAATACGCCACTATCCTGCGGGAGCTGTGGGCCACCGGGCAATCAGACTTCCGCGGGGAGTTTTTCACTATGACCGATTGTCGGCTCTCGCCGCGGCCGAAAGCGGGTCGGGTACCGATCGTCTGTGCTGGGCAGTCGGACCGGGGGATGCAATTCTGCGCCACCTACGGGGATTACCAGTTCATTATCGGCAATGACGACTTCACCGTGACCGCCGCCGAGACGCAGCGTCTGTTGGCTTGCGCCGCGCAGACCGGGCGTGATGTGGGTCCCTATGCGCTGTACTTTGTCATCACTGGGGAGACCGACGCCGAGGCACAGCAGAAGTGGGCGTACTACCGGGAGGGTGCCGATCTTGAGGCGATCGCCTATATGACCGGCCAGGCCAATCTTGACGTGTCGGGCGCCACAGCCGCGATCATCACCCAGATGCAGAATGCCTTCGCCTTCAACATTGGCAAGGTGGTGGGTAGCCATACCACGGTGGCCAAGCAACTCGATGAGCTGGCCACCATCGACGGCCTCAAAGGCGTCATGTGCATCTTTGATGACTTTGTCGCCGGTACTGAGGACTTCGGCCGCAACGTGATGCCGTTGCTGCACTGCCGGTGAGAACCAGATGGTACCTCAGGCAGGCTGGAAGACATCAGCCTGTCCGAGGCGCTGCGTGCCAGAGGACGCGCGGTGGTGTCGTGGCGTCATCCATCTGGCCACCAATGCCGACCAGGGCACAGCGCTCGCTGCCGCTACGCTCTTATCCCTGTCTGCGCCAGCGCTGCCTCGGCTTGGGGCAGCCAGAAGGTCATCTCCATCGCCCGGTACAGCGCGATGGCGGTAGACAGTGCGCTACGGGCTTGTTGTGCTCGTCCCACCCGGCCGTACAGAATGCCGAGGCTACGGTGGCAGTGAGCCTGGAGCGGGCGCATGCCCAGTTCCTCGGCCAGAGCGAGCGCCTGGCGGTAGTAGGCTTCGGCCTTTTCCATCTTTAGGGGCATGCACTGCACCGCGACCTCCCCGAGGAGCCGCAAGGCATAGGCTTCGTGGCCCCGTTCCTGATGCGCCCGGGAGAACTCTAGGGCGCGCTGCGCCTGGGTGCCGGCCTCGTGCAGGCGGCCAGCCAGCAGATACGCCTCACTCAGCCAGACCACCCGGAGCGCATGGTCCCACAGATAATGCATCGCCACGGCCTGTGCCACCGCCTGCTCCAGCAGCGGCAGGGCCTCGGCAGCCCGTCCGGCAAGGGCATAGGCTGCCCCCAAGGGCGCAGCGACAAAGGGAACGAGGAGCCAGAGGTACGCCCCCTGCACGAGATCGCGGGCGCGTTCGAGTACAGGGATAGCCTGCACGAGGTTGCCCTGGCGCAGCGCCCGAAAGCCCATGGCCCAAGACGCCATGACACGGCTATAGGGGTGGTCGGCCTCCTCGGCAATCTGTTCCCCTTCTTCGGCGGGAGCCCGCCCCTCGGCGAAGGCACCGCACTCGGCCAGGGAGACAACGAGGTGACTGCGGGAAAACACCGAAGCCAGCCCCGGCAGACCGAGGCGCTCATGGCGTAGCGCGCCGTGGAGACTCGCCACATTCTTTTGGAAGCACTCCACCGCCTGACGATAGGCCCCAAGACTACTATACACGCCTCCCAGGTAGTGCTGCGCCGCAACCGTGAGGCCCATGTCCCCCAGAGTAGTGGCTATCCCCAGGGCGCGATGCCCGGACGTGAGGGCGCGGTCCGGGTCACACGCCTGCGCAAAATGGGCGAGGAGATAGACCGAGACCCATCCGAGCCGGTGTGGATCACCCAGGGTCTCGGCAAGCACTTCGGCTTCCTGTAAATTGGCGAAGAGCCGTTCGAGCTCACCCAAGGTCCAGAGCGCATTACGGAGATCGAGGCGGAGGTCGATGGCCTGCACACGTGTGTCGTGGCTGTCGGGGAGGTGTCGCAAGGCTCCCAGCGCCTGTTCAAAGGAGGTCATCGCCTCGCGATTGGCCGAGCGCGCCAACGCCTGTGCCCCAGCCTGGTGGAAATAGGCCATAGCCCTCTCCCACAACTCGCCCTGCAGCGCATGGTGGGCGAGTTGTTCCGGCTGGGTCGCTGCTATCTCGGGAAACTGTGTCTCCAGCACCTGGACGAGGCGCTGATGGGTCTGCCGGCGCACACGCTGCAGCACGGATTCATAGGCGGCTTCCTGGATGAGGGCATGTTTAAACATGTAGACAGCCTGCGGGGGCTGCCCGCGTTGATACAGCAACTCCGCCGCGACTAACGCGGCCAGAGCCCGCTGTAACGGCCCGTCCTCCAGTGGTGCGACAGCCCGCAGCAGGGCATAGGGAAACTGGCGCCCGAGGGTCGCTCCCAGTTGCGCCACCCCTTTGGAGCTCCCCAGCCGATCGAGCCGAGCCAGCAACGCCTCATGCAATGTGGTGGGAATGGCCAACGCCCGCAACGGCCCGGTCGCTGCGTCCTGCCCCGGGACGTCGATGTGATGCCCTGCCTCCAGCACCGCTTTGGTCACCTCTTCAACAAACAGGGGGATGCCATCGGTCTTCACCACAATCTGCTCCAACACCGCCATGGGCAAGTGCTGCCCCTGCAGCATCTGCTCGACCATCATCTCGACTTGCGGCGGGGTTAAACGATTGAGGACGATGGGTGTGAGATGCGTGCGGAAGCCCCAGGGGAGCTGCAAGGTAGGGCGACACGTGAGCACCATGAAAATATGCGCGGTCGGTACCTGATCGATCAGGAGCGCGAGCAGTTCCATAGTCGACGGGTCCACCCAGTGGAGGTCTTCGACGATCAGGAGCACGGGCTGTTGCTCGGCGAGTACCCCCACCAGGGCCAGGAGCGTATCGAGGGTGTATTGCCGCTGCTGCTCGGCCGACAGCGGCCGGGCAGGATAGCGCTCGGGCGGCAGCGGCAGCGCCAGGAGCGCGGCCACCAGGGGTACCGTCTCGGCGAGCGGCAGGGGCGCCCGCGCCAGGAGCGCCTCGAGCTGCTCGAGCGCGGCGCCCAGCGCCTCCCCCGGCCGCCACTGGAGCCAGCGCTGGAAGAGCTCGGTGACGGGATACCAGGCAGTGTGCTGGTAGTCGGGTAACCCCCGGCACTCGAGACACGTATAGACCTCGCTGGCGACGTGGTCTTTCAGCACCTGCACCAGGCGCGATTTGCCAATGCCGGCCTCGCCTGTCAGCACTACCATCTGGCCCATACCCGCCTTGACCCGCGCCCAGCGCTCTACCAACAGCCCCACTTCCGGCACCCGGCCCACCAGCGGGGTCAGGCCACGGGCGGCGGCGACCTCCAGACGACTCTGCGCCCCACTGGTCCCTAGCACCCGATATACCTGCAGGGGCTGCGCCAGGCCGCGGAGGGGTTGATCCCCTAATGCCTCACACGTGAAATAGCCCTCAATGAGATGATGCGTGGTGGCGGAGATCACCAGCGTATTAGGCGCTGCCAGGGATTGCAGCCGCGCCGCAGTATTGGGTGTCTCCCCCAGTGCCAAGGGCTCGTGGCGCGCGCCCTCCCCGACGTCGCCTACTACGACCAAGCCCGTATGCACCCCTAGCCGTATGGCGAGCTGCTCCCCCGGGGGTAGGGCGAGCTGGGTGGTAAGCGGCTCGACGAGGGCGTCTAGCAGGCCGAGCCCGGTGCGGACGGCCCGCTGCGCGTCGTCTTCGTGCGCGACGGGGTAGCCAAAATATGCCACCACCCCATCCCCAAGGTATTGGGCGAGATAGCCGTCAAAGCGCTGAATCACCTCGGCACAGGTCTGGTGGTAGGCCTGCACCACCTCCCGGAAGTCTTCCGGGTCCAGGCGTCCCGCCAGCGTGGTCGAGTCGACCAGGTTACAGAACAACACCGTGAGGGGGCGGCGTTCAGCCTCCGGAGGCGGCAAAACGCCTGGAGGGAGCGCCACGTCCTGACGGGAGGGCGGAGCCAGTGTGTCCGGCCACGGGGTGGCCGGCGCACTCGGCGGCTCTCCCACGGGTAGCTGGGGGGCTGCCGGCGCCATCGGCCCGGTGGAGCTCGATACTACCCCGGTATCCTCTGCTACCGACGCGAGGAAACGATACCCACGCCGCGGCACGGTGGCAATGTACCGGGGCATCTGCGCCGTATCGCCGAGTACCTTGCGGAGGACACCAATGGCCACGCGTACCACGGCATCACTCACAGCGGTCTCGGGCCAGACAGCGTCGAGCAGTTCGTCTTTGGACACCAGGCGGTCTGGATGCGTCACCAGATAGTGCAACACGGCAAAAACCTTCGGAGGCAGGGGTATAGCCTGCGGTGCGCACCACAGGCAGGCGTGCTCCGGATCCAGCCGAAAGGGCCCAAAGACCCACTGTAAGGAGGGCATGGCATTACTCCTGGCGTCCAGCCCTGCTGATCACTGCAGGGTACATGCACGATTTTACAACATTTTTACAATCTTTTTACGCCCCCTTGACTGTTCTTTGCTGACTGCCTGGTCCAACGCAAAGGGCCCAAAGGTCCAGCATGGCACGGCGGATGGCATGGCCTTCCCTCAGTGTCCAGATGGGACAGCAGCGCCGCAATATTCCAGACCTATTATCGGCACTTTGCGGATTGGCTGCAAGATGAGTTGGCTTGGCCCGACCGGGAAGGGCTCCAGAGGCTACGGCCGAGTAGGAGAACGCTCTGGAGGTACTGTGCCACATTGACATTTTTTTACAGTAACTTTACGACACTTTTATGGCGCCTTTATGACAGCATGCAGCACGCGTAGTATCTTCCTCATAGCCTGTCTGTAAGAGTACCGCCAGGAGTGCACAGCCAGGAGGATGCGGCTGGGGTATACCCAAACAAGGAAAATACGACACCGTCGCCATCACCAGCAGACCTTACACCACCTGTAGAAGGCCCTGCAGCCTTGCTTGACCGTGTGGCGGCCGCTGGCGGCATGCATACCGCCAGGTTCACTGAGGCCTGCCTGCGAGAATATGCGCTACATCCCCAACCTGTATACTTGGTGGCGGCTCGCGACGCCAGGAGGGAGATATGAGTGAGATCACCTCGAAGCGCAGTCCATTGTATGCATCTCCGCCAACGATCTACGACCATCACGACCAGCTCTTGGCCGGAACGCCAGCGCACTTTCTCGAGCACCTCTATAATGACTTTAGACTATCGGGCCGACGATGTCTGGTTAAGTTCGTATCCCCGATCTGGGACTGCCTGGAGCTATGAGGTGCTCTACGCCGTCCTCTACGAGGGCGATATCGCGGCGTTGCAGCACGCCCAAAGCGAGGGCAAGGTCCTAAAATTCCTCCCCATTGAGATCGGGAGTGCGACCGGCGTGTCAGAGCGCATTACCACCTGGAAGGCACTCCCCTCGCCCCGCGTTATCCCCACGCACTTACCGCTCCGGCTGTACCCCAAAACAGTGTTGGAGCGCCGCTGCAAGCGGGTGTATGTCGTACGCCATCCCAAAGATGTCGCGGTCTCTTTTTATCATCACCACCGTTCGCACAAAGTCCTTGGTCAATATCAAGGCACCTGGGACGACTTTTTCACATGTTTCCTCAATGGCCACGTGGTCTACGGGAGCTAGTTTGACCATACGTAGGGGTGGTGGGCCAATATCCAAGAGAGCGTGGACAATGTGCTGGTGCTGCACTACGAGGACATGCAACAGGACTTGGCCACACAGATTCGCCAGCTCGGCACATTTTTAGGCAAACCCCTGTCCCCGCGGGCCGTGGCGGCTATCGCGGACTATGCAGCATTTGCGAGAATGAGTGTCAACCCGTTCACCAATCGCGACGGGAACCCCATGATGGATTTCTCCATTGCCCGCTTTCTGCGGAAAGGCAATAGTTGGGGACTGGAAGAATCACTTCACGGCAGAGCAAGACGCACGCTTTAAGGTAGTCTGGGAACAGAAGATGAGCAATACTGCACTGTATCGGTACTTTTCTATGTAGAGGTGTCCTATGCGTTTTGGCTTCTATGTGGAAGCTCTATGTCCACCGGAGAAGCCCCCTATGATCGGTAACGCCAGCCTTGCGCGAGTAGTGCATAGGAAAAACCCGGGTCAGCGTGAGGCATAGAAGCGCCATGTGTCACTAGTTGCGCGGGCAAACCCAGGGAGGGTGTTATGAGTAGGCTCTCCTCTCTGTACGGTGCACTTTATACATCTTTACCATCCATCTGTGCAAGTATCCGACCATGAAGTATGTCATCACACAGGGCCCAGGACGCGGTAAATGTCCACGGCCTGGGCGAGATTTTTCAGGTGTTCGCGACCGAGTCGCTCCACATGATAGCGTTGACCCAGGCGGCGGACGGTCTCTGGACCGACCAGGAGCTGACCGGCCTTGGCAGTG
>Ga0075421_100012286_pt1 | contig 10635 bp, 6 predicted proteins | sample SoiMetdeltSBSDD5_FD_75292 | JGI IMG/M metagenome (GOLD analysis project Ga0075421, IMG submission 75292) | Bulk soil microbial communities from a Populus tree surrounding site in Tennessee, USA - Soil MetaG P. deltoides SBSDD5 | ecosystem: Environmental > Terrestrial > Soil > Tree plantation... | reverse complement strand
CCGGAAGCGAGAACGCAAATTGATGGTAAACGTACAATCCTGAACTCCCGGTGGTGGAAAACCACTGGAAACTTAAGCTGGCACGTGGAATGCTTCGTGCCGGAGGGCGATGTGAGACGCACCAGAATTGGAACGTATAGGGCCGATATGAGATTTCGAAGTCGGCTCTGAGCGAGGGAATAATATGCTTAGACCAACATGGCTATTCATGATCCTCAGATCCTTCCCACTGGTTCTCGTTGTTATTTATGGTCTCGTCACGATGCCCACTGTCGTCGAAGCGAAACGCGCGACGCATCGTGATGCAACATCAACGGGTGTGTCGACCCCGTATTCCATAGCTCCGACCTTGACGAAGGGGAAAGGCTGGTACAGGAAGTCCGGGTCCGGGGGTACGACTGACTCGTCGACTACCACAACAACCCCGACCACGAGTTCGACAAGCCTGAGCTTCACAGCAATGGAAGGGGGAACTAGTCCGACGCGTCAGACGCTGACGCTGACAAATCTGTCGGGGGGAACATTGACGTGGTCGGCAACCGACAATGTTTCATGGCTCAACCTGAGTCCTGCATCCGGAAGCACCACAAACCAGACGAGCAGCATCGCAGTTAGCGTGGACATGACAGGGCTAGCCGGCAATACCTATACCGGTTTGATCACGGTTGCCATCCAGTCTCCGACTGCCACGACACAACAGATCCCTGTCACGCTGACCGTCACGCCTCTTTCGTCGGCGATCGGAGAAAACCCGACCTCGCTGACGTTCGTCGCCACGCAAGGAGGTGCCAACCCCACCCCGCAATCGATCAACATCACCAATATTGGAAAAGGGACCTTGAACTGGTCCGCAAGCGAAGCCGCGAGTTGGCTGAGTCTTACTCCGACATCGGGCTCGACGACCGGGACGAATACGATGCAGGCGAGCGTGAATGCCGCTGGCCTCACCGCGAACACCTACACGACGACGATTACTCTCACCGATCCGGCTGCATCGAATGGTCCGCAACAGATACCCGTCACACTCATCATCACGGCATCGCAATCTGGCTCAGCTCAATTGAGCTGGAATCCCAGTCCATCGCCTGATGTCGTAGGTTATAAGGTATACATCGGCACGGCGCCACGGCAGTATACGAGTCCAATCAACGTAGGAACAGACACGACCCACAACGTCGTAGGTCTCTTGCCCGGAAAGACATACTACTTCGCCGTGAGTGCTTACAACACCCAAGTTGAAAGCGCCTATTCGAACGAAGTCCAAAAGAGCATTCCCTGAAGATCCTCCTAGTAAAGGATCTGTACTGAACAGCTGACCTGGACGCCCGGACCCGTAAGCAATCCGCGTGCGCGCTCAATAACGTCTCCGTCGGGTCAGTCCGTCGGTACGCCGTCTGGCGCAGGCAATTGCGCACGGTCTTCCGGTCCAGGTCCAACCGGCGCCCGATCTGCGAAATGGACCCGCTCCTGCTCGAACAGCCGCCGGATCTCGGCCCAGGTTCCTGATGAACCACGCGATCCTCCCCGAATGGGTGTGTCTCGGGGCGGATCATCGTTTTATCGGGGGGATCGTCATGTTGGAAAAACTGCCGTGAGAGTCACCTTCATCATGATCAAGGCCACACCTCCATCGTGACGCTGTCAGCCAATCGCATGCTTGACGCTCTCAGCATCGATTCAGTTACCATTGCTTCAGGTATGGTGAGTGTGATCAATTCATGTCGCACCTCAAAGCTTTCCCATGGCACTCTGACGACGCCCCCACTCTCGACAAGACTGACATCAGCGTAGCTAATCTGTCTCGTCGAAGAATCAATGATGAGGCGCTTAATAAGACCCCATTCTTCCCCGCCTGGTTTTTTCACCATCCACTGTTGAACGTCCATATTAGGGCCTCCTGGTTTGAAGTGTTGTGGCGTCTAGCGTTTTGATGTCGACCTGCTTCGGGGTCGAAACCAGTCCGCGGTGCAACACGCGACGCGTGCGCCCCCCGCAGCGCATGCGCAGCGGCAACCCCGCGCCAGCCTTTCAGCCGAGGTACACCAAGTGGGCACGTAGCCAAATCGTGGCCGGGCCTCCGCCAGATCTCGAGTGCTCATCCGTAACGCGGACGGATCCTTCCCCGCCGGCGTCGATACCATGCGGCACGTCCGAATTGAGCCAGCTGACAGGTCCCACAACTCGCGTGAAAGGTCCGTGAAACCCTGGACGGGAGGCATCAGACTTTCAAGGATAGTCACGTAATTGAGCTTTTCCGGACTTAGACGTAAGAGGTCTGATCATAATCGCTCATGTAAGTAGGTAAGGATTGACTGGTTACGGCGTTGAGAATAACGTGGATCGGCGTGCCGGGTCTCAGTGTGGTGAGCGCATACTTGACACATTGGTGCGACGTTGACCCCGCCCGTACCACGAGCAACAAGAGGTCAGCATGACCGGTAAGCACGTTCATATCAGCGAGCGGCAAGATGGGCGGTGCGTTGATGAGAATGTATTCGAACTGTTCACGCAGCTGCGCAAGAACGGTCGCCAGCCGATCGGTCTTCAGCAATTCGTTGAATTGAATGTTGCAATTGCCGACCGGCATGATGGAGCAAGGGACTTCCGTAAACTCGGAGAGGCACGCTTCGATTGAAACGTCCTTAGTCAGAAAGTCCGCAAGACCATACTGCGGCACCGTTATGGCATAACGGTGCAAGATCGGGCATTTAAGGTCGCAATCGACCAGGACGGTCCGCTTTCCCATGTCCCGTGCAAGCGTGTAACCGAGGTTAATAACCGTGGTCGTCTTTCCCTCTCCTTTCACTGCGCTTGTAACTGTGACAACAGCCGCCTTATAGGCGCTCACACTCAAAGAAAGTCTGGTGGCGGCAACTCGATATTGCTCGGCAACGAGTGAAGCGGGGTGGTACTTGGCCACAAAATTCATTTCAAACGGAAAATCACCGCCGGCGTAGTCGAACAGTCGCTTCCAACGCATCCCGTGCTGCGCGGTGCCGTTATGTCCGTTCGTCTCGCCGGTCGACGAGTAGTAGGGAAGAAACCGCTGCCAGGTCGGACGGCCGTACGTCAGCTGAAAGTGCGGAATAACGGCGAGGAGTTGGGGGCGGCCCAGGACATTTGCAATATCCTCTGGGCGACGAAATTGTGGGTGGAGTTGTTCTTGCATCATCGTGAGTCCCACTCCGGCCGCACAGCCGAAGAGGAAACCAAAGAGCATGATCCGGAGTTGGTTGGGTTTGTCGGGATGCATCGGAAAGTTCGCAGGATCGATGATGCGGAACTGAGCGCCCTTTTGCCGCTTCTCCAAGTTCTCGGACAGCCTGGCATTGAGGCGCTTATCCAAAAGCGACCGGTAATTGTTCTTCATGTTGTCGTAGTCCCGCTGAAGAATCAGTAGCTCCTGCTCGACGGCTGGCGATGCTTCCACACGCTTGACGTAATCTTTTCGTTCAGCGTACAGCATCGCTTGTCGTTGTTTGAGCAACGCGAGCTCGGTTTTTACCTCGCTTTGCTGCCGCTTGAGATCCTGTAGATACAGATCCAGCGGTTTGGCGCCGTGGTGGATCACGTCGGGACCGTACAGGTCCACCAATTCACGTTCGACGTGGCGAATTTCTTCTTTTGTCAAAATGACATCCGGGTAGGCGTCCCAAAATTCGGCTTTCAACTTCATGAGTTTTTCTCTGAGTTCCTTCAAGCGGCGGAATAACGGGTCTGGCTCGATCGCGCCCGCAACTAGGAGCGAGTTTGTCCTTCCGAATCGCTCATAGTCTAAAATGGCGTTCTCCACAGTCGAGGAACGATCCGAGAGCCGCTGCATGCTCTCGTTGACGGTGTTGAGATCGCTTTGCAGCCGATCCAAGGCGCGCAAGTTTGCCTCCATCTGCTGCGGGAGCTCACCCATGTGGTTGGCTTTGACGCGACTGATCTCATCCTCTTTTCTTTCGAGAACCCGTTGGGCGGTTATCACTTCATCGTCGAGAAACTCCGTCGTGCCTTGAGCGATCTGTTCGCGGTCTTTCAGGTTTTCCTCAAGAAACTTGGAGGCGATCCGTGCGGCGACGTTCATGGCGGTACCAGGATTTTCGTGAGAGAAGGAAACCGTAAAGGCATCAACGCTGTTTCGACTCACGAAATTTCCGCGTGGTCCCTTGGCCACCATTTCCACCTTGATCGCGCGCGCGGCCATCGCGATGGCCGCTTCCAGGCCGTATGTCGCCATCACGTCGGGATACAGCTGAAATTCCTTCACCACTTCACCGAGCAGCACCCGGTTCATGATCTGTTTTTGGATCACGAAGATACGCTGTTCGAGATTGCCTTCTGTCACACCCTGCACGTAAGTTTCCGATACCTTCTGCTCCTCAACGAGAATCATCGTTTCCGAGCGATACGTCTTCGGCAACAGTATGCAAAGAAGTGCGGCGGCCGTCAGGGACAAGATGATGGCCCCGATGATGATCCATCTCCGTCTGACAATCAGCCGCCAGTATTCAGACAGCCTGACCGTTCCCGGCTGATGTAACGGGAGTTCCACGTCGATCGTTTTCATGGGTGGGTCAGACATAGTGTGTTTGCTCCATTCGGCGACCATACTACTCCCGTCATCCAGCGTTCACTCAAGCACGCGCTCATTGATCAATTCCAATGGAGCTGGAGCGGGCGTTATGCCTTGTATCGCTGGAGACTGGAAGGAAGGAACGAGGGCATGCAGTCGTTCAATCGCCCGAGCAGAACTATTCATCAGCGCAGCCGCTTCGAGGGCGATCACTTTTTCCTCAAAAGAGGCTCGGCCGGCCGTGCCGTCGGTCTTGATCAGGAGGATCTTGTCGATCAGGGACGGCACTGCCGTCTCCCCTTCCCCGACCAATTCCTCATAGAGCTTTTCTCCCGGGCGCAGCCCGACAAAACTTATCGGGATGTCTTGACCCGGCACAAAGCCGGACAGCCGGATGAGATTTCTCGCCAAATCCAAGACTCTGATCTGCTCTCCCATGTCGAGAACATAGATCGCGCCACGTTCTCCAAGCGAAGCAGCCTGGAGGACAAGGTGAACGGCTTCCGAGATCAGCATAAAGTAGCGCTGGACCCCCGGATGAGTCACGGTCACGGGACCACCCGCTTGAATCTGCTCCTGAAACCGCAGCAGGACGCTGCCATTGCTGCCCAGCACATTGCCGAATCGGACGGTGAGAAAGCGCGTGGCGCTCCGTCTAGCCATACCCTGTATGATCAGTTCGGCGACACGCTTCGTGGCTCCCATGACGCTCGAAGGATTCACGGCCTTGTCCGTCGAAATAAGGACAAATCCCTCGACCTTGAAACGGTCCGCCGCTTCGGCGGTGATCCGCGTCCCCATGCAATTGTTCTTCAACGCTTCCGCGGGGTTGAGCTCCACCAACGGCACATGCTTATGCGCGGCCGCATGGAAGAGAATGCTCGGACGGTACTTGTCCAGGGTAGAGGCCATACGATGAGCATCCGTCACATCACCGATAACGGGATGCACGAATGACGAGCAACCGTGATCGTCCAATTCCTTTGCAATTGTGTATAAGCTGTTTTCATGCCGTTCATAGAGGATCAGCGCTTCTGGCCGCAAGGCGGCAATCTGGCGCGACAGTTCCGAGCCGATGGAGCCGCCGGCCCCGGTGATGAGCACACGCTTGCCGCTGACCATGCCGCTCACCGCCTCGGCGTTCAAGTCCACCGGAACTCTGGGCAGCAGATCGGCAACCGCCACGCTCCTGATCTGGCTGACTGCGCTTTTCTCTGTCGAAAAGTCCGTCGGATTCGGCAAGGTCTTGATGGAGACGTTGAACGGCTCCAATGCCGCAATGATTTCTCTGAGCAGAGCGGGCTTCGCGCTCGGCAAGGCCAATACCACTTCCTCGGGTTTGGCCTCCGCCAAAATTCGCGGCAGATCCTTTCGAGTCCCGAGCACTCGAACACCGTGTATCCGTTGACCGAGATGAGAGGACTCATCATCGATGAAACCGACGGCTGCGTAGCGGCAAGAACCGTGGGTTTTCATTTCGCGCACAATACGCTCGCCGGAATCGCCGGCGCCGATGATCAGGACCTTCTTGTGTTGCCGATAAATCACCTTCTCGCGAAGAAGGCGAGACGGCAGCCGGACGCCGGTGATGAATCCGATCAGGAGGAGACTGTCGATGATAAAGATCGAGCGGGGATAATCCTTCACTCCCATGCCCCAATGGACATAGCCATAAAATACGAGCGTGCTGAGGAGGATGCCGCTGCCGATATTCTGCAAATCCCAGACGCTGGTATACCGCCACAAGCCTTCGTTGAGACGGAACAGGAAGAAAGCCGCCCCGCGGATGAGGAGCAGCCACGGAAGCATTCGTAAAAACAAATGCCATTGGTCAACTGGAACGAACCCGTCGAAGCGAAGCCAAAATGCCAGGTAATTGGCGAGAATGATCAGACCGATGTCGAGGGTGACGATCAACGATCGCCGCCACCTGAGGAGGACACTCTTGATTGCGCCCCAGCTTGCCCGTGCCCGCCGAAGGGAAGGTTGAAGTTCAGGCAACTCGCAGACGACCATCGGAATGCCGACGAGACACAGCACGGTTTGGGCGATGATCGCCATATCGAAGAGCAGGGAGGCATGCTTGACATACTGTTTGGCCAGTCGAATCTTCTCGGGTAGAATGACCTTCCTGTATTCCGCTTCCGGATCCGCCACACGTTCGAGCACCGATGATTCATCGATATATTTCAGAGAAGCTAAATCGGTGAGCCCCGGCCTTACGGCAAGAATCCCGACGTAATCGTCGCGAAATAGATCGACGTAACACCCGACTTCCGGACGCGGGCCGACCACGCTCATATCGCCTTTGAGAATGTTCAACAGTTGTGGAAGCTCGTCGATTTTGTAGCGCCGTAACAGCCGGCCCAATCGGGTGACGCGATGGTCGTGCCCCACCGTCAGGAGCCCGCCTTTGGACGGCGCATCGGCGACCATGGTTCGGAATTTGTAGAGGAGAAATGGGCGAAGTCCTCTTCCGATCCGCACTTGCTTAAACAAGGCCGGACCAGGCGAATCGAGCTTGATGAGGATGGCGGTCGCGGCGAACAGCGGCCAACACACGAGCAAACCCATGCCCGCTGCCAGAAGATCGAAGGTGCGCTTGATCATCGTCGATACGTCTCTATCAATTCCCTGACGACCGTGACGACACGCTGGATATCGTCCTCCGTCATCTTGGGATAGAGCGGGAGGGAGACAATCCGCTCGAAGGCTTTACTTGCCACCGGGAAATGTGTGGCTTCATACCCGTACGTTTCGCGGTAGTAACGGTGGAGATGAAGAGGAATGAAATGAACGCTGCATCCGATTCTTTGTCTCTGAAGGTGATCGATGAATTCATTTCGCCCGATACGGAGACGCTCGGTATCCAACCGAACCACATACAGGTGCCATGCATGCTGGACGTCTCCATGGACAGGCGAAAGAAGGAGTTCCGACACATTACACAAACCTTCGCGGTAGAGGGAGGCATACCGCTCCCGTATCTTCCAGAATCGCTCGCATTTCCGTAGCTGAGCGACCCCCAGCGCCGCGGCAATATCGGTGAGGTTGTATTTGAATCCGGGAGCGAGGATGTCATACGCCCAGGAGCCTTGAGCCGAATAGCGCTTCCAGGCATCACGACTGAGGCCGTGGAGGCTCATCATCCGCATCCGGGAAGCCCACTGCGGATTGTCGGTGGTGATCATCCCACCTTCGCCGGTGGTGATGGTTTTGGTCGCATAGAAGGAAAAACACGTACTGTCGCCGATGGTTCCGACCATTCTTCCTCGATACCTGGCTGGGAGCGCATGGGCTGCGTCTTCGATGACACGGAGATTGTGCAATCGCGCGATGTCAAGGATTCGATCCATCTCGCAGGGATGTCCAGCAAAATGAACCGGAAGAATCACTTTCGTTCTGGGCGTAATCGCCTTTTCAATCGCGTCGGGGTCGATGTTCAAGGTATCGGGGGTACAGTCGACAAGCACCGGCTTCGCCCTAAAATAGGTCACGACCTCGGCCGTCGCCGCGAACGTCATCGTCGGTAGGATGACCTCATCTCCTTCCCTCAATCCAACGGCGTCGAGTGCCAGATGAAGTGCCGCGGTGCAGGAATTGACCGCGATGGCATGGCGAGCCCCGACCATCGCCGCAAACTCCTCTTCAAACTGTTTAGCCTTGGAGCCGGTAGTCAGCCAGCCCGATCGCAATGTGGCAACGACGGCCTCGATTTCTTCATCCCCGATATCGGGGGCGTGAAAGGGAAGGTACTTCACCATCAAACCCTTTCGAAGCTAACAAGGAGGTGATTACAGACTAGGGGGCGATGTTAGAGACAATTCGCAAAGTGCAGATCTTACGCGTTGGAAATCTAGACAGGTCAGAAGGAGAGCTTTTTAGCCGATGAGCCTACCCGGAAACTACAACGTCTCGCAAAATAGTTGTGTCGATGAAGGCAAGTATGTGCCATTTGCGCGCATGCATGACTGCGCGAACCATGGGAGTGGAGTTGGAGTATTCCCGATGATCACATGCCCGACTGGCATCTGGAGCCCATCCTTTGCCGACCCTGAGCAGTGTTGGAGGTCGTGCTGTGAATGTTGAACACGGGCGTGCAATCGGATCTGCTGGCGCAGCGCTATCCGAATTCCAAGATGGGCATGGCGTTCGAACAGTAGTGCGAATACGAGGTGCTGCGCGAAATTTCACGCAGCCGACGAAAACGTTGAACGAGCAAGGAAGACCGGCAAGGACAAGCGCTTCACTGATGCGACATGTGTCTCGGCCAAACGTGAGGGGTTCAGGAATTGGCAAAACCCCGGCATGGGTATGCGGCCCATGCCAGGGCTTCGACCGGCGCGCTCATGGAGCACGCGGGCGCCCGCGGAGAGGTCCTGGGTACCGCCACGCATGACAAAACCGTCAAGATTGTCGCGATGGTGGATCACCACCCTGTCCTCTCGGTCAGCACCCACGAAATAGACGATAATCAAGCCCAATTCAGTTCTACTCGCCTAGACCTACCAGACATGAAAACCAGCGAATGCCTCTCCCCTAGTTGTTGATACGGGTCGTATTGTGACCATCGTCCCAAATATCCGTCATCTGGTTCCCATAAACCTGATTATTGGCGATGACTGCATTAGAGGCAAACTGAGTGATGTAGATCCCGACGCCGTCGCCGTTCACATTGGTGTTGCCATAGATCGTGTTGTTGGAGATAGTCCCGTAACTAAAGTTATACGTGAGAAAAATTCCCACATCGTTATCATAGATGACGTTATTGTAGAGATCGGCACCTGTTCCACCGGGAAGGTTCGTTGCGACGGTGATCCCGTCCCCACGCTGCGTCCCACTGTAAATTTTATTGTCATGAATCGTATTGTACCGAGCAGTATTGTGTCCGGTAGGACCTCCAGACGTGTGCGCGTCCCAGAAATTGATTCCCGAACGATTATTATAAATTGTCGAGTATTCAACGACCGTATTGTCCCCTTCCCAGTAGATTCCTTCGTGGGGATTGTCATGGATACTTAGGTGGCTAAACGTGATGTACGAACCTTCACCGAGGATGCCATTGTGACTCCCGTTCATGATCTCCGAATTGTCGAGTGTGATGTAATTAGCGGGTCTGTAAAACTTCACCACGTCGTGCTGGACGTGACTTCCGTCGAGAATGAGGCCCGTGATCTGGATGTACTGCTGATTGTAGAATTCCAGGACACGGTCTCCGGAGAGAGGCCGAAGCGTCACCGTCTCCCCTGGATAGGCTGCAATCGTCACCATGCTGTTCGCTGAGGTGCCGCTCGGAATGTTATGGATCAACGATTCTGCGTAGGTTCCGCCTCGGATGTACAGCGTGTCACCGGGTCCAAGTGCTTGCACGGCCCGGTTGATGCTCAGAAACGGCTGATTCGCAGAGCCACCATTGGAATCATTACCCGTTGTGGACACGTAGAACGTCCTGCCTGCGCTCGGCACGACGGCAGACGAAGGGACGGAATTCGTCTGATCTGTCGCCGCAGTCGTAGAACTGTTACTGCCCGAGTTCGGCACGACGCCAGACGAAGGGACGGAATTCGTCTGATCTGTCGCCGTAGTCGTAGAACTGTTACTGTCCGTTGCCGGATCGCGAACTTGTTGTGTGTTGTAACCATTGTCTAAAATATCCGTCATCTGGTTCCCAGAAACTTGATTATTGGCGATGGTTGCATTCGAGGCAAACTGAGTGATCCATATCCCGACGCCATCGCCGTTCACATTGGTATTGCCATAGATCGTGTTGTTGGAGATAGTCCCGTAGGTAAAGTTATACGTGAGATAGATTCCGATATCATTGCCATAGATGGTATTGTTATAAACATCGGCGCCTGTTCCAGTGGGAAGATTCGTTCCAACGAGAATACCGTCTCCACGCTGCGTCCCACCGTAGGTCTTATTGTCATAAATCGTATTGTACCGAGCTACATTGTGTCCGACAGGGTCTCCGGAAGTGTCACCACCCCAGAAGTTGATTCCCGTTTCATTCTTATAGATGGTCGAATGTTCAACGACTGTATTGTCCCCTTCCCAGTAGATTCCTTCGTGGG
>Ga0075421_100012282_pt1 | contig 10635 bp, 9 predicted proteins | sample SoiMetdeltSBSDD5_FD_75292 | JGI IMG/M metagenome (GOLD analysis project Ga0075421, IMG submission 75292) | Bulk soil microbial communities from a Populus tree surrounding site in Tennessee, USA - Soil MetaG P. deltoides SBSDD5 | ecosystem: Environmental > Terrestrial > Soil > Tree plantation... | reverse complement strand
TGCGGCCAGCGTTCCCTGCGGCTGAACAGCGTCATGACCAGCCAGAGACCACCCATGAGCAGCAAGGGATCAACAACCAGATACAGGATCATCTCGGGCAGCGAGACTTCCATCAGGGCGATCTGCAGCAGGTTGACGGCCTCGTAGGCCGCCAGCGTGAGAACCACGAGCAGAGTGGAGCTCGGCAGGTCCTGCGGACCGCGCCGCCAGAGTACGATGTCGAGGAAGACCTTGAGGAACTGCTGCACGACCGGGGCGCGGTGAATCCTGAGGTTGGCCCGGATTCTACACGCAGGCCCGACCGCCAATGCGCGACGCCACGCTCATTACGAGCGCCGAACAGCTCTCCGCAGCGGTGTTCCGCATGCGCGGCGCGACGCGCCTCGCGATCGACACCGAGTTCATGCGCGAGCGCACGTACTACCCCCAGTTGTGTCTCGTGCAGGTTGCGACCGATGCGGACTGCGTGCTCATCGATCCGCTCAACGGGCTCGACCTCGCCGAGCTCCTCGAGCTGCTGGCCGAGCCTGGCCGGGTCAAGGTGGTGCACGCCGCGCGCCAGGACCTCGAGGTGCTGTACCTGGCGGGCGGACGCGTGCCACTGCCGGTGTTCGACACGCAGATTGCGGCCGCGCTGATCGGGCTCGCGCCCCAGGTCGGCTACGCGGAGCTCGTCGCGCGCCAGCTCGGGCACTCGATCGACAAGGGGCAGACGCGCACTGACTGGTCGCGCCGGCCGTTGTCTCCCGAGCAGCTCGCGTACGCCGCCGACGACGTGCATCACCTGCTCGAGCTGCACACCTCGCTGCTCGCGGAGCTGCAGAAACGCGGCCGGCAGCACTGGCTCGACGAGGACGCGTCCGTCTACGCCGACGAGACGCTGTATCACACGGAGCCAGCCGAGGCCTGGCGACGCCTCAAGGGCATCGGTCGCCTGAAGCCCGCTCAGCGTGCGGTCGCTCGGGAGCTGGCGCGCTGGCGCGAGGAGCGCGCGATCGCCTCGGACCGGCCGCGCGGCTGGATTCTCCATGACGAGGTGCTGCTCGCGATCGCGGCGGCCGCACCCCGCAGCGTCGATGAGCTGGCGACGGTCCGCGGTCTGCAGCCCGCCATCCTCCGCAAGCGCGGCGAGGAGCTGCTCGGAATCATCGAGGCAGCACGGAGCAAAGCGGAGGAACCGGAGGTGGATCTGCCGGGTCGGCGTCTCGAGCCCGACGAATCGGCACTCGTCGGCCGGCTGCTCGACGAGGTTCGCGCGGAGAGCGACCGCCTCGGAATCAGCGCCGAGCTGCTCGCGACGCGGCGTGACGTCGAAGCACTGGTGCGCGACCAGCGCGATCCCGCGCTGCTCCGCGGCTGGCGGCGCGGCGCGATCGGCGAGCGGCTGCTCGCACTTGCCGCAGCCGCCGGGCTTCAAGCCCCGGTCGCAGCGCGCAGGAACTCCGAGTAGACGCGCTCGACCGGTCCGCCAGCGTCGACGACAGCGAGCAGGCCGCGGCTCCGGTAGTGGTCGATCAACGGTCGCGTATCGCGCTCGTATACACGCAGCCGCTTGTCGATGACTTCCTCGCGGTCGTCGTCGCGCTGCACGAGCACCGGGCTCGCCTCGCAGTTGTCGCAGCGCTCGCCTTTCCTCGACGGGGCGGTGTAGATATTGAACACCTTGCCGCAATTGGGGCACGTGCGCCGGCCGGTCAGCCGCTTGAACAGCACGGCCGGGTCGACGTCCATCAGCACCACTGCATCGATCGGCTGCTCGAGCTCTGCGAGCAGCGCGTCGAGCGCTGCGACCTGCGCGACATTGCGCGGGTACCCGTCGAGTATGAATCCGGCGGCGGCGTCCGGCCGACCGAGACGCTCGCGGATCAGGCCGAGCACGATCTCATCGGATACGAGCTCGCCGGCGTCCATCGCGGCCCTGGCGCGCTTGCCGAGGTCGGTGCCGCGCTTGACCGCGTCACGCAGCAGGTCACCGGACGATACCTGCGGGATGCCCTTTTCGTCGCGCAGCCGCTGGGCCTGGGTGCCCTTGCCGGAACCGGGTGCACCGAGCAGTACTAGTCGCATTCGTGAAGGGTCCAGGGGCCGATCGAAAGGCGGGCACCCTACCCCAAAACGCGGACATTCTCCATTGGAGCGGCCTCGGCCCGCTGACGCTGCCGGTGGGCAACAAGGCATGTCCCCCTTATGATTTCGGAATGAAAACCAAACCCAGAAACGCCTTCTATGCCCAGTCCGGCGGAGTCACCGCCGTCATCAACGCATCCGCCTGCGGCGTGATCGAGACGGCGCGCCGGCACCGGTCGCGCATCGGCCGCGTGTACGCCGGACGACACGGGATCGTGGGCGCGCTTACGGAGGACCTGATCGACACGAGCCGCGAGAGCGTCGCGGCCATCCGGGCGTTGCGGCATACGCCATCCGGCGCCTTTGGCTCGGCCCGGTACAAGCTCAAGAAGTACGAGGATACCCCGGCGCAGTACGAGCGACTGATCGAGGTGTTCAAGGCGCACGACATCGGCTACTTCTTCTACAACGGCGGCGGCGATTCCGCGGACACGTGCCTCAAGGTGTCGATGCTCGGTGCGAAGCTCGGCTTCCCGATCCAGGCGATCCACGTTCCGAAAACGGTCGACAACGATCTACCGATCACCGACTGCTGCCCGGGCTTCGGCTCGGTCGCGAAATACGTGGCGGTCTCGATCCGCGAAGCGGGCTTCGACGTCGCCTCGATGGCCAAGACCTCGACCAAGGTCTTCATCATGGAGGTGATGGGCCGTCATGCCGGCTGGATCGCCGCGGCCGGCGGCCTCGCCGCCGAGAAGGCGGGTGATGCGCCGCATGCGATCCTGTTTCCGGAGATCCGCTTCGACGAAGAGCGCTTCTGCGCGCGCGTGAAGGAGTGCGTCGAGAAATACGGCTACTGCGCCGTGGTCGTATCCGAGGGCGTACGCAACGCCGAAGGGAAGTTCCTCTCCGACGCGGGTCTCCGCGACGCGTTCGGCCACGCGCAACTCGGCGGCGTGGCGCCGGTGATCGCGCAGCTCGTGAAGGAGAAGCTTGGCTACAAGTACCACTGGGCGGTCGCGGACTACCTGCAGCGCGCCGCACGCCACATCGCCTCGAAGGTCGACGTCGAACAGGCCTACGCCGTGGGACGGGTTGCGGTCGAGCTCGCGCTCAAGGGCCATAACTCCGTTATGCCGACCATCGTGCGCACCTCCGATCGCCCGTATCGCTGGAAGATCGGCATCGCGAAGCTCGAGGACGTCGCGAACAAGGAGAAGATGCTGCCGCGCGACTACATCACGCCGGACGGCTTCCACATCACGGCCAAGGGCCGCCGTTACCTTGCACCGCTGATCAAGGGTGAGGACTATCCGCCGTACAAGGACGGCCTGCCGCAGTACGTTTGGCTCCGCAACGTGCCAGTCCGGCGGAAGCTCGCTACGGGCTTCGTGCTGTAGACGACCGATGCACTGAGCCGGCGCGGCAGTGCGGTGGTCAGGGTTGGGGTGCGATCGAAGCCCGGGCTGCGCCGGGCGCGGGATCAATCGCGGCCTGCGCCGCGCCACTTGCCGGGTCGGGTGCGACGATATCTGACGTGAGCGTGTCTCCGCGCACGGCAGCGACGGCCTCGGTATCGGTCGCGTACGCTGGTGAACCGCCGTGGGCCGGGCTTGCCGGAGCCGACTCCTTCGGAGCCGCGATTATCGGGCCAATGGTGTACACCACGACGATGCGGGCTTCGTGTCCGCGCTCGTGGCTCCATTGCAGGAAGCTGGCGCAGATGGCTTTCCGATCGGCGCCCTGCTCGACCTCGAACGTCGAGTCGACGAAGCGTGCGCCGCCGATGTCCTCATCGATCGAAACGCGGCTTTGCTCCCAGTTGCGCGACGCGCCGTCCGCGCGCGCAAAGAGTTCAATATCCAGTACGTCCGCCTGCGAAGGGACGCTCGCGCACAACGCGGCGCGGTTGGCATTCGCGGCATCACAGCCGACTGGATCATTGTCATGCTCGCGTGTCTGCGACCGGCACGCCGCCAGGCGGACCATGGCTTCCGAGCGCGCGCGAGCGGACGAAGCGCCCGCAGCGGCCAAGAGCGTGGCATCGTCGGCGCCGGCGCCGTTGCGCTGCTGCGCGAGCTGTCCGTTCGCGAGCGCTTGCAGGCGATCGGAGATCCGCTGCTCCATGGCCCTGGCGTCCTCGCGCTCGCGCTCCATGCGCAATTCGGAGTAGGCAAATCCGGCCACCGCCGCACCGAGCAGCAGGCCGAACACCGCCAGCGCCGAGCGGAAGCTGCTGCCGCGCTTCGGCTTGAAATCCGCTTTGCGCGACCGGAACGCAGCGAACAGCTGGAAGGTAGCGGTCGCGACCGTCGCACCCGCACCGATCATTGCTGCAATGATGGTCTCGGAAAAATCCATTTGACTTCCCTTGATACGAGCCCGGGTGGAGGGCTCGACTCAACTGCTCGATTTAACAGATGCGAGGCTCTCGAACTGCCGGGGCTCGCAAACTGTAATGAGTCTGCCGTCGGCGCTCCGGTACCGGTTTGAGATTTGCGGACTTCAGCACAGGAGGAGACGCGTTGCGGGACCCATCCCGCGGTTTCTGTCTCCCGGCTGCGCGGACGTCGTGCCACGGTGTCCGCGCCCGATCCGGTCGCCGGTGCGGCGGAAGTTCGAGACGGGCTTTGTGGTATAGTTTCGCGCCTTTTTTGCGGTGCAGCGGCGCCCTGGCAGCCCGCGCAGCGCAGCAATCGGCCAAGAATCAGCTAGACGGGAGCTCCACAAAATGACCACTGATCTCGCGCTGTGGCTCGCGATCGGCGCCGGCGTGATTGCGATTCTGTACGGCATCGTGTCCGCGCGTTGGATCGTTGCGCAGCCCGCCGGCAACGCGCGCATGCAGGAAATCGCCTCCGCCATCCAGCAAGGCGCCGGCGCCTACCTCAACCGCCAGTACACGACGATCGCGATCGTCGGCGTGGTGCTGTTCGTGGTGCTCGGATTCGCGCTCGGCTGGGCGACCGCCGGCGGCTTCGCGGTCGGCGCCGTGCTGTCGGGTCTCGCAGGCTATATCGGCATGAACGTCTCGGTGCGTGCCAACGTGCGCACGGCGCATGCGGCGAGCATCGGCCTGAACCCCGCGCTGCAGGTGGCGTTCCGCGGCGGCGCCATCACGGGAATGCTGGTCGTGGGTCTGGGGCTCCTCGGCGTCGCTGCCTACTTCGCGCTGATGCTGCGGCTCACCGGCGACGTGGACCAGGCGCTGCACGCGCTGGTCGGCCTCGCCTTCGGCGGCTCGCTGATCTCCATCTTCGCGCGCCTCGGCGGCGGCATCTTCACCAAGGGCGCCGACGTCGGCGCAGATCTCGTCGGCAAAGTCGAAGCAGGGATCCCCGAAGACGACCCGCGCAACCCAGCAGTCATCGCCGATAACGTCGGCGACAACGTCGGCGACTGCGCCGGCATGGCGGCCGACCTGTTCGAGACCTACGCGGTGACCGTGGTCGCAACGATGCTGCTCGCCGGGCTCACCATGCAGTCGCTCGGCATCAATGCGGTGCTCTTTCCGCTGGTGCTCGGCGCGGTGTCGATCGTCGCCTCGATCGTTGGCACGTTCTTCGTCAAGGCGCGCGACGGCGGCAAGATCATGAATGCGCTCTATCGCGGCATCATAGTGTCGGGCGTGATCGCGGCCATCGCGTTTTACTTCGTCACCGACTCAATGATGGGTGATCAGGCCACGAACCTGTTCTTGTGCGCCCTCATCGGTCTGGCGCTGACGGCGGCGATGATCTGGATCACCGAGTACTACACCGCGACCGAGTACGCGCCGGTGCGCTACGTCGCGGCGGCTTCGCAGACCGGGCACGGCACGAACGTCATTGCGGGTCTCGCGGTGTCGATGAAATCGACCGCGCTCCCGGTGCTCTCGATCTGCACCGCGATCTGGGCCGCCTATCAGCTTGAGGGTCTGTACGGGATCGCGATCGCGGCGACCGCGATGCTGTCGATGACCGGCATGATCGTCGCGCTCGACGCCTACGGCCCGATCACCGACAACGGTGGCGGTATCGCAGAGATGGCGGGGCTGCCGAAGGACGTGCGCCGGATCACCGACGCGCTGGACGCCGTCGGCAACACGACCAAGGCGGTGACCAAGGGTTATGCGATCGGGTCGGCCGGACTTGCCGCGCTGGTGCTGTTCGCCGATTACACGCACAACCTCGAGATCGTAGGCAAGCTGCAGCAGTTCTCGCTGTCCGATCCTGCGGTGATAATCGGTCTCTTCATCGGCGGCCTGGTGCCCTATCTCTTCGCGGCGATGGCGATGGAGGCCGTGGGTCGCGCCGCGGGCTCGGTCGTCGTCGAGGTGCGCCGGCAGTTCAAGGAGATCAAGGGCATCATGGAGGGCACCGCGAAGCCCGACTACTCGAGGGCGGTCGACATGCTCACGCGCGCGGCGATCCGCGAGATGATCATCCCGTCGCTGCTGCCGATCCTGATCCCGGTGATCGTCGGTTTCGGCATGAACTGGCTTTTAGGTCCGGGCTCGGGCATCCGCGCGCTCGGCGGCGTGCTGATCGGCACGATCGTGACCGGCCTGTTCGTCGCGATCTCGATGTGCACCGGCGGCGGCGCCTGGGACAACGCCAAGAAGTACATCGAGGAAGGCAACTTCGGCGGCAAGGGCTCGGACACGCACAAGGCGGCCGTGACCGGCGACACAGTCGGCGATCCCTACAAGGATACGGCCGGGCCGGCGATCAACCCGCTGATCAAGATCATCAACATCGTCGCGCTGCTGCTCGTGCCATTGCTCTGACGCACCGCACTGCACCGGAGCAGTGCGGCGATATGTGGGCGTCGAGAACCGCTGCCGGCGCGCAGGCAGCTAGTGCATGGACGTGAAGCCGCATGCTTGACCGTCAGCGTCGACGGGGTAGTCTCTCGGCGTGACGCACTCGTGATCGCTGGTGGATGCATGTCACCCCCCGCCCTGCCGTCGGATCGGGACCTCATCCAGCGCGCGCTGCAACTCGCCCGCCAGGGCAGGCCAGAACAGGCTGAAAGTGTGCTCCAGGACGTGCTGCGGCGGAATTCCGATTCGCTGGACGCGCGCGCTCTGCTCGGTGCGCTCGCTTTTCGACAACACCGCTACGAGGAGGCCGTTGCAGCGTACGGGATCTGCGCGGGTGCGCGCCCGAGGAACGGCTCCTTCCAGTTCAATCTCGGCATCGCAAGGGAAAAGGCTGGCGATCTGCCCGGAGCGATAGACGCGCTGCTGGCCGCCTGTCGCCTCAATCGACGAGACTGGCGAATGGCGTTATTTGCCGGTGCGGCGCTCGAAGCAGCAGGGCGCCGCGACGAGGCGGCGGTGGTTTTTTCACTCGGCGACGACGTCGATCCGGCCATGCGCGCCGCCAGGAACAACCCCGCGCTCGATCCCGAAATCCGGAGAAGATCGGCGATTGCCGACCGCGTCATGCGCGAACACTTCTCCCGCCTGCATGCTCGCGCCGTCGACGAATGCGAGCGCCGCGCCGTCGCCGCAAGCGGCGTCAAGCCGGACCTCGCGCGGGTTCGCAACGCGATCTGGACGCAGACGCATGACCGTCCGTTCAAATTCAGGACTCCCAGGCAAGAGCCCAGCGTGTTCTACATGCCCGATCTCGAGGCGCGTCCCGTCACCCCGCGCGAGCGACTGCCCTGGGCCGCCAAGATCGAAGCGGCTGCCGACGAAATCCGCGGCGAGTATCTCGCTGCGCTCGCAGCGGACGTCGCAATGGCGCCCTATGTCGATGCAAGCGAGAAGTCGCCGACCTGGCAGGGATTGCGCGGCAATCTCGACTGGTCAGCGCTGCACCTCTACAAGTCGGCGCAGGGGACGCCACTGCGGAGCCATTTCCGGAAGACGTTGCAGGTGCTCGAGGCGGCGGATGTCGTGCGCGTCGAGGATGGCAACCCGATTGAAATGTTCTTCTCGAGAATGAGACGGGGCGCCCACATACCTCCGCACTTTGGCGCCGCGAACAACCGGCTGACGGTTCACCTTCCGTTGATCGTACCGACGGGCTGCTCAATCCGGGTAGGTGACCAAATCCACACGTGGCGCGAAGGCGAGTTGTTCGCGTTCGACGATAGTTTCGAGCACGAGGCCTGGAACACTTCGGACACGGACCGAGTGGTACTCATCTTCGAATCTCACCATCCCGATCTCAACGCGGCGGAACGCGCTGCCGTCGAGCACGCGTTCGAGTCGCGCGGCCGCTGGCTTAAGGAGCGGCGGCGGCCCGTTCTGTAGGCGTCTTCGCCGCGCTCTGCGATCTCGCTGTGTGGTCCGTGGTCAGCTATCGTCCGCGACGCGCACGCGCCGGTAGACTTCCGACGTGGCATCGCACCAGAACACGCGCCGGTTGATCGGCTTGAGCCGCACACCCGTGTCCTCGAGCTCATAGATTGGCTCGCCGGCGCGTTCCGTGCACGAATCTGCCCGGACTACCTTCCGTATCGCCACGCCTTTACGCACGTGCGACCGAACTACGAATCTTGCATCCATTGCCGACTCGCCTCGTTCCAAGAGGGGCGAAAGCATAATCCCGACGGCGACCCAAAGCCAAGGCTCTTACCATAATGGTCCCTGCAAGGGCGCTCGGCTCCAGAACCCACGCACTACACGACGCTGGGTCTGCCCCTGGCGCGCCGCTGCACATCCTCATCGGCGCGACGCCTTGAGCCAGTTCGCCCGCTACACCTCGGTGGATTCTCTGCGCGGCCTCGCGGTGGCCGCGATGCTGCTCGTCAACAATCCCGGCGACTGGGATCACGTGTACCCGCCGCTTCGGCACGCGCAATGGCACGGTTGCACACCGACCGACCTGATCTTTCCGCTGTTCCTGTTCATCGTCGGTGTGTCGGTCGCGCTCGGTCTCCTGCCGCGAATGGCACGCGGCGATGACAAACGGCAATTGAGGCGCAGCGTATATCTGCGCGCCGCGAAGATCGTCGGCCTCGGGCTGCTGCTGCACGCGCTCGCGTTCTGGTGGCTGGACAAGGAGTTCTTCCGCCCCTGGGGCGTGCTGCAGCGGATCGGGCTGTGTTACCTGGTCACGGCCGTCGCAGCGCTCCATCTGCGTCCGCGAATGCAGTGGTGGCTGATCGCGACGCTGCTCCTTGGCTACTGGTTGCTGCTCGCGGCCGGCGGCGGTTATGCGCCGCTCGAGAACCTCCCTTCGCGGATCGACACGGCGCTCCTCGGCCCGATGAACTATCAGTTCGATGCGTCGACGGGGCGCGGCCACGATCCGGAGGGCTTACTCAGCATGCTGGGAGCCGTTGCGACTACGCTGCTTGGCCTCCGCGCCGGCGACTGGCTGCGGCGCGGACAGACGGGCCGGATCCTGGCGATTGCCGCTGCGGCGCTGATCGTCGGTGGACTCTGGTCGCTCTGGCTGCCGCTCAACAAGAACCTCTGGACCTCGCCTACGCGCTGTGGACCACAGGCTGGGCGGCGTTTGCGCTCTGGCTGGCGAACCTGGTGATCGATCGTCGCGGCGCACCGCCGCTCGGACGGCGTTTCGGCGTGAACGCGATCGCCGCGTATGCAGGGTCGGCGGTGATGGTCTACGCGCTGGTCGGGCTCGGCTGGTGGGCGCCAATCTACCGCACCGGATTTGCGGATTGGATGACGCCGCTGACCGGACCGTACATGCCCTCCCTCGCGTTCGCGCTGACCTTCGTGGCGTTGTGGTGGCTCGTGATCTGGTGGATGGACCGGCGCGGCTGGTACATCCGGCTCTAGCGACGATGTAGCCTGCACAGGCTTGCGTCGCCAAGCCAAGGGATGGACATGGAATGTCGGGCCATGCGGACTCAAAAGCGTCGAGGTTGCGCGAGCACACGCTGGTGCTGACGAAGTTTCACGGCGTCCGTGCAGAGTCGGCGCCGCTGTTCCTGATCGCATTCGCCGTCGGCAACCTCGCCGGGCCGCTGACCCTCGGTCACCTGTTCGACACCATCGGCCGTCGGCCGATGATCTCCGGGACTTACCTGCTCCCGGGAGTGCTGCTGGCAATCACGGCGCTGCTCTTCGACGCCGGGTGGCTCGGTGCGGTGACGCAGACGGTCGCCTGGTGCGTGATCTTCTTCTTTGCATCCGCCGGAGCGAGCTCGGCCTACCTGACCGTGAGCGAGATCTTTCTGCTCGCGGTACGTGCGCAGGCGATCGCGGTGTTCTTCGCGATCTACGGCGCGCTGATCGGCGACGGCGGCAATCCCCGCGACCTGACGTTGGGCTACCTGCTCGGCGCTGGCGTCATGCTGATCGGCGGCGTGGTCGCGCTCGTGCTCTGCATCCCGGCCGAGCGCAAGTCGCTCGAGGAGATCGCCCTGCTGCTGTCGGCCGTGCGGCTGCGAGCGGAAGGCGTCGCGCAGCAGGGCTCCGGTTAGCTGGCCGACACGCCATGCGGCGCCATCGCATATGATCGCGCTCCGTGCGGCGCGGAAACCGGCCGCCATAACAACCCAAGGGGACACCAAGATGCCTTATCCAAGGTACGTTGCGATGATCATCGCGGCTCTCGTTGCGCTCGCGGGTTGCGCAAAGACCGCGCCGCCGCCAGTCGC
>Ga0075421_100012281_pt1 | contig 10635 bp, 4 predicted proteins | sample SoiMetdeltSBSDD5_FD_75292 | JGI IMG/M metagenome (GOLD analysis project Ga0075421, IMG submission 75292) | Bulk soil microbial communities from a Populus tree surrounding site in Tennessee, USA - Soil MetaG P. deltoides SBSDD5 | ecosystem: Environmental > Terrestrial > Soil > Tree plantation... | reverse complement strand
GTCCGGCTGAACCGCGGTCGCGTCCGCTCACCTGCGGCGCCTACGGCACGCAAGCGGCTGGCACTTCCACGTTGTCACCGTTGAGCTCGCGCACCCATAGGGCCTGCGCTCGGCGCAGCGCCTGGCTGATTCGGCAGTGATCGACGCGCACCGACTGTTGAGGCTTGCCCTCCCATCGCGCCGACACCACCCGGCAGTCGGCTTCCGCAAACGACGCCCAGACGGACTGCGCGGCGTCGAGCGCCTCGAGCTCGCCGGGCGCGGTGGCGTATTGGGTGCGCACGTCCGCCAGAACGCGAGCCAGCTCGCCGTCGGCCTCGGCGCGCGCGTTCGAGTAACACTTGGTGAAGCCTTCGAGCGAGTTTGCTGCCTTCGTACAGGACTCGACCCCTTTCCGCAGCGAACAGCCAGGAATGCCCGCGTTCTCCTCCACCGGGGCGGTCTTGCCGGCCTCGGCGCTCGGATCGACGCTCGGGGCCGGCTGGGCCTCGAGAAGCGCCGCGCGGTCGGTCACCACTCCGTCGACCACCAGGACGTCGATCTCGTCGAGGGCGCCGAGATCGCGCGTCGGGTCGCGGGCGAGCGCCAGGAGGTCGGCTCGACACCCGGGAGCGAGGCAGCCCACGTCGCGCCAGCCGAACACCTCGCCATAGTTCGTGGTCGCCGCGGCGATCGCCTGCCGCGGCGTGAGGCCCACGCGGACCAGGAGCTCGAGCTCGTGGTGGAGCGAGATCCCCGGCATCGTGCCGAAGGCCGACGTGCCGCTGCCGGCGAGATAACGCGCGCCGGCGGCGGCGTAGCGCCGTTCGAGCGACAGCAGCGCCGGAGCCAGCTCGGGTGGAAACGCGTCCGCCGTCGCGTCCGGCCCGTCGGTTCGAGGCTGCGGCCGGCTGCCCGTGGCACGGTCGGCCGGAAGGTGGATTCCCGCCGGGTCGAGAATGCGCGCGGCCGGGTGGAGCCAGGGGTTCTCGTGACCGGGCAGGTCGAGGTAGTCCATGGCCATGGTCGGCATCAGCGCAGTCGACGAAGCGCCGAGCCTCTCCGCCCAGCGTGCCGCCTCCGGCGACGCGGCCAGGGTCGACGTCAGCTTCTGGTAGTACTCGAGCTTCACCGGACCGAAGGGATTGGCGGCCACGGCACGACGAAGGTCCTCCGGCGCCGTGGGGAGCGAATACCGCGTCGTGTGCACGACTGCCTGCACCCCCAGCGCGAGTGCCTGCTGGTAGGAGGTTTCGCCCAGCTCGCCGATGGTCGCCAGGCCGAGCTCGCGCGCGTGCTCGACGGCGGCCGCGACGGCCGCGGGCGGCAGCGTGTAGTAGAGCAGCAACACGCGCACGTCCTTGGCGGCGAGCTGGTCGATCTGCTGGCGCACGGCAGTACGGAGGTCGGCGGGCTTGGGCCCCGGGCCGAAGCCCACCATCCCGAAATGGAAGACGCGAGGTCGCGGGCGTGCGTCCATCGCCAGAGAGCCGCGCCGGGGACCGTCGATACCGATGATCGAGGTGACGCCGGAGTAGAGATAGGCCCGCGCCTGTGCCGGACTGTTCATTCCGGCGAAGCCGTCGACGAGACCCGGGACCAGATACTTGCCCTTGCCGTCGATCACTCGCGCGCCGGCCGGGACGTCGACCTCGCCGCGACGCCCGACGGCGCGGATCCGGCCGTCGACGATGAGCACCACGGAGTCGGCCACGTCGCGCGAGCTACTGCCGCGCAACTCGAGATCGACCAGCGTGGCACCGACGATCGCCACCGGCTCGGCACTGTTCGTCGCGTGGGCCATCGGCGCCACGAACGCCAGCGAGAGAATCACTGGAGCTAAGAAGCCTCTCCTGACCATGTCGACCTCCGTCGTCGAGCGCGCCACCAAACTACGCAAGAACCGGCCACGCATTTCCGATGCGGCTCTCCCCGGCGGTCTCAGGGCGCGTACACCGGCGACAGGCCCACCGCGCGCTCGCCCGGCATCCCGTAGTAGGCGTAAGGGAACATGGCCGGAAAGTCGGCTGCGGTCTGGCCGTCGAGAGCGCGCACGACCTGATGGATGCCACTCGCCGAGTCGAGCAGATAGAGCAGCGGTCGATCGGTACCAGCCGGCCCGGTCACCGCCGCCAGGTCCTCGCCGATGAGGTACGGCCAGAGCGCGGTCTGAACGGTCTGCACGCGTCCGGTGCCCCGCAGGCGGGCCACCTGCCCCATGCGCGACGCGACGTAGACGTCGCCGCCGACGAGCGTCATCGCGTTCCAGCTGTCGCCCGCCGGCAGCGGCACGTCGGGCGCGGTGGCGAGGCGGCTGTCCTGGCTCCATGCCGAGCCGTTCCAGATCCACAGGGCTCCCGAGGCCTGCAGCACCACGAACGCCGGCTGGAAGAGCGATCCTGTCGCCATCGCCACCGGCGACGCGCACGCGAAGGCGGCGCCCACCTGCGCGCCGCTCGCTCGGAGCACGCGGCACTGCGCGCCGTCGCGGACCAGCACCAGGCCGGCCGCGGTGGCGGGATCGATGGCGAGATCGATCCGCTCGCCGGCGAACGACTGACTGGTCCACGGCGCCGCCGCGCCACACGCGGTGATCGCGCCCGCGGTGTCGAGCAGGTAATACCCGGACTGATCGGGCAGGATCTCGGCGCGCCGGTACGGCGTCGCGCCCGGCGCGCACAGGTTCATGGCGAAGCCGCCGCCCTGCGGCGAGAAGCGGCCGTGGTCGGTGAACGCGACGAGGCCCGAGGCCGCCGGTGTCACGCGGTGCCCGGCCCCGACCGAAGCGATGTCGTTGCAGATGTCGGCGCGCGCCGAGTAGTGGAGCCGCGGCGCGGTGTTGGCTCCGCCAGGGCAGTAGGTGAACAGACCCTCGTACACGCCGCCCGGCCAGTACCCCACGTATTGGTCCATCTTGACCGGGACCTCGGCATAGGTCGGCACGCCCTCGCGCGCGGTGAAGTGGCGACCGACCCACGCGAAGTGGCGCAGGAAGCGCTGGCGGATGTTGTAGCGGCGCGACGCGAAGAACACCGTGAGGGAATTGACGCCATCGCGGATGGTGCCGGCCCGGCCGATCGGCGTCGTGAGCCCGGCACCGTCCGTCTCGAGGATGACGGGTATCCGCAGCGGGTTGTTGGCGGCGAGCTGGAACGACGTCGCGATGGAGTACTTGCCGTACTCCGGATTCAGGGTGCCATCCATCTTGAAATACGAGCCGTCGCGCAGGTACGGCGCGTCGACGATGCACAGCTCGCCGGGCTTGAGGCGTTCGCCGAGCGCGCTCTCCCACAACATGCGGAAGTCGTCGACGCACGGCAGGGTGCCGGTGGCCGCCGTGGTGGTCGCGGTCGCCGGCGTGGTGGCGGTCCCGGCGGTGCGCACCACATCCAGGTCAGCCATCCCTTTCATGTAGTCGACCAGCGCCTTCGCCGGGTCGGTGGGGTCGACAACCATCGCCTGGTAGCGATCGAGCGTCAGGAACTCGCCGCCGACGAGGACCGAGCCACGCCGTCCGAGGAGCGCGCCGATCTCACGCACCATCGAGGCCTCGGGGACGAGCTGCTCGGAGTTGTCGATCGTCCAGAACGTGCCGGTCAGATTGACGGCCTCGGCTCCGGCGCGCACGTAGTTGGCGGTCAGCCAGCGGTAGAACAGCAGCCCCTGGGGACGGAACGCGGCGGGGACGCCGCTCCTGCCGCCACAGCCGTCGAGGTAGCCCCAGTGATTCTCGTACCAGGGTTCGGTGCGGCGCACGTTCTCGAACGAGAACGTGCCCGCGCCGTGCTGCTCGAGGCCGGGGAACTGCGTGAAGTCATAGGCGGTGTGGTCGACGGTGTATTCGCAGATGAACTCGGACAGCGCCGCCTCGACGACGACCTGCGGATCGAGCGCGTGGACCGCGGCGACGAAGCGGCGGAAGTGCTCGAAGTACTCGGGCGTGAATCCGTCGAAGGTGCCGTGCGGCCCCTCCTTGCTGTTCATCCGCCACGCGAAGTCTCCCCAGCGGATGAACTTGCAGCCGGCGTCGACATAGGTCTGCGCGAGCGATTCCGGCGTGTCGCCCGGGTTCTGCTCCTCGTGCGCGACGGCGCCGTAGCAGGTGTGGCTCAGAAAGTAGTCGATGTTGGACGCCCGCGGGACGACCAGCGCGGCGGAGACCTCTTTGCCGGAGGTGGCCGGCGGCGCCGACGCACTCCGGGCCCAGGTCGAGGCGACAGGGAGCAGCAATAGAGCCGAGAAGACGAGCGTGAGCGTTGCGTTGCGATGAGTGTGTTGGTTCATGTCCTTCTTCTTCTCAAGGAAGGACGTGAACCAGCGTCCAAAGAGACCATCTGCCATTCAGGGCAACGCTCAGCTGGCGACACGCTCGAGCAGGCGACCCGGAATGGGCCCTTCCTCCCTCGCTTTACGTCCTCCCTTTCGAGAGCCCGTTCCGGGCCCGAACTGACTTCAAAACCGGCCTTTCTGCCGGGAGGAGACGAATGTGGGACCTTCGATTCGTAGCATGCGCTTCCTGATGACGGCTGTCGCAGCCTGGGCTGCCCTCGGGGCCGCTCGACCGGTAGAAGCTTGCCCTCCCACGCCAAGAACCGACGTCTGCGTCACGATTGCCGATGGGTCCGACCCGTCGGGGGGGATTGTCGACGTCTACGGGATCAGTGACCAGGGCGCGGGGCACTCCGTCGGAGGCCCCGCGCAACCAGGGACCACCTGTTTCGAATTCCTTCTTACAGGCGTCGGCGAGTGGCGTTTTCGGGCGAGCGTGCAAGGGTACTTCCAGTCCACCTGGGTAGGGGGCGTGACCTGCAATGCGCAGAACGGGTGCCTTCAGTGTTTCGGCAGTGTCCCAGCGATGTCTGTGTACTCGTTCCAGGGCACCATCAAGGGCAGCGTAACGAAGATCCCCAGTGGCGGAGCCGCCACCGGAACCGTCACCGCCATCAACACGCGGGGATGGGGCCGAACCATAGGAATCGTGGATGGCCGGTATGACTTCGACACCAGTCCCGTGAACAACTGGGGCCTGCTCGTCTACGACGGCGGACCCGGGCCAGGGATCGCCGAATACACCGTGCGCGCGGGCGGTTCCTTGCCAGCATCGGCGACCATCGTCAGCAACGAGGAAAAGCTCGTCGACCTGACCGTGCTCGAGCCCGGGACGGACCCGCAGCCTCGCTGCAACGACCCGGAAGAGACACAGCCCGGACCGAGCCTGGCGTCCTTGGCGGGTCCCGCACCCGCCGCGCCGTCGTGCCCGGCTTGCCAGGTCGGTGCGCCGATCGACCTCGCCACGGGAAACATGTACTTCGACCAAAGCGACACGGCCATCCCCGGCGTTGGCACGGGGCTGGTCCTCACCCGGAGCTACAACAGCGCAAACCTCACGACGGGGACGTTCAGCGAAGCCTTCGGTCCGGGCTGGAGCCACAGTTACGCCAAGCGCCTGTTCATCCCCGCGGGCATGACGGACATCGTGGCCGTGCGCAAGGGCAACGGCGTCGCCGCCTACTACCAGGACACCGACCACGACAACAAGTTCCTCCAGTCCTACCCCTGGAGCGCGGCGAGCTGGATCGACAAGCAGGGAAGTACCTACACACGGCGCTTCAAGGGAGGCGGCTCGGAGAGCTACGACAGCCAGGGGCGGCTCACCAGCTTGATCGATCGGAACAACAACACGACGAGCCTGACCTACGATGCCAGCAGCCGGCTGACCACGATCGCCGAGCCCTCGGGACGGATCTTGACGTTGCACTACCTGGGTTCTGCCGTGCAGCCGGACTCGCTGATCGGCCCCGGCGGAATCACCCTTGCGAGCTACGGCTACAACTCCGGCAAGCTCACGAGCGTGACCTATCCCGACAGCCCTGACGATGCCGACCCATCGGACCCCGACGGGGGCTACACGTTCGAATACGGCGGCCCGGGCGGTCGTCTGAGCACCGTCCGCGATTTGACGGGCCGGATCGTCGAGCACCACGAATACATCACGGCGAGCGGCCCGTATTACGGCTACGCGCGCACGTCCGAGCTGTCGGCCGGGCCCGAGCCGGACGGCGTCGAGCGTTACAGCGTCGAGTACCAGGGCTCCAAGACAATCGTTCGCAGCCGACGCGTGGCTGGAGCCCCAGAGGACGAGACGACGTACGAGTTCGCGAGCACCTGGGGCCAGTGGAAGGTCGCGAAGGTCACGGGCCCCTGCGCGTCGTGTGGCGGTGGAGGCGCGAGCCGCCAGTGGACCTACGACTCCAAGGGCCGAGTGACGACCTACACGGATGCCGGGGGGGCCGTCACTACGTACACGTACAACTCAGCCACCGGCGACCTGCTGAGCGAGGTGCGCACGGGCAAGGGCGGTCTGAGCCACACGACCGGCTACACCTACGACAGCCTGGGCCGGATGCTGACTCGCACCGATCCCAACGGCCACCTCACGACGTGGACCTACGCGACGGTTGCGGGTCCCGACACGATCAAGGACAAGGCCACCGCCGCCGATCGCTTCCGGGTCACTTCGTTCACCTACCAGCCTGACGGCAAGCTCTGGACCGTGACCGATCCGCGCGGAAAACAGACGACGTTGACGTATTACGCGACGGGCGACCTCCAGATCGTGACGGACCCGTCGACGAACCAGACTGGCTTCGAATACGACCTGCTCGGCCGGCGCACTAGGGTGACCGACGCCCTCGGGAACCCCACGGAGACCGCGTACAACTCTCGCGGCCAGGTAGTGCGTCTGCGGCAGTTCAAGGACGGCAGCCCCATCGACACGCTGTTCGCCTACGACAAGGCCGGCCGGCGGGTGTGGGTCAAGGACCCGAACCTCAACCAAACCGACTACACCTACGACACCTATGGCCGCTTGCAGCACGTGGATCAGCCGCAGCTCGACAACGGCGAGCGGCCTCGAACAACCTACGGCTACGACCTGATGTCGAACCTGACCAGCCTGACCGACGCCAACGACCACACCACGGTGTTCGACTACGACGGCTACAACCGCGTGAAGACCGTGACCTACCCTGGCAACCGCCTCGAGTCCTTCACCTACGACACGGCCGGACACCTCGAGACCAAGACCGATCGCAAGGGCGTCGTCACGACTCACGGCTACGACGACTTCGGCCGCCTCACCTCCAAGACCTACTCCGACGGCACGACTCCGGCCGCACACTATTTCCATGATGAGAACGGCGACCTGGGCTTCGTGACCAGAGCCGACCTGGGCGGACAGCGCAAGCTGGGCTGGGACTACGACCTGGCCGGACAGCTCAAGCAGGAGCACTACTGGCACGATGGCACCGCGCTGACCTCGACGGTGGCGTACACCTACGACCCAGCCGGCAATCGTTCGACGCTTTCGTTGGATGGCCAGGTCTTCAGCAGCTATGCGTACGACAACACCGGCCGGCTCTCGTCGATCAGCCGTGGCAGCTCCTCGTTCGGCTTCGGCTACGACGACGCCAACCGACGTCTGTCGATGAACTACCCGAACGGGGTCATTACGAGCTACGCCTACGACGACCTCTCGCGCTTGCTCTCGATCGATGCGGTCAAGGGCGCGGCCGCGATCACGCATGCTGGGTACACGTACGACGACGCCGGCAACCGCATGTCCAAGACGCAGCTCGACTATGCCGAGACGTACGAATACGACGCGCTCCACCGGCTCACGCACGCCATCCGTGGCGGGCTAACGACCGAGCAGTACGGCTACGACAGGGTCGGCAACCGTCTGACCTCAATCGACCACAACGACTGGGACTACAACGAGCGCAACGAGCTGGAGTCGCACGACGCTGCGACGTTCCAGTACGACCTGAATGGCAACCTCACGCAGAAAGTCGACGGCAGCCACACCTGGGTCTACGAGTGGAACGCCGAGAACCAACTCGCGAGAGTTGTAAGGGATGGCTCGGAGGCCGCTCGCTTCATCTATGACCCGGCAGGCAGGCGTGTGCAGAAGGTGTTGCCAACCGGCGCGACGACCTATACCTACTCCTTGGAAGACATCCTGCGAGAGGACCGCGCTGGCCTCGTCCTGAGCTACGTGCACGGACCGGGCATCGACGAGCCACTCTCCACGGAAGGGGCCGGGACGACTCGCTATCTCCACAGCGACGGCCTAGGTAGCGAGCTCAAGCGCACAGATCCAAGCGGAAGCGTGGTCTTCAGCCGCGGCTATGACGCGTTCGGCCAGCTCCAGATCGGCGCGACATCGGCAGGCTATGCCTTTGCCGGCAGAGAGTGGGATCCCGAGCTTGGGCTCTTCTACTACCGAGCGCGGTACTACGACGCCAGCCTTGGGAGGTTCATCAGTGAGGATCCTCTTCCTGGGCGAAAGCCGGGCCAGCGGGGCGGGACCGTGACACCTGCCCTCGGCCCGCTTGGCTACAGGGTGGGACTGGGCACTCTGCACCTCTTGGATGGCGCGGCCGGCGTGGACCAACTCCACAAGTACTCGTATGTCGGAAACAGCCCGGCCAGCTACTTCGACCCGAGCGGTCGTTCTGGGTTGATGCATTGGGTTCACGGACTGGACATACTCAAGCTCCTCGTCTGTGCCAAGAAGCACCTGGACTGTACGGCGGCCGTTGCGAAGCAATGCGAATGCGTCACGGACTTCCGCTCCGTCTGCTTGACGAATGGGAACTCGTGTTGCGACAGCGTTTTGCTCCACTGTGCAAGCTTCGGCTTGTTGGGGAGTACCGGACCTTGCTCCTAGGCAGGGGATGAGAGGTGGCGTGGGTCCGGGGAACACTCGTCGGAAGGTGATGCAGCTCGCCTGAGTTCCGCGGATCCCCGCCCCGCGCGAGCGGCTGTCGAGATAGTCTTCGCAGCCGTCCCGCGTCAGGCCGCAACGCGCCCCCACTGGAGATCGAATGATGAAGCGCTTCCCGACGATCGCCGCCACGCTCCTGCTCGCCCTCGGCACCGCTGGCCTGGCGGGCGCGACCGAGCCCACCCTGTCCATCTCCGACGCCGTCGCTTTCGAGCCCGGGTCGGGACTGACGACAGCCGCCACCTTCACGGTGACGTTGACGGGCCTCACCGCCGTGCCCGTAACCGTGAGCTTCACGACCGCCGACCAGACCGCGAGCGACTCGCACGACTACGTCGTGACGGAGCGCACGCTGACGTTCGAGCCCAGCGGTCGGGTCGTGCAGACCCGCTCGGTCGTCGTGCCGGTGCTGGGCGACGGCCGTCCCGAAGGGCCCGAGACCTTCGAGGGACGTCTGAGCCACGCGACCGGCGCCGTCATCGACCGCGTCGTCGGCACCGCCATCATCCGCAGCAAGGCCAAGGGCGACGCCGACGAAGATGGCCGATCGGACATCGCGCTGATCGTTCCCGAGGAGCACGAATGTTTCGATGATCCGTTCTTCAAGCACTACAACGGCCACATCATCTGGGGCATCAAGGAGACGGTGGGCTTGCCGCTGATCGAGGTCGAGCCGAGCTTCTGGCACGTCGGCGCCACCGGCGACTTCGACGGCGACGGGCGTGCCGACGTGTTCTGGCAGCTCTCCGTGGACGACTGCACCGCTCGCCCGCCGGTGACTCAGCTCTTGGAGGTGCAGCTCGTGTTGACGCCGTGGGAGGGGGGGCCCTACGAACCACCGTCGACGGCGGGAGAGCCACCTCCGGGGCCGGCCTGGGTCCTCGTCGGCTCGGGCGACTTCGCGGGAATTCCCAGCGGCGGCGATCGGAACCCGACGCCGCCGGACGGCAGGTCGGATCTGCTCTGGCACGACCCGTCGACCGGCAACCTCGGCATCTGGCTCTCCGCGGGTGCGGACTTCCCACAGGAACAACGGCACGTGATCGCCGGGCCCGGCTTCAATGCGGTACCCGTGGCGGTCGGCGACCTCGACGGCGACGTCGCTCCGGAGATCGTCTTTCGCGACAGCGTCTCCGACGAGCTGACCTACTGGAAGATGGCCGGGCTGTCACCGGTGGAGAGCGGCGTTCTCGATCCGAGCCACACCGTTCACGCCAACTGGCTGATCGTCGGCTCCGGAGACTTCAACGGCGACGGCTTCGACGACCTGCTCTTCTTCAACGAGACGGAGAGCTCCCACCGGCTCGTCATCTGGTTCATGACGGCGGGGCTCCCGGGGGCCGGGCCGAGGCGCATCACGGGCGACTTCGTCAGCCCAGATCGCCTGGGCCAGCCGGAGAAACAGCACTTCTCGGTCGGCGGCCCGCGCTGACCTCCGCGGCGTGCTTGGCCCGCAGCGCCAGCGGATGCTGCGGGCCCAGAGCGTCCACCAGCGACCGATAGTCGGCGGCCAGCGCGGCGCCGCTCGTGGGTTGCCGGCCCAGCGCGGCACGGCACTCCTCCAGCTCGAGGCGCCCTTCGATCGTCCGCCAGTCGCGCGCGCCGAAGCGCTTCTCGAAGATCGCCGTCGCCTCCTGCAGCAATGGCTCCGCTTCGGCGTCCCGTCGCGCGGCCGCGAGCACGCGCCCGAGCGTGAGCAGGGCGTCGCCGAGCCAAGGGTGGTCGGCCGGCTGCTGCTGCCGCGAGGTGGCGACCGCCTGACGCGCCAGCTTCTCCGCCTCGGCTGCCTTGCCCTGGTCTGCGAGGATGCGGGCCAGCTCCTCGCGCACGCGATCCACGTTGGGGTGGTGCTCGCCCAGCATCGCCAC